>Ga0315909_10008334_pt1 | contig 11371 bp, 15 predicted proteins | sample LakEriMetagenome_11_FD_203527 | JGI IMG/M metagenome (GOLD analysis project Ga0315909, IMG submission 203527) | Freshwater fungal communities from buoy surface, Lake Erie, Ohio, United States - Buoy 2 MA125 | ecosystem: Environmental > Aquatic > Freshwater > Lake | place: USA: Lake Erie, Ohio...
CGGAACTGGCTGCGGCAGAGGACGCCAAGGCCAAGGCGGCAGCCATTGCAAAACTGACACAGCATGAACGGAAGTTGCTGGGGATTCGCTAACGCCAGCGATCAGCGGCTCGTCCGCTGCATCGCTTGGTTCTGTGAGCGTAGGAAAACGAGGTGAACGATGTGCGACGATGACTCTGTGATGTGGCCTTCAACGCTGCCGCCATGCTCAGTCTCAATCTCTTGGGCGCAGGCGTTGCAGATTGCAATGGCCCAGCAGATGGACGAGACATGGAAGCAGGCGGCCGTCGAAGGGTGGGCGTTCAAGGAACTGGACTGGACGCCGACAAAGCCGACGCACCGCAAGGACGGCCCGCCGCCAACGGCGATGTCGTTTGAGCCACCAACGGACGGCAAGTAGCCGCATAACGTCAAAGATCAACAGCCGCGAACAAAGGAGGCGGCGACTATGAGCGACGACAATGAGCGGTCTGTTGCATCGGCTGGTTCTCAGCCGGTGGCGTGGGCGGTGACTAGCGGCCCGCCGGGCGATCTGTCGGTCTATGAGGCATTCGCGGACCACCAGAAGGACGAGGCCATGAGTCTCGCAAGAGAGTGCCTTTTTGGCGAAACCAACCGACCACTGCCGCTCGCACCGTTGTATTTTGCCCCCACGCTCACCGAAGCGGAGCGGGAGGCGATGGAGGCGGCGGCATCATGGCTTGATGCTTCGGACGATCCTGAGGCGAACAGGAGAGCGGACGCGATTTACGGGTTCTTGAATCGGGCGAAGTGAGAACGCGCAGGATAAGCGGCGGCTCCGCCGTCCGCTTCATCCGCTGGTTCTGTGAGCGTAGGATCGGGCGAACAAAGGAGGCTGCGATGAGACACGCATTCAAGATACTTGAGGAGTTGGGTGCCGAGTGCGATCGGCTCGGCGTGCGCGTGGTTGACGTTCACGGCGAGAGAGGCTCTGCGTCAGAGTTCCTTGCCATGATCGTCCGCTACATCGAAGCCAGAGAGAAGGAGTGCGACGCGCTCCGCGCCCCGCCAGAGACGAACGAGTAGCCACAGAACTTGTCATTATGCGGACCCGGATAAACACGGCCCTGCCGGATAACGCGGCGCGAAACCCACGCCACTCGGCCGCGAGACGGCAGATGCCGGCGTTATGCGGACCGGGATAAACACAAAACCACATCACAAACGATACGAAACGGTACGAGAAAAGGCGAAACCGCTAGAGGTGTGACCCCATGAGCGGCTGGCTGATTGCCCTGACCGGTCTGATCTACGCCTACGTGGCGGCAGAGCAGTTTTGGCGGGGAAATACGGGAATGGGCATCACGTATACGGGGTACGCCTTTTCCACGCTGGGCCTGTGCCTGCTTGCCAAGTAGGAGGCCATAAATCCCGTGAGGGCTTTTTATGGCATCACCCGGCGCAATCTTTTCCGCACGTCCTGTGCGGGCTTCTAGGGTCGCGGAGTTGGCGGAGGCGGCGAAGGCGGCCACTCCGGCAGGCTGGGGTTCTGTCAGCACAGCGACAGCCGACCCGCCGTCGCTGCCGGCTCCTCCGTCCGGCTGGGAGGAGTTTCGAGCCAAACTCACTAAGGCGGCGGCAGACAGGGATGCCGCTCAGCGCGCGCTTTTCAAGCAGCACATAGTTGAAAACGAAAAGTGGGCAACTGATGGCGCTCACGGCGATCCTCCGCGAGTGAAATTCGCACCTCACGCGCCGGCAGAGATGTCGTTCCGTGATGCCGTATCGCGATGGTACGACAAGATTCCGGGCGGACTGGATGCTGCCATTCAAAGTTCTCAGGATTCGATGGCACGCAGTGGCGCCAGCGGCTACGGGGCGTGGCACCCTGCGGACGTAGACGTTCCTGCCGACGTGTATCTGGAGGCTCTCGGGCCAAGCACGGGAGGCCAGTACCGGCACGGCTCAGGCGCCATTTCGCTCAACAGCAATAGGCTCGTTCTTGAGCCCGCTCGTCAGCGCGGCACGCTAGAGCATGAACTTACTCACGCCATGACGGCCGATCCGATGCACGCTTTCGGCCACCCGGAGGCTACCGGCCCTATTTTCAGGGGGCCGCGTGTCATCGTCGGCAACGACGGACGCATGGTGGACGACTGGCGGTCGGAAGACATGGACGTGTTGCGGCCGATTGTGGGGAGAATGGAGGCTTCTCGTGCCGCCCTTCCTCCCGGCTCGCCGCTGCTGCTGTACGACTCCGATCAGCCGATGAGGCTTGCGCAGTACCTCACGAGGCGGGTGGAGGTTGACCCGCGACTTGCTGACATTCGCCGCCGTTACGCCCACACCTTCGGCAAGGACGTTACGAATACCGACGAGGCGCAGAAGGCGTGGGACTGGTGGCGAGAGTCGCAGGATTCGTGGTCGCAAGCCGCGAACGACAGGCCAAGCATCGACAGCACGGCGTTTGCTCTCTATGACGCGCTGCCTGACGAAGCCAAGAAGGCCATGCTTGTGCGCATGACGCAAGTGCCTTCGGTTCTCGCGCCGATTGGCGCCTCTGCCGGCGTCCTATCTGGCCTCACGGAGGAGCGGTGACATGGCTGACGGCCTGACGATGGACGAACTCGACGCCCTGCTGGCCCCAGCCACACCTGCACCGGCGCCGCAGAAAGCGCCCCAAGCGGGCACGTTTCAGCGGGCTGACGCCATCCGCGACGAACTCTACAAGCGGCACCACATCCTTCCGGGCACGTCTCCGAAAGCCGCTGCGAAGTACATCGAGCGTGTCGCACAAGCGGTTGGGCTAGGCGAATCGGCGTGGGCAAATCCGGAGGAGCGTGCGGCTGCTCGCGAGGCGTACGCCAGAGAGGGCAAGACGCCGGACGAGGTGCGGCGGCGATGGGAGGAATCGCAGTATTTGCTCGACCCTCGCACGCACGCCTACATGGAGTCGCATGGCAGAGACGCAGACTTCCTGCAATCGCTCGCCGGCCACGCCCGATACGACGGCTCCGGCGGCCACTACACGGACTTGAACACGTATCGCGGGGCGGCAAGCGACGGGCAGTCGCAGGCGCTGGTGGGTGCCGTGCGGCACTATGACGACAGGGGTGACGTGCGGCTGTCTGGGGCCGGCGGGTGGAACCCGTTTCCGATGGGCCCTGCTGGCCATCAGCGGTTCAACACCTTCGGTCAGGCGTTGATGGACAACACCGTCAGTCCGGACACGCGGACTGGGTTCTACTCCGGGTTTTCGGAGGTGGTGCCGAACGCGATCCGCATGCGCGGTGGGTATTCCGAGTCGGCCGGTGAGGCGTTGGACGCATCGAAGGCGCACTGGTACGGGAGCATGCGATACCGGCTGCATGGCCCTAGTCCGATTCTGGACATCAAGGGGACGGCTGACAGTGGTTCCATCGCCGGCCGCCTCAAGGAACTTCAAGACGAACTCCGGTCGGCAACGCCGCCAACGGCTGACGAGCGGTGGTATCAGTCCGCCGGGTTTGTGCCGCCCGGATGGGTAACTGGCCCTCTGGACTGGGTGACGAGTTGGGCGGACCCGTCAGCCGTGATCCCGGCGACTGGCGCGGTCAGGGCTGGGGCGGGGGCCACGAAGGCTGCTGCGAAGGGGGCCGCAATCTCCGGCAAGGGCTGGGTTTCACACGCGGCCAAGACGGCGTTCCGCCCGGTGGTGGCGAACGCCAAGCAGGATTTCGTCACCGACACGGCCCTCAGTTCCGCCATCGAAACGGCGGCCGGCGGGCAGTCGCCGGAGCGGACGTGGCCTGAGTTTCTGGTTGGCAACTGGGCGATGACCGACGCCGGCAAGAAGGCTTTGGAAGCACGCGCTCAAGAGCGTGGATTTGCCAACGCGGACGAGGTGGCACGCCGCCGGGCCGCGTCTAAGGCCCTGTACGACCGCACAAAATCCGACGACGGGGTATCGAGAGCCGACAGCGAGGCATACAACCGGCTCATCCGGTCAGGGGCCGTCCCGAACCCCAGCCGAGAGGTGCCCTACATCGGGATTCCGTAATGGTGTGCCAGCAATGAGCGACGAAGCCGCAGTGATGGACGAAGCCGTCAACACCACGCCTGACACCGCACCCGAAAGCGATACCAGTGCCAGCATCCCATCGCCCGACAGTGCGCCTGCGGCACCTTCTTCGCCGGCTCCGGCTCCGCAGCAGACGGTCTGGGACGCCTTCAAGAATCTCAATGAGTTCAAGGGGCAGGACGACGTGGCGATTGCTCGCCGCCTCTATTCGTCGCTGGAGCGCGAGAAAGCCGCAACTCAAGCCCTCCAGCAGTACCAGCAGTACGTCCCAATCGCCCAGCAGTACCTCCAGAACCGAGAACCCTTTGAGCGATTCCTCTCCCAACGGGAGCAATTCGAACGATGGTCCGCCTCCCAGCAGGCCCCCAAGCAGCAGGAATCTGCGGCCGAAGCGGTGAAGCGGTGGTGGAACCCGCCGGAGTTGCGTGACTCGTACCGGCAGTACCTCGTCAAGGACGAGAACGGCCGCGATGTCATCTCGGCGGACGCTCCGCTTGACGCCAAGCACGCCCTGTACGAGTACCAGAAGTACAAGGCCGACTTCGCCCAGAAGTTCCTGACCAACCCGGAGGAAGCACTGGGGCCGATGGTGCAGGAGATTGCCCAGAAGCAGGCCCAGCAGATCGTTGAGTCGCAGTTCTCCGAGATGCGTCAGCAGCAGTACGTGGCCTCGATGGAGCAGGAGAACCGGGACTGGCTGTATGACGAGCAGGGCCAGCCGACGCAGGAGGGCATTGCGGCGCAGCAGTACATCGCCCAAGCCTCGCAACTGGGCATCGAGAGCCCGGAGGCCCGGTGGGAATACGCCCAGAAGATGATCGAGCGTGACTTGCTGGAGCGGCTGCGGACGTTGCAGCAGGAGCAGGCCCAGCGTGGAGCGTTTGAGTCCGGGCTTCCGCAGCAGGCTCCGGCGATGCAGGCTCCCATGCAGCCGCCGGCTCCGGTTTCTGCGCCTCCGGCCAATGCGCCAACTCAGGCCGAGAAGGACATAGAGTTTCTTAGGAGGGAAGCCTCTCGCAACCCAAGCAGGGCAGCGGGTGGCCAAGCCCAGAAGGCACCACAGGCACCAATGACCTTTGAGCAACGTCTCGCTCGCCAGTTGGCACGAGACGGGCTCGCATGAAAGGGTGACGACAAATGGCGTCGAGCGTTGACTGGGCGAGGTCTATCGGCACTACCCTGACGCTGCACCTGCGTGAGGAGGAGCAGACCACCTTCCGCAAGTTCAAGGTGTTCGCGGCCCTTCAGGCGAACGGCAACGTCGCCATGAATCAGGGAGGTCGTGGTTTCGACTGGCAGGTGCGCTATCGCAACATCCCCGTGTCCACGTACACGGGCGAGTCGCCGCGAGTCTTCGCACGCCACGCGCTGTGGCAGCGAGCGAACCTCCCGTATCGCGGTTATTCCGTGACGGATCAGATTTCCAAGCGGGAGATGCTTGAGAATCGCGGTCAGGCCCAACTGATCGACGTTGCCGGCAAGATGAGCAACCGGCTGCGTGAGTCGATGGAGGAACACCTCGCGAAGGAGGTTTTCATCGACGGCTCGGCCAGCGGCGCCGAGAACCGGTGGCATGGGCTTGAGTCCATGTTCGCGGTCAACGGGACGATCAACGTCGCCACCGGTGCCCAGCGGGCGGCGAATGCGGCCGACCCCTTCGGGTTCCCCAACGACGAGTACGCCGGGCTGAAGACCGGTCTTGGCCAGTACGCCGGCTCGCAGTTGGCGACCGGCTCGTGGCCGCGAGTTCCGGCCGACCCGGAGTACGACTTCTGGTCGCCCATCGTGTGCAACTACACCAGCACTGCCTTCGGTGGTGCGACGGCGACGTGGAAGGATCAGTGCATCGAGGCGATCCGCGAGTCGGTCAACCACGCCAAGCGGAACGACACTCGCGAGAACCAGATCGACATGATCCTTCTCGACCGGAACCTCTACATCCAGTTCCTCAACCGGCTCGACAGCCGCGAGCGGGCCATCGTGTCGAAGACCAACGGGCTGCGGTCCTACGGCTTCGGTGACGTGGTCGAAATCGACGGCATCGAAACCGCGTCGGACTACGCCGTTCCGGCTGGTGTCGGCTACGCCCTCTCCATCGGCAACATGGAGATGAAGGTGATGACCGGCAACCTGCTTGAGGCGGAGGGACCGTTCTACAACGAGGAACTTTCCTCGTACCGGTACGCCGTCTCTGTCTTGGCGAACATCAAGATGAAGAGTCCGCGCAACTTTGTGAAGTTCGCGGCCCTTGCCTGAGTCCGACGAGTCCAACAAGGAGAGTCTCCGCAGATGAGTACGCTGACTGCTGATCCCGGATTCGGTCGTGGCCAGACGCTTGGCGTGACCGTGACCATGTACGAGGCCGAGAACGGCGACGGCTCGACCGTTGTGGGCGTCCGCAAGGTGTTCCGCGACGAAGACCCGAAGACCGGTGCCCTCAAGAGCAACCGGACGGTCGAGTGCATCGCCGTGAAGAACACGAGCGGCTCGGCCCTTCTTCCGGGAGCGGTGGCGAAGTTCAAGGACGCCGCCATCCTGTCGGAAGTGGACGGGCTGGCGACGACCTCGACGGCCCTCATGGGCGTCGTGGACGAGTACCTCCCGGCGGCCGGCGTGGCCAACAACGAGGTGTTCTGGCTGGTGGTTCGCGGTCCCTCGACGGTCACCAAGACGGCGACCAGCGTGTCGGCCGGTGCCTCGTACGGCCTGTCGGCTACGGCCGGCTCGGCTGCGGCCCAGTCCACGAACCCGCTTCTGGGCTTTGCCATCGAGACGAGTGCCACGACCTCCGGGCGGATTCTGGTCCGCACGTCGGCCGGGTTCTGACGACAGACATTTCCGTCGCGACGGCAGGCCGCAGGAGGGAAGGACGCCCCCCTGCGGCCTCTGTCGTTTCATCACAGGAGTATCTGCAATGCCGGGCGTAGGTGACGCTGGAGCGATGGGGCAGTTCGACCAGCCCGACCGCCAGTCGATCATGGACCAGTTGCAGAAGGCTGGGCTGCTGGACTTCCCGGAGTTGGAAGACTTCAAGGTGAAGCGGGAGGTGGGTGCCGGGAGCGTGCCGGCCCCGAAGGACGGGATGGCTCCGATGATTTCCTCCGTGCCGCAGGCTGACAGATGAGCGACCGCATCCGGAAACTGCGTTCCGAACTCTGGGCCCGCAAGGCTGGGCAAGACCCGGATGGTGGCCTGAATGCTGCCGGGCGTGCCGCCTACAACCGGGAGAACGACGCCAACCTCAAGCCTCCGCAGCCGGAGGGTGGCCCGAGACGGGACTCCTTCTGTGCCCGGAGTGCGGGGCAAATGAAGATGTGGCCCGAAGCAGCCGCCGATCCTGACAGCCGATTGAGGAAGGCGAGGCGCGCATGGAACTGCTGACCTGCACAAAGTGCGGAGCGTGACGCATGGCATCACCCGGTGCGATTGCATCGTCCCGGCTAGGGCGGGCCTCTAGGGTCGCGGAGTTGTCGCGGGAGGCAAAACTTCCGCCAGCCCCGCCGCCGAAGCCGGCTCCTCCGCCGCCGCAGAAAATGGCGACATCGACTCAAGGAATCGACCCATACGCGGCCCGCTACCAAGAGTTGATGCGCAGGGTGCAGCAGGCTGACCCGCCAGCGGACGGCATGACGCGGCTCTACCGAGTTGGAGAGACGCGCACGAACTACAGGCCGCCGCAGACGGTACGAATGTACGGCCAAGACGTTCCATACGCAGAGTGGCAAGCCCTTCGCGCGGCCGCAGTGCAAGACCAAGTCGCAAAAGGACTGCGAGTCCGGGACACAAACCCGGCTGGGGCGGCTGGCCGCTGGGCCACAGACGCACCGCACGAGTTGGACTTCTACATCAACGAAAACGAACTTGACGCACCGATCTACTCGTTCGACGTACCCGCTGAGGACGTGCCCCGCTTCAATGTGCGAAACACGCCGTATGAAAGCAGTTCCAAGAACCATGACCGCGAGTTTGTGTTGCCGAAGGGGCCGCTCAAGAAAGCCGTACGGATCATGGCTGTCCCGGCGCTGATCGGGGCAGGCGCATCCTCCCAGCAGCCGGGCCTGCTCGACGGACTGAGGGAACAGCGATGAGCGACAAGACCTGCACCGACTGCGGCCAGTCTTTTCCACTTTCCAGAACGCACTTCCGCACCAAGAAAGACGGCTCTTGGGACACCCGCTGCGTCATCTGCCGGGCGAAGGTGAATCGCGGCAAGAAGTTGAAGCAGAAGAAGCGGGACATGAGGGCCATCGAGGAAGGCGCCCTTGAAGCCTTCACGAAGGCGGCCGGCAGGGGCGGCGAGAACATCCCGCACTCCAGCGAGGTTCTGGAGCGGCTGATGGAGTATTTCGGCGGCTCCAGCGGGTTCGCCGCCATGATGGTCAAGCAGTATTTCGACGCCCCGCCGGGCGGCTCGCACCGCACCAAGTTGCTGGAGGGGATCGTCCGGCTGGTCACGAAGAACACCGAACTGGGCGGGGCCAAGAAGCCGCTGACCCAGTGGTCCGACGACGAGTTGGAGTCGGAGTTGGATCAGCGGCTCAGCCGCATCGCCATGAGCATTCAGGGAGGATTCCTCAATGTCCAAGTCACGCCGCAAACCCCCTCAGATTTCGCCGCTGCCGTCAGTCAAACGCTTGGGTGCGTTCCAGCAGGGCGAGTTGAAGGAGATGCAGGCGGAGTTGGCGAGCCGCCGCATCGAGGCGTTGAAGTTGTACCGGCCGACTCCGAAGCAGGAGGAGGTTCACCAGTGCAAGGCGAGTGAGATTCTGGTGCTGGGCGGCAATCGCTCCGGCAAGTCGCTCTGCACGTTCGTTGAGGACGCCAGAGCCGTCTGCGGCAAAGACCCGCACGGGAAGTACCCCGAGAAGGACGGCATCCTCGCCATCGTCGGCAAGGACTGGAAGCACATCGGGCTGGTGGTCTACCCCATGCTGTTCATGGCGGGGGCGTTCAAGATCATTCGCGATTCGCAAACTGGCGAATGGAGGGCCTACAACCCCGAGACGGATGCGGCCCGAGAGAAGGAGGCCAAGCCGGCCCCGCCGCTGATCCCGCCCCGAATGGTGGCGAAGAAGTCGTGGATTCTGAAGTCGGCCCGCTACATCCAGTCCTGCACGCTGACGAACGGCTGGCAGATTTACTTCTTCTCGTCCGAAGGAGAGCCGCCGCAGGGCTGGCAGGCGAACCGTGTCCATGTGGACGAGGACGTAAACAACGGCGATGCGTGGGTTCCTGAAATGCAGGCCCGCCTCTCCGACCGCAAGGGCGTGTTCGTGTGGTCCGCCATGCCGCACAGCAAGAACGACTCGCTCCAGTCGCTTGCGGAGCGGGCGGACAAGTTGGCGGAGGAGGGCGTTGAGAACCCGACCATCGTCAAGTTCCAGTTGCGGTTCCTCGACAATCCGCACATCGACGCTGCCGAGAAGCGGAAGCGTATCGAGGGCTGGGCGGCACTGGGCGAGGACGTGCTGCGGATGCGAAGCGAGGGCGAGTTCATCAGCGACTCGATCCTGTGCTACCCCACGTTCGCCATGCACATTCACGGGTACGACCGCACCGACTTGGAAAACCTGTCGGTCCCCAACGACTGGTGCCGGTATGCGGCCATCGACCCGGGACACGCGGTCACGTCAGTGCTGTTCGCCGCCGTGCCGCCGGACGAGTCCATGATGCTGATTTACGACCAACTCTACATCCGCAACTGCAACGCCATCGTGTTTGGCGAGAAGATGGCGGAGAAGTGCAAGGGGCAGAACTTCTACGCCTTCATCATCGACATGCACGGCGGCCGGCTGCGTGAGATCGGGTCCGGCCGGCTCCCGGTGGAACTGTATACGGAGCAACTCAAGGCTCAGGGGGTGGCCAGCGAGACGACGGGCCACAGTTTTATCGCCGGCTGCGATGACGTTCAGGCCCGCATGTCGGCCGTCCGGAACTACCTCCACATCAAGCCGGACGGGCGGCCTTCCCTGCGGGTTTTACGCAGTGCCGTGCCCGATTTAGAGCGGGAATTGAAGCGGTACAAGCACAAAACCCAGTTAGTCGGGGGCACCTACGTGGTGACGGACCAGCCCAACACGCGGGGGGAGGTCCATGCCTGCCAATGTCTGGAGTACCTGTGTGCCTATCGACCTCGTTGGCACAAGCCTAAAGTCGATGTCGGCCCGGAGCCATGGTACGTCGAGTGGGTGCGGAAACGGAACAAACGCCGAGCCGCTGAATCCGCCGACTTCGTATTTCTTGGTCCCCAGACAGGAGCAAAGCATGCCGACGGAAACGGATTCTTTTAGCCCCCCGAAGGTTCAGGTGGGCGACAGCGTGTACTGGTATCACGACCCGCTCAACTGCACCGAGCCGACGCTTGGGTGGATCGTGGAGCGGCCGGGAATGTTCACCGTTTCCGTCCTGACGTTCAATCCGAACACCGGGTTTCTGGAGCGTCCGTCCGTCCGCCACAAGGACGATCCGGGCCTTCAAGAGCATTCGGAGTGGCGGCAGTGGGGCTGCTGGGAGTTCACGCCGCAGACGGCTCAACTCCGCAAGATGGACTCGCTGGTGTCGCAGATCGCCTCCCTGACGGAACAGGTCGCCCTCGCAAGGAAGCACAACGGTGGAACCCAAAACCGGTGAGGATGCACTGCGCTCTTTGGCGCAGGGCTGGCTCAAGAAGATCGAACTGTCGCTGAAGCACAAGCGCCCGTTTACGGACGACGGGCGTGAGGCGCTGGCGTTCTTCGACGGCCCCCACAACTGGTTCTGGAACGACCGCTACGCCAAGCACGAGTACGGCTACAACCGGGCTATTGCCCCGCCGGCCATCCGGATGCAGGTCAACCGGGTGTTTGAGGCCGTGAAGTTGTTTGGCAGCGTCATCTACCACCGCAACCCGGTGCGGACGGTGACGCCCGCCAAGTACCCGTTCGTGACGCCGGAGGTTGTCGGCGTGACGGACGACCAGTCCATGATGGCCTACCAAGCGACTGCTCAGGAGACGATCCGCCTGAGCGAAGTCCGCAAGGTGGCCGCCCTGCTCATGGAGCGGTACTTGAACTACACGCCGACCGAACTTGACCTCAAGACCCACAGTCGGCGGGTGGTGGACGAAGCGATCATCAAGGGCATGGGGGTGTGGTGGACGGAGTTGGTGACGCTGCCGGGCTCCAACATCGGCGTGATTGGGTCGTTCGCGGACAGCGTGGACAACTTCACGATGGACCCAGACGCTACCGAGATCGAGGACATCACGTGGTGTGCCCGTCGCTGCACGCACCCGATTGACGTTGTGGCCCGCCAGTACGGGCTGGACCGGGAGCAGTTGCAGGGGCATCTGGACGGTGCCAAGCCGTCGGAA
>Ga0315909_10008335_pt1 | contig 11371 bp, 13 predicted proteins | sample LakEriMetagenome_11_FD_203527 | JGI IMG/M metagenome (GOLD analysis project Ga0315909, IMG submission 203527) | Freshwater fungal communities from buoy surface, Lake Erie, Ohio, United States - Buoy 2 MA125 | ecosystem: Environmental > Aquatic > Freshwater > Lake | place: USA: Lake Erie, Ohio...
GGCCATCAATGAGGAGGATTACTTTTGGATGGAATGATAAGAATAAGGTGGACTATCGAGATGACCAGAATGGCAAGTGGCTGTTACTTAAGCAGCCAAGATTTCCTAATGGTATTGTTTATGACGATTCAGGTAAGAAGCCGGCTAATACGCATCAGTACAAGATAGGAGTTGACCCCTTTGCCTCTACTATTATTGTTGGTAAAGGCTCTAATGGTGTTATAGTAGTCTATGAGCAGTATGACCCTACAGACCCTGAAAATACGGGACTACCAGTGGCTATGTATGTAGGGAGGCCTAAGACTAAGAACCTATTTCATACAGAGGTACTTATGGCTTGTCACTACTTTGGCTGTAAGGCTACATACGAGAATGCGAATGATGATTACTTTGAATGGTTTATTGATAAGGGCCATAAGAACTTTATTACTAAAACTCCTAAATCTGTTCTTGACCCTAACAGGAAAGCAAAGACGATACAGACGTGGGGTGTATCACCTAAAGACCCGTTCTCACTTAATAAACAGCTTGAGTTGGCTCAGTTTTGGGTTGACAACTATTCTCATAAGATGTTCTTCAAAGAGATATTTGAGGACATGCTAGAGTACGACCATTTCAATAGAACCAAGTCGGATATTACTGTTGCTTTTATGATTGCGCTTGTTGCAGCAGCAGGTGATGTACGGAATGTGTTGAAAGAAAAGAAGGAGTCTGTAGGGTTCGTTCAGACGTATGACATTAGCAACATAAGATAGATTTCGTATTTTTGATAAAATAATACATAACTTGACTCCGTTTTATAATCCAACATTACAGTTTCAACTCAACCTGGATGGCGTTTCGGATGCCGAACTTGGTGAGAAAATGGCTAAGTATGTTCATTCTATTACTAGTAATGAATACTTTGAGAAAAGAAACGTAGAGATAGCTAAGAACATGAAGCTGTCCACAGGAAGGCAGGATATGAGAGACTATATGCAGTTTCTCAATATTGATGGTAAGCAGTCCTATGTGAATCTTGACTGGACTCCTCCCATGATTGCTCCTAAGTTTATGGAGGTATTGATTGGTGGTTTCATGAAAAGAGGTGAGAAGCCAAGATGTACTGCTGTTGACCCTGTTAGTGTTAAAAAGAAAAAGTATGATAAGGCAATGGCAGAGTTTCGTATGCTTGAGCCTGAGTTTAATAAAATGGCTGATGAGGCATTAGGAACGTATAAGAACAGAGAAACTTTTGAACCTGAAAGCTATGACGAACTGGACATCTTCTTCAACGTTGATTACAGAACACCAGAAGAAATCCTCATGGAACGAGGAGCATCTATGGTTATGCACAACAATAACTGGAACGATATTAAGCGTAACTTATTATGTCATATCAGAGATGCCGGATATGGAGTTACTTACACAAGAGCTGAAAATGATGGAACAGTAGTTGTAGAGGCTATAAACCCTATTGACTTTTTTAGTTCATATTCAGAAAGAAATGATTTAGGAGATGCTTCAGTAATGGGTCATCGTAAGTCAATGAAACTGTATGAATTGCGTAAGCAGTTCGGTATGACAGAAGAACAATTATTTGAAATAGCAAAGACATCTAAAGACTGCGTTAATCCATATACATTTAAGTGGAAGAACGAATACATGAATCCTGGTTCTAGACCTTATGATGATTATGCGATTGAGGTTCTATTTTTTGAAGCCAAAACCGTAAGGCCGATGTTTTGGGTAGAAAAGAATAGAGAGAACAGGAAGTACGTAGAACGTAAGAAGGGAAGACCTGAGAACGTAGGAGAGGATAAGTTGGTTATTCAAAAGGAGATGGAGGTTATATACGCAGGAGCATATCTTCCTCAATCAAATCGTTTGCTGAAGTTTCAGCCTAACAGTCCTATGATTAGACCTTCTAATCCTAAAGAGCTGTCAAAGGCTTACTTCAGTTATTCAGTGTATATGCCTAATAATATAGGCATGAATAATACTCCTCTTGCTGAAAGGATTAGTTCTTCGGTGCGTATGATTACGCTTACCCACATGAAGATACAGCAACTAATAGCCAAGATGAGACCATCAGGTATCGCTGTTGATATATCCGGATTGAAGGAAGTAGATTTAGGTCAAGGACAAGTTAAGCCTCTTGAGATTCAAAGGGTTTACGACCAGACTGGTAATATATATTACAATAGTGTAGATGAAGATGGGGAAAGAAGGTCTTTGCCGATTAATGAATTACCTAATATTGGTAATATTAACCAAATCAATGCGTCTATACAGGTTTATAATTTCTATGTGGCTAAGATTCGTGATGAGATAGGTATCAATGAATACAGAGAAGGTTCAAGCGTTAATCCTAAGATGGGGTTAGGCGTTTTACAATCTCAAATTCGTGAATCTAACAATGCTACTGATTTTATCTATGACTCTTATTTGGAAATTACTGAGCAGACGCTTTCGAAAATAGGAATCCTGCTCCATGATTCTGTGGTGTATGGTGGTACAGCGTATCGTGAGTTTTTTGGCAATAAAGAACTTGCAAATATGTTCTTTGAGTTTAAGATAGAGATGCTTCCTGATGATATTGATAAAGCGTATGTAGAATCAATGACAAACAACGCTATATCAAATAATATGATTGACTTTGATGATGCGTTTAAAATCAGAAGACTTGATAATGTGAAGTTGCAAGAACTATTTCTTACAAGAGCCAAGAATAAACGTATGCAAATAGAGATGCAGAAGGCTCAGCAGAACTCGGAGATGAACGCACAGATACAAGAGCGTTCGGCACAGGCTAAGATGCAGGCAGATGCTGCTATTGAGGAGGCTAAGGCTAAGATGCAGGTGATGATTGAGGAATCGACTGCAAGATTCAAGAATGATGAGAATATGCAGAAGTTTGTACATGATGTGCTGTTAATGTCATTTAAGGAGGGTAAAGAACTTAACGGCTATGTGAAGGATATAGTAGATGGATATTTTGCTGAAAAGGCTCGTCAGAAGCAAATGGAAGAGCAGGCGTTAGCTCAACAGCAACAGCAGGCTCAGATGGAATTTTTGGCACAGCAAGGTATTACTCCAGACCAAGTTGAAGAGATGCAGGGCTTAGTTAATGAGAATGACGCAGCAGAAGTTCAGATGATGCAGAATCAAATGATGCAACAACAACAAAATCAGTAATATGCCATTAAAGAAAAAAAGCAAAGACAAGAAGTATAGTTTAACAGCTTTAGAAATGGCTAAGTTTATGGCCTTATATAAAGCTATGAAAGAACAAGAGGATTCTGAAGAAGAGGATATGGAAGAAGAAGACGAAGAGGAGATGGATTCTGAAGAGAATGGTAAGAAAGGTGGAATGATGATTGTAATTGCACCTGGCAATATGAAGAAACCTAAAATGATTAAAAAGAAGTAATATGCCAGAAGATAAAAAACCTAAAATACCCAAAGGTTGGATTCCTTTAACTAAAGAGTTAGCGAAAGGAAGGTATACCGGAGACTTAAAAGGGATGTATTATAATCCTAAAGGAGCATCTGATGGAGGTTCTGCAATAACTTATTTTGAAGAGCCACCGAGTGAGCCAAAGCCAAAAGCAGAAACAAAAATTACCACAGTAAAGGGTTCTTTAATAAAAAGGGATATGACCCCTACTGCCGATATTAAAGCTCCTGAAAATAAAATAGCTATATCTGAAACAAAAGATGGGAATTTTGCTGTTGATTATTTTGATATAGACGAAAACGATAAATTAGTACCAAAATCAGCAATATTTAAAACAGCTAAAGAAGCTGATAGTTTTGTTGAATTAAGAAAAAAAGAGGGAATGTTTTATGGGCCTAGTATGACAAGAAGAGGAGTTACAGAAGATGAAGCAGCTAAAAGAGTAGCAAGTAAAAGCAGTTATAGTCAATACAGAAAAATAGGTACTGGAAAAGAAAAATAAATAATATGCCATTTGTAAAGAAAGATTCAAGACTTGAAAGAGCAGGAGTATCAGGATATAATAAACCTAAGCGTACTCCTAATCATCCTAAGAAATCGCATATTGTAGTTGCCAAAGAAGGCAGTCAAGTAAAAACAATACGGTTCGGGGAGCAAGGAGCAGAAACTGCCGGCAAACCTAAAGAAGGAGAGTCAGATAGGATGAAGAAGAAGAGAGCATCATTTAAAGCAAGACACGCACGTAATATCAATAAAGGAAATATGAGTGCGGCATATTGGGCCAATCGTGTAAAATGGTGATAATCAATAAGCAATTCGTAAGCCAACCAAAATCTGTTGCAAAAAAGACAGCAAGATTTAGAAAATAAGTATATTTGTAATTAATAAAATATTTATGCCATTTATTCAAAAGATAAAAAGTAAAGGCGGAAAATCAACGTTAAAAACTAAACGTAATATTCTTACTGGAAAAGAAATGCTTATTTCTAAAGATGTAGAATATGCAACAGAAAATAGCCCTAGAAAGGTATTTAAGAATGTAGAGGTTATGGATAAAGAGGGAGTAACGAGTTATATGAAAATGAAAGTAAGAGGTAAGACAGTTAAAAAAGAAAAGTCTTTTACTCCTAAGTCTAAGATTAATATAGGCCCATCTTCGTAATTAATAAAAACAAATACAATGCCACTATTTAAAAGAAAAACAAACAACGGTCAAACTGCATCTTCAAGTACAAAAAGCGGTCTTGCCCAAAAAGCACTTAAAAACAAACTTGGAAGAACTATATCTGAGACTATTTCATCTACAAATGAATTAGGGAAGAAGGATACTGAAACTTTTGGAATGGGTAATACTAAATTCAAATCTTATAGTGACGATAAAAAATATGTTACTAAAGGAAAAACAGATGCTTCAGGTGCAGTTACAAAAATGAAGGCTAGAAGAACAATAAAAGGAGCTTTAACTGGAGCGCCTAAATTATCTAAAAATAGATAAAAGCATATTAAACTTTTTAAAACAAAGTAAAATGAAAGCAAAAAAGAACGAAGCATTTAAAGCAATGCAAGAGAAAATGGCAAAGAAGCAAGGTAAAGCCTCACCTGTATCCAAAAAAGCAAATACTGCTATGGGTAAGATGAAAGGTAAGACCAAGTATTAATAACAATAAAATAGAAAACAATGAGTAATCCTAATGTCTCGATGTTCGAGGATTTGATTACATCTGGTGAACTTGGCGAACAACCACAAGGTCAACCGGATGTACAACAATTTCAAGAACAACAGCAATCAGTTTCTGATTCGCAAACAACAAACAATGATTCTTCAACAGGTATAGACTTTGAAGCTCTTTTAGCAGAAAGAACAGGTGGAAAGTTTAAAAGTGTTGATGAATTACTTCAATTAGCTGATAAACCTGTTAATCAGGAGATTAATTTTGCTAATGATACTGCAAAGAAAGTATTCGAGTATTTAAAGGAAGGAAAGATAGATGAGGTAGTAAGCGTGTATCAGCAACAGCAACAACTTGCTTCACTTGATAAGATGAGTGCAGACGATGTGCTTAAACTTAAGATAAGTCAAGAAAACCCTGAGCTGTCAAACGAAGAAGTAGAGGAAGAGTTCAACTTTAAGTACGGTGTTCAAGAGCCTGATATTGACGAGGATTTAGACACTCCAGAGGAGATTGCAAAAGAGAAGAAGAAGTTTGAGCGTGAGAAAATCAACATGGAGCGTCTAAAGAAAAAGGACTTAAAAGAAGCGAAAGAGTTCTTGAACAACAAAAAGCAGGAGATAGTTTTACCGGATATTCAAACGAGCGCTCCTCAACAGCAACAGGCGGTTTCAAATGAAGCTGAAGAGGCGGCAATCAAGGAGTTCAGAGACAAGTACATGCAAGCGATTCCTACAACCATTGATGATATTGTAGGTTTTGAAAGCAAGTACAAGGACAGTGAGTTAGAGTTCAACACCACTTATATCATTGATGCCAATGAAAAGGCAGCATTGAAAGATAAGATGGAGAACTTTACATTACAGGACTACTTTATGCCGCGCTACATTGACGAGAAAGGTGACTTTGACACAGAGGCGATAGCCCACGATTTGTATGTGCTAGAAAACTTCGACAAGATTGTTGAGGCCCATGTAAGTCAGGCTGTAAATCAAGCAAAGTCATTATTCGTTAAAGGTTTGAAAAATGCTAACTACCAGGAATCGGTTAGTAGGCGTTTACCAGACGAGCAGCAGACTTCGCAAGATGAAATGGTGAACTTCTTTTTTGGTAACACATAATAATAACAATTAAATTAAAAGACAATGGCATTTAATTCAGCTGCGGAGAAACCCTCTGCATTTGTCAATCCCGGCGCAGGTCTAACGAGAGGCATCGTTAGTGACCTGTCTATTTTAAAGCCTCAGTACTATCCTAAATTCATCAGCAAGTATGGTGCTCAAAACTATACTATGCTTTTGGAAATGTTAGGTTTCAAAGGGCAAGTAAAATCTCAAACTATCCGTCACTGGGAAGATTTGGGTAAAAAACATCAAACTGTTCAAGTACAAGCTAACGTTACAAGTGCTGCGAATGGTGATGCAGTTACTTTCACTTTGACTTCAGGTTCTCACCACGATAGCGGAACTAAATCTCCTGTTCGTGAAGGAGAAATCGTTGAGGTTGCTTCTACTGGTATTCAAGGTAAAGTTATCTCAGTAAGTAAAGTTTCAGCAGGTGCTCACACTGCAACTGTACGTCCTTTGAGTTCTTCTCAGCGTTTCGAGTCTGCTGCTGTTGCAGGTCGTCTTGATGCTAACGAGTGGATTCTTTTCCGTGGTCAAGCAGCGGTAGGTGAAGCTTCTTCTAAAGGAGATGCTTTGATTCCTCGCGTAGAAGAAGTGTTGAACTACGTTTCTGAAATCCGTGAAGACTGGAGAGTAACTGACCGTGCTATGATTGAAGAAATCTGGTTTGGTGAGAACTACTCTTACAAAGGATTGGAAGAGGCTGTATCTCGTTACATGAACAATAAAGAGTTTACTCTTATGTTCGGTAAGGATATTACAAACGCTAACGCTTCTGCTACTTCTAAGAACACTATCGGTCTGTTACAACAGATTGAGAATCGCGGTACTGGTGTATCTTACACTGCCGGTTCTTTAGACAGAGCTAAACTTCACGAAGTAACTCGTGCATTAGACTTCAACGGAGGTTCTATGGAGAATCACCTTCTTGCTGACGTTTTCTTACGTCAAGAGTTGGATGACGAACTGTTTGACCTGTATGATGCTGGTGCTATCCTTTGGGGTACTGTAGGTGGTAGCAAAGAAGCTGCTGCTATGTACGGTTTCGGTTCTATCACTATGGATGGTTATACTTTCCATATTAAGAAGTACCTTCCGTTCTCTCCTGAGGCTGTTTACGGTGCTACTCCTACTGACCATCAGTATAAGAACTACGGTATCGTTGTTCCGATGGCTCAAGGTAAAGACCCTCAAACCGGTGAGCGTTACAACTCTATCGAAATCACTTACAACAATGTGAATGGTAAAGACATGCACATTTGGGAAACTGGTGCTTTCGCTAAGAGTCCTACTAGCGATGTGGCTGAACTGAATGTACACCACCTGTGTTATGCAGGTCTGCGTGTGTTCGGTGCAAACCGTTTCGTTCGTATCAGTGCTTAATCTTAACTAAGCATAAAGAAAGCCCCTCCAAAAGAGGGGTTTTTCTTTTATATGTGTTGATTGATAGATTCAAATAATAGTTGCAATAGAAGTAATTTTACAACATTGGATTTACCTGTTTTCTATTACTGACCCCCCTTGTTTTCACTTGGGGGTTTTTTATTTGAGTTATTTAAGATATATTTGCATTGTCTCATAAAGTTTTGTTTAGAGTGAATAAACGCCTCCTTTTTTTTAATTGGGGGCTTTTTTATATATTTGTATCAAACAAAGTAATATGTCAAAGGAAAAACAGGTAAAACAAGAAGTCCAACTTCCAGTATTGGACTCATTTGATGACAGTACAGGTGCTGTTACTCAAAAAAAGACGCAGGCTACTGCACCAATCAAAGAGTTTGAAGATGATGATTCTGTTCAACTCAAACGCATGATTCAAAAGACAGAAGAAAAAATCAAGGTACAGCAAAGAGAACCTGATATGTATGTCTTTAAGTTATTGATTTCAGGCGACCAAAAGCCAAAGGCTTACGAGTCTATGGTAAATGAAATGCCTATTTTTGACCATCAATCCAATTCTGTACGGACAATACGCCTTATAAGAGGTGCTAGTTCTATATGGATGGATGAGCAAGAAGGATTCACTCCTCAATATATACAGCGTAACAAACAGGATATTGTATTTAACAATGGATTCCTGCGCGTTCCACGTACAAACAGAACGCTTCTTAACTTCCTTTTAAATAGTGATGACTATGATAAAAAGGAGAATAGGATGCGTAACAAGAAACCTAAGTACACTTTGGTAAACACAGCGGAAAAGGAATCTGAAGAACTTAAAAAAGAAGAAAGTCGCCTTAGAGCCATCAACTTTGCCATGAATGCCTCTGTAGAGGATATGATGATTCATGCTCAGTTTTTGGGTATTGGTATGACAAATGAGTTTGGAGAGCAAAAGACTATTGCTAAGGTAAGGGTAGAGTATGCTAATAAGGCAGGCTCTAATCCAGACTACTTCATGAAAACAGCAGGTACAACAGCCTCTAAGGTTCAGTTCTTTGTAAAGAAAGGTCTGGATGAGGGACATATTGATGTTTCCTCTAAAAAGGGGTATGCCTGCTGGAAGGACAGCGACATGGTAATCTGCGAAATTCCTTTTGGAAAGAAACCTTACGAGGCAATTACAGAATTTACAATGTCCAAGACAAAAGAGGCTAATGCTTTCTACGAAAGGGTTAAAAACGCTGTATCTGAATAAGTGTTGATAATAATTTTGATTTTTTCATAGTTTAGGTTTACGGCTGCTGTATTTACAGCGGCCTTTTTTTTATCTTTGGTGTATGGCTACTTCTAACTCGGTTTACGAAGAGGTACAGTTCCTCTGCAATAAGTATCATCATGGATATGTAGCTCCTGATGAGTTTGTCAGTACATTTAATACAGCTCAAAGGATATACATTAATAGACTTCTTGGTCAGGTGCAAGAGTATCAGAACGGAAGGCCTGTTGCTCGTACTGGAGGTCACATGACACAGGTTGTAGAGGAAAAGTTGGCTCCATTTACTAAAAGAGTAATACTTAGGTCTATAAATGAAATTGCGTCAGTAAAGACACAATTCACCGACTTTTTGAAACTTTTAAGTCTCAATACGGAAGATGGTAAAAGGGTAAGAAGGATTAGGCATGAGCAGATTCATAGTGCTATAAGTTCAGCCATAGACCCTCCTTCTGTAGATAATCCATATTACTATGAATATGATGGAGGTTTTAGGATGATTAGTGGCCCTAATGATGTAGATAGGATGGTAATGACTTATGTAAGGATGCCTGAGGATATTACATGGCCTTATGACATAGTAAGTGGTATTCCTACTTACAATCCAAGTGGTGCATTTGGAGGTCCTTTACAGAATCCTGAGTGGAGGGACCAAGAGATAAACGAACTTATATTCATACAGTTAGGACTTATAGGTATTAATCTTAAAGATGCAGACCTAATAAGAATGTCTCAGGCTGTTAAACAACAAGGCGAATGACAAGAGCGCAACTGATAGAACTTATACAGCGCGACCTAAATAACGGGTTGCCTCATGATGACGCACAAGTAACCGATAATGAAGTAGGGTTATTGCTCAGTCAGGCTATTGCTACAGTTATGGAAGAAAGGCATAAAGCATCTTCTGAACTTGAGAGCATTAATTACATGAACGATTTTTACTATGCTACATTTAAGAATCGTAATGTAAGTAAAGATACTGATACAGGATATTATTACTTTGAGTTACCCCAAGTTCCGCTTGGTCTTCCGAGAGGTATTTCTATTGCAGGAGTCTATTTTAAGGCTGCTGACGGTCAGTTAACAGAAACTGTAGTGCAGATTGCCCCTCAGGAGATTGACCTAATGAGAGGACTTCCTATGCCTAAAAACAAGATTTACGGATGGGCAGAAGGCAAGGTGTTCTACATGATTAGTTATAAGAAGATTAAGGATTTAAAGGCTATTGTTAGAATGGTTACTACCAAGATTGACGACAGTGATGATATTCCCGATAATCTAGGGCTTGCTGCTACTGACCTTGTATTAAGAAGACTCAAGACAAGAGGTAATGTGATTGACATTTCTAATGACGGAACTGATATTAAATAATACTTAGATGAATACAGCACGGTTTATTACTTTGGAGGAGGTCGTAAAGGAGTATATCTCTCAGGCTGAACTTAACATGGCGCATTACAGAAGGTTGTGGAATATAGCGTTCAGAGGACTTGAGGATATGGCTTTTAATGTATATCAAACTCCAAAGACAGCAAAGATTACTGTTTTACCTAATAAGACCGTAAAACTTCCTGGAGATTATATCGCATATACTAAGATTGGTGTATTGAATAGCGAAGGGGAAGTGGCTACATTATCAAAAAATCCAAATCTGTCACTTTTTGCTAGTGAATTGGCTAACAGAACTAATTTGAATACGGATGCTCCTGTAGACCCTACAAACATCCGCGACTTTGTTTATTTGAACTATGACAACAATGGTTCTCTGTTTAACTTGTATGGGTTAGGAGGATTTTTGATGAGTGCAGGAAACTTTAACATTGATGAGGAGGCTGGCGTTATAATACTTGACAATGCTTTTGGGTACGAATATGTAATACTTGAATACTTGTCATCTCCAAGGGATGATGATGAGTACAGGGTTCCAATTATAATTAAAGAGGCATTGATTTCTTGGATAGCATGGAAAGACCACGAGTATAAAACGGTTGGTAGAAGGTTCCAGGAGATGGGTAAGGAGCAGCGCAGAGTGAATTATGTAAGAGAGAAGAAAAAAGCAAAATTAAGAATAAACCCTGTAAGAATTTGGGAGGCTAATGATATTATCAGAGCCGGAGAAGTTCTTGCTGTTAAAGGATAAATATGGTAGACGTAAGAGGTTTTAATGGTGGGATGAATACCGATGCAGCGCCTGAGTTATTGCCTGCCGGAGATTATATCTATGCCATGAATGTTACTAATGGCCCTGATGGTATAACTAACTTGTTAGGAAACTCTCTTTTAGCAGGTGCACCTCCTCCTGCCAATGGCTCTGAATGGATTTGTGGAGCTCACTTTGACAAGACCAGACAGCGTATAATCTACTTTACATTTAATGCAACTCAAAATCATAGAATAATTGTTGTAGATGTAGCTACAGAGGTTCATACTGTTCTATTTGAGGACAGAGCTGACACAGGTGGTGGCACTATACTTAATT
>Ga0315909_10008336_pt1 | contig 11369 bp, 17 predicted proteins | sample LakEriMetagenome_11_FD_203527 | JGI IMG/M metagenome (GOLD analysis project Ga0315909, IMG submission 203527) | Freshwater fungal communities from buoy surface, Lake Erie, Ohio, United States - Buoy 2 MA125 | ecosystem: Environmental > Aquatic > Freshwater > Lake | place: USA: Lake Erie, Ohio...
CAGTGCGGCGCGCTTCTGTTCGCGGTTAATCAGTGCCAGTTTTGCCATGGCAGCCTCAGTTTCTGAACGGGAATTTGAATGCGGCGAGAAGCGCTTTTGCTTCGTCGTCGGTCTTTGCTGTCGTGGTAATGCTGATGTTCATGCCACGCAGCGCATCGATTTTGTCGTACTCGATCTCGGGGAAGATGATTTGCTCTTTCACACCGATGTTGTAGTTACCGCGACCGTCAAAGGCTTTACCCGACACGCCGCGGAAGTCGCGCACGCGAGGAAAGGCGATGGTCACGAGGCGATCCAAAAATTCATACATGCGTGCACCGCGAAGTGTGACCATGCATCCAATCGGGTAGCCTTCACGAATCTTGAAACCGGCAATCGCCTTTCGAGCCTTGGTAACCACTGGCTTCTGACCAGCAATCTTCGTCAGATCACCGACAGCATGCTCAATAATTTTTTTATCAGCGACTGCTTCCGACAACCCCATATTCAGTGTGATCTTGGTCAGCCGTGGAACTTCCATCACCGACTTATAACCAAACTTGGCTGTCAGATCAGCGACGACTTTTTCTTTGTAGTGTTGTTGTAGACGTGCCATTTTGATTACACCTTCACGACTTCGCCAGTGGATTTGTAGACGCGGACTTTTTTTCCATCCACCGTCTTAATACCCACGCGATCTGCCTTGCCGGTCGCTGCATTAAACAGCGCGACGTTCGAAATATGGATTGGCATCAGCTTGTCGACGATGCCGCCAGTAGCACCCGTCATCGGGTTGGGCTTGACTGCTTTTTTTGCGACATTGATGCCGTCAACAACAATATGATTGGCATCAACGCGCTGCGTCACAACCCCCCGCTTACCTTTGTCTTTTCCGGTCAATACGATGACCTCATCTTTTGCACGAATCTTATCCATGGCGACTCCTTACAAAACTTCGGGCGCGAGTGACACGATCTTCATGAAGCGCTCAGTGCGTAACTCACGAGTAACCGGTCCAAAAATACGTGTGCCAATGGGCTCCAGCTTGGCATTCAGTAGCACGGCAGCGTTCCGATCGAAGCGCACCAGCGAACCATCTTGACGACGGACGCCTTTGGCCGTGCGCACAACAACAGCGTTGTAGATCTCGCCTTTCTTGACGCGACCGCGCGGCTGCGCCTCTTTGATGGTGACCTTGATAATGTCGCCGATCCCCGCATAGCGGCGCTTCGAACCACCCAGCACCTTAATGCAGAGCACTTCGCGTGCACCAGTGTTGTCGGCCACTTCGAGCCGGCTTTCAGTTTGAATCATGATTTTTCTTTCCCAACTTAATCCGCCGGATACACGATGCATCCTTCAACGGTCAGTCTTGGTCCCGCCGGCAACTCCGCGATGCGGGCTTACCGATTGGGTTGACAAAAAGCTACGGAGTTTTTACTTCACTTATAACGCCTGCTGTTTAATGCAGGAAAGCCCGACATTATGCACTATTGCGGGTCGGGCTTGCAAGCACTTAAACAGCTTGCGCGACCTCAACCACGCGCGTCACTGTCCAAGCCTTGGTCTTGGAGATCGGACGACCCTCTTGAATCTCAACCGTGTCACCGGTTTTGGCAACGTTTCCTTCGTCATGAGCGTGGTATTTGTTCGAACGCACGATGATCTTGCCGTACAAAGGGTGACGAACACGACGCTCGATCAGCACGGTGACTGTCTTGTCCATTTTGTCCGAAACAACGGTACCGACCAGGGTACGCTTTAACGCTTTTTTTTCTGTCGCGCTCATTATTGGCCGTCCTTCTGATTAATCACGGTCTTAACGCGCGCAATGTCGCGCCGCACTTTCTTCAGCTGCGAGGTATTTTGGAGCTGTTGCGTCGCGACCTGCATGCGCAGACCGAACTGGGCTTTGAGCAGGTCGTTCAACTCTTTCTTCAGAGCTGCAACGTCTTTGCCTTGTAGTTCAGATGCTTTCATTCGTATCCCCTTATTGGCCAACCTGGCGCACAACGAAGGTCGTCGCCAGAGGCAGTTTCGCCGCAGCGAGGCGGAATGCCTCTCGAGCCAAAGCCTCATCAACGCCATCCATCTCGTAGAGCACCTTGCCAGGCTGAATCTCGGCAACGTAATACTCAGGATTGCCCTTGCCGTTACCCATACGAACTTCGGCAGGCTTGTTCGAAATTGGCTTGTCTGGGAAGATCCGGATCCATATGCGGCCACCACGCTTGATGTGGCGCGTCATCGCCCGTCGGGCTGATTCGATCTGGCGAGCCGTTATACGGCCGCGAGCGGTTGCCTTGAGACCAAATTCACCGAATGACACCGCCGTGCCACGCTCGTGGGAGATCCCCTTGTTGCGGCCTTTCTGCTCTTTCCGGTATTTTCTGCGTGCTGGTTGCAGCATAATTATTCTCCTGCCTTCTCAGCTGGCGCAGCCGGTGCGTCAGCTTTCTTTGCGCGAACCCGCTTTGCAGCCGCTGGCGCTGGCGCGGCTGCGCCTTCCGTTGCAGTTGCAGGCGCATCCGCGCGCTTGGTACGTGCCGTTCTTCCGGCAGGCTTGCCATCATCGCGACGCGGCGCACGACGCTTGCGCTCGTCATCCGAAGTCGTTTCGACAGCGGGTGATTCACCACTTGCCAAGCGGTCACCTTTGTAAACCCACACCTTGATACCGATGATGCCGTAAGTAGTTTCCGCCTCACCGAAACCGTAATCAATATCGGCCCGCAGTGTATGCAGTGGCACACGACCTTCACGGTACCACTCGGTCCGCGCGATCTCGATGCCGTTCAGACGACCCGACGACATGATTTTTATACCTTGCGCGCCGAGCCGCATTGCATTTTGCATCGCACGCTTCATTGCACGCCGGAACATGATCCGCTTTTCTAATTGCTGAGCAATTGAATCAGCGATCAACTGCGCATCGGTTTCTGGCTTGCGAATTTCTTCGATATTGACGTGCACAGGCACGCCCATCATTTTAGCCAATGACGATTTCAGTACCTCAATGTCCTCACCCTTCTTGCCAATGACAACACCCGGGCGCGAGCTAAAAATCGTAATACGCGCGTTCTTTGCAGGACGCTCAATCAGAACGCGACCTACCGAAGCGTTTTTCAGCTTCTTCTTGAGGAATGCACGGACCGAGAGGTCCTCTTTGAGCATGTCGGCAAAATTACTATTACCTGCATACCAACGTGATCCCCAATTACGGGTTACGGCAAGACGAAAGCCGGTTGGATGAATCTTCTGTCCCATCGTGACTCCCTTAGTTACCGACAGTCACGTAGATGTGACAGGTTTGTTTGGAGATGCGATCACCACGACCCTTGGCTCGTGCGGTGAAGCGGCGCAGCACCGCACCTTTTTCCACATAGATCGTTTTGACGGTGAGTTCGTCTATATCGGCGCCATCGTTGTGCTCGGCGTTGGCAATCGCGGACTCAAGTACTTTTTTAATCAGCACAGCGCCTTTTTTTGGACTGAAGGCGAGAATGTTGAGCGCTTGGTCGACTTTTTTGCCGCGAATTAGGTCAGCAACGAGACGGCCCTTTTGAGCCGACAGTCGCGCGCTGCGGAGGGTAGCTTTAGTTTCCATCATCGGACCTTATTTCTTAGCCTTCTTGTCAGCCGCATGCCCTTTGAACGTGCGGGTCAGTGCGAATTCACCGAGCTTGTGGCCCACCATGTTCTCGGACACGTAAACCGGCACGTGCTGCTTTCCGTTGTGCACAGCAATAGTCAAGCCAATAAAATCAGGCATGATCGTCGAGCGCCGTGACCAAGTCTTGATTGGCTTCTTGTCACGCGTTGCTTGCGCAGACTCGACTTTTTTGAGCAGGTGGGCGTCGCAAAACGGCCCTTTTTTCAATGAACGTCCCATGTCTTACCCCTTATTTCTTACCGCGACGCGAGACAATCATCGACGTCGTACGTTTATTGCGACGCGTCTTCTTGCCCTTGGTCTGCTGACCCCACGGTGACACTGGATGGCGACCAGCAGCAGTTCTGCCTTCACCACCACCATGCGGGTGATCGATTGGATTCATCGCCACACCGCGAACGGTTGGACGGATACCGCGCCAGCGCACCGCACCCGCTTTGCCTATCTTGCGGAGGTTGTGCTCGCCATTACCGACTTCACCAATCGTTGCACGGCATTCGACGTGAATGCGACGCACCTCACCAGAGCGCAGACGCACCTGCGCGTAGATGCCTTCGCGCGCCATAAGCACGACGCCAGCACCTGCAGTACGCGCAATCTGCGCTCCCTTACCTGGCAGCATTTCGACGCAATGCATGGTCGCTCCTACCGGGATGTTACGGATAGGCAGACAGTTACCTGGCTTGATCGGTGCCTCTGGACCATTCATCAGCTGGTCGCCAACTGCCATGCCCTTGCTGGCGACTATGTATTTACGCTCGCCGTCCGCGTAACACAACAGCGCGATGTGCGCGCTTCGGTTGGGATCGTATTCCAGACGCTCAACCTTGGCAGGGATACCATCCTTGTTGCGACGGAAGTCCACAACACGGTAGTGATGCTTATGACCGCCGCCGATATGGCGAGTCGTGATGTGGCCGTTGTTGTTACGGCCCGCAGATTTGCTCTTCTTTTCGACCAGACCAGGAAAAGGACGGCCTTTGTGAAGGTCGGGGTTGACGACCTTGACCATGCCACGACGGCCAGGCGATGTCGGTTTTAACTTAACGAGTGCCATTATCAAGCCTCCCCGGTGAAGTTGATTTCCTGGCCAGGCTTGAGGCACACAAAGGCGCGACGCGTGTTGTTGCGGCGACCCATGAAGCGGCCCGAGCGCTTGATCTTGCCTGCACGGTTAGCCACTTGAACGGACTCAACCTGAACCTTGAAAAGCAGCTCAACGGCCGCCTTGATCTCGAGCTTGGTGGCGTCTTGCGTTACCAGGAAAACGACTTGCTCATTTTTTTCTGCGACAAAAGTAGCCTTCTCCGAGATGACAGGAGCCAGCAACACTTTCATCAGGCGCTCTTCGGTGTGTTTGATGACTGCACTCATGCCAGCATCTCCTCAATCTTTGCCAGCGCGGGCTTGGTGATCAAGACCTTCTTGAAGAACACCAGCGACATTGGGTCAGCCTGACGTGGCTCAACCACCAGCACGTTCGGCAGGTTGCGCGCAGCCAGCATCAGGTTTTCATCCAGGCTGTCAGTAATGACGAGCACAGAATCGAGACCCATGTTTTTCAGCTTTTGCGCGAGCAGTTTGGTTTTTGGCGCTTCGACCGACAGTTCCTCGATCACAGACAAGCGACCATCACGGGCGAGCTGCGACAAAATCGAGCAGATGCCGGCGCGGTACATTTTCTTATTGACCTTGTGAGAAAAATTCTCATCTGGGCTATTCGGGAAAGTACGACCACCGCCACGCCAGATCGGTGAGGAAGACATACCCGCACGAGCGCGGCCGGTACCTTTTTGGCGCCATGGCTTTTTGGTGGTGTGACTGACTTCTTCACGGTCTTTCTGCTTGCGATTACCGCTACGGGCATTCGCCTGATAAGCAACGACGACCTGGTGAATCAGGGCTTCGTTGTAGTCACGACCGAAGATGGTGTCTGGTGCCGCGACATTCGATGATGCCTGACCTTGGGCATTCAGGAGCTTGAGTTCCATGGTTTAAGCCCCCTTCTTTGCTTTGGCTTTGATCGCCGGGGAAACCACGACCTGACCATTTCTTGCGCCCGGAACCGCACCCTTGACGAGGATGAGCTGACGCTCAGCATCGACACGTGCGATTTCGAGATTCTGGACGGTACGGGTAACGTCACCCATATGACCAGTCATGCGCTTGCCAGGGAAAACGCGACCCGGATCCTGCGCCATACCAATCGAACCCGGCACATTGTGCGAACGGGAATTACCGTGAGTTTGACGACCAGAGCGGAAATTGTGACGCTTGATGGTGCCGGCATAGCCCTTACCAATGGACACACCCTGAATATCGACCTTTTGGCCAACCTCAAACAGGCTGACAGCAACGGTGTCGCCGGGCTTGAACTCAGCAGCCTTGGCTGCATCGACACGAAATTCTTTGAGAACGGTACCGGCCTCAGCACCGGCCTTGGCCAGATGCCCTGCAGCCGGTTTGGTCACGCGCGAGGCACGACGCTTACCGAAAGTAACCTGGACGGCAGTGTATCCGTCGGTTTCAGGCGTTTTGATTTGTGTCACACGGTTGTCAGACACATCCAGAACGGTTACTGGGATTGAATCCCCGTCATCCGTAAAGATGCGCATCATGCCAACCTTGCGACCTAAAAGGCCCAGGCTCATTGTTTTCTCCATTCCCACCTACGATTGGGCAGGGCTGATGTTTATAAAACTGAAACGAAAAAGCACATGAATCTACGTACTTTTACCGAAGCCGGCGATTATAGCGCGAGATTATGGCCGCCACAAGTAGCATGGCGGCTCGCGTCGCTCAACTCGCCAAAATTATTGCAGCTTGATTTCCACGTCCACGCCAGCTGGAAGATCCAGCTTCATCAATGCATCAACGGTCTTGTCGGTAGGGTCGACAATATCCATCAGACGCTGATGCGTACGAATTTCGAACTGGTCGCGCGAGGTCTTGTTCACGTGGGGCGAGCGAAGCACGTCCCAGCGCTGCTTGCGGGTCGGCAGGGGCACAGGCCCCTTAACCACTGCGCCAGTGCGCTTGGCGGTCTCCACGATCTCGAGTGCGGACTGATCGATCAGACGATAGTCAAACGCCTTGAGACGAATACGAATTTTTTGCTTGTCCATGATGCTTCCTTAAAAGAGCGAGCCGCGAACGAACGATCGCTCGCGGCATGTTCGACGTAGGCCCCAAGAGACCCTGCATCTGCTTAGTCCATAATCTTGGCAACCACACCCGCGCCAACGGTACGGCCACCTTCGCGAATCGCAAAGCGCAGACCCTCTTCCATCGCAATCGGATTGATCAACTTGACCGTGATCGACACGTTGTCACCAGGCATCACCATCTCCTTGCCTTCCGGCAGCTCGATCGCACCCGTCACATCCGTCGTACGGAAGTAAAACTGCGGACGGTAGTTGTTGAAGAACGGCGTATGACGACCACCCTCATCCTTGGACAACACATAAATCTCGCCCGTGAAATGCTTGTGCGGCTTAATCGAACCCGGCTTGGCCAACACCTGACCCCGCTCAACATCCTCACGCTTGGTACCACGCAGCAGCACACCAACGTTGTCGCCCGCCTGACCCTGATCCAAGAGCTTGCGGAACATCTCTACACCAGTACACGTGGTCTTTTGGGTATCGCGAATGCCGACAATCTCGATCTCTTCGCCCACCTTGATGATCCCGCGCTCAACCCGACCCGTCACCACCGTGCCACGACCCGAGATCGAGAACACATCCTCCACCGGCATCAGAAACGCACCATCAATCGCACGCTCAGGCGTCGGAATGTAGCTATCCAATGCCTCTGCCAGCTTCAAAATCGCGACTTCGCCTAAATCGCCGGTGTCGCCTTCCAGCGCCAGCTTCGCCGAACCACGGATGATCGGCAGATCGTCGCCCGGAAATTCATATTTCGAGAGAAGCTCGCGCACCTCCATCTCCACCAACTCAAGCAGCTCGGCATCATCCACCATGTCGCACTTGTTCAGAAACACGATGATATAAGGCACACCCACCTGACGGGCCAGCAGAATGTGTTCACGCGTCTGAGGCATCGGGCCGTCAGCAGCCGAGCACACCAAAATCGCGCCGTCCATCTGCGCTGCACCCGTAATCATGTTCTTGACATAGTCAGCGTGGCCAGGGCAGTCAACGTGCGCATAGTGACGGTTCGCCGTCTCGTATTCCACGTGCGCGGTGTTAATCGTGATGCCACGCGCCTTCTCTTCCGGCGCCGCATCAATCTGATCGTAGGCCTTGGCCTCACCACCAAATTTCTTCGACAGCACCGTCGCAATCGCCGCCGTCAGCGTCGTCTTGCCGTGGTCAACGTGACCAATCGTGCCCACATTCACGTGCGGTTTGGTCCGCTCAAACTTGCCTTTTGCCATGATTATTCTTCCTTCAAAAAGAACGATTTACTGGATTCGACCAAAGCGACATCCCGATCAGGGTGTCGCCTCTGATTTATTACCTGGCCTTGGCGCTGATGATCGTGTCGGTCACGTTCTTCGGCGCTTCCGCGTAGTGCTTGAATTCCATTGTGTAGGTCGCCCGACCCTGAGTAGCTGAACGCAGCGAGGTCGAATAACCAAACATTTCAGACAACGGTACTTCAGCGCGAATGATCTTGCCGCCGCCACCTGGAATTTCATCCATGCCTTGCACCATACCGCGACGTGAGGACAGATCGCCCATCACTGTGCCAGCATAGTCTTCGGGTGTTTCAACTTCCACGGCCATCATCGGCTCGAGCAGCACGGGGCTGGCTTTACGGCAGCCATCCTTGAATGCCATCGATGCAGCCATACGGAAGGCGTTTTCATTCGAATCGACGTCGTGATACGAACCGAAGAACAGGGTTACCTTGACATCGACCACCGGGTATCCGGCGAGAACGCCTGCTGGCAGGGTTTCAAGCACGCCTTTCTCCACCGCAGGGATGTATTCGCGAGGAACCACACCACCCTTGATCGCGTCGACAAACTCGAAACCCTTGCCCGGCTCCTGAGGCTCGAGCTTCAGAACCACGTGACCATACTGACCACGGCCACCGGACTGCTTAACGAACTTACCTTCGATTTCTTCACAAACCTTACGAATGGTTTCGCGATAGGCCACCTGCGGCTTACCGACAGTCGCCTCAACGCTGAATTCGCGACGCATGCGATCAACAATAATCTCGAGGTGCAGTTCACCCATACCGGAGATAATGGTCTGGCCCGACTCTTCATCGGTCTTGACACGGAAAGAAGGATCTTCCTGCGCAAGGCGGTTGAGCGCGAGCCCCATTTTCTCCTGGTCAGCCTTTGTCTTTGGCTCGACCGCCTGAGAAATCACTGGCTCAGGGAAAATCATGCGCTCGAGCGTGATCACTGCACCCGGATCACAAAGCGTGTCACCTGTCGTTGCCTCTTTGAGGCCCACGGCAGCGGCGATATCACCAGCACGCACTTCCTTGATTTCTTCACGCTGGTTGGCGTGCATCTGAAGAATACGACCGATACGCTCTTTTTTACCTTTGATCGCGTTGTAAATGGTATCGCCCGAATTCACGACACCCGAGTACACGCGGAAGAAGATTAGCTGACCAACGAAGGGGTCGGTCATGATCTTGAATGCCAGCGCGGAAAACTTTTCGCTGTCTTCTGCCTTACGCGTAACAGGCTGATCATTCTCGTCCATGCCATTCACCGGCGGAATGTCCGTCGGCGCAGGCAAGTATTCAATGACGGCGTCCAGCATGGCCTGAACACCCTTGTTTTTGAATGCAGTACCGCACATCATCGGCACGATTTCACCAGCGATGGTGCGCTGACGAATAGCTGTCTTGATTTCAGCCTCGGAAAGGTCACCCTCTTCAAGGTATTTATTCATCAATTCTTCGGTCGCCTCAGCAGCGGCCTCGACCATCTTTTCGCGCCACTCGTTTGCGATGTCGACGAGGTGGGCGGGAATATCGCGGTAGTCGAATTTCATGCCTTGCGAAGCTTCATCCCAGATGATGGCTTTCATCTTGACGAGGTCGACCACACCCTCAAACTGATCCTCAGCACCAATCGGCACCTGAATAGGGATAGGGTTAGCCTTCAGGCGAGTACGCATCTGCTCGTACACCTTGAAAAAGTTAGCCCCGGTACGGTCCATCTTGTTGACGAAAGCCAGACGCGGCACCTTGTACTTGTTAGCCTGACGCCAAACCGTTTCCGACTGAGGTTGCACGCCACCCACCGCGCAGTACACCATGCAAGCGCCGTCCAGAACACGCATGGACCGCTCAACCTCAATGGTGAAGTCAACGTGACCCGGGGTGTCGATGATGTTGATATGATGCTCAGGGAAGTTGTTCGCCATTCCCTTCCAGAAGCACGTCGTTGCAGCCGAGGTAATCGTGATGCCTCGCTCCTGCTCTTGCTCCATCCAGTCCATGGTCGCAGCACCATCATGAACTTCACCAATTTTATGGTTTACGCCGGTGTAATACAGAATGCGTTCTGTCGTTGTGGTCTTGCCAGCGTCGATGTGAGCGGAAATACCGATGTTGCGGTATCGCTCGATGGGAGTCTTGCGAGCCATAATAAATCCTAAGCTTTTTAAATGAACGAAACCGAGTGTCCCTGATAAACGTAGAGCACCCGGCTTGGTGTTAGTTTCGGATGCAGACGCATGTCTGCATCCCTGCCATCAGAAGCGGAAATGCGAGAACGCTTTGTTCGCTTCTGCCATGCGGTGTACTTCGTCGCGCTTCTTCATTGCGCCGCCGCGACCTTCTGCCGCCTCGAGCAACTCACCTGCCAAACGTTGCGGCATGGATTTTTCGCTGCGCTTGTTGGCCGCCTCGCGCAACCAGCGCATGGAAAGCGCCATACGGCGTACAGGGCGAACTTCGACCGGCACCTGATAGTTCGCACCACCGACCCGGCGAGATTTGACCTCAACCATGGGCTTGCAGTTACTGATGGCCGCTGCGAAAACTTCGAGGGGATCTTTACCGCTCTTGGTCTGGATGTGCTCGAATGCACCGTAAATGATGTTTTCGGCAACCGATTTTTTACCGGACAACATCAGGACATTCACGAACTTGGCGACATCAACATTACCGAATTTAGGATCCGGCAGGATTTCGCGTTTGGGGACTTCACGACGACGTGGCATTGCTATTCCTTTCAGTCTTCAGTTGGCAGTGGCTTTTGCCCGCTGCCGCGGGTGACCATCAAAATCACCCACTTACTCAGCCACTCGGGCCGATACATTCCGCAGCATAGCCGCGGTGATTCGTTTTACTTCGCTGCCGCTTTACCGCGCTTGGCACCGTACTTCGAACGTGCCTGTTTACGGTCTTTGACACCCTGTGTATCGAGCGAGCCGCGAACCATGTGATAACGCACACCGGGCAAGTCCTTCACACGACCACCGCGTAGCAAAACGACGCTGTGCTCTTGCAAGTTGTGACCCTCGCCACCAATGTACGAAATGACCTCGAAACCATTAGTCAGACGGACTTTGGCGACTTTACGAAGCGCAGAGTTCGGCTTCTTTGGTGTCGTGGTGTACACGCGAGTACAGACTCCGCGCTTTTGTGGGCTGTTTTGCAGCGCCGGCGATTTGCTCTTCACACGCAGGGATGTACGCGGTTTGCGAATCAATTGATTGATGGTTGGCATCGGTCTAAATCCAACAAAGTTAGGGTATTGCAAAACCCCCAAAAG
>Ga0315909_10008337_pt1 | contig 11368 bp, 8 predicted proteins | sample LakEriMetagenome_11_FD_203527 | JGI IMG/M metagenome (GOLD analysis project Ga0315909, IMG submission 203527) | Freshwater fungal communities from buoy surface, Lake Erie, Ohio, United States - Buoy 2 MA125 | ecosystem: Environmental > Aquatic > Freshwater > Lake | place: USA: Lake Erie, Ohio...
TTAAATCGTCAAGTTTGATACGAACTGAATCTATCCATTGCTTGTACGGCTTAGCATTAGCAAAAGTATCTTTGAGTTCTTTATCATCAATAATGCGACCAGCATCCAAGTCGATCAAAAACATTTTGCCTGGCTGCAGGCGCCATTTTTGGATGATTTTTGATTCGGGTATGGGCAACACACCTGTTTCGGAAGCCATCACAACCAAATCATCATCGGTGACGATGTAACGTGCAGGGCGCAAACCGTTACGGTCTAGCGTTCCGCCTATATGACGACCATCAGTAAACGCCATGGCAGCAGGACCATCCCACGGCTCCATCATGGCAGCATGATATTCATAAAATGCGCGACGATTTTCATCCATCAGCGTATGGTTTTCCCATGCTTCTGGAATCATCATCATCATGGCTTGCGCAATCGGATAGCCTGCCATCACTAATAATTCAAGCGCATTATCAAAGCACGCTGTGTCCGACTGACCCTCATAAATTAAGGGGAATAATTTTTGTAGATCGTCGTTAAGCACGGCCGATTTCATGACACCTTCGCGTGCGCGCATCCAATTAAAGTTACCCTTGACTGTATTGATCTCGCCATTGTGCGCCAGCAGTCGATACGGGTGAGCGAGCGGCCACTCAGGGAAGGTGTTGGTTGAAAATCGCTGGTGCACTAGAGCCAGCGCAGATACACAGCGTGGGTCTTGCAAATCTTTGTAATACACACCCACCTGATCGGCCAACAGCAAGCCTTTGTAGACTACGGTGCGCGCTGACATCGATGGAACAAAAAATTCTTTTCCGTGCAATAAATTCAATGCCTGAATGGCGTGACCTGATGATTTTCTGATGACGTAAAGCTTGCGCTCTAACGCATCAGTCACCATGATGTCCTGACCGCGGCCTATAAAAATTTGCCGTATGACGGGCTCTTTATCGCGAACCGTGGGTGACATAGGCATATCGCGGTTTACAGGTACATCGCGCCAACCCAACACCACCTGCGACTCTGCGTGAACCGCACGTTCTATTTCTTGCTCACATGCGATGCGCGATGCGTTTTCTTTTGGAAGAAAAACCATACCGACACCGAACTCGCCCGGCGGAGGTAGCGTTACACCTTGCTTGGCCATTTCTTCACGATAGTACTGGTCTGGCAGCTGAATCAAAATTCCTGCGCCGTCGCCCATTAGGGGATCAGCTCCAACTGCACCCCGATGGTCTAGGTTGTGAAGAATTTTCAGGCCTTGCTCAACTATCGAGTGGCTCTTCTGCCCTTTAATGTGCGCAATAAAGCCTACACCGCAGGCGTCGTGCTCGTTGCTAGGATCGTATAAACCTTGGGCTTTCATCGCGGCACTCCACGGCATAAATAAAGAGAATGAGAGGATAGTGCAACGCAAAAAGCAGAGCAATGAAAAAAATTAGGGTCGGATAGATAATTAAGACGAGCCCAGCCAAGAAAAAAATTAAATAGGGTCAGACTATGTTTAGATTGGGTTTTAGCGAGCATCCATTACCCAAAAGTAAGGCCAGAACCCTGCCTCAGACTATTTCCTTGCAGATGGCGCGCCGGCCCCCGGAAAGTCTTGTGGCTGGGATTCTTCTGGTGTGCTCACTTTCCGGGGGCGGCCCCGGCGTTGCGGCTCCAGCCTTCGGCTGGTGAGCTTGGCCAAGCGTCGAAGAAATTCCTCTGAACCCAAGGGCCACGCCTTGCGCGTAGCTGACTCAATTTCAGCAATCCGATCCACAGATAACGCCGTTTGCGCTAGCTGGTGATACGCCGCTTCGCGTTCAAATGGGGTATTTCCCAGGGCCCAGTAGGCCGGATGATCGGCTAACCAAGCCTCACGATGAAGCCCAGAATGATGAGCGTAGCTAGACCAGCGGTACATCGAGGGGTCTGAAACTATGCCTGCAGCCACTGGCTGCTGCTCTATCAAATGGGCACATGCCAAAAAGTAAGTGTCGGCATCAATCACGGTAGCGCGGAACCGGCCTTCCCACAAATTGCCGCTGCGCCCATGACGTGCATTGAAATAAGGTACGTAATGACGACCGATTGTCTGCATTAGCCGGCCCAAGCCCAAGGCATCGGCAGGTGTCGCCATTAGCTGTACACGACTAGGCATGAGGACATAGGCGTGCACTGCTATGCCAGCCACCCGTGCTGATTCACGCAGGAAAGAAAGAAATTGCTGACAATCAGCGTCATCTAACGCGATGTGCTGATCGTTATTACCTCGAGCAATGATGTGATGTAGGTGGTTGGGCACCACCAATCTGGGCAGGCGGGCCATAAAATGTCAACTACAAAAAATTAGCACTAGCTACAAGACTAGGCTTGCAGCACGTTAGAACGGAATATCATCGTCCATATCACTCATGCTAGGCGCCTGTTTGGCAGGAGCACGCGCGCCAGATGCGGCCGTTTTTGCTGGCGCTGACCCGTAACTCGCATCGTCCATAGCCGCACTTCCACCACCCATGCCTTGGCGACTGCCCAGCATTTGCATGCTATCGGCAATAACTTCCGTCGAATATTTTTCTATACCGTCTTTGTCTGTCCACTTGCGTGTGCGAAGTTTTCCTTCGACATAGACCTGAGAGCCTTTTTTCAAGTACTGGCCAGCGATTTCAGCGAGCTTGCCAAAAAAAGCAATACGATGCCACTCGGTCGCCTCCTTCTGTTCACCGGTTGCTTTGTCCTTCCACTTGTCAGTGGTAGCAACTGCAATGTTCGTCATCGCATCACCGCTAGGCATATAGCGCGTCTCAGGATCACGACCTAAATTGCCAACGATGATGACTTTATTGACCGACGCCATAGCTTTCTCCTGTGATGGGGTTGATTTCAGCGAGAGGGGGAACAGAGAATCCGTAAAACCAATCTGATATTAATTCACTTAGACAGGCTTTTCAGTTGTTTCCATTATATGCCAGGAGACTAAGAACTCATGCCATTGCTTACACGGTATCAGACAGTTAACTAGACTAAGTCTTATTAGTGATGCTAATTACGGCTATACGTTCCGAATATCGAATAATAAACACGGACGCGTATCGCAATCATGCACGTGAGATCACGAAAATACGTCATCTGGCTCTCGTTCTAGAGGATATCCAGTACTAGACGTAGCCACTAGTGAAAACCCGCTATAGTGTTGGGTTGACTCGCAATCACTTGCTAACTATTTAGCAAAAGAACATTCACGCGAGCGTAAATTAGTCTGGACATCTGCATGGAAGAAATTCGCATTCGTGGTGCACGCACACACAACCTGAAAAATATCAGTCTTGATCTGCCGCGCAATAAACTCATAGTGATCACCGGATTATCGGGATCTGGAAAATCATCATTAGCTTTCGACACACTCTATGCTGAGGGCCAGCGTCGATATGTAGAATCTTTGTCGGCTTACGCGCGGCAATTTCTCCAGTTGATGGAAAAACCAGACGTCGACATGATAGAAGGATTGTCGCCTGCGATTTCAATCGAACAAAAAGCAACCTCGCACAATCCTCGCTCTACCGTAGGCACCGTTACTGAAATACACGACTACCTTCGATTATTATTTGCGCGTGTAGGCACACCCTATTGCCCAGAACATCACGAAAATCCACTCGCAGCGCAATCTGTTTCACAAATGGTCGATACAGTCATGGCTATGGCTGAAGACACCAAGCTCATGATTATGGCGCCGGTTGTGGCTAATCGCAAAGGCGAGCATAGTGATTTATTTGAAGCCATGCAGGCACAAGGCTTCGTTCGCTTTCGCATACAAAGTGGCACCCATGCAGCCAAGATTTATGAAGTTGATGATCTGCCCAAACTCAAAAAAACTGAGAAGCACACAATCGATGTAGTGATTGATCGCGTAAAAATACGCAGCGATATTAAACAACGACTTGCCGAGAGTTTTGAAACTGCGATACGCATTGCTGAAGGGCGCGCTATCGCGCTAGAAATGGATACTGGTCGCGAACATATTTTTTCAAATAAATTTGCCTGTCCAGTCTGCGGTTATTCATTGCAAGAACTCGAGCCACGATTATTCTCCTTCAATAATCCCATGGGTGCATGTCCGGAATGTGACGGCTTGGGACACATAGAATTTTTTGATCCCAAACGTATTGTGGCCTTTCCCAATCTTTCGCTTGCATCAGGCGCTGTCAAAGGTTGGGACAGACGTAATCAATTTTATTTTCAAATGCTTTCTTCTTTAGCTAAGTACTATGAATTTGATCTTGATGTGCCGTTTGAAAATTTGCCAGAAAAAGCGCAACAAGTTGTTCTCTATGGTTCAGGTAAAGAAAAAATTCCTTTTGCTTATATCAACGAACGCGGCCGCACCATCATTAAAGAACATACGTTTGAAGGTGTAGTTCACAATCTTCAGCGCCGATATCACGAAACAGATTCGATGGCGGTTAAAGAAGAGCTCGCGAAATTCATCAATGAAAAAGAATGCCCTGAATGCCAGGGAGCGCGGCTGCGGGTTGAGGCCCGCTTTGTAAAAGTCGGGGAAGGCGCTCAGCAACGCGCGATTTTTCAGGTGGCTGAAATGCCGCTACGCGGCTCGCTGGAGTTTTTCGAGACACTAAAATTACGTGGCGCTAAAAAGGAAATCGCTGATCGAATAATCAAAGAGATAATTTCGCGACTTAAATTTTTAAATAATGTAGGTTTGGATTATTTATCGCTGGATCGCAGTGCCGACACGCTCTCTGGCGGTGAAGCACAGCGCATACGATTAGCATCCCAGATTGGGTCGGGATTAACAGGTGTGATGTATGTACTGGATGAACCATCGATAGGCTTGCATCAGCGAGATAACGATCGCTTAATTACTACACTTAAACACTTAAGAGATATCGGTAACACTGTACTCGTTGTAGAACATGATGAAGATGCTATACGCAGCGCAGACTATGTGGTTGACATGGGCATGGGCGCAGGCGTACACGGTGGTGAAGTCGTGGCTCAGGGCAGCATCAACGACATACTTAAAAACAAAGAATCACTGACAGCTCAATACCTCAATGGCCGATTAGCTATTGCAGTTCCTGAGCAGCGCACAGCTTTTGACGCTAAAAAACAGCTGGTGCTCAAAGGTGCTGAAGGTAACAATCTCAAATCTGTCACGTTGGAATTACCTATAGGCTTGTTAACCTGTGTCACTGGAGTATCTGGTTCAGGTAAATCAACACTTATAAATGACACCCTGCACCATGTGCTCGCACGTCATTTATATGGATCACAAGCTGAGCCCGCAACCTATGAAAGCGTGACGGGCTTAGAGCATTTCGATAAAGTGATTTCGGTGGATCAGGCGCCTATCGGTCGCACGCCTCGTTCAAACCCTGCGACCTACACGGGTCTTTTCACACCCATACGTGATTTATTTTCTACTGTGCCGCAAGCAAAAGAACGTGGCTACTCTGCTGGCCGCTTTTCTTTTAATGTCAAAGGTGGTCGCTGCGAAGCGTGTCAGGGCGATGGAGTCATCAAAGTTGAAATGCACTTTCTGCCCGACGTGTACGTCCCCTGCGATGTCTGCCACGGCAAACGCTATAACCGCGAGACCTTAGAAATTCAGTACAAGGGAAAAAATATTTCCGAGATATTAGGCATGACAGTCGAGGATGCGCACGTATTTTTCAAACCCGTTCCTCTGATCGCTCGCAAACTGCAAACCTTGCTTGATGTCGGACTGGGTTATGTACGGCTAGGTCAAAGCGCGACCACGCTCTCAGGTGGCGAGGCGCAACGTGTGAAATTGTCCCTCGAGTTATCAAAACGTGACACGGGTCGAACACTTTACATACTCGATGAGCCGACGACTGGCTTACATTTTCATGATATCGCGCTCTTGCTCAAAGTGATCCATCGTTTACGCGATCAGGGAAATACGCTGGTTATTATTGAACATAACCTGGATGTGATCAAAACAGCCGATTGGGTTGTGGATTTAGGACCCGAGGGTGGTGCTGGTGGAGGACAAATCATCGCTACTGGAACACCTGAGCAAGTCGCAAAAAATTCAGCCAGCTTCACTGGTAAATATCTTGCTGATCTCTTGTTCAAGAAAAAAGAGAAAAAGCGCGCTTAGCACTAGCGCAAGACTCTCTGAGAAGCTTTGTTGCCGGCTATTTTTGCAGTAACCTCTTCTCAGCGAGTTCTAATGCTGTCGCAGCGCCCCGCAGGACAACTACATCACCTGCTTCAAGTATCGTATCTTCAGCAAATGGAATGCGACTTTTGCCGCGTCTAACTGCAGTAATTTCAGCACCCAGCGCATTGACATTTAACTGCATCAACGATAAACCTATTGCGCTGGCTTTGTCGGTCAGGGGTACGGAATGTAGCCGTACTTGCAGATGCTCATCATCGTCTGCTATGTCACCCAAACCATGAAAGTAACCTCGCAGGGAAGCATAGCGCTCACTTCTAGCCGCCTGTACCCGCTGTATCACCCGGCGTAACGGCACTCCTTTAAGTAGCAGCGCATGCGATGCAAGCATCAAACTACCTTCGATCGCTTCGGGTACGACTTCATCTGCACCACCAGCTCTGAGTACATCCAAATCATCTTCACCCACACTACGCACTATGGCCGGCAGTGCAGGTGCAAGTTCGTTAGCAAAATGCAGTGTTTTCAAAGCGGCGTTAGTGTCAGCATACGTAATAACGAGCGCTGCAGCGCGGTGTATTCCCGCGGCTATCAAACTTTCACGCCGAGTCGCATCACCATACGATACTTCTGCACCTGCATTTTGCGCTTCGATGACACGCTCAGGATCAAGGTCAAGTGCGTGATAGGGAATGTTTTCTTCTTCAAGTAACTTCGCCAGACTTTGACCGCTGCGTCCAAAGCCAGCAATAATTACTTGCCCTTCTTCTTTCATGGCGCGGCTGGCAATACGGGTGAGATTAAGTGATTGCTCCATCCATTCGTTGGATGAGAGTTTCATTGCGATACGGTCAAAATTTGCAAAAATAAATGGCGTTGCAAGCATAGACAGCACCATCGCTGCCAGTATCAGTTGCACCATGCCAGGATCAACCAATCCCAATCCACCCGACTGATTTAACAATACAAAACCGAATTCACCACCCTGGGCCAATCCCAAGCCTGTACGCAAAGCGACTCCTGGTTTGGCACCAAACAGACGCGCTAGCAGCGCGATCAAACTGAATTTAAGAAGCAAGGGCACCACGAGTAGCAGCAATACCAGTGGTAAATTTTCTATGACTAGCCGCAAATCTAGGAGCATGCCTACGCTGATGAAAAACAGACCCAAAAGTACATCACGAAACGGCTTGATATCTTCTTCCACTTGAATGCGAAATTCAGTTTCAGAAATCAGCATACCTGCGATGAATGCTCCCAAAGCAAGCGACAACCCTGCTGTTTCAGTAATCCACGCAGCACCCAGTGTAATTAGCAATAGGTTGAGCATGAACAGTTCGTGTGAGCGGCGCTGCACAACGATCTGAAACCAACGACGCAATAAAATTTGCCCGAGAAATAACAACAGGAACAAAACGAAACACGCTTTGATACCTGCCATAACGAGATCTTCGACTAAATCCGGTCCCGGATGCGCAAGTGAAGGTAAGACGATGATGAGTGGTACCACGGCCAGATCTTGAAAAAGCAGGATACTGGTGATACGTCGGCCATGCTCACTTTCCAACTCCAGCTTTTCAGTCAATAGCTTTAATACGATAGCTGTCGAGGACATGGACAGTGCCGCACCTAAAGCAAATGATGCACTCCAACTAATTTCTATGACTGAAGGCAGCAGTTTTGCCACTAGATTTCCGAACAAAACCGTGACCACGATGGTCAGCACTACCTGTGCCATACCGAGGCCAAAAACATTACGCCTCATAGACTTAAGCTTGGGTAGTGAAAATTCCAAGCCTATAGAAAACATCAGAAACACAATGCCGAACTCAGCCAGGGTGTGGGTAGCACTACTATTTGATGCGAGCCCAAGCGCATGCGGGCCTATCAGTATTCCTACCGTCAGGTAGCCCAGCATGGGCGGCAGATTCATCATTCGAAATGCCACCACCCCTAGTACAGAGGCGACCAGCAAAATGAGAGTTAGTTCCAGTGGAGAATTCATGAGTCTCGGTAATGGTTAAGGGGCCTTAAAAACAACCGGACGAAAATTAGTACTCTGGGTGATATTGATCTTTTACCACTGGCAGGTTTTTTGCTTTAGTTCTTGAGCTATACTCCGTTCATGAGTGTAACCCATGAAAAAAGGTTCTCGCAGCATTTTGACAACAGCGTTGCTGATCGCGCGCTGGCGTTGGCGCAGGACACTCTTCAAATTGAGGCCGACGCTATCCTGGCGCTGAAAGCCCGTCTTACTGCTGATACCCAACAAAATTTTGCTCGCGCAGCATCTTTGCTACTAGGCTGCAGTGGCCGCGTGGTGGTCTCTGGCATGGGCAAGTCTGGTCACATAGCCCGCAAAATAGCTGCCACCTTAGCATCCACTGGCACACCAGCTATGTTCGTGCATCCGGCGGAAGCCGCCCATGGTGATTTAGGCATGGTGACAAAAGCAGATGCCATGATTGCAATTTCATATTCCGGCGAATCCGACGAATTACTTGCCATTACTCCCGTCATCAAGCGGTTGGGGGCAAAACTGATCTCCATGACGGGCAATCCTGATTCGTCGTTGGCGCGCTCGTCAGACGTTCACTTGAACATAGCCGTAGAAAAAGAAGCCTGCCCGCTGAACCTAGCCCCTACTGCCAGCACCACCGTAACCTTAGCCCTTGGAGATGCCCTGGCAGTGGCTATGTTGGATGCGCGAGGATTTAGAGAGGAAGATTTTGCGCGCTCCCACCCTGGCGGCTCGCTGGGCCGCAGACTACTGACGCATGTTCGTGATGTGATGCGTACCGGGGATGCTATTCCTGCAGTCAAACCAGATGTCATGCTGCCAGAAGCGCTACTAGAAGTAACGCGCAAGGGTATGGCCATGACTGCAATCGTGAATGACGAGCTGCACCTGGTCGGCATATTTACCGATGGTGACCTGCGCAGGCTGATAGAACTAGGCAAGGATTTTTCCAAAACACTCATACGCGATGTCATGCATGTGAATCCTCGAGTGTTAGGCCCGGATCAGCTGGCGGTGGATGCAGTCGAGCTGATGGAGCACCATCGCATTAATCAAGTGCTGGTATGCGAGCCTAATGGAAAATTAATCGGTGCTTTGCATATTCATGATCTCACGCGAGCCAAGGTGATCTGATTATGAATGCACCTAACTTAAGCTCAGTGGAGCGTGCAAAACGGCTTAGACTAATGATCTTCGATGTCGACGGCGTACTTACTGACGGCGGTTTGCGCTATGGTTCAGAAGGCGAATTAATTAAAACATTTAACGTACTCGATGGCCACGGGATCAAGCAGCTGCAAAATTCTGGCGTGCGTACAGCCATAATCAGCGCCCGGCAATCAACTATAGTTTCCCGTCGCGCTGCAGACCTTGGTATCACTATTCTTTTACAGGGAGTGCACGATAAAAAATCGGCATTCGAGCAAACAGTTCATAACCTAGGTCTCACCTTTGAAGAATGTGGTTTTATGGGTGATGACGTTATCGATCTGCCTGTCATGACGCGCGTAGGATTTGCCATTAGCGTGCCAAACGGACATCCCGAAGTGCGTAGCCGTGCTCATTACGTATCTCAGATGCAGGGTGGTTATGGGGCAGTCCGCGAAGTCTGTGACTTTATTATGCGCGCCCAGGGTAATTACGAATCAGCGCTCGCGTCGTACCTGTCATGAGCGAAGAACGCAGCCGCCGCTACCCCGCGCTGCTGCTGCTAGCCGCCGGGTCATTATTGGCTGCGCTCAGTTTTTGGGTACTGGAACTTACCCGACGCTCTGGCGATGAGACGCATCAGCCTAGTGTTCGGACTGAGCCTGATTATTTTATCGATGACTTTACCTACACACGACTTTCGGTAAGCGGAAATGCGCGGTACGTTATCAGTGGGAAAAAATTAACTCATTACCCAGCCGATGACAGCAGTATTGTTGAGCAACCATCGGTACGTAGTTATTCCAATTTACGCGATCCAATGATGCTGCAAGCCCAACAAGCAAAGATAAGCGGCGATCAAAAAGAATTTCATTTTTATGAAAACGTGACGTTAGAACGGCCCCAGGCCCGCGGCTCAGATACCTTACGTGTTGCGTCCGAATACATGCTGGTGCTGCCCGATCAGGACATCGTAAAAACTGACAAAAAAGTCACTATGACGTTGGGTAATTCCCGTATGGAGGGGAAGGGCATGGTTATCGACAATGGTCGTCGCCAGCTGAATCTGCAAAATCAAATCAATGGACATTACGAATCACCGCGCTAACAAGGGATGCGTCACTTATGAAAAATTTTATTACAGCTTTAGTTAAAACGAGCTCTATTATTTTTTGCTTTATCGCGTATAGCGCCGTTCATGCCGAAAAAGCAGATTTAAATAAGCCTACCAATGTTGAAGCCAATCAGATGTTCTATGACGAGGCTAAACAGACTAATACCTTCATAGGTAATGTGGTCCTAACGCGCGGAAGTTTAATCATGCACGCTGACAAACTGCTTGTGCGTCAAGACCCGGCAGGACATCAATACGCTACCTTGTACGCCCCGCCGGGTGGCTCTGCACGATTTCGTCAAAAACGTGATGGTGGTAAAGATCTATGGATAGAGGGTAATGCTGCTGATCGCATTGAATACGACACAAAAACTGAAATTGCCAAACTGTTTAAACAATCACGCATAAAAATGCTTGACGGCACACGCATCACCGATGAGGTGGAAGGTGAATTTATTTCTTATGACAGTCGTGCAGAGTTCTACTCAGTCAGCAATTCTGTAACAGGTGATAGTAAGCCAGGCAGTGGTCGTGTACGCGCAGTGATACAACCACGTGGCCCTGATAAAGCTAAAGATGAAAAGTAGTTTGTCCAGCATGCTGCAAGTGCGCGGCCTTCAGAAAAGTTATGGCGCCCGTCAGGTGGTGCACGACGTATCGCTGGATGTTGCCAGCGGCGAGGTGGTCGGATTACTTGGCCCCAATGGCGCTGGAAAAACGACGTCGTTTTATATGATAGTGGGTCTAGTCCCGTCCGAAGGTGGAGAGATCACACTCGACGGCAAGAGCATATCGAGCTTACCGATACACCAACGCGCCGAGCGAGGGCTTTCGTATTTGCCGCAAGAAGCCTCTGTATTTCGTAAGCTCTCTGTCGAAGATAATATTCGTGCCGTACTCGAACTACAAAAAATTGATGGCAAACCTCTGCCACGCGGTGAGATCGAGCAAC
>Ga0315909_10008338_pt1 | contig 11368 bp, 21 predicted proteins | sample LakEriMetagenome_11_FD_203527 | JGI IMG/M metagenome (GOLD analysis project Ga0315909, IMG submission 203527) | Freshwater fungal communities from buoy surface, Lake Erie, Ohio, United States - Buoy 2 MA125 | ecosystem: Environmental > Aquatic > Freshwater > Lake | place: USA: Lake Erie, Ohio...
CCATCGTACTCGTCAATTTTAAACGCTGTACCTTTGGTTATCCATCGAATCGATAATTTTTCGAGGTCTCCAAAATATTCATCAGGATATTTCAGTGCGAGATAGTGCTCAATCTTATCACGTTCGTTGGATTCAATCCAGGCCACAATACTGGGATCAAATAGCAATTCTTCAATACCGTGCCATGAATACCAACCGGCTCCGTGCCCTGGAGAAACTATTATTGCTACCGAATCATCACGAACAAGTTTATTCATTTATTTTACACACCGCAAGCTTCAAAAAATTTCTGGGTATCAAATCGTGGATTCATTTCTGCACAGGATGATGCCACTGCACAAGCAGCCTGCAGTCTGGCATGCGGATCCATGATAGCACGAACATATTTGGCCAACGATTCAAAATGTTTCTTGGACATACTGGTCTCCTTAGGCTAATTCAAGTTCACGAGCAGGGTAGGTGATGCTGCCATCAAACTCCAGCTGATCCCGCTCGAATTCGGTGAGGTAGTCATCGGCTACAATGTTAAAGTCAACGATGTGCTCGCGGAAGTACGGGCTGTCTTCTTCGATCTTGTCACGCAACGCCATAACTGCCATGGTAACATCTTTACCCTTGAAATTCTTGACCACATAGTCGTTGCCACCCTTGGCTTTCCAGTATTGCGGGCACTCGCCCTTGCCGTCCCAATCGTGGGCGCCATAGTTTTCGTAAACTTGAGTAGTAATTAGCAGCTTCATTTTGGCTCCTTGTTATTCACTATACATCTATTATAGCAAAATGGCGAATTATGGTCTACCAAAATATTTTGTTGCAAGAATAGCAACAAATGTTGCAAGAATAACAATATTGCTTAAAAGCAATAGAAATTTGGAGCGGGTGACAGGGATCGAACCTGCGACGAACAGCTTGGAAGGCTGACACTCTACCACTGAGTTACACCCGCATTAAAAAGTTGGCGGTCCCAAGGGGTAACGATCCCCTTCTTTCAGCGTGACAGGCTGATGTGCGTCCATGAACACTTTGAGACCTACTACTGGCTCCAGAGGGTGGGATCGAACCACCGACCAAGAGATTAACAGTCTCCTGCTCTGCCGCTGAGCTACTCTGGAATAAACTTGGTGGGCGGTGAGAGGGTCGAACTCCCGACCTTGGCCTTGTAAGGGCCCTGCTCTACCACTGAGCTAACCGCCCAATTAAATATATCTATCTATATGTAATCCTACTGCACTTGCACGTTGAACTAATCTTTGTTCACGAATACTTTCGCCGTAAGCATATTGTCTTAGAAATTCTGTATCCTTATTGTAGTTATAGTTTCGTAGCAACCTATGTGCTTCTTGAATAGCTAACAATTTTGCTAACTCTAACTGTTCTTGATGATCAATATCCTTGCGTTTCATGTCCATAAGAACTTGTAGTCGCTGACCAATCATCTGGTAGTCGTTTAAGTATGCATGCGGTACACGATATATAACCATACTACTCCTTATTGGTGGGGATGGAAGGATTCGCACCTACTCACCCGAAAGAACTGATTTACAGTCAGCCGCCACTCTCTAACTTAGCCGCATCCCCATTAAACATTGGTGGAGGATAACAGAATCGAACTGTTACGAAGGCCTTGCAAAGGCCCCAGGCTCCCTTTACATCAATCCCCCAATTATTCTTTTATATCTTTAGAATCAACGCAAGTTCCGCCTTTGAATACATATATGTCGGAATCTATGCGTATTTGTTCGAAAACATGATTGTTTACACAGATATATGGATCTTTGTGATTTTCCATATAATAAAACGCTCCATATCCAATGCCCCCTAATACCATAAGTATGGGGATATATTTTAGGTACTTGACAATTTCGGGCATAGCACCCAAAATTTGTGGTAGCATACGGAGCAGTTCTTTCATGCTTGTATTTATTTGGTACACCGTAGGAGAATCGAACTCCTCTTACCTGCGTGAAAGGCGGGTGTCCTAACCGATAGACGAACGGTGCATAACTTTGGCGTCTCTGGATGGAATCGAACCACCATCACAAGTTTCGTAGACTCGTATCCTATCCGTTGAACGACAGAGACTGAATTATAATGCTAACAAGGAAACGCTGTTACATGATGCCGAAGCGGTACTAACGCATCAAACCCTTGCTGAACCCTCACGGGACGATTCGCACTCAATCGTTTTATTCTAAATCTTGCTTGGGCCACGCTTTTCCACGGTCGCCCCCAAGCTGAGTTGTTGCCCTGTCCGAACACTAAAGGACTTTGCCGCGTAGTGTTCACGCTGCTCGGTTGTCTGAGGGGTTGCCTCGCTAAAGGTGCCCGAGCCACCTGGATTTTCTCGTGCACCACACGCCACTTTCAGGAAAGTGGTAACCGGAATCTTAGGGCGCCTCACATGGTCATTTAAAAATAGGAGCAATCTGTCTATGAGACTTTTTCTCTCCACTTCCCTTAACGCTTTATTCAGGCACACAATCACCTGAAGCTGAATATTTTATGTAATAATACATAATGGAACAGAAAGCCCACGCAGCAAAACCAAACGGAAGTATTAACAAAAATAAAAATAATACAACCTGTTTTGTAAATGTGGTCTTCCTAACCAACCATAAAGTTAACAAGAATGGAAAACTAAAAATGGCCAATGCAAGTAAGAAACTGAAAAAATATTCCATAATTGTTGTTCCTTGTAAGTTTAACATCCATACAAAAACACTCTTGATCTCCAGCTGACCTGTAGTGATCAACCTTCACTGATCCTGCGTCCAGTTTAGAGTGTTTTTATATGGTGCCTCGGGTCAGACTCGAACTGACACGCCTTTCAGCACTGGCTTCTAAGACCAGCGTGGCTACCATTACACCACCGAGGCACTTTGTTGCTTGATTGTTAATGAACGTTTACTGCACTATTTCATTATTATACATAATTGTCTAATTCAGGTCAACAGCCGCACAACCAATCATCTATATCTTGTTCAGTGCAACCCAATTTGGCCGCAAGATCGCGACTGCAAGGAAAACCAAGTGTTTCACTTGCACCCGAGAAATATTGATCCACACACTGGCGATAATTGTCGTATGCATCCAACTTGCGATTTGGCTTGTAATCAAACACATAGGTGTCAGTGCGGCCATCTGAATCTTCACCTACATAGTACGCAAAATCTGCGCCCCAATCGCGAGTTGATTGGGCTTTCATACGCTGCTGGGCCATGTTGTCTCCTTTGCAAGTAACAAACCATAGTATAGCAAAATGGGTCTTTTTGGTCAACTCTTTTATTTTTGTTATTAAAAAAGCAACAAGTTGCTATTTTGTTAACTGGTAGTAGAGGTCAGACTCGAACTGACGATGGGCACCGTATGAAGGTGCTGCATTTGCCGCTATGCTACTCTACCATGATGGTACCCGAGGGTGGGAACGATCCACCGACCCCATCCTTATCAAGAATGTGCTCTACCACTGAGCTACTCGGGTATAATTTACTGGCCGGTCCTGACAGATTCGAACTGCCGACAGCTGGTTTCGAAGACCAGAACTCTTCCGCTGAGCTAAGGACCGTTTGGTGCTGCCTCTTGGAATCGAACCAAGTTCAACGGCTCTTCAAACCGCCGCTATGACCACATCAGCTAAAGCAGCATGGGGTATCCGACCGGGATCGAACCGGTGATACAAGATCCACAATCTTGGGTGTTGCCTCTACACTACGGACACCATTGTTTGGTAAGGGGTACAGGAGTTGAACCTGTGACACGCGGAATCAAAATCCGCTGCTCTACCAACTGAGCTAACCCCCAATTAACTTGGTATTACTTTAGGAATGTAAGGAACATTCCTTGGCCCGTGACGCTGTTCAAAAAGTACACGGGCTTCTTGTAAATCCTTTGCGTATACACGGTCTTTTACATCACCCGACGGTGTACGAACTGTGGTTTCATACATTGGCATATCAATCTCCTTTAACCATATAAAAACACACTGTGCAGATATTAGTAATGGCCTCTGTGGGACAATCAATGTGTTTTTATATGGTAGGTGCGGTGAGACTCGAACTCACAACTTATCGGTTAAAAGCCGATTACTCTAACCAGTTGAGTTACGCACCCATTCTTACTCCGTACAGTTGCCACATCAATGCTGCAAGCTTGTGCTTGTTTTCATATGTCCAACCATATCTTAGTAAACCTCGTTTGTCACTCTTGTCACTGTCCATAACAGGATCTCCTATTTAAAATTTTTATCTAACCACACCAACATTCCAATAATGAATAATAATACAATCAAAGCCCCATTTTAGTCAACCTTTCTGTGTTATGGAGCGGATAGTCAGATTCGAACTGACGACCTACACGTTGGCAACGTGTCGCACTACCACTGTGCTATACCCGCTTTGTATGGTAGTAGGCCAGGGATTCGAACCCTGTCGTTCCAGCCCATCTGACCAGTCTCCAGAGCTTATAAGACTCCGCCGCATACCAATGCTGCCTACCATAATTTAGCGCATCCTTGTTCCTAAAATTATTAGGTAGGAATAGTTTACAAGACCTTCTGTTCATCAAGGATGCATGATAAAACACATTCTTGGATCCTCGTAACAGTAATCCATGACGCCGGCCGCCATTATGTGTTTGAATGTGCTTTATCATTCCTATTTTACTCCTGCGTTTTCGCCGACAGTTTCATCCAGGGCTCCGCCCGTTTGGCAAGTTTGAGTGCTGCCGCGGCCTCGTTCCGCATTGCACTTTTTAGCGTCGTTTAGTTAGACGGCGCATTTGTTCTGCATCTTCAATTTGTTGACGCAGTCTTTCCATTTTACTTTTAACTAACTGTTCAAGTAACCTATCGCTAAAAACAAAATTACGCTCTTCTAACTTCTTTTGAAACGACAGTATATCTTGTTCGTTTGTCATTTCTTCCTTTATAAAACAAAAACCCCAGGGTTTTGAGTCCTGGGGTTTTATAGAATTTGGTAATTAAACTTAGGTTCTATATTTCCCCAGGGCACGATTACTAATATCGCGTGTAATCACCCAATAGGCTATTAGGCCTGATTCGGGTTGTGATTTAAACGATTTATGTAATAGTGTTGAGTTCATCATAGTCTCTATTGTATATTTATTTATCATTGTTGTCAATCATTGCTTGAATAAAATGATTAAATTCATTCTGCTTTGTGTTCAACCGGCGGAATCTCAAATCTTGCAAAATTGTTAACACCAGTGTCAACATACGATGCTGGGCCTAAGTAATAGAAAGGACTAAGAAAGCCAACAAAACCCATTGGTTGTCCCATTTCCTTATAGGTATATTTTTCATCAATATTGTCAACTAAAAACTGTAGTCCTGCCTTCCAAATTTGATAAGACTTAGTTTCTTTAAAATTGACATAAAACCAATAATCCATTTCATTATAGAAACTATTTGTAGGTTTAATAGTCTGAAACGTCGCCGGATCATAATCTGGATATATAATTGGTTTTACCATTTGTTCATAAGTGGTTCTACTTGCAATACTGTTATTTGGCCATTTTACAATGTACTGTAGTGCTTGGTTTTGTGGCATCATGAACCAGTTTTTAATTATGTGAGCTTGTTTACGCACTACTTCTGGAAAGTCCGGTGACCAATAGAAATACTCGTTGGTAATGTTATCATATTCGTACATCACACTGTTACTGTGATTGGTCTGTAGATCCATGAAATACAAAAACCATTTACCGTCTTTGATGCAAAGTCTTGGTTTATCTATACCATACAACACTGCAATTCTATATCCCTTTTCTGCCTGTTTTCTATGGTCAATAAATGCAACATTGTCATGCTTGAACGGATGACTTGGTAAAAAATAATCCTTGGATTTAAATACCCAGTCTTCTTCGTAAGTTTTGTTGAGCATGTCTTCTGCATAGTCATGCATGGTGAGTTTAACTCTTGGATAGTGAGTAGCTATCCAATTTAAAAGTGGTTTGGCAGCAAAGTCCCATTCACTCAAAGTATTTTCACATTTTGTATTATACGGATCGCCGTGTACATTTTTGTCACCGGTCTTGGGATAACGAAAAACTACTTCATCCAAATGTATTCCATTTTGTAAAAAACTAAGAATGGCGGTTGTGCTATCACCACCTCCTGATGCTTCAACTCTTATCCAGTCATACTTGTTTCGTAATTGCTGTGCCCGTAACTTGTATAACTCTTTCAAAGGAACAGATGGTTCAATAGTCCAATCTATATTATTGTATACCTCAGGATTGAAATGCCAATTAGGAAATATTCCTGTTTTGGTGGCTTCAATTAGAGCTTCGACTTTACCGTAGAATTTTTTTTGTCCTACTGTATAAAAGCCAATTTTGTCGTTTTGTTCAAGTTTATACATGGCGCACTCTATTAAAGAGTTGATATTCCAGGATGTGCCTTGGTGTTAAATTTAGTTTTTGTTGGCAATTTAAAACCAAATGTTTTGTCTTCTAACAATGTTTTACAGATCACATGCACATGTGGTTCGGGCATGTCTGAACGTGCAATCAAGAAATATTTTTCATTATGCAACAAAATTGTTATAGGAAGATCTTTATACAATTCCAGTGCTACCAGTTGCTGCATATCTGTGCTTGACAACAAGGCTACTTTGATTTGGTTTGTGTACAATAGTGATGCTACTCTATCAAGATCAGGTGCTCTTGTTACTAATGCTCTACTTGCCGGTAAATTTTGTCGCAATGCAAGTGCGATCTGTTCACCAAGAACATCTCCTTCGATGTCAACTTTGTTTGTGGCAATTTGTAGATATTTGTTTCTAAATGCATCCCAATTGTTGTATGGGTTGTGAGCCTGCAAAGGTAATGCTACCAGTAAAAAAATAGTGGCAAGTAATTTTTTCATTTTATATATTCAAGTGGTGTGTAGGATGTTGAACAAAGGGGTTGCCCCCTTTGTATTATTTACTGTCAACAAAAATGTTCAACGGGCAAATAGTTGTTACTGCATAGTTTGGTGGATCTACAACGTTACCAATTCTAAGATCGCACGCCACGCTGGTCACAACGTATGCTTGCTCTTTGGTCAAACCTTTGTTTAATTGCAGCCATTCAATCATTTGGATCAAACTGTTACGTGCAGCTTGATTCAAGTCTTGACTCAAGTTGGTCAATGGTGCAATTTTCTTGCTGTCAAGGTATGCCAGGTGCGGAGGAATCTCGCCTGCATTCTTTAATGGATACCCAATAGTTGCATGGAAAGAGTCTGGCTCTAACTGCTTGAGCTGACTGCCGCCTTCAAATTGCACTGACTTGAGGGTAGCTGCACCACCTTTTCTGATACTTGTTTCTACGGTAACAATACCATTCATTTCGATTGCAGTTCCTGAAACTTCACCATCGCCTTGTGCAAAGTGAACATCACCTACATAAAGTCCGCAGCCATCAACATAGCATGGGAAAAGCAATGTTGTACCAGCTACCATTTGCTTGACGTCCATGTTGCCGCCGTTTTCACGCGGTGGAACCGAACGAAGGCATTTGTCTTTGTGTGATCCGTCAGGTCCACAAACTTTGGCAGGATGTGCTCCGGTTGGGAAAGGTTTGAGTGCAACACCACCGGCATCAGCAAGTTGTGCTTCACGTGCCAACCATTTATCAATTTCTGGTTCGCCGGGCATGGTGCCGATGGTTCCAGCAAAAGCTGAAATTGGAATTCTAACTCCGGGGATTTGTTCGGATTCGGCATACAAACGATTTAATCTCCAGTTGGCAATGTAAGGATCAGGGAACATGTCGCTAAGAAAATTCATGCCTGGAATAATAGTGGTCCATCCATGTCGTTCAGGTTCGACATCAATAATTTTTACTGCCAATACATCACCTCGTTTGGCTCCTTCGATGTAAATTGGCCCAGTCATTGGATGAACCAGACTTAGGTCAACCGCAGTAACATCTTTGGGTCGAGCATTGATATCCAGTTCGGCATCTACTGCGTCTCTGGTATGGATTCTGATCAATTCACCGGGTTTGGCTTTGGCTACCGGTTTGATAGCTGGATGTAAACGATTGAAACAGTTTGGATCCTGTTTACATTTGACGCCTTTTTTGGGCACCTCTACAATGGGCTGCAGAGGTCGATCTGCAAAGGCAAGATTGGCAGCAGAGGCGATGGCCAAAGTTGCCAGAAGTTTTGAAATAAAACGCATGGTTTCTCCTGTGTGATAATGTGAAAAATTTTTTAGAAAACCTTGTAAGGTTTGTATGATTTTACAAGTGATTTAGTTGATTGTCAACTATATTTATTTATGTCTATGTTCAAAATTCAATAAAAAAGCCCTTTTGTTAAAGGGCTTGTTTTGTTTATCGATTTGCGATATACATTGTGATTTCAAAACCAAAACGCATATCTTGTGCTGCTGGTGTGGTCCATGCCATGTTATTTCTCCTTGATTAAAATTAACATACTGCATTAGTATGTATCATTATTTTACACAGTTGTGCAGTACATTTATATACGTACAATCATGTTTTTTGTCTAATGATTTTGCTTAGGCTACGTTTTCTTTTTCCTGCGCGAAATCTTTTCCCCAATTGATTCTTAACCAAATTCTTTCGTGTATATAATACAAAGTCATAAAGAGTGCATTAATCAATAATGATCCTCCAAGTCCGGTCCAATAGGCTAATACCAAAATACATATTATTCGCCATATAATAGTTTTCACTACGCTTCGAGTTTTTGTTTCTGTCATTTTGTGTCCTTGAACTTAATTTATGTATCTAATTTCATTTGTTCTAATTTATTTTGAGCCATGCTCTTTTCTTGACGTAAAAAGACCCTTTTGGGTATTGAATTAACTATTAAGTACCTTGGCCACCGACGTTATTACAGCAGCAATTCGACCAATGTCTCTCAATTGTTCCACAGTATAACCCATTTTCTTCAAATTGTCATAATGTGATTTGACACAAAAATGACATTTACCAACAATACTTGCTGCAAGGCTGTATGCTTCAAATCGTTCTTTGGTTGTACCACCATGAGTACTTATGGCATTCATACGTAGTTGTGCTGGCAATCCCTTTAAGTTAGGATCATCTGCCATTTCTATATACGGATACCAAACATTATTCATGCCCATCAAGCTTGCTGCTGTCAGTGCTGCATCACGTTCTTTAGTATCTTGAATATTGTTTTGAATAAATGATACCAACTTGCCATTACCAGTAGCCATAGCGGCTGCTAAAGCGATGCAATTAGCTTCAGTAAAATCAAGTGTAGACCTATTGATAACATTATCAAGATTAAGTTTTGTGTCCTTAGCATATTCTGGCAATCCTTCTTTAATTTGTTCAACCCAACTCATTTTCCTTTTCCTTTTCTTTTTGCTCTTTGTTATCTATCACCTGTTCTTCTTTCTTCTTAAAGATAGCGTCCCAATTTGAATCAAAAGTCTTTTGATCAACACTATACGGTCGAGGATTTGATCCTTTACTCATCTTGTTTGATCCGCTAATATTTTATAACCCTTGTAGGTAGGATGCACGCCATCTCTACTTATGTTAGTTTCGGGTCTTGGAATCACGGTATCACCAAATTCTGATGCCACTTGCCGAACTGCTTCAACTTGTTTTGGTTTTAGATATTGACTGGGTAACAACCAAAACACTCTATCAGCTTGGGCATTGGTGCGTAATGATCTTACCTGTCCTTCGGTGTTGATACCGAGGTCATTTGCACCCAAACTGATAATCAGTGTCCGGGTTGGCTTCAGCTTGTGCAAATGCTTTTTGTTCCAGTCGCTGGAGTTAATACCGCTTTTCGCAATGGCTTGACACTCAGGACGAACTTGACTAACGCCAACAGCAATACTATCTCCTACAATTAAACATTCAAGCATTTGCTATCTCCTATTAAAGTGTTTCGCCACCGACTGTGCGGTTGCAAGCGCAAAGCTCGCCAGTCTGTAACGCATCTAATACACGAAGTGTTTCTTCTGGGCTACGACCAACATTCAAGTTGTTGACAGTAACATGCTGGATAACGTTGTCTGGATCAACAATGAATGTTGCGCGAAGTGCAGCACCTGCGGGTGCGTAGAATACTCCCAGTTGATTGATTAGGCTACGTTCGTCACGTGCGGTATCAGCAAACTGAACATGTTTAATTTTCTTAAGGTCTTCGTGCGCTGCCTGCCATGCCAGTTTACAGAACTCGTTGTCGGTACTACCTGTCAACAATACTGCATCACGATCTGCAAAGTCTTGGAACAATTTATCATATGCTACAATTTCTGTTGGGCATACAAATGTAAAATCTTTTGGATAGTAAACGATTACTTTCCACTTGCCTGCAAATGATTGTTCTGTAATTGCAAAGAATTGATCACTTCCTGGGTTTACACCAGTTACGGTGAACGATTCAATTTTGTCTCCTACTGTTTTCATTGATTTCTCCTTATAAAAATGCTGCATTGCATTATATTATATATCCAGTAAATACCTATTGTCAATGTAATTTTAATAGATTTTAGCCGAATATTTTTTAATTGAAACAATAGAAATTATCTATTTTAATTAAAAAAAAAGCCCGCCTAAGCGAGCTTTTTCCTGATCAAACACAATTAGTCAACAAGACCCATTGCAATAGCTTTGTAACCAGCTGCTACGATTTTGCGGCTGGCTTTTCCATGACGGTATTCAGTAACACGAACGCCGTTGCCTGCTTTGCGAGTGTTTGCATAAACAGGAAACCCTGCGTAACGAATTTCGCTAATGGTAGCCGTAGGATTCTTGATGCTAAAACGCTTCGAGATCTGACTCGCAGTTAGCGACTCACCGTCAAGGACGAGAGCACGGAACAACTTACCTTGTTTTGTATTAAGGTCAAACATTAAATATCTCCTAAATTAAGATATGCTGTACGACAGCATTCAAGTATTATATTAGATTGTTTTGGATTTTGCAACGACTTTTTTATTCTTTTTAATTTTTTTCTTTACCAAACTCCAAGAACCGTCTTTGTTATCTATCCACTCTAATACATCTCCTTCCTTCCATCCAAGTTCTATTAGAATCTCCTCTGTGAACGGAAGAACAAGCTCTCCTGTTTCAGGATCTTCTTGTAAAGTTATTGTGTAATGTTTTAAAGGCGTGCTATTTTTTTTGGTTTCCATAAATGATCTAAAGTTTTATATTCCATTAGCAAAGTGTTTACTGCATTGGTCCACTGTTTAGTTGAGTCGGACAAAGTAATTCCATTTTTTTCAAGATATTCCAAATGCAGAATTGGAATCGGATGACAATCATAAACTCCCATACCCCAAGGACCAGCATTAGACAATCTCCATTTGAGTACTTCATGTTTGATTTTTTCTGACAGATT
>Ga0315909_10008341_pt1 | contig 11367 bp, 12 predicted proteins | sample LakEriMetagenome_11_FD_203527 | JGI IMG/M metagenome (GOLD analysis project Ga0315909, IMG submission 203527) | Freshwater fungal communities from buoy surface, Lake Erie, Ohio, United States - Buoy 2 MA125 | ecosystem: Environmental > Aquatic > Freshwater > Lake | place: USA: Lake Erie, Ohio...
GTTCTCAAGGGGCGCAAGGTTCTCAAGGAGCCGTAGGTAACCAAGGTGCACAAGGTGGTCAAGGTTCTCAAGGTGCACAAGGTGGTCAAGGAGCTCAGGGAGCGGTTGGTGCACAGGGTGGACAAGGTGCACAAGGTGCTCAAGGTTCTCAAGGAGCGGTAGGTAATCAGGGTTCTCAAGGAGGTCAAGGTTCACAAGGAGCTCAAGGAGGACAGGGTGCACAGGGTGCTGTTGGTGCTCAGGGTGGACAAGGTGCACAAGGTGCTCAAGGTTCACAAGGTAACACTGGTAATCAGGGTGCCCAAGGTGGACAAGGCTCACAAGGTGGACAAGGTTCTCAGGGTAATGTTGGTTCAACAGGTGCTCAAGGAGGTCAAGGTGCACAAGGTGCACAAGGGTCTCAGGGTAACACTGGTAATCAAGGTGCTCAAGGAGGACAGGGAGCTCAAGGTGGACAGGGAGCACAAGGCGCCATAGGAAACCAAGGAGCCCAAGGGGGGCAAGGCTCTCAAGGGGCTCAGGGTTCTCAGGGTGCGGTAGGTAATCAGGGTTCTCAGGGAGGTCAAGGTGCTCAAGGGGCTCAAGGTGCGCAAGGTAATGTTGGTTCAACAGGTTCTCAAGGAGGTCAGGGTGCTCAAGGAGGACAAGGTGCTCAAGGTGTAAAAGGTGCACAAGGTGCTCAAGGAGGTCAAGGTGCTCAAGGAGGTCAAGGTTCTCAAGGTAATACTGGTAATCAAGGTGCTCAAGGAGGTACAGGTTCACAAGGTGCTCAAGGAAACACGGGTAATCAGGGTGCCCAAGGTGCTGCGGGTGCCCAAGGTTCACAAGGTAATCAGGGTGCACAAGGTAACTTTGGTGATGGAGGTGCAAATGGTGGTCAAGGTTCTCAGGGTTTGGGTGGTAAACAAGGTGCTCAAGGTTCTCAAGGTGCTCAAGGAGGACAAGGTTCGCAAGGTGGACAAGGTGCTCAAGGTAACACTGGTAATCAAGGGGCGCAAGGTGGACAAGGAGCTCAGGGTAATCAGGGTGCACAAGGTAATAAAGGTTCAGGAGGAGCTCTTGGAGCCCAAGGTTCACAAGGTGCTCAAGGAAACACAGGTTCACAGGGTGGACAGGGTGCACAAGGTGGACAAGGTTCACAAGGTGCTCAAGGTGGAGGAGGAGCCGTAGGAAATCAGGGTGCACAAGGTGGACAAGGTTCACAAGGTGCTCAAGGTGGAGGAGGTGCCGTAGGAAATCAGGGTGCACAAGGAGGACAAGGTTCACAAGGTGCTACAGGTGCTCAAGGTAATCAGGGTTCACAAGGAAATTCAGGTGGTCAAGGTGCTCAAGGAGCTCAAGGTAATCAGGGTTCGCAAGGTGGAAAAGGTGCGGTGGGTGTACAGGGTTCTCAGGGTAGTCAGGGGTCCCAAGGTTCACCAGGTGCTGGAGGCAATACAGGTTCACAAGGTAATACAGGTTCAGTTGGTCCACAAGGTGCTCAAGGAGGTCAAGGTGCCCAAGGTAATACAGGTGCTCAAGGTTCTCAAGGAGCTCAAGGTTCTCAAGGACCTCAAGGTGGTCAGGGAGCTCAAGGAGCTCAGGGCTCACAAGGTAATATTGGTGCTGATGGGAATTCAGGTTCACCAGGTTCACAAGGATTTCAGGGAGCTCAGGGGGCGCCAGGTTTTGCAGGTTCACAAGGAGCTCAAGGTGCCTTCGGGGTACAGGGTGCTCAGGGTGCACAAGGAGCTCAAGGGGCTCAAGGTAGCGCAAATCCAGGTCCTGGTCCACAGGGTGCACAAGGTGCGGTAGGTGCACCTTATTCATCTGACATTAGACTTAAGAAAAATGTTACCAATATTTCTGACGCACTCTACAAAGTACAAAAAATACGTGGTGTTAAATTCATATTCAAAAGTAACACTGAAAGATTAAGAATTGGTTTTATTGCACAAGAGGTCCTTCCTTTTGTTCCTGAAGTGGTTCACAAACAAAACGACCTTTACACAATGAACTATAAGGAATTAATAGCTTTGAATGTTGAAGCACTTAAAGAACAAGATAGAATGTTAAGTGTTTTGGAATTAAGAACAGAAAAGTTATTTGAAAAGGCTAAAGTAAAAGGAATTATTTAAACCCAATCCTTAAAATATATATTAAGGTTATTTTCTACGTTACGATAATCGGGATAATCAGGTAGTCTAAAATCTATACAATCCGATAAACCATTAGATATGTTTTCTTTCAACAATTGGTAATAATATAATTCAGAAATATACTGATTGTATTTATAATTATCTCTCATATATTTTTTTACTTCTCCAAGAAAATTATTTAACTTAATTTTCGTTGACATATAAGTTTTGTTTTTATCGAATTTTGAAGGTTTTGACACTACTTCAAATGGGGTTAAAAAATAATCACTCAAGTTATCCATCAAATCTTTACTAATTTCGTCTTCATATGCAGAATTATACGCTGAATTATGTAAACTATACAAGGTACCCGTTATATCAGTTTCATTCAATAAATCCATTGTAGATTTTGAGTCTTTAAAAATTTTTGTCATTAAAAGTTCTTTATCTATTTGGACGTATTCCGAATGTCCTTGTTCATCAGCAATCGATTGTAATAATTCTGTGGAGGGGTCAACTTTTCCGTCATTATAGTGTTCCAAAACTATTTCAGCCATATGTGATAAATTTTCCTGTGTCAAATTATCAATAACATCATTATACAAATCATCAGTTGATTCTGAAAAAAATTCCAAATCATTATAATCAGAACTTAATATATTTTTTGCAATTTCAGTTTCATTTCCCCATCTTGAAGAACAAACCAACTCGGCAATATCAGTAACGTCATCAAGATACAAATAGAAATCATCTCCCTCTTTTTTTACCTCATCAATTGAATTCAAAACATATTTTTCAAAAAGGTCAGGGTTGGACTCAGACAATCTTAACCCAACTGCGTTCACATAATTACTTCCCGATGATTCCAAATCATCGATATCTAATTCACCTAATAAATTTTTTGATTGTAGAAAATCCAAAAAGTCTTCAACTGAACCGAAAAAATTTTCAATCAGGTCGTCGTCACCATTTACAAAGTCTTCAATAAAATCTTTTAACTTCACCTTTATAAATATAAAAAAAGGGTGAAACTGAGTTCACCCTTTGGAAAATCTTGAAACCAAGAAACTATTAACCCTTCTTATAATACTTTTCAACAGTTTTCTTGATAGCGTCTTTCACACTTTCTTGTACGTAAGTAGTTTGATTTGCTTGTTTTTGACTCTGAGCAGTTTGAGGTGTCGCTGGAGTTTGATTGTTGGCTTTGTTTTTACATCCGCATCCCATAGTTGTTTTTTTTTTAGTTTTATGTTTATAAATATATGTTGTTCAAGAAATATAAATCAAGTATACTATTTATCAAATAAAAGTAATGTCTTTCCGTCTACTATTAAAAGAACAAACTGACAGGGACTTCTTGTCAAAGTACAAGAACAAATTTTCCTCAGAAATTCTTACTACAATTATGCAGTGGTTTGACCCTGAGGACTTAATGTGGGTAGGTAAAAACTTGGATGCAGGTGCATCAGAGGAGGATGTTAAGGAATTACTTTTATTAGTCAGAAATTTTAAAAGACTTCAAGGGGTGATACAAACACCTGAGTTGGAATTGTTCGATTCACCAGTAACTTTGGCAAAACAAATCAAAACGTTACAGGACAGTATGTTGAACGGGTTACAAGAAAGAGAGGATTACAATTCTTTGATTGATAATTCCAATATTTTATTATTAGAACCCAAAAAAAAAGAAATAGTTTGTAAATATTTTCCAAAATCACAATACTGTCAACAAACTGTTATGTTTGAATTAATTAGGGATGGTAAAAGAGCTGTTTTTATTTTGTATGACAAAAAAACGAACCAAAAATTCTTATTTGATTTCAGACCAAAAACACCTGTCTTTACAGTAGAAAGTGGTGACGGAAAAGTTTTTGATTCAATCGAAAGTATTGAATCTGAATATCAAATACCAAGTTTGAACCTGTACTATGACTTGATGTTATATTATTTGAAATCAAATTCTGAATATTTGGACAAAATTGACCTTGATATATTTTTTCAACAAAACAGATTGAAAGAGATGGAAAGGGTTCAAAAACTACGTAAACAAAAAATTCGCACTGAAGCTGAAAACCGAAGATTAAATGACGAATGGAAATTAGATTCTGATTGTCCCTATGTTGGTATTTTAGCACACGCAGTTTTCCAACACTTAGTTGAGGAAGGTGAGCTTACACAGGCAGAAGAGGAAATCGAACTCAGAAGAAAACAAATTATAAATCAAATAGAAGTTCTTAACCAACAATATGAAAATGACAAAAATGTCAGGTATGACTTATATGAAAAAATTGAGGAATTAGAAAACGAACTAAATGAAATATCTGATGAATATTCTGATGTTTATGACGTTTATCCTACTGGTTATGAACACTATGGGTTACCTATTTTTACAAGTGACAAAGTTTCTGATGAATACGCTGTAGGTGACTACGAAGATATTGAAACTTCTACGAGAAATTATTGGGAAGAATATATTAATGAGGGGGGTTTGAAAAATTTTCCTGAGAGTACACTTCAAGATGCTTTGGATGAGGACTTGGTGATAAGTTATTTCGAAGATTTTTATAATGATGATTTATATTCAGACCCTGAAAATTATTTTGACGAGACCCAAAGGGAATTGAGTAGTGAACAAGAACAAAAATTAGAAAGGGCTAGATATAATATTTCAAAAGTTTCATCACGAATGGAAAAATTATATGAATTATTAGAGAGAACACCCGAGGGACCAAACTATGATTCACTTGAAAAAAGAATCAATGATTTGGACGATTTTATTAAAGAAAGTGAAAACTTCATTGAAGAAGTCGAAGAAGCACCCGAAGGAGAATTCCCATCAGAATTATATGATGCTAAACTAGAAGAATTGATTGATGATGTTAAGTATGACCCTTTACAAAAGTTGGTGGATTGGGATATGGAGTTAGATAGATTTGTTGACGAGGAACGTTTAATAGATAATCTTGTCGAATCTGATGGAACTGAAGTCTTGGCAAATAATGATGGAGTTGTCAATGAGGAGAAGGTTTTAGGGAATTGGTATTATGTCCTAAAGGTTTAGAAAATTAAGTTTTAATTTATCATTAATTTGATGAGTAAGAGAAAACAAAAATACTTTAAATTGAAACCTGATTGGATATTAGCCGAACCAATAGATTTTGAATACAACAAGTATACCCTTTTAGACTATATTCAAAAGTGCGAACAGAGTTTTGATAGTTTCAAGATATATCCCGACTTTGTGGAGATATCTCTGCATTTGGCTAATATACAATCTGTACACAAAGAAAAAACTTTACTACTCGTCGATAAGAAATTTGAATTTTGTGACGATGAGATTCTGCTAAAAGAGCTTTATCCGCAGAAATTACCATTACTAACTAGTGAACAATTACTTGAAGTCCAAAAGACATTACTGTTTTCAAACAACAAATTGATGGACACGTTCAACATTGGTAAATCACTTTGGAGTATTGTTTATGAGTCAATAAGTGTTAATAGTAAGAAAAACGAAACCAATTTACCAAAAGGTCACGGGTTTGTTTACCAACACACCAAAGGGAACAAATCTTTCAATGTTTGGGAATATTCACTTAGGAAAGTAAAAAAACACAATGATACACGTTTATATATGGATTTGATTTGGTCAGGTGAGACTGAAGGTAAAACCATCAATAAAATAATTTTAGAGAATACAACTTGGAATGAGATAACCGATGTTAAAAAGCTTCCTGTATTCGAAGTCACAGCCGCTCAAGATTTTCCGTTTGAAGAAACTCTTGTCCCGATGATAAAAAGAAAAGTCCTTGCATATATTTTACAATCTGTACCGAAAGAGGACCTTGAAACATTTGATAATTTTAAATCCGTTTCTTAACTTTGTGTTATGGGATTTAATAAAAGGTACGTAACAAAAGAATCAACTCTTAAACATCTTTATTCCAACACCCTATCTACTTTGTATGATAAGGTGGATTCTTTTATCTTCCTTGATGATTTTTCATCCAAGGTTAGAGAAATGTATTCTAAGGGTTTGTCAACCAAAGAAATTATTGTTAATATTGAAGAACTAAATAAAAAATAAGATGAAGTGTATCAAAGCTATCAAACAAACTAATCTCGACGAGTTGGGTAAAATCGCTCGTGTTCCTGACAACTTGGCTCATAAACGTGTCACAAGTGGTTATTGGAAGTACATCTCTAAGACAGAGTGGAAAGATGCTGGTCGAGTAAAACCTATTCACGCTGAACCAAAGTTGAAAAAAGTTAAGTTAGAGAAAGAGGAAAAATCTTATAAAAGAAAAACAAAAAGAAAGTAAACTTGTATAATGGAAACAAAAATCAAACTTGAATACATTTGGTTAGATGGGTATAAACCAGAACCAAATCTGAGGAGTAAAGTCAAGGTAATCGAGATTGATGCTCATAATCCGACTAACCCTTTCAGTTTGGAACACTGTCCCGAATGGTCTTTTGATGGTTCATCAACCAAACAGGCTGACGGACATTTTTCGGATTGTATTCTCAAACCTGTACGGACCTACTACAATCCAATTAGTAAGGGATATTTGTTTTCATATTTTGTATTGTGTGAAGTTATGAACCCCGACGGTACTCCACACAGTACAAATACAAGAAGTTTAGTTGGTGACAAGGAAGAAGATTTGTGGTTTGGTTTCGAACAGGAGTATACCATTATGAAAGAAGGGAGACCATTAGGATTCCCCGAAAATGGATATCCCGAACCACAAGGTAAGTACTACTGTGGTGTAGGTAATGGTCAAGTTCACGGTAGAGAGTTTGTTGAAAAACATATGGAGGCTTGTATCTCAGCAGGAATTGACATCACAGGTACAAATGCTGAAGTTCTGTTAGGTCAGTGGGAGTTTCAGGTTTTCTCTAAAGGTAAACTTAAGGCTGGTGATGACTTGTGGGTTTCACGATACATCTTACAACAAATGTCTGAAGACTATGGTTTTAAAATTGAGTTACATCCAAAACCAGTAATGGGGGATTGGAATGGTTCAGGTCTTCACTGTAACTTCTCAAACGAAAAGATGAGAACTGAAGGTGGTGAGGATTATTTCAAAAACATTTTCAGAGCGTTCGATTCACGTCACCAACTACACATCAACAACTATGGTTCAAGTAATGAATTGAGATTGACTGGTAAACACGAAACTCAATCGATTGACAAATTTAGTTGGGGTGTTTCTGACCGTGGTGCATCCATCCGTGTTCCTCTTCAGACTTCAAAAAATTGGAAAGGATATATCGAGGACCGCAGACCAGCATCAAACGGAGACCCTTACAAAATTGTTGGTATTATTTCAGAGACATTAGACTTCGCGTTGACCTTAGATAAAGTGAGTCACAATATGTTCGCGGAAGTGGACACAAAAAACTCACTTATGAACCGAGCATTCGAACCTGTACAACAAGAGTATGAGCAATGAAATGGTTAACCACCCACAACATTATGGTGGTAAAGACAATCCGTACGAAGCAATCAAAGTAATTGAAGCTTGGGAGTTAGGTTTTAATCTTGGAAACACTGTTAAGTATATCTCAAGAGCTGGTAAGAAAGGTACTGATAAGGAGTTTCAAGACCTTAACAAGGCTCTTTGGTATTTGCAACGTGAAGTTTTAAATAAATCGAAAAACTTTGAAAACCCTAAACGGAGATTAATAGTACACAACCCGTCAAATTCTATTACTCGGCATTATCGTAACTACAATTTATTTTGGGATGAACTGACTTCTGAGTTATCAGAAAGATATGATGTTGAAGAAAACAGATACTTCGAAAACGCTCATTGGGACAGGTTTCCTGTAAAACTTAAAGATGGTATCTCTAACGAATTTCTACTTTTAGAGTGTGAGTATGTTATTGAAGATTGGGACACTGGTGAGTTTTGGATTATGAGTGTGTCAGATGATTTGGGTTATGCGACTATGAATGAGCAAAATAACCCAAAGTGTAAAAAAGTCTTAATCTCACAGTTCATAGATTACAAGATTAAACATCACGTTAAGGATAACTATGAAAAGTATTCTCCTTGGATTTATTTCCCATCAGGATTTGTTGACTTGGAACCTTTTTATTACCAAAGAAAATACGCTCAGAATTTGATTCCTCAGATGTATTTTAGAGGTAACCTAAGTCAAAGACCCGCTTTGGAATTCTATGATAGTGAACTTTTATATTGTCCCAAAGACAATATAAATCCGTACAATTACTTTAAAGAAATGATTAACTATCAGGTGGCTCTTTCTATGGCAGGTGTTGGTGAACTGTGTTACCGTGACATCGAGTGTATGGCGGTAGGTGTACCTCTGATTAGATTCGAATTTCAAAATGAAATGCACGAGAAACTGATACCAAATTTTCATTACATTTCCGTACCTTATCCTGAAGATATGCCAAGACATAATGATGTTGCCACCGACAGGTTTGCTTTTGAACATCACGCTAAGATGATTGAGAATAGATTTAAGGAAGTTGTTGATGATACAGGTTTTTTGAGTTATATTTCTAAAAACGCGAGGGAATACTACGAAAGAAATTTATCTCCCAAAAGTAGAGTAAACAAAACCCTTGAAATCTTAGGACTATAATATGAAAGTTTATATCAGATGGAACAAAGAATCCATTCAAGGCAAACAAAAACCTTGGAGAGTTATATTCGAAGAGTCTGAAATAATTTGTGATGAGGTTGATTTTGTTGTTCCGGCAAAAACTGAAATTATCGATATTCCCAATAAAGGTTTTAGACCACATATTTCTGTAGATGTCAATGAAGTCATTTATAAAAATGGAAAAGTTTCTTTTAGACTATGAAATATAGAGTAAGACCCTCTGGCAACAGTATGTGGACCGTAAGTTGTTCTGAAAATGGTGTATCAGTAGTGGTTAGAGAAATCATAATCAATACTAAGATAAAAACCATTCACGAGGGAATAACAAATAATGGCGGAATAACAACATATCAAGGGTTTATGGAATTTGAAACAGAAAAACCCTTGGTTATAGATAATGGTTCATTAACAATAGATTAATTATGGAAAAATATATAGGTAAGGTAATAAACGGGGATTGCATTGAAGTAATGGCTTCGATGGAAGAAGGTTCTGTAGACTTGATAGTAACATCTCCACCTTATGGAGTTGGTATTAATTACGATGTTCACGACGATGATATGATATGGGAGCAATATGTAAAATTTACATATTCCTGGATGGAACAAGCATACCGAGTTCTTAAAGACGATGGTAGAATTGCTTTAAACATTCCTTATGAGATTAATCGTCAGTCCAAAGGTGGACGAATCTTTATGGTTAGTGAAATATGGCAGATAATGAAACAGATTGGTTATAAGTTCTTCGGAGTTGTTGACCTTGAAGAAGAATCTCCTCACAGAAGTCGTACCACAGCGTGGGGGTCTTGGATGAGTCCTTCGGCACCTTACATATATAACCCGAAAGAATGTGTTATTTTGGCGTACAAAAAGAAACACATTAAAACAGTAAAAGGCACACCTGAATGGATTGGCGAGATGGGAGAAGTAGAAGGTAAGGATGGTAATATGAGACCAAAGGTGATGTACACGGAACAACAGAAACGTGAGTTTATCGACTTGGTATTCGGACAGTGGAATTACTTTGCTGACACCCGAAGTCTAACTAAAGCCACGTTCTCAATGGACATTCCAACAAAGGCAATCAAAATTCTTACCTACAAGAATGATGTTGTTTTAGACCCATTCGCGGGTTCAGGTACTAGTTTGGTTGCAGCCGAGACACTCAACAGAAGATGGATTGGTATCGAACTATCACCTGATTACTCCAAGGTAGCTCAGAATCGAGTTAATGTATTTGTCGAAGGTAAAAGACAACGACAAATAGAATTTGACCAAGAACCTCACAAATAGGGAGGTTTTTTTGTTTATCAGGTATTTATAGTAAAATAATTTATGCCTGAGTATATCTTGACAGAATCTCAATTGAATCTCATCAAAACATCTATGTTGAATGAGGACACAGGGTGGAATACTGCCTTGTCATTGATAGGTATTGTTGACCCAACTGGTATAGCAGATTTAATTAACGCAATCTCATATTTCAAACAGGGGGACAATTTATTTGGATTTTTATCTTTGATATCAGTAGTACCTTATGTTGGGGACGCTGTTGGTAAAACTGCAATGGGTGCTATGAAAGCTGGTGGTAAAGGGGCAAAACTTATGACTGAAATTAATTTGGCGATTAAGGCAGGGGATACTTTAAAAGCTCAGAAGTTATTGACACAGTTGTCGAAGATGGAAGGGGGTTTAGGAAAATTGGCCAGAACTAGTAGAGAATGGGCACCGAGAGTTGATGATTTTATTGACAGGTTACCAGGTGGATTTCTTACTAAAGGGATTAAAAGTACCATCGATGATTGGTTAAAATTATTCCGTGGAGTTGGTACACAAGCAGCCTCGATTGCGAAAAGACTACCAACAAAAAGCCCAAAACAACAGCAAGAAATGATAAGAGGTTTGGAGGCGATGTTAAAAAGAGAAAAATTCCTTGACCCTGCAATTTTATCAAAACCAAATTTCTTAGGAAAACTATTTTATGGTGGTGGTTTTGGTTTTGGAAGAGTTACTGATATTTTCGGAAAGAGTAATTTACCCGTAAGAATTCTGATTGGTAAAACTAAATTCTACGCAGGGTTTTTAGACCATTTGGGATTAGGAAACTGGGTTGGTCCAGAAGAGTTAGAAGATATGATAGGTAAGGACGAAATGCTCGAAAAAATGGCACAATATGAAAAAACACCTGAAGCTCAAGAATATTTGAAATCAGAATTTCCTCAATCTGAAGAAACTGACGAAAAAACAACGTCATCAACAAGCCTAATATCCGACCCTATAGCAGGTTTTATGGATATTTTAATTAAAGGACCCCAAGTAGCTTAAAAATATGAAAGAAGAATTAGTACTTAAATTGGTACAAATACAAAACCAATTTAGATTTATGCATTGGCAAACAAAAGGTGATGCCAAACACAGAACTTACGGGATGATTTATGAAACCTTAGACGATTTGATTGATTCATTTGTTGAGGCGATGATGGGAAAATATGGTAGACCTGTTTTTTCTGAAACCTTTTCAATAATGTTTCAAGACTTGTCATCAGTCTCACTTCAACAATTCGTTGACGGAGTGTGTCAATTTTTAATTGGTATGTCAGACCAACTTGACC
>Ga0315909_10008345_pt1 | contig 11364 bp, 7 predicted proteins | sample LakEriMetagenome_11_FD_203527 | JGI IMG/M metagenome (GOLD analysis project Ga0315909, IMG submission 203527) | Freshwater fungal communities from buoy surface, Lake Erie, Ohio, United States - Buoy 2 MA125 | ecosystem: Environmental > Aquatic > Freshwater > Lake | place: USA: Lake Erie, Ohio...
GCAAATGGATGAGCCTGTGGTGAAGCAAGTGTTGGCCTTGAACATCAAGGGCATCTACACCATCAAAGAATACAAACGTTTGTACCCCGAGGGTGAATCGGCTGCGCACATTGTGGGCTTCACCAATGTGGAAGACAAAGGCCAAGAAGGCATTGAGTTGATCTTCCAAAACCAACTCGCTGGCAAAACAGGTTCACGCCGTGTCATCAAAGATCGCTTGGGTCGGGTGGTGGAGGATGTGGGGCAAATGACGCCGCCTGTCGATGGTGAAGATTTGCAACTGAGCATCGACAGCAAGGTTCAGTTCTTTGCCTACCAAAAACTGCGCGAAGCGGTGTTGGAACACAAAGCCAAAGCGGGCAGCGTGGTGGTGCTGGATGCCCAGACGGGCGAAATTTTGGCACTGGCCAATTACCCTAGCTACTCGCCTGATAAGCGCGTCAATTTGAGTGGTGAGCAATTGCGCAATCGCGCACTCACTGACAGCTTTGAGCCTGGCTCGACCATGAAGCCGTTTGCCATTGCTCTGGCTTTGGAAAAAGGCATCATCAAGCCTGAGACAGTCATTCAAACAGCGCCTGGCACCATCAATATCACCGGCTCAACCATCACAGACACACACCCCTACGGTGCACTCACTGTGAATGAGGTCCTCCAAAAGTCGAGCAATGTGGGTACGGTGAAAATTGCCATGCAACTGCAACCCCGTGAAATGTGGGAAATGTTCACGGCAGTTGGTTTAGGTCAAAAACCGCAATTGCCTTTCCCGGGTGTGGTGAGTGGTCGATTGCGTGCTGCCAAAACTTGGCGTCCCATTGAACAAGCCACCATGAGTTATGGCTACGGTGTCTCCACCAGCTTGTTTCAAATGGCACGGGCGTACACCATCTTTGCCAGTGATGGCAAATCGCTGCCAGCCACTCTGATTAAGAACGGCCAAATTCCAGCGGGTGTGCCCGTGATCAGTCCAGAAAATGCACAGGCTGTTCGCCATATGCTGAACTTGGCTGCAGGCCCTGGTGGCACAGCACAAAAAGCGCAAACCATGGGTTACTCCGTGGGCGGTAAAACAGGGACAGCACACAAGCAAGAGGGCAAAGGCTACGCAGGTAAAAAATACCGCGGCGTGTTTGTGGGCATGGCGCCTATTGAAAAACCACGCATTGTGGTGGCCGTCATGATTGATGAGCCATCCAATGGTCGATATTACGGCGGTGATGTGGCCGCGCCCGTGTTCAGTCAAACCGTGCAGCAAAGTTTGCGCTTGATGGGTGTGCAACCCGATATGAGTGTGAAACCACAAATTGTGGCCAACGGTGTGGAGGAGTCGTTCTGATGCAAACCTTGCACAGTCCTACTCAAGCTGCACAGTGGTTGCGTCAACACGTCACAGGCGTGTTGTGCACCGACAGTCGTGCTGTGCAAAAGGGCGATGCCTTTATTGCTTGGCCGGGTGCTGCCACCGACGGGCGCGCCTATGTGGCTTCGGCATTTGCACAAGGTGCCCAAGTTTGTTTGGTGGAGGCGGAGGCCTGCCAACAATGGCTCGAAGCATGGCAACCCGCTGCCGACCGCGTTGAAAATCATGTGGCCGCTTACGCAGGTTTGAAGGCAGACACAGGCTGGATTGCAGATGCCTACTATGAGCAACCTAGCCATGAATTGCAGGTCTTGGCCGTGACGGGAACCAATGGCAAAACGTCAAGCACTTGGTGGTTGGCGCAAGCCATCAATGCCTTGTCATCCAAGTCAGTCGCAGCGCTTGCAGGGCGATGTGCCATTGTGGGCACGCTGGGCGTTGGCGAGCCCCCCACATTGATGCACACGGGCATGACCACTCCCGATCCTGTGCTGTTGCAAGCGCAGTTTAGAAAATTTGTGTCTGCAGGAATCACGCACTGCGCCATTGAAGCCAGCTCCATTGGTATTGCAGAGCAACGCTTGGCGGGTACCCGCATTCAATTGGCATTGCTGACCAACTTTACCCAAGACCATTTGGACTATCACGGCTCCATGGCAGCTTATTGGCAAGCCAAAGAGGCACTCTTTGCTTGGCCTGAGCTTGAGGTGGCGGTGATCAATGTGGATGATGCGCAGGGTGCCAAGTTGGCGTCTGATTTATCGCAAGCTCGCATTGCTAGTTCACAGGGTTCACCCATTGAACTTTGGACTTGCTCAAGCCAGGGACACCAGGCCCGCTTGCAAGCACTGAATGTGAGGCGCACTTTGTCGGGCTTGAGCTTTGATGTGTTGGAAGGCTCGCACAGCGTTCACCTTCAAACGTCATTGATGGGCGATTACAACGTTGACAACGTGTTGGGCGTGATGGCTGTTTTGCGAGCCTTGAATTACAACTTGTCAGACATTGCGGAAGTGTGCTCGCAACTCAAAGCGGTGCCAGGTCGGATGGAAAAGGTTCAAGGCCCTAATGTTGTTGACGGTGGTGACGGTATTGCGGACATCCAACTGCCTCTGACGGTGGTGGACTATGCACACACGCCCGATGCCGTGACGCAAACTTTGTTGGCTCTGAAGCCAATGGCGGATGCTCTGGGCTCCCAACTTTGGTGTGTGTTGGGTTGCGGTGGTGATCGTGATGCCAGCAAGCGCTCTTTGATGGCTGCTGCTGCAGAATCGGTGGCGCATCAGTTGGTATTGACCAGCGACAACCCACGCAGTGAATCGCCAGCGCAAATTTTGCGCGACATGCAGCAAGGCTTGAAAGCCCCTGAAAAAGCGCATCAAGAACTTGATCGTGCCAAAGCCATTTTTCAAACAGTGATGCAAGCTGGCCAGCGAGATGTGATTTTGATTGCAGGCAAGGGCCATGAAGACACCCAAGAAATTGCGGGCGTGAAATATCCGTTTGACGATCGCGTGCATGCACACCATGCGCTTGTGCAGCGAGCCCATGCCATTCAGTCAACAGGGGCTCAAGCATGAACCTCACACTGACACAACTCCAACAATGGCTACCGCAAGCGGTGCTTGTGAATGCTGCAGCAGCGAATTCACAAGTTCAGAACACATTGATCAAAGCCGTTCGCACTGACAGCCGCAGTGTGGTGGCGGGCGACTTGTTCATTGCTTTGAAGGGTGAAAAATTTGATGGCACAGCGTTCCTGGCACAAGCGCAGGCACAAGGCGCAGTCGCTGTTTTGTTTGAAGCCAGTCACCCTGAGCAGGGTGAGCACCTACAGCATTTGAACAATGTCACGGTACCCGCGTTTTGTGTGCCCAACGCTCGTGCTGCTTTGGGCAGTTTGGCTGCGCAGTGGCGTCGCCAATTTGCCCCAGCGCTCATTGGTGTGACGGGAAGCAATGGCAAGACCACAGTCACGCAAATGATTGCGTCTGTTTTGCGTGCCGATACGGCGGCCCCCTCATTGTCAACACAGGGCAATTTGAACAATGACATTGGTGTGCCATTGACCTTGTTCAATTTGCGTCCAGAACACCAGCGTGCGGTGGTGGAGCTGGGCATGAACCACCCCGGTGAGATTGAAGTGCTGGCGCAATTTGCGCAGCCCACCATTGGCTTGGTCAACAACGCTCAAAGAGAGCACCAAGAATTCATGAGCACGGTTGAAGCGGTGGCCATTGAAAACGGTGAAGTGATTCGCGCTTTGCCCGCCAAGGGTGTGGCAGTGTTCCCCGCGCAAGATGCCTACACCCAACTTTGGCAGAAGTTGGCCGATGCCCGTCCCGTGCTGACCTTTGGTTTCAAGCAAGGCGATGTTCAGGCGCACGACATTGTGTGGCGAAATGGCGCATGGTCGTTTCAACTCTGGACCCAGCAGACTTCTTTGCCGTGCCGCTTGAACATTGCAGGACGCCACAATATTTTGAATGCCCTGGCTGCCACCGCCTGTGCATTGGCTGCGGGCATGAGCTTGCCAGTGATTGTGAAAGGGCTCGAAAGTTTTGAGCCTGTCAAAGGTCGCTCCAAGTCGTGTGAGTGGCAACTAGACGGACATGCCTTCACCTTGGTTGACGACACCTACAACGCCAATCCCGATTCAGTTCGGGCGGCCATTGAGGTGCTGGCGGAATTGCCTGCGCCACGCTTGTTGGTTTTGGGTGACATGGGTGAGGTGGGTTTGCAAGGTGCCGAATTTCACCAAGAAGTGGGCGCGTATGCCAAAGCTTGCGCCATTCAATCTTTGTTCACACTGGGCGATTTGTGCCAACACAGCAGCCAAGCCTTTGAGGGTGCGGTTCATTTTTCAGACATGGACAGCTTGCAAGCCCGGGTGTTGTCAGACATCTCGGCCTACAACAGCGTGCTTGTGAAGGGATCTCGGTTTATGAAAATGGAGCGCGTGGTGGAAGCTTTGCGCAACCGGTTTGAGCAAGCGCAGGCTGCAGAAAGAGAGTCAGTCCATGCTGCTTAATTTGGCGCAATGGTTGCAAACTTTATCGCCCGATTGGGGTTTCTTGCGTATTTTTCAGTACATCACCTTCCGTGCAGTGATGGCCGCTTTGACATCGCTGCTGATTGGCCTGATTGCGGGCCCCATGGTCATTCGCCGTTTGACCGCCCTCAAAATTGGTCAGCCCATTCGGGGCTATGGCATGGAGACGCACATGGCCAAAAGTGGCACGCCCACCATGGGTGGCGTGCTGATTTTGTTGTCCATTGCCGTCAGCACCTTGCTGTGGTTTGACATCACCAATCGATTTGTTTGGATTGTGCTCATTGTGACTTTGGGTTTTGGTGCCATTGGTTGGGTCGATGACTGGCGCAAAGTGGTCAACAAAGACCCCGAGGGCATGCGCTCGCGCGAGAAATATTTCTGGCAGTCGGTCATTGGCTTGTTGGCTGCGCTGTGTTTGGTCTTCAGTATTTCTGAAAGTTCCAACATGCGCGTGTTCGATTTGTTTGTGAACTGGGTCATTTCGGGCTTTGATGTCAATTTGCCGCCCACAGCAGGTTTGATGGTGCCTTTCTTCAAAGAGGTGAGTTACCCACTGGGCGTGCTCGGTTTCATGATCTTGACCTACTTGGTCATTGTGGGTTCTAGCAACGCTGTCAATCTGACCGATGGCTTGGACGGTTTGGCCATCATGCCCGTGGTCATGGTGGGCTCGGCCTTGGGCGTGTTTGCCTATGTCACAGGCAGCTCGGTTTACGCCAAATATTTGTTCTTGCCCTACATTCCCGGCACCGGTGAATTGCTTATTTTCTGCGCCGCCATGGCGGGGGCTGGCTTGGCATTCTTGTGGTTCAACACGCACCCTGCGCAAGTCTTCATGGGCGATGTGGGCGCGCTGGCATTGGGCGGTGCGCTGGGTACCATTGCCGTCATTGTTCGCCAAGAAATTGTGCTGGCCATCATGGGTGGTATTTTTGTGGTGGAAGCCTTGTCTGTCATGGCGCAAGTTTCGTATTTCAAGTACACCAAAAAGAAATACGGCGAAGGTCGGCGTATTTTGAAAATGGCCCCCTTGCACCATCACTTTGAAAAGAGTGGTTGGAAAGAAACGCAAGTGGTTGTGCGATTTTGGATCATCACCATGCTCTTGTGCTTGGTGGGTCTCTCGACGTTGAAGTTGAGATGAGCATGAAATACCTTCAAGGCCAACACATCTTGATTTTGGGACTGGGCAGTTCAGGCTTGGCCATGGTCCGATGGTGTGTTGCCATGGGTGCAGAGGTCACTGTGGCTGACACGCGAGATGCGCCGCCCAATTTGAATGCATTGCAAAATGAATTGCCTGAAGTTCATTTCAAGTCGGGTGCATTCCATGCCCCCTTGATTGAAGGTACCACCGTGCGTGCTGTGTTTGCAAGTCCTGGATTGGCGCCTTCCGAGACTGCCCCCGTGATGGAAGCAGCCAAAGCCTTGGGTCTTTGGGTGGGCGGTGAACTCAGTTTGTTTGTGCAGGGCTTGGAAAATCTGAAAGCCACGCGTGACTACAGCCCTCAGGTCTTGGCCATCACCGGAACCAACGGCAAAACAACCGTCACGGCGCTCACAGGTCAGTTGATTGAGCGCGCTGGCAAAACAGTGAAGGTGGCTGGCAATATTGGCCCCACCTTGCTAGACACCTTGCGCTTGGCAATGGACACAGAATTGCCAGAAGTTTGGGTGTTGGAGTTGTCGAGTTTTCAACTTGACAATGCGGGCCCCTTTGAGCCCTCTGCGGCCACGGTGCTCAACATCACCCAAGATCATTTGGATTGGCACGGCACCATGAATGCCTACGCAGCTGCCAAAGAAAAAATATTTGGTGCCAATACCCTCATGGTATTGAACCGAGATGATGCTCGCGTGATGGCCATGTTGCCCGAACCGGTCCGCGCCAAATTGCAAAAGCCCATTGAGCGCGAGCATGTCACCTTTGGTGCAGAAATGCCGCAGCGCCCTGGCGATTTTGGTTTGGAAACTGTCAATGGCATGACCTGGTTAGTGCGTGCCTTGGAGTCAGATGAGACACGCCGTTTGCGCAAAGGTGAGGTTGAGGAAATTCACATCCAGCGCTTGATGCCTGCGGATGCGTTGCGTATTCGGGGCAGACACAATGCGGTGAATGCCTTAGCGGCGTTGGCTTTGGCCACCAGCACCGGTGCAAGTTTGGCCGCCATGCTGTTTGGTTTGCGTGAATACCAAGGCGAGCCGCACCGAGTAGCGCCTGTGGCCATTGTCAATGGCGTGGAGTATTTTGACGACAGCAAAGGCACCAATGTGGGTGCCACGGTGGCCGCCTTGGTGGGCTTGGGCTCTGAGCGCCGCGTGATTGTGATTTTGGGCGGTGAAGGCAAGGGACAAGATTTCTCGCCGCTGGCCGAGCCAGTGGCAAAGTATGTCAGGGCAGTGGTGCTGATTGGCAAAGATGCGCCCCTCATTCGAGAAGCCCTTCAAGGCTGTGGCGTGCCGCTCACAGACGCTGCCACTTTGCCTGAAGCGGTGAACGTGGCCAAAGACATGGCGCAGTCTGGCGATGCTGTTTTGTTGTCGCCTGCGTGCGCCAGTTTTGACATGTTCCGCGACTACCCGCACCGTGCACAAGTTTTTTGCCAAGCGGTATCGGCCATTGCGGAAGCGGAAGGCCAACCCATGGAGAGCGTGCTATGACCGAACTGGCGTCACGCTTCATGTCTTGGACCAGTGGTATTTTTGGCCGCGTGGGTGGTGCTGGCCGCATGCAAGGTGCTGCAGAGGGCAAACTGCCTGTCAATTTGGGCAGCTACGACTATGGCAAGAATGCAGCGGCTCAAGGCAAGATTCAGAACATCGATCAAGCCATGGTGTGGGTGGTTGTGACGCTCTTGATGTTTGGCATGATCATGGTGTATTCGGCCACGATTGCCATGCCAGACAATCCAAAATTTGCCAAATACTCACAAACACACTTCTTGATGCGCCACATCATTTCCATGCTGATTGGCTTTGGTGTGGCTTTGCTGGTGTTTCAAATACCGCTGGAAATCTGGGAAAAAAATGCCAGACCTTTGTTCATTGTGGCCTTGGTTCTTTTGGCGCTGGTGCTGCTGCCATTTATTGGCAAGGGTGTGAATGGTGCGCGCCGATGGATTTCATTTGGCGTGATCAATTTTCAGCCTTCTGAATTTGCGAAGTTGGCGGTGATTATTTATGCCTCCGATTACATGGTGCGCAAGATGGAAGTGAAGGAGCGCTTCTTCCGCGCTGTGTTGCCCATGGGTGCTGCTGTGGGCCTGGCCGGTGTGTTCTTGTTGGCTGAACCAGACATGGGGGCCTTCTTGGTGATTGCCATCATTGCCATGGGCATCTTGTTTTTGGGCGGCGTCAATGCCCGCATGTTCTTCTTGATTTTGGCCATCTTGGTGTTCACGTTTGCCATGATCATTGCTGCATCACCTTGGCGCAGAGACCGAATTTTTGCCTACCTCGACCCTTGGGATCCCACGCACACTTTGGGCAAGGGCTACCAGTTGTCACACTCACTGATTGCCATTGGCCGTGGCGAAATTTTTGGCGTAGGCCTGGGCGGCAGTGTTGAAAAACTGCATTGGTTGCCAGAGGCGCACACCGATTTCTTGTTGGCTGTGATTGGTGAAGAGTTTGGCCTGGTGGGGGTGGTTGCCGTCATTGGCATGTTCTTGTGGCTCAGCCGCCGCATCATGGTGATTGGCCGCCAAGCCTTGGCCCTCGACCGAACTTTTGCAGGTTTGGTTGCTCAAGGTGTGGGCATTTGGATTGGCTTTCAATCCTTCATCAACATGGGCGTGAATTTGGGCGCCCTGCCAACCAAAGGCTTGACCTTGCCTCTCATGAGTTATGGCGGGTCGGCTATTTTGCTCAACATGATTGCCATTGCCATCGTGCTGCGAATCGATGCTGAAAACAAACAAATGATGCGAGGTGGCCGCACATGAGTCACTGCGCTTTGATCATGGCAGGTGGTACTGGGGGTCATATCTTTCCAGGCTTGGCTGTGGCTGAATCTTTACGGGAAGCGGGATGGCGCGTGCACTGGTTGGGCGTGCCTGGCAACATGGAAAGTCAATGGGTGCCACAGCGCGGTTTTGCTTTTGAGCCTGTGGAATTTGGTGGTGTGCGAGGCAAAGGGATTGTCAGCTTGGCACTCTTGCCCATGCGCTTGCTCAAAGCATTTTGGCAAAGCATTCAAGTGGTTCGCAGAGTCAAGCCCGATGTGGTGGTGGGCTTGGGTGGGTACATTACTTTTCCGGGCGGCATGATGTCGGTTCTGCTGGGCAAGCCCTTGGTCTTGCACGAACAAAACTCGGTGGCAGGCATGGCCAACCGGGTGTTGGCGGAGGTTGCAGATTGCATCTTCACGGCTTTCCCCAATGTCTTGAAAAAGGCTGTCTGGGTGGGCAATCCGTTGCGCCAAGATTTTTTAAACAAGCCCGCACCTGCAGAGCGCTTTGCAGCCCGCACGGGGCCACTCAAATTGTGGGTGGTGGGCGGCAGTTTGGGCGCTCAAGCACTGAACGAGATCGTGCCCAAAGCCTTGGCCTTGATGCCAGCGCACAAGCGCCCCGTGGTGGTTCACCAAAGTGGCACCAAACAAATCGATGCCCTGCGATCCAACTATGAAAAAGCAGGCGTGCAAGCTGAATTGACTCCCTTCATTGAAGACACGGCCCATGCATTTGCCCAAGCCGATTTGATCATCTGCCGTTCGGGTGCCAGCACGGTCACTGAAATTGCAGCGGTGGGTGCGGCCGCCATTTATGTGCCTTTCCCCTTTGCGGTGGACGATCACCAAACCACCAATGCCCAATTTTTGGTGGCTGAGGGGGGTGGCTGGTTGATGCCCCAAGCAGACCTGACGCCTCAAGCCTTGGCTGACAAGCTGGAAAGCATCACCCGTGAAGAATTGTTGGCTTGTGCTGAAAAAGCATGGGCTCTGAAAAAGACCCAAGCCACCCGTGAAGTGGTGGCTGCTTGCGAGGCCTTGGCCGCATGAAACACGCCATTCGTCATATTCACTTTATTGGGGTCGGTGGTTCCGGCATGAGCGGTATTGCCGAAGTTTTATTGAACCTGGGTTACACCATTTCTGGCTCAGACCTGTCCGACAGCAGCACCTTGCGGCGCTTGGCATCGCTGGGTATTCAAACCCATGTAGGCCACAGCGCTGACCATGTCAAGGGTGCCGATGCGGTGGTCACTTCCACCGCTGTGAAAGCCGACAACCCCGAAGTGTTGGTGGCGCGTTCACGCCATATTCCAGTGGTGCCCCGTGCGGTCATGTTGGCTGAATTGATGCGCATGAAGCAGGGCGTGGCCATTGCAGGGACCCACGGCAAAACCACCACCACCAGCTTGGTGGCCAGCGTTTTGGCTGAAGCAGGCTTGGACCCCACGTTTGTGATTGGCGGTCGATTGAACAGCGCAGGCACCAATGCCAAATTGGGCACAGGTGACTACATCGTGGTGGAGGCCGATGAATCGGACGCATCCTTCTTGAACTTGTTGCCCGTGATGGCGGTGGTTACCAACATTGATGCCGATCACATGGAAACCTACGGGCACGACTTTGAGAAATTGAAGGCGGCCTTTGTGGAGTTCTTGCATCGCATGCCGTTCTACGGCACAGCCATTTTGTGCACGGATGACGCTGGCGTTAGAAGCATTGTGGATCAGTTGGCGCGGCCAGTGACCACTTATGGTCTGCAAGAAGGCGCCCAAATTCGCGCTGTCGATGTTCGCGCTCAAGAGGGTCAGATGCAGTTCACCGTGCAACGCCGCAATGGTGTGGTTTTGCCCGACCTGCCCGTGGTGCTCAACTTACCAGGTTTGCATAATGTGTTGAATGCCTTGGCCGCCATCTCTGTGGCGGTTGAACTGGGCTTAGACGATGCGGCTGTTCAGCGCGCATTACGCAACTTCAAGGGCGTGGGCAGGCGCTTCCAGCGCTATGGTGAAGTGAACATCTTGGCAAAAAATTCTGTGCCCGCTGGGCGCTTTACCTTGATCGATGACTACGGCCATCATCCCGTTGAGATGGCGGCCACCTTGGCTGCAGCGCGTGGCGCTTTCCCAGGCCGTCGTTTGGTCTTGGCTTTTCAGCCGCATCGATATACCCGCACACGCGATTGTTTTGAAGATTTTGTCAGCGTCATCAGTCAAGGCGCTGATGCAGTTTTGCTGTCTGAAGTGTATGCGGCAGGTGAAGCCCCCATCGTGGCGGCAGATGGCCGATCTTTGTCGCGTGCACTTCGTGTAGCGGGCAAAATTGAGCCCGTTTTTGTCGATAAAATTGATGGCATGGCGCAGGCTATTTTTGACAATGCAAAAGACCATGACGTGGTCATTTGCATGGGTGCCGGCTCCATTGGCGCAGTCCCTGCGCAAGTTCAAAAAATGGGAGGTGCTGCATGAAGGCCACTTCTCATCATTTTGGCAAAGTGGCTGTGCTCATGGGCGGCCAGTCGGCAGAGCGCGAAATCTCATTCTTGTCAGGCAAAGGCGTGTTGGCAGCCTTGCAGGCCAGAGGTGTGGATGCCCATGCCTTTGACCCCGCCGAGCGTCAACTCTCCGATTTGCAGACAGAAGGCTTTGAGCGATGCTTCATTGCCTTGCATGGCCGATTTGGTGAAGACGGCACCGTTCAAGGCGCCTTGGAATTGTTGGGCATTCCCTACACGGGTTCTGGTGTGATGGCCTCCAGCATTGCCATCGATAAAACCATGACCAAACGTGTTTGGTTGTCAGAAAATGTGCCAACACCCCGTTATGTGTTGCTGCAGAAAAATGATTTAGGTGCCAAGGCTCAAGCCCATGTGCTGCAAAGCTTGGGATTGCCCCTCATTGTGAAGCCAGCTCGTGAAGGCTCGTCCATTGGCGTGACCAAAGTGACACAGGCCAGTGAGTTGCTCAAAGCGCTTGAAGATGCGGCGCAATGCGA
>Ga0315909_10008346_pt1 | contig 11364 bp, 11 predicted proteins | sample LakEriMetagenome_11_FD_203527 | JGI IMG/M metagenome (GOLD analysis project Ga0315909, IMG submission 203527) | Freshwater fungal communities from buoy surface, Lake Erie, Ohio, United States - Buoy 2 MA125 | ecosystem: Environmental > Aquatic > Freshwater > Lake | place: USA: Lake Erie, Ohio...
TACCTTGCTGCGCAATTTCAAGGATATCCCACCGGCCACCGTGGCCAATGCGGAGTTCTACATGGGCTACGGACTGCACAAACAAAACAATCACAAGGAAGCCATCGCTCATCTGAAAAAAGCCCGCGAGATCGATCTTAAAACCTACGGCCGCCGCAGCGGGTTGCTGCTCATCGCCTGTTATTTCCAAATGGAACAGATCGATCCGCTTTGCGAGGAAATTGACCTGTCCATCGACAATGGCTACTCGGACAAAGTCTCCCCCGCCCTCGTCTCCTGGGCCGGTGTGCAATCGCTCGCGCAGGCCAAGGGCGAACAGGCCGCACGATTTTTCATGCTGATTGCCAATCCTGAAGAACCGCGCCGCACCCCGCGCGATGTCTGGCGCAATCTCGCCAAGGCACTCATTCTCTGCAAGGATCACAAACGCGCGCTGCCCGCGATCGATAATGTGCTCGCCGTGGAAGAAAACCCGCAGGCCAAGGCGGACGCCCATCTCGACCAAGCCCGCTGCCATCTCGCACTCAAGGATCTGCCCGCCGCACAGAAATCCATCGAAACCTGTTTCGAGCTCAAACCACAAGGCGCGCTCGAAGCGGAAGCCAGCATTGTGTTTGGCGACATCTGGATGGCACTGGGCAAGCCGGACGAAGCGCAGAAAAAGTATGCGGGTGTCGCGTTGCTAATCGAGGACGCCCGCCTCAAGCCCATGGCAATTTCCCGCCTGATCAAGGCACTGGAAGCCAATCAAGATGTGGACAAAGCCGCCCAGTACCGCAAGGAACTCGCGGATCAATTCCCGAACTGGAAGGAAGAATAATCTGTATATTTGATTATGTCTCATACGAACCTTGCCATTTCATCCGGATTTTGAATTAAACCATTTCTGCAAGAATGAGTTCGCATGAATCAACAACAGCTGAGCCCCGATACCGCTCGGTGCCGTATCGCAAAGCATACTACACGGCATGCTTATGGACGATTTTGCACTTGTTCAGCGTGTTTTGTACCCTTACCGCGATTGTGATGTTTTTCCTCTATCACAAATCCGCCAACCTCGGAAATTTCAAACGCATCATCATCGCCGGAGTATTGTGCTGTCTCATCACCCTGATCGTTTCTTTCACCAAACGACGCAGTGCCCGCTGTCCTCTGTGCATCGGCACTCCTTTGCTCAACAGCGGCGCCCTCGCTCACAAACGTTCCTACGCACTCGGTCCTCTCAATGAAGGCTTCACAGCGGTGCTCAGCATTGCCTGCACTCAGAAATTCCGCTGCATGTATTGCGGCACCCGCTACGATCTGCTCAAGCCCATCCGCTCCAAACCACATCGCCATGGCAATGGGTAGGTGATGGAGAAACTTTTCCTATGCGCGCCTACTGTCAACTTCGCCGATTGCTCATCATCAGTGGCATCGCCCTGTTATTGCTGTTAGGCTACATTGCATTCATCGGCTCGCGTGCCACGCTCGCACCGCCACGCCGCACGGTGGAAAACTGGCATCGCGATTGGCTTGCAGATCCGGATTCCCACGGCGTAACGGTCACCTCATTCACCAGCCAGAATGGCACACCCTGCCTGATCTGTGAACCAGGCGCCAAGCCACAGGGCAAAAAAGCACTGGACTTGCGCGCGGAATTACTGGATCGCGGCACCAAGCTCCCGCCATGGGGTGCGATCCGTGGCACGATCCTACTCCTGCACGGTCACAAGGGTTGCAAGGAGGATCACCTGCCCATCACCGAGCGCTTTTGCGCGGCGGGATTCCGCTGCCTTTGCGTGGACTTGCCGGGACACGGACAACACCCCGAGCCCTATGCCACCTTCGGCCATACGGAAATGAAATTGCTCGCCGGTGTCTGGCAGGATTTTCTCACCACTCATCCTGAGGCGACAGAACCGCTGTTGCTGTTTGGTGTTTCTCAGGGCGGCGCCATCGCCCTGCAAAGCGCCGCGAATCCCCTATGGCAGGTGCGCGCCGTCGCCAGTGTCTGCGCCTTCACCTCGCTCGATCAGCCCATCGCGGCCTCCGCCGATCACTTGCCCCCGCTCATCCGCGAACTCAAGCCCCTGACCACCCGCGCCTGCGCCATGGGCATTTATTGCCGCAGCGGATTTTTCCCCCACGACATCAGCCCGCTCAACGCCGCGTCGCACATCGATTGCCCCGTGTTTCTCTGCCACGGCAAGCTGGATCCGTTTGTTCCCGCTCACTCGGCTGAGTTATTGTTCGACGCCGTGCCGCACGAGAACAAAACACTGCGCATCATTCCAAGCGCCTCGCATCACAATGTGCTGTCCACCGGCTCAACCGCGCTCTACGCCGACATCTGCGCCTTTTTTCTGCGCTCTCTCTGAGGAAACAAATTGTCTTTTCCGTACCTAACATCTTTACGCCTCGGGAAAAATCGGCTACTGCTTCGTCATGCAAGCACTGCCGTATGAGCATGCCATTGAGGCGATTGTGACACGTGATCCGCGTTTCCACCCCGCTGCGTATATTTTTCTCAAGGAAGCGCTCGATCACACCTTGAAAAAAGTGATGGAGTCGAATCAAGGACGCGCCCGCCACGTCAGCGGCGCCGAACTTCTGTTAGGCTTCCGCGAGCTGGCTCTGCAACAATTCGGCCCCATGGCCTCCACCCTGCTGAACGAGTGGGGCCTTCATACCTGCTCGGACGTGGGTGATATGGTGTTTCTCTTGATCGAGGAGCAGGTCTTTGGCAAACAGGACTCGGACACCAAGGAAGATTTCGCCGACGTGTATTCCTTCGATCAGGCCTTTGTCGCCCCCTTTCTTCCTCAATCGACGAGCAACCTGACGCCCCGGAGCTAAGCCATGCCTTTTCTCCCCGATCAAGCGTATGAACACATCGCCCGTGCCTTTGAAAACGGGCGCCTCGCTCATGCCTTGCTGATCTCCGGACCGCGCGATGCCGGAAAGTCACGACTCGCCGCAAAAATCTCCTGGCTGCTGCAAGGGAAAAATGTCTCCGGCACGGATCTCTTCGGCGATCCCATCGTCAGCGATCCCCTACCGCTCGAAGAACAGGAGTGCGATGCCGTGCAGGTGCTGCGTCCGGAAAAAAAATCGCGCATCATCGATGTCGATAGCATCCGTGAAGCGGAAAACCGCTTGCACATGGCGGTGGCACAGGGCGTGTGGAAAATCGTTGTCATCGTCGATTGCGATCGCATGAATGCACAATCGCAAAATGCTTTTTTGAAAACGCTGGAAGAGCCGCCGAACAACACCCTGCTGATGTTGCTCACCAGCCAGCCGCAGGCCCTGCTGCCCACCATTCTCTCACGCTGCGTCCAGTTGCCCTTGATGGGGAAAACCGACTACCGCGCCGACGGCGGCGATGCCTTGATCGAAACAATGAACCGCGTGGCCACTGCTTCCTTCGGCACGCCCTGGGGTGCCTTGACCATCAAAAACTGTTTCATGGATGTGCTGGAGCAGCGCAAAAAAGAACTCGAAAGCGAAGAGGATGCCACCTACAGCGGTGAGAAAAAGAAGTATGGCCAAACCACCGATGGATCATGGCTGCGCGAGCGCGATGAGTTTCATGAAGCCGCCAAACGCGCCGCCTACCTGGGCGAGCGTGCACGGTTTTTCGAGATCATGATGGCATGGATGGCGGATGCCCTGCGCTGCAAGGCCGGTTCCGCCTGCGAAGATTTCCCAGAAGTCGCGTCACTGATCGCCCAACTCGCCGAGTCCGAGACCACCGCCTCCTTGCTCAAACGCGTGCAAGCCCTGGAGGACCTGCGCGCCACCCTGGAAACCAACGCCAGCGAACAACTCGCCCTCGACTGCGGTTTCCTGAAGGCCTTCGGTTGAGGATCACATTCCCAAGCGGGCGAGCTCGGTCACTTTGAGCGCCAGTTCCAGGGCGGCCAAGCCTTGCTGTCCGGTAACGGCAGGTTTTTCCCCGCGCGCCACGGCATCGGCGAAGGACTGCAGTTCGCCCATCAGCGGTTCGCCTTTTTCAATTTCCACTTCGAACTTGGCAATGCCGGTGTCCACCTTGGCATACATCTGCCCTTCCTGTTGTTGGTAATCGAGCGACAAGTAACAGTCTTCCTGAAACACGCGGATTTTGCGCATGCGTTCGGGACTGATGCGGCTGGCGGTGACGTTGGCGACGCAGCCGTTTTCAAAGCGCAAGCGGGCGTTGGCGATGTCTTCCGTGCTCGTCAGCACGGAAACGCCCACGGCGTCGATGCCGACCACCGGGCTCTTCACCAGGTGGAGAATCACTTCCAGATCGTGAATCATCAAATCCAGCACCACGCCGATGTCCATGCTGCGGTTCGGAAACGGCGAGAGACGATGCGCCTCGATGAAACGCGGCTTGCTCAGGCGGCCTTCCAGCTGTTTCAGCACCGGATTGAAACGCTCCACATGCCCCACAGCCAGCAGCTTTTCACAACGGCGCGCGGTGTCCACCAGGGCCTGCGCATCCGCCACGGTGGCAGCGATGGGTTTTTCGATGAGAACATGAACGCCTTTTTCCAGCAAAAAGCAGCCGACATCCCGGTGTGCCACGGTAGGCACGGCGACGCTGGCGAGATCACAGCAGGACGCCAGTTCTTCGAGGGTATCGACGGCTTTTCCGCCAAACTCCGCCACCACCGCTTCGGCGCGGGCGCGGTCGGCATCATACACCGCCGACAAGTCCACGCCTTCCAGCAAGGAATAAATCCGCGCATGATTGCGCCCCATCGCACCTGCCCCCGCTACGCCCGCTCGCATGTTTGCCATGCCGCTGCTTACAATGAGGACAGGGGTTTGACAAGAACAGCTTACCAGGAAACGACGTCGTCGGATTTATCCAGGCGATTGCTTGCATTCGGTGCGCCGCCCGTGCCCTTCAGTTTGTCGCGGCCATAGGACCAGATCACGAATGGCTCGTAGCGCGGTTGGGATTCGGCATATACGCCTTTTTCAAAGGTCTCCATCCACTTGTCATTCATACCGGCACTGCGCTCGGTGTTGAAGGGAGGCACGTTGATGGCGATCATGAAAGGACTACCCCACGGATCGAGGATCTGACCGAAGGTCGCATCACCTTGGATGTTGTTGACGCCATTTTTCTTCTCGGTATTGCGCGGAAACTTGATGTATTCTTCGAGCTTCGGATTGACCGTGCGGGTGTTCCAGTCTCCGCCGGCGAAAGAAAACGTTTTGTCTTCGCCTTCCAGCACGGAAACGATGTAGTCGTTGGTGTATTGACCTCCGGTGTCGCCAAAGGTAACATCAGCCAGCGTGCCGGGTGCGATGCCGGGAGGAATCGGCGGGCGCATGTAGTCGGAATTGAACGTCTGCAAGGCCGTGTTGATCTCGCGAATGGCACCCAAGCACCGGACTTTCTGGGCTTTCAGTGTCGCACTTCTCACAGCGCCGAAAATCAAGGTCGCCAGAACGGCAATGATGGCGATCACCACGAGCAATTCCACGAGGGTGAATCCACGCGCAGAACTGCGGCGGCTGGCATGCGAGAGAGAGAGGGTCTTCACAACCAAAGCTCTACCGTTTCCGCCGCAGCGTGTCCAGCCTGCAAAAACAAAAACTCCGCATCATTTTTTCCGGCGCACGGGCAACTGCGGTGCGGGCACGCTGCCTTGGTTTTCGCGCAAGGCCTTGATCTGATCGCGCAAGTGGGCGGCCAGCTCGAACTCCAACTGCGCGGAGGCCTCGCGCATCTGTGCCTCAAGCTGCGCGATGACGCTGGGCGCGTTGTAGGCAACCTCGTCTTCGCGGGCCAGCAACGTTCCCGATTTTTCTTTCGCCGCGGCATCGGGCGACTCCACCTGCAAGGATTCCTGCACCGCACGCACCACACTCTGGGGCGTGATGCCGTGGGCTTCGTTGTGCGCCTGCTGTCGTTCGCGTCGTTTGGTGGTGATGTCGAGCAAGGTTTGAATGGAGTCGGTGACCGTGTCGCAGAACAAGTAGCACTCACCATGCACATGCCGCGCCGCGCGACCTGCCGTCTGAATCAGCGAGGTGTCGTTGCGAAGGAAACCTTCTTTGTCTGCATCCAGGATGCACACAAGCGAGACTTCGGGCAGGTCGAGCCCTTCGCGCAGCAGGTTGATGCCTACCAGCACATCAAAGGCCCCGGAGCGGAGTTGGCGGAGAATTTCCACGCGCTCGATGGTGTCGACATCCGCATGGATGTAGCGCACTTTCAGACCGGTGTTCTGCAAGTAATCCGATAGATCTTCGGCGGTCTTTTTCGTTAGGGTCGTGACCAACGCGCGCTCGCCGCGTTGCACCCGCTGGCGGCACAGTTCGATCGTTTCATCGATCTGGCCCTTGAGTCCGCGCAAGTGGATGACGGGATCGAGCAGGCCGGTGGGGCGGATGATTTGCTCCACCACCAGAGGAAATCCCGCACGACTCACCGCAAAAGATTCCACGGGATCATCGGCACCACTGGGCTTGATGTTGAGTTTTTTCCGATTGACGTAACCGACCTGCTCGGGGCGCGTTTTCACATCGATGTAGCCCTTGTTGTCCGGCCGGGAATTCACCAACTCGAAGGCGCTGGGAGTCGCGCTGACATACACTCGCTGTTTGGTCATTTGCATGAATTCAGCAAACTTCAGTGGCCGGTTATCCAGCGCGCTGGGCAGGCGGAAGCCGTGATCGACGAGCACGGTTTTGCGCGACTTGTCCCCCTCATACATCCCGCCGATCTGCGGGATGGTGACGTGGCTCTCATCCACCAGCAAGAGGTAGTCCTCCGGGAAGAAATCGAGCAAGGTGTATGGCCGCGCACCGGGCTCGCGACCGGTGATGTGGCGTGAGTAGTTTTCGATGCCCTGGCAGAAACCCATTTCCCGCATCATCTCCAGGTCGTAATCCGTGCGCATCTTGATGCGCTGGGCTTCCAGCAGCTTGTTCTGCGATTCCAGCGTGGCGATGCGCTCGTTCAGCTCTTCCTGAATGGTGCGCATCGCGTTTTTCAATTTATCGCCGGGAGTGGCGAACTGCTTGGCGGGAAAAAAGATGTAGTCATCGAGCCGCTCGATGATCGCTCCGGTGAGGGAATCAATGCTGCTGATGCGCTCGATTTCATCACCGAAAAATTCCACGCGTATCGCCGTTTGTTCGAGGTAGGCGGGATGCGCCTCCACCACATCACCGCGCACACGGAATTTCCCACGACCGAAGGCGATGTCGTTGCGCTCGAACATCAATTCGCAGAGCTGGGCGAGAAATTGATCGCGGCTGATCGCATCGCCGACTTTCACCGGCACCATCATGTTCTGATAGTCATCCGGCGAGCCCAAGCCATAGATGCAGGAGACGGACGCGATTACAATCGTATCTCTCCGCGTCAACAAGGAGCCCATCGTGCTGAGCCGGAGTCGCTCAATCTCATCATTGATCGACGAGTCCTTTTCGATGTAGGTGTCCGAGCGCGGGATGTAGGCCTCGGGCTGGTAGTAATCGAAGTACGAGACAAAATACTCCACCGCGTTGTTCGGGAAAAAATTCCGGAATTCCGAATACAACTGCGCCGCCAAGGTCTTGTTGTGACTCATGATCAGCGTCGGTTTATTGACCCGTTGGATCAGGTTGGCCATGGTAAAGGTCTTGCCGGAACCGGTCACGCCAAGCAGGGTCTGATGCCCATTCCCCGCCGCCAACGAACGCACGAGTTTTTCGATCGCCTGATGCTGATCGCCGCTGGGAGTGTAGTCGCTGGACAGTTGAAAGGACATCCGCCGCCAGTTTACGCGCGGAAGCATCGTTTGCAACGCTTGGTTTTATCCCAGCACCCAGCGCATGCCGAAGGCGATGATCCACGGCAGGGTGAGCAGGCTCAGCAAGGTCGTCACCACGATGATCTGCGCCGCGATGCCGGGGCGACCGCCATACAGCTTGGCAATCAAAAGGGGCGACATCGCCGCTGGCATCGCCGCCTGCACGATCAGCACCTGCTTCAATTCGAGGGACAGCGGGAAATACTTCGCCACCGCGAGAATGATCATCGGGATCACGCCCAGGCGCAGGATCGAACCGACCACCGCGATGCGCAGCGAGGGTTTTTCCGCGCGCACCATATCGATCATGATGGCACCCGTCACCACCAAGGCTAACGGAAACGCGCCACTGCCCAGCCAACGCATCATCTCGCGCACCGGGCCGGTGAAATAGCCATCCAGCCCGAGGGCCACTAACAAAAGCCCGACCACCACCGATACCGCCGGACCATTGATCAGCTTTTTCCACGGGATTTGTTTGTCGTTCGACATCACCATCACGCCGAAGGTCCAGATCGAAAGCTCCACGCCGAGATTGTGCACCATGAGCACCGATACCGCCGCCGCGCCGTAGAGTGCCTGCACGATGGGAATCGCGGTGAAGCCGAAATTCTGGATCCCCACGGAAAAGGCAAAAGTCCGCAGCCCCGCGCCCTTTTGCAACTGAATCCAGCGACCTACTACAATGCCCACCGCCATTCCGACCAGCAACTCACAGAAACCGATCCCCAAACTCCACCCGACCACACTTCCCTGCTTGAGCGCAGCGCTGCCGAGGATTTTATCGAGGATGAAACAGGGATACATCACGCTATAAACCGCGTGCATCAGTGGCTCATCATGCTCCGGGCGCAAAATCCGCGACTTGCGAAATGCCGCCCCTAACAAAATCAGCAAATAAGCCGGCAGCACGGCGCTGATAATGGCATTTGCTGGAATCACCCGCCCAGCATCCACATTTGCCCTGCCAGTGCAAGTGCATTGCGCGATCGATGGGATGAAATTTTTAACTCTACCGTTACAGAAAACACAAAGCTCGCACCACCCACCACGAATCAAAATCAATCTCGACACACCGCATCGCATCAGGGAGCATCTTGCTTATGAAAAAACCAACCACATTGATCGCCATGCTTGCTCTTGCCTTTGCCGCGCCGTCGTTTGCTGCTCCTGAAGTCATTCCCGTATGGCCCAGTGGCAAGAGACCGGGGCTGGGCGCGAAGGAGGCGGAAAAAGAAACTCCCAGCAAGGGCGATGGGGTCATTCGTTTGACCAATGTCAGCGAGCCCACGCTGACGATTTATCCCGCGCCGTCAGCACAAAAGCCCGCACCCGCCGTGATCATCTGTCCCGGTGGTGGCTATCAGATCCTGGCCATCAACAAGGAAGGCAGCGATGTCGCCGCATGGCTTAATACTCTCGGCATCACATGCATCGTGCTGAAGTACCGCGTGCCGCAAAATCGCGAGGGCGCCTTGCAGGACTTACAGCGTGCCGTGCGACTGGCGCGCTCGCATCAGAAGGACTGGAACATCGATGCGGCACGCATCGGCGTCATGGGATTCTCCGCGGGCGGTCATCTGTGCGCACGCCTCGCCACCAATCACGGCAGTCCTTTCTATGCGCCCATCGATGATGCCGACAAGCTCTCGGACCGCCCCGATTTCGCCGTGCTGGTGTATCCCGCGTATCTCGACCAGCAGAAGCGCCTCGCCGCCGATTTGCCAGTAAGCGGTAACACTCCTCCGACATTCCTCATTCACTCCGATGATGACAAAAGCTACATCGCGGGGAGCAAATTCTTCGCCCAGGCGCTGTCGGATGCCAAGGTGAAACATGAATTCGCCCTCTATCCGACGGGTGGCCACGGCTACGGCCTTCATTCGAAAGGAGATGCCAAAGCCTGGCCCGAGCGCTGCGCACAATGGCTGGAGTGGATGCAGATTCGGTCCAAGTGACTTGACGTCGCTTGCCGCGCACCGTGCCGCCGAACACTTGTGGATTGACCTGCGCATTTCCCCCGCTATGCTGTTTTCATGCGCACGGCAGTTTACGCGGGTTCATTCGATCCACCCACCAATGGACACATCTGGATGATCCAACGGGGGTTGGAATTGTTCGATCGTCTCATCGTCGCGATCGGCAATAATCCGCAAAAGTCCTACAGCTACAGCGTGGAGCAGCGCATGGATTTCCTGCGTGCCTCCACCCACTCGTGCGAGCGGTTGACGATCGCCCATTTCGATAACCGGTACTTGGTCGACTACGCCAAACGCATGAATGCCACTTACATCCTGCGGGGCATCCGTTCGCCGCACGACTACGAATACGAGCGCGTGATGCGGCACATCAATTCAGACATGGCACCGGAGATCGACACCGTGTTTCTCATGCCACCACGCGACATCGCCGAGCTTTCCTCCTCCATGATCAAGAGCCTCATCGGCCCTGCGGGATGGGAAGACATCGTGCGACGCTATGTGCCCGCGCCGGTGTTTGACGCACTGAGTCAAGGACACTGACTTTGACGAACCCGTTTTCTCCGCCGCCAGAGCCACCATGCCGGGACGATCACGACACCGGCCATGGCAGGCCAGGCCCAGGGAGGAATCGGAATGGGCGCGATAAAATTCGTTTCCACCGGTTGTTTCATCGCATCGGCCAACTCATAGCGCCACACCAAGGTGCGCCCGTCATCCCGTGTTTCATGCGCATTGGATTGTTCCGCCACTGTGGGCAAGTGCATGATGTATTGCAGTTGATAGCCTTTCATCTGCGACTGCGACGGGCTAATCAAACCATCGGCAAACACCTGCCTGGGATCGATGCGACGTTGAAAGTCCACATTCCATCCCGCGCGCTTCACTTCAATTTCTCCCAGCAATTTCACCATCGGTTCCGGCAACGCCGCCTCGCCAGAGCCCTCAGCGGGTTTTTCCAGCAGCTTTGCCAATTGCAGCACGGAATCGAAACCGGCACTGATCGACAGCACCGCCTGCGCACCCTGGCGCTCGATCGAAAAATTTTTCAGTTCGACACCGGGTTCCTTGGCGAAATAACTTTTCACGATCTCGCGCAGTTTTTCCTCTCCCCCCAGCGAAGTGATGGCGAACATCGGCAATTGATACTGAGCTTCCAGGCGACCACTGCCATCGCGCTCGAACCAAAACTCCTCTTTCCCGCTCAGGCAGGAAGCGAGCAGCAGTAAAACGATGGAAGCACAGAAGCGAAGGAGGTGGGATTTCATGAGTGCAGTCGTTCTAACACCCAGCGGTATTCCGCCGCAAGATGTTCTTCCATCGGGCGTTGCAGGTCGCCGGGCAATACGCCCCAGGTGTAGGTCTCGATCTCGAAGTGATGGCAAAAATCTGGATGCAAATTCCGATAGGCCAACAACTCCGCTGCGTGTTCGCGGGTGGATTTCAGTGGAGGCATGGGATCGGCATCGAGTGGTATGTGAAAATGCACCCTCGCCTCTTCCGCCTTTGAGGCCAGGGCAGAGTCGTCTGCAAAAAATTCGGGCAGGTCTCTGAAGCGCACGATCGATTGATCCGCGTAGCGCAGTAACACCTGGTGC
>Ga0315909_10008350_pt1 | contig 11359 bp, 7 predicted proteins | sample LakEriMetagenome_11_FD_203527 | JGI IMG/M metagenome (GOLD analysis project Ga0315909, IMG submission 203527) | Freshwater fungal communities from buoy surface, Lake Erie, Ohio, United States - Buoy 2 MA125 | ecosystem: Environmental > Aquatic > Freshwater > Lake | place: USA: Lake Erie, Ohio...
GTATGGAGCGGGCACGAAGGATGAGAATTCGCGCCGCCGCAGTATATATTTCACAGTGAAGCGCAGTGAACTGATGGGGAGCATGGTGGCCTTTGACCAACCGGAACCGTTGGTCAGTCAGGGACAGCGGCCGGTCACCACGGTGGCTCCGCAGGCGCTTCTGCTCATGAACAGTGCGCAGGCGCGGTCGTGGTCGGAAGGTCTGGCGGAACGTCTCCAGCGCGAAGCGGGCACGGATGCGGCGGCGCAGATCGAGCGCGCCTACCTGCTGACGGCGGGACGTCCGCCGCAGCCGGACGAACGGGATCGCTGCATGGCCTTCCTCACGGCTGGCGGGCCGTCGGCCCTGCCCGACCTTTGTCAGGTCGTCCTCAGTCTGAACCGGACGGCCTACGTGGAATAGGTGCCTGCCTTGCTGCCGGGCCATCCGTCATTCCGGAGTGGTCAGCGGCGCGCATCCGGGTTTTGCTGCGGCATGATGAACCGCCGCCGCTTCTTTTTTCTGGGTGCCATGGCCAGTGCGGCCACGGCCCCGCGTGTTTCTGCTCAGGAGAATGCCCCGTCGGGCCGACTGCGTGTAGCGGTCATGGGACTTGGCCGCGGCATGGCTCATGTTGATGCATGGCTCAAGGTACCGAATGTCACGGTGGCTGGGCTGTGCGAGGTCGATGAACGCCGCATGGCGGATGGGGTGAAGCGCGTGGCTGCCGCGGGTCAGGCTGATGTGCCGCGCACGGAACGCGATTTCCGCCGCCTTCTCGAGGACCGGAACATCGATGTGCTGAGCATTGCGGCTCCGAATTTCTGGCAGACGCCTGCGGCTGTGCTGGCCTGCGCAGCCGGAAAGCATGTCTACGTGGAAAAGCCCGGCAGTCACAATGGCGCGGAATCCATGCTGCTGGGCAAGGCGGCGGCGCATGGGAAGAGGCATGTGCAGCAGGGAACCCAGCGGCGCAGCCTGCCCGCGCTGCAGGAAGCCGTGGCGCGGATCCAGTCCGGCGAGATTGGGACAGTCCGCAGTGTCCGCTGCTGGTACGATGCCGACCGCGGGCCCGTGAAGCTCGCCCGGGATGCGGCCGTGCCGGGCTGGCTCGACTGGTCGCTCTGGCAGGGCCCGTGCCCGGATCAACCGTACCTCGATGGCCTCGTGCATTACAATTGGCACTGGCGCTGGCATTACGGCGGCGGCGAACTCGCCAATAACGGGGTGCACATGCTCGATCTCGCCCTGTGGGGCCTCGGCGGCGGACGGCCGGAACGCGTGGTCTGCGGCGGGGGCCGTCATCACTTCAAGGACGATCAGGAAACGCCCGATACGGTCATCCTTGCGGCCGAGCTGGGCAAGGCCACGGTCGCCTTCGATTCCTCTTCCTGCCACCAGCGCAAAGGAGCGGAGAAGCACGATCTTGTGAGCTTCTACGGCGACGCGGGATCGCTCACCATGACGTCGCAGGGGTACCGCATCAATGACCCGGCGGGCAAGGAACTGGCGCGCAACGACGGAGAATTCACGGACGTTCCCCATTTCCGGAACCTTGCCGATGCCATCCGTGACGGGAAATCCCTGAACTGCGACATTGCCACCGGTCAGCAGGCCGCCCTCATCTGCCATCTTGGAAACATTGCGTACCGCACGGATGGATCGGCCGGTCTCGACCCTGCGAGCGGTCTGCCGTACGGCGATGCTGCTATGGCGCTCTGGTCGCGTTCCTACCGGGAGGGCTGGGCACCGCAGGTCGGCTGAAATGCTGCCCCATCCGGCTGCGTTTTCCCACGCATGCCTTTTCAGGGAATCCGTCTTTCGCTCCTGCTTCTCGGAACCACTGCTGCCCTTGCGGCGGCGGCCGATCTTCCCGTTCCGGAGAAGCCCACCTATAACCGTGATGTCCGCCCGATTCTTGCGGATGCATGCTTCCGCTGCCACGGTTTCGACAAGAATACCAGGAAGGGCGGGCGGCGTCTCGATACCCGGGACGGTGCGCTCGCAGACAATGACGGGGTCCGGGCCCTTGTGCCAGGCGACGCCATGGCCAGCGCCCTCCTCCAGCGTCTCGTCGCAGACGATGCCGACGACATCATGCCGCCACCGGAAGAAGCCCGGCAGCTGAGCCCACGGGAAAAGGAAATCCTCCGGCGCTGGGTCGCCACGGGAGCCGAATACGAAGACCACTGGGCCTACATTCCGCCGAGCCGTCCCCCCATTCCTCAGAGCAATCCTCCGGAAGGGAATCCCGTCGACCGCTTCGTCCGCGCCAGACTGCAGTCGCTGCAGATCACTCCAGCTCCCGAAGCGGACCGGGTCACGCTGGCCCGCCGCGTTTCCTACGACCTCACGGGCCTGCCGCCGAGCCCGGCGGAAATCACCGCCTTCGTCACGGATCAGGCCCCCGATGCCTATGAACGAATGGTCGACCGTCTCATGGCTTCGCCGGCCTACGGCGAACGCATGGCTGTCTGGTGGCTCGATCAGGTCCGCTACGCCGATACGATTGGATACCACAGCGACAATCCGATGCCGGTATCGCCCTTCCGGGACTACGTGATCCGTTCGTTCAATGCCAATAAGCCATTTGATCAGTTCACGGTGGAGCAGATTGCGGGCGATCTGCTGCCGGAGCGTACGTCCGAGCAATTGGTGGCCAGTGCCTACAACCGGCTCATCCTTTCGACGGAGGAAGGGGGATCGCAGCCGAAGCAGTACGAAGCGAAGTATCTGGTCGACCGGGTCAAGAGCGTTGGCACGACGTGGCTTGGGCAGACGTTCATGTGCGCGGAATGCCACGATCATAAGTACGATCCGGTGACGGCGCGTGATTTCTATGCGCTCGGGGCGTTCTTTGCGGACATCGAGGAAGTTGCGGTCGGTGGCCGGGGTCCGGGGGTTCCGGTCCCGGATGCGGCGGGCGAGGCGGCCCTTGCGGCCGTGCGCAGCAAGGTGGCGGAACTCGAAGCAAAACTGTCGGGACCGCACCCGGAACTCGCCGCGGAACGTCAACAATGGGAAGAATCCCTCCGCGAAGCCGCCACCCGCGAGGCCGCATGGCAGACGCTCGCTTTCGACGAACGCAAGGCCATGGAAGGTACGGTCCTCGAGCCGTCCGCCGATGGTGCCATCCTCGCCAAGGGAGCCCAGGCCGATGGATCGTACGTGCTCGGCACTCCCTTCACGGGCCAACTGGCTGGGCTGCGCCTCGAAGCCTTGCCGCACGATTCCCTCCCGTCCCGCGGTCCGGGCCGCGCGGGCAATGGGAATTTCGTGATCACGGAAGCCGTCGTCCGCGTGAAGCGGGCGTCGGGCACCGAGGAAGAAATCCCGCTGTCGGCGGCCCATGCGAGTCATGAACAGATGAGCCACGGCAACGAAACGCCATGGAAGGGCTGGCCGGCTGCGGCCACCGTCGACCGAGACGAAAAGGGCAGGGAATGGGGATGGGCGATTCTGCCGGAAGTCGGCAAACGCCACGTGCTCACGCTCAGCTGCCGCGAAACCGCCACGCTGGCCGCCGGCGACCGTCTCATCGTTGAACTGCGGCAGCATCACGCCAGTGGCACCCACAGCCTCGGGCATTTCCGCATCGCAGCGACCGCCCAGCCGAACCCTGCGGCGCACGCCGGTGCCGCCGCTCAGCCAGATCTGCTGGCCGCCCTCGGCACGGCTCCGGAGGCCCGCAGCGATGCGCAGCGTCAGCTTGTCGAGGCGCGTTTCCGGGAAAGTGCGAAGGGGCTCGATCCCCTGCGCGGCCAGATCGCGGAGGCCCGCAAGGAACTGGCTGCCACGGAAGCCGCCCAACCGCGCTGCCTTGTCACCACGTCCATGCCGAACCGCCGCACGGTCCGCATTCTCCCGCGGGGCGACTGGCAGAATGAAAGCGGCGACGTCGTGCTCCCGGCCACGCCGGCCTTCCTGCCGTCCCCGCTGACTTCGTCGCCGGAAAAACCGCTGAACCGGCTCGACCTCGCCCGCTGGCTCGTTTCGCCCGGTCAACCACTGACGGCCCGTGTCGCGGTCAACCGACTCTGGAAACTCTGGTTCGGCAGTGGGCTCGTGAAGACACTCGACGACCTCGGCACGCAGAGTGAAATCCCCGTGCACCAACCCCTCCTCGACTGGCTGGCATCGGAATTCGAAGGCTCCGGCTGGAATGTGAAGCAACTCGTCCGCCTCATGGTCACGAGCCGCACGTACCGTCAGTCATCGGTCGGTCAGGCCGCCGAACTCGCCCGCGATCCCCTCAACCGCGACCTCGCCCGCGGGGGGCGCTGGCGTCTCGATGCGGAATTCGTGCGCGACAATGCCCTCGCGATTTCCGGGTTGCTGGTCCGCAGGGTGGGCGGCCCGAGCGTGAAGCCATGGCAACCGGCCGGCTACTGGGAGAACCTCAATTTCCCGCAGCGCGAATGGGAAAACAGCAGTGGCGAGAATCAATGGCGCCGCGGGCTCTACACATGGTGGCAGCGCAGCTACGTGCAGCCATCCCTGCTAGCCTTCGACGCTCCCACCCGCGAAGAATGCGCCGCCGACCGCACCCGCTCGAACATTCCTCAGCAGGCCCTCGTCCTCCTCAACGATCTCACCTATGTCGAAGCCGCCCGCGCCTTCTCCGTCCGCATCGTCAGGGAAGGCGGAAACGATGACGCCGCCCGCCTCGCATGGGCATGGCGCGAAGCCACCGGCCGCTCCCCCTCGGAATCGGAAGCCACCACTCTGGCCGCCCTCCTCGCCAAGCACCGCACCGCCTTCCAGCAGGACGAAAAGGCGGCCCGCGATGCCCTCGGCGGTGGCCAGTTCCGCGTCCCGGACGACATTCCTCCCGCCGATGCCGCCGCATGGCACTCGGTGGCCCGCGTCCTGCTCAATCTGCACGAAACCATCACGCGTCCCTGAAATCCCCGTCTCCGGACTGCCCGGCCACGCCGCGGAAACCGCCCGGCGACCGCCCATGGCCGGGTGGGATTTCCCTGCGATTCCGTATTAGACTTTAAGGATTCCGGAGTAAATTACGGTTCATGGCTCGCCGGAAAGACAGCGCGGATGCGTCCCCCACTCCTCCCACTCCGCCTGCGGATCCCCCCAAGGAAGCCGCCCCGGAGGATGAAGTGCTGCGTACGCATTACGAAAGGACCCGCAAAAGCCTCATCGAACGCCTCGGCAACTGGGAAGACCAGCGCTCGTGGGACGAATTCTACCGGACCTACTGGCGCCTCATCTACGGAGTCGGCCTCAAAAGCGGCCTCCGCCCGGAAGAAGCCCTCGACGTCGTCCAGGAAACCATCCTCGCCATTGCCAAACAGAGCCGCGAAAACCGCTACGACCCCAAAGCCGGCTCCTTCAAGGTCTGGCTCATGAACATGACGCGCTGGCGCATCGGCGATCAGTTCCGCAAGCGCGCCAAGGACACCGCCATGCACAAATTTCCGGACGAGGACGACCGCAAGACGTCCACCCTCGACCGCTTCGCCGACCCCAAGGCCCAGAAACTCGAAGGCATCTGGGACCTCGAATGGAAACAGAATCTTGCGGACCGCGCCGTCGCCACGGTCAAGCAGAGGGTTTCCCCACGGCAGTTTCAGATTTTCGATGCGTATGTGATCAAGGGATGGAGCGTGAAGAAGGTCATGACCGAACTCGGCGTCAGCATGGCGCAGGTCTACCTCGCCAAACACCGGGTTGGCGGGCTCATCAAAAAAGAGATCGCGGAACTTGAAAAGCAGCTCATCTAAGCTCGTCGCCGAAAGAACCGAACCGCCGCGCATTCCGGACCACGAAGTCCTGCGCTGCATCGGTCGGGGCAGTTACGGCGAAGTCTGGCTCGCCCGCAGCGTCACCGGAGCCATGCGCGCCGTCAAAGTCGTCCGCCGCGAGGATTTTGAACTCGACCGCACCTTCGAGCGGGAATTCGATGGCATCCGGAAGTTCGAGCCGATTTCCCGGGACCATCCCGGCCTTGTGCATGTCCTCCATGTCGGCCGCAATGACGAGGAAGGCTTTTATTATTATGTGATGGAACTCGGGGACGACCGGGAAAGCGGCAGTGCCTTCGACCCCGGCAGCTACGAACCAAGGACGATGGGAACCGACCGCACGGCGCGCCGCCGTCTCTCGGTTTCCGAGTGCGTGGAACATGGGATCACCATCGCAGACGCGCTCGCCCACCTGCACGAACACGGGCTCAATCACCGCGACATCAAGCCGTCGAACATCATTTTCGTGAATGGACGCGCCAAGCTCGCGGACATTGGGCTGGTGGCCACGGAAGGTCAGCAGACGTTTGTGGGCACGGAAGGATTTGTCCCGCCGGAGGGTCCGGGGTCGTCATCAGCGGACATCTACAGCCTCGGAATGGTGCTCTACGAAATGAGCACAGGCAATGACCGCCTGCAGTTCCCGGAAGTGCCCTCCGATCTTGTCACGGAAGGGGGCCGTCCCATGTGGCTGGCCCTCAACGATGTCATCTGCAAGGCCTGCGCTCCGGTCCCGAAGAAGCGCTATCAGAGCGCCCGCCAGATGGCCGATGCCCTCCGCCTTGCCCGCAGCGTGGGGTCGGGCCGCTTCCGCTGGGTCCGCAATCTCATGCTGCTGCCGATTCTGAGTGCGGCGATTGCCTTTGGTTTTCTGACGTGGCGTCATGGCGGCGAACTGCCATGGCCTCCGGGGCGGTTTCACGATGCATTGGTGCCGCTGCTGCCGATCACGGGCAGTGTGCAGATCGACAGCGATCCTGCGGGAGCAGAGGTCGTCTACGATGGAAAGCCGGTCGGGCGCACCCCGGTCACGGTGGAAGGAGTTTCGGCGGGTGGTGCGGTTTTCACGCTGCGGCTGGCGCGCCACCGCGAGGAAACCGTTACGGTGGAGGGAGTCCTTCCCGGCAGGGTGACGCCGGTGCCCACGGTGTCGCTCCGTTATTACAATCCGCCGGTGCCGGGCCAGCCATGGAACAACAGCAATGGCATGATCTTTGATCCGCGTGGTCAGAGCCATGTGTCGCGCTGGCCGGTGAGCTACGATGATTTCCGCAAGGAACTCCAGATCATGAGCGGCACGGTCATCGACGAGGATTTCGGAGGTCAGGGGGTGATTTATCTGATCAGTGTTCCGGAAGCGGAATCGGTGCGTTTCTGCGAGAAGCTCACGCAGCGGGAAGTGAAGGCGAATCTTCTCCCGGATGGATGGTACTACCGCCCGGAAGTGTATCAGCCCCGCAAGGCCAAACCCAATACCGGCCCGGCGCTCGAGGGACCGCCGACCATCTGCTTCCGCTGCGTGCTCGAACGCACCGGCCGCGTCTTCGTGGAAAGCGATCCGTCGTCGGCAGCCGTCTACGAGGAAGGAAAACTGCTCAAGCTGACCCCGTTCACGCTGTACGACCACCGCGCGGGCCCTGTGAAGTTCACGGTCCGGCTCGGAGGCTACGAAGACACGATTCTGGAAGGAGATGTCCCCAGCGGCGGCACCCTCATGCTCAAGGCTCAGCTCAAGCGCAGCAGTCTGCCCGCCCCTGGTCAGACATGGCAGAATCAGCTCGGCATGACCTTCCAGCCCGTCGGTTCCCTCCTTTTCAGCCGATGGGAAACCCGCGTCCGCGACTTCGCTGCCTTCGCCGCTGCCAGCCAGCGTACGGTCGCACCAGTCGACCACAATAATGATGGCAAGGACGACCAGACGCCCGACCATCCGGTCGTCAATGTCTCCAAGGCGGACGCCATCGCATTCTGCCAATGGCTCACGGCCCGCGACCGCGAAGCCCGCCTGCTGGATGACCGCTGGGAATACCGACTGCCCACGGACAAGGAATGGAGCGAGGCGGCCGGGGCTCCCAATGTCGATGATCAGCTGAAATCACCCGCGGAACGCCACCTCAAAGTAACCCGGGTCTACCCATGGCTCCCGCATTACCTTTACCCACCGCCGGCGGCTGCGGCGGACAAACCCGCGGGTGCCAATCTGGGCGACCTTACGTCGCTCCGTTCCGCGGCCCTTGCGGCCCTGCCTCCGGAGGAAGCCAAGGCCATCGAATTGCTCGGATACGACGACAAGGCTCCGCACAGTGCTCCGGTGGGCTCGTTCCGCGAAGGGGAATTCCTCCTCGCCGACATGGCAGGCAATGTCTGGGAATTCGTCTCGGATGCGTATGGCGGAGCCAATCCGGAAACGGCCGGCCACACCGTGACCCGCGGAGCCGCATGGTCCACTCCTGTGTCCTCGACTGAATCGCTGAACACCCAGTTCCGCCGCACCGTGCCGCCCGACCGTGAAGCCGATCCCTCCACGGGCTTCCGCATCGTCGTCGCTCCGGTCCCCGGATCCATTCCCGTCCCGACCCCGGAATCGATGCCGGCAGATTCCACGGTTCCGGATGAGGAAAGCGAGGACAGTTCGTCTCCGGACGCCGCCACTCCGCCCGCCCCGCGCAACGGTCCCTCAGGGCCCTGAAGCCCGGCCGGGCCCACCGGAACACTCAACCGGCCTGCGGAATGCTCAGCCAGAATGTGGTCGCCCCAGCCTGACTCTGCACTCCAATGGTTGCATTCATCTGCCCGAGCAGCATGGCGGCAATTGTCAGGCCGAGCCCGAAATGATGATTGTCCCGCGTGCCCTTGAACGGGGAAAAAATGGTCCCCAGCTGCGCCGCGGGAATTTCCGCTCCGGTATTGCGCACGAAGACATCGACGCAGCCCTTCCGGCTTTCCGGAACCTGCCCCGGTGCCAGTACATCCACCGCCACCATCCCCGGCCGATTGTCCGCACGGACCGCATCCACCCCATTCCGGATCAATTCCACCAGCACTTCCCGAAGCCGTCCCACATCGGCCAGGACCGGCGGAACATCGCTCCCCACCTTCATCCGCACCGGCACCCCATGCGGAGAACCGATCGACTGCAGAGAGGATTCCATGAGCGGCAGCGATTCCTGCAGCCGCACAGGCTGAGGATGCAGCCGCACACAGCCCGCCGCCGCCAGCATCCGGTCCCACATCCCCGCCGACATCTGCGTCGCTTCCCGGATCCGGTCCAGATTCGCCTGCGCCGTCTCATCCAGTCCCTCCGTCATCCGCACCAGCCCCGAAAATCCCTGGATCACCCCCAGCATGTTGTTCTGCTTGTGAATCAGCCCACGCAGCAGCTCGGCCACAAATTCTCCCGCCGGTGTCCCGTCAAGCCGCGGAGGTTCCGCCATGAGATAGCCACCAGTGGGATCGAGAGAAGTCTGCATGATCGTTAGAAATTATTCTAAATTATAATATTTACGGTTTTAATCACTTTTGCAATGCCGATTCAGTTGGCTGCGGTGACTCGGTGGGGATGGCAGCGATGGCATTTTCCCATCGGGTGATGCGCCATGCGAAGAGGTGATTTTCTTTTTTTCCGAGGTCGTACCAATGGAGGGCGACGGGGCCGCGGCCGCCGTGGCGCTGGATGAGGCGGTCGAGGCTGGCGCTGGAGGCGTGGGTGGCTGGGATACCGGACTGATGGGAAGCTGGTTCGGAGGAGAAGAGGGTGGTGGTGGTGAAGTCGTAGATCCAGACGGTGCTGCTGGCGGGATTTCTGGGGGTGCGCTGGGTGCCGATGAGGAGGCAGCCGTCGTGGGTCCAGTGGAGTGGGCCGGAGTCGTCGGAGGCGGAGGCGGTGACGACGTGGAGGAAGCAGATGGGTGGGGAGAGGTTACCCTTTGGTTCATGGAAGAACCATGCTTCGCGCTGTCTGGTGCCGGATCGCTGGTAGATGGAGAAGCGGTGGGCGGCTGGGCCTGGGATGCTGCGGATGGAGGGCTGGCGGAAGATATTGATGATCTCCATGGCGACGAGGAAAACGGTGCCGGCCAGCAGGACGATGAAAAACGTGCGGGGCAGCCACGCGCCGGAAGAGGTTTCGCTCTGGAGTCGTTGCGCCATGGATTTCCCTGTTACCGAGGAGGCTGGGCGGCTGGCGGTTTGGTGGTGGCCGAGCCGAGCGAGTCGAGCACCTGGAGGACCGAGCGGGCGGGGATGCAGAAGCGCACGACCATCTGGACGTCGTCGTCGGGGTCCTCTCCTTTGCGGCCGTAGTAGGTGGTCATGGTGCTGCAGACCATGCCCACGACGGCCCCGTTTCCGTTGAGGACGGGGCCTCCGCTGGAACCGCGGGCGAAATCTGCGGAGACGCAGAGGTAGGGAACGGGTGGCAGTTCCGGCTTTTCGCGCAGCAGGGTGTAGCGGGTGATCGAGCCCTGGGTGAACGTGTAGAACTGCTGGTCCGGGTGACTGATTACGGCGATGGCGTTGCCGACTGGTTCGTCCGGGGACAGCGCGAGGGCAGGGAGGCCTTTGGCCGGAATGCGGAAGATGGCGACGTCGCGGTGTTCATCGCGCGCCAGCAGCGAGACGACCGGATGAAAGACCCCGCGCCGCGTCATCACGCCGAAAACCTCCGAGGCGCGGGCCGATTCGAAAACATGGGCATTGGTCACGGCGATGCCGCTGGGATCGATGACCCATGCGGTGGCTGGTTCTCCGCATTCCCATGTGCCCGCTTCGTTTTTCCATGCCGACGAAATGGCGAGGACGGCATCGGAGCAGCGGCGGTACATTTGCCCGGCCGGCACTGGCTGCGGCGAGGGCGCGGGCGGCTTCCATGCGGCGTCGAGGCGACCCGATGGTTCCTTGAGTTTGGTCCACGGCGGAGCCGCGGCTTCGTCGCCGGCCTTGCACAGGGATTTCTCGAACGACTTCATGAAGCCTTCGTCGTCGATGAATTCGACCGGTGGCGGCGCTTCCGCTCCGGAATTCATCCGCATTGTCAGGAGCATCATCATGAAAACCCAGCGCATGGGCGACCATGACTGTGCTCCCTTGCGTCAGCAAGCCGCGGGCAGGCAAAAATGCAGACCGTGGTTACCCCGGTGGTGCCTTGCGCAATCCGGCGCGGGGCATCACTTTCCGCTCAGAACGTCTGGATGACGAGGCCTGAGCGGAGTTTTGGTTCGAACCATGTGCTTTTGGGCGGCATGATCTGTCCGGCGTCGGCGATGTCCATGAGCTGGTCGACGGTGACCGGGAACATGGAGAAGGCGAGGGCGGCGTCACCGCGCTGGACACGGCGTTCCAGTTCTTCCGGGCCGCGGATGCCGCCGGAGAATTCGATGCGTTCGTCCGTGCGGGGGTCGCCAATGCCGAGAAGGGGACCGAGGACACGGTCCTGAAGGACGCTGACATCGAGTCGGCCCACCGGGTCGTCGATGTCCGAAGCGTCCCATGCGACTGTGTGCCATCGTCCGGCAAGGAAGAGGCGGGCTTCCGAGGGATGGGACGGAACCTTGTCGCGGGCGGGAGTCACGCTGAAACCGGCGCTGCCGAGTCGTTCGAGGAATTCCTCCGGCGATTG
>Ga0315909_10008354_pt1 | contig 11358 bp, 15 predicted proteins | sample LakEriMetagenome_11_FD_203527 | JGI IMG/M metagenome (GOLD analysis project Ga0315909, IMG submission 203527) | Freshwater fungal communities from buoy surface, Lake Erie, Ohio, United States - Buoy 2 MA125 | ecosystem: Environmental > Aquatic > Freshwater > Lake | place: USA: Lake Erie, Ohio...
TTGGCATATCAAGATTTAACATAATTGCCCATATCTTGCCTATCTTTTCAAAGTTTTTTTCTGCATTACCGTGTATTGATTGTCGGTCTTTTAGAATCTCATTTAATTCTTCGGACATTTACATACACCCCTACGGTGCGCTCTTATGGATTCGGCTGTTGCCTTATGTCCTTCAGCGCGTAAGGCTTTAACAATAATGTTTGCCGAATATCCTTTTGCCCATGCTTCTTCCAATGCTTTTTTATCTTTATCCGTGAGTGTATTAATTGTCATTTGCCATGAGCAGTATTTGCTGTATGGCTTTTGCTTTGAAGCAAGTTCTTCTATTGCTTTCTCTAAACTCATACCCACCTCCGTTCATAGCCTAACACAAAGTGTAAATGAGCAGTTTAGACTCATGCTCAGGAGTGCTTTCCCATGGAGGCGGGAAACTTATGCCTTTTTCTTAGGCGCTTTCTTTGCTGACTTTTTTACAAGATTTTTAATCTCTGCTTCTGCCCAATCTGCAACGCGACCAAAAGCAGGGTCGTTCTTATCAATAGCGCGGATTGCAGGACCAGCCACACCAGCGATAGCGCCAGCAATAACAGCCTTCCAATCAGCGTCAGGATTAACTGTATAAACAGCCACTGCAGTGATTGCAAAATGGCGTACAAATGACTTGAGTTTGTCTAAGTCTTTCTTCTTCATTCTTACTCCTTTGTTGGGCGGGCTACCGCCATTACCAATGAATATGGGCGTTTCTTTTTATAGACCCCATCGCCATTGGACTGAGAACCTTTTGCATCGGCGGCAGTGTTGCCTTCAATGCAGACCAAGCGCTTCAGTTTAGTGTTGTTTTTGATAACGATGCCCACATGGTCGGGTTGAGCATCATCATCAAATTGGAAAAATGCTATATCTCCTGGTTGTGCTTCGCCAATCGGTACTAATTTACCCTTCTTAGCAAACCACTTTAAGCCTGCATCGCATGATGCAAACCCTTTTTTGCTTGACGCGGCTACGCTTTTAACTTTACCTGCCTGGTCAAAAACCCAGGAAACAAACATTGCGCACCAAGGGTTTCCATCTAGCCCATACCACTTACCGTATTTTGTTTTATTTACGGGCTTTTCTTGCGTGCCGAGTTCTTGTGTTGCAATCGTAACAATATCTTCGTTCATGCCTTCTCCACTAATAGTCGGTAAATCTCGTCAATACGAGATTCTAATTTGTTCACCTTCTCATCAATATCTTTTATCTTGTCTTTGATACTTGAGCCACCATTAGGCTTGAGTTCTGCAAGATAGTATTTGACTAAATGACGCACGCCCATGGCAAATGCGCCAATAAGGGTGCTAACTCCTACGGACACCCCTACCCATTGTTCAATGCTCATAGCGCCAAATGATAACAGTTACTGAATTATGGCTACGCCGTTAAGAATTAACTTGGAAGTTGAATCTAAGACTGTCGGCGAATTATGGTCCACAATGGCTGAGCCACCGTTAGAAGTTGGCGACCATAAATACATATCGGAAGAACCTTGCGCCAGTAATCCAAAGATTGTGTAAGTATTTCCGTTATCTGTAATGTAACCAGGAGCCACAACATCGTGCGCAAAAGTTGGAAAACCTGCAGGCAAAGTAAAGTAAATCTGTCCTGTTCCCCAACTTGTCACAGTTGTTCCTAAAATTTCTGCGTAGGCTGTAAGCATTTTGCCTACGCGCTCGCCTTCTACCGTTACGGGATTGCCTGTGTAAGTTATGTTGTTGTTAGTAGTTTTTAGGACTGGATAAACGCTTAGTATGGTTGGCGATAAATTATTATCTGCAATCTCAATCCAATTTGAACCATTCCAATACTTCAAAAGGTCAGCATCTGTATCGTAAAAGATGTCGCCTATTCGTGGGTTGGTTGGCGTGCTGGTATTGAAATCAACATTAGGCGCAGTAAAGCGTTGAGCCAATTCTAATTTGCGCAAGCGTTGGTCTAAATCAGAAAACAAAACCCGTAACTCAGGTGGTTGATTAATGTATGCCATGTCGCCTCAGTTCGTAGTTTCTGTCAGTGTAATAGTAACGCGCTCAGGTCCTGCTTCACCTGGTTGTACTGATAAAGCAACAATGCGATAGACCGCATCTAAAGTATTTGGGAATCGTTCATCTGTAATGATTAAACGCGCATCATCGCCAATTTCATAACTACCAAATTCAGGCGTGACATAGGCAGGCACAACAATCTTAATAACTGTAGGCGGATACGCCAAAGCATTAACTGCGCCTATGGCTAGTTCTTGCAATAGCGTTGTATCGGTAACATCTGAATAGTTGGCTTGGTCCTCAAGCAACGCCCAACCGTCAGCAAATTTAGTTGTGTCTTGCGCGGTTTCAATTAACTTACCCTCGTTAGAGCCTGCTCCTAACGCATAAATGGTATTAGCGGCAAGTGGTCCATCTTCAGGATATTCATATTCCACAATGTTGCCCGCAGGGAAAATAAATACAAAGGCTTCAGGGTCGTTAAGGTCATAGACAACGCCGCTTCGTGGGTAACCTAAAACTAAAGTTTTCATAGGTTCTTCTGTTAGTGGGTCGTACTCAACTTTTATGTTGAAATCAAAACCATCTTCTGCGCGTGATAAATCCTGGATAGCAGGATAAACGCCTTTAAGTTCATAACTGTAATACACGCGGTCAATAAGAACGCCCGATGTTTCTGCCCCTGTAATAACACCAATGTCGCCATAAGGAACGGTTTGCGCATCATCAATTAGGGTACGAGCAATAACTAATTGGTCTGTGTTTGTAAAATCTACCGTTTGTGTAATGCGGCGGCGTTCAAAATATGATTCAAATTCACGGGCTGTAATGCTAAGGCGCTGTTCGTTGCTGTTGTAATTTCTGCCCCAAATGACACCGCCCCAAACGAGTTCACCGTTTCTATCTACATAGATAGCGGTTTTGGCAGGGATAGTAGAGGCGTTTACATTAAACTCAGCCGTTGCCATACCCGACAAAAGCAAATGTCCTTGCAAAGTTCCTGCTTGATTGAGTTGCTGAGTAAAGACAACTCCCGTCAATGGGAGTTCGGCAATAATCTCATTTGTAAGAAGGTTGGCAAAGAGATAGCGATAGGTTGTAGTCAATGCCAACCCTTCCTACTAAATTACAATAGCGGCGGCTTCTTCGTCTGTTAAAGGCTCACCAGCGATTAGTTTAGCCTTAGCAGATTCTTTTAGTGCGGCTTTGGCTTGTGCTTCTGCTTCTGCTTTGGCGGCATCATCAGCCGCTTTTGCCGCCGCTTGGTCGCGTTCGGCAATCTCAGCCGCAGTCAGTTCAATATATTCTTGCTTACCAGTTGAGCAATCAACTACGATTTTATATTGTGTCATGTTTTACTGGCTCCCAGTCTAGTTTTTCTTCATTCCAAAAATACATTAAATCATCATTAGGTTTAGCAACAGGCGCTTGCCAGTCATAATTGTCGTCTAAAGTCCAAGAAGCAAATGGCTGTGGCGCAATAAATACATCAGCGTCAGCGTCATACTTAAAACCAACGCCAGCATATTGTTTGCGAATTTTGTGATTGTAACTTGTCTGAATCCAAGTACCACCAAGTCCTAAATCATTAGCAAGAAAATCCTGACCACGATGTTCTTCTTGGTCGGGAACAACAAGTACCTGTTGAACGATACCGTTTTCATCTATCTCTGCGAAGTGTGCCATTATTTTCCTTTACTTTGCGTACCTAATAATAACAATACCTGAACCGCCAGCGCCTGATGCAGAGGTAGTTGTACGACCCGAACCACCACCTCCACCGCCAGTATTGATTGTGCCAGCGCTACCATTTCCAGTTCCAATGGCTCCAGCGCCACCACCACCTAAACCACCAGGTTGCGCGCTTGTTCCATTACCACCACCGCTACCTCCGCCAGCGTAAGTTGTAGATATTCCTGAAATAATAGTTGCTACACCAAAACCGCCAGTACCACCAATAGTTCCTCCGCCTTGATTAGCACCAGCCGCACCAGCACCACCACCGCCACCACCAGGAGCGCCTGATACACCTGCTGAACTACCTCCTGCATATCCTTGATTAGCAGTTCCAGCGCCGCCTGTTACTGGTGAAGCACCGCCACCACCGCCACCACCTGAACCGCCACTATCACCTTCGCCTGAAACTCCTGATGCAGAACCGCCACCACCGCCGCGTTGCGCAGTGATAGATACTGCTCCACCTATGATAGATGAATTGTTGCCGCTATTACCGCCTCTAGTGTTTGTTATAGAGGCTCCACCAGCGCCAACAGTAATTGTGTAAGCAGTAGAAGAAACAAGTGAAACTGGTGATTCTAAACTTCCGCCTCCGCCTGTAGCGGTAACGGTACAACGCATGCCACCAGCGCCGCCACCTCCGCCATAATTAACATCGTATCCAGCATGCGCGCCACCACCGCCACCACCGCCAATTATTAAATAATCAGCAGTGAGTGTTTGTGAAGGAGTAAATGTGCCTGATGCTGTAAATGTGTGATAATAATAAGTGTTATCTTCACTGATAATGCCACCAGTTGCTTTTGCGCCAACTGCCGAATTAGTAATACCATAAAGAGTCGCTGAAGAATACTGTGCCATGTTTGCGCTATATGCGGCTAATGATATTGTGTTAATAGCAGAAGTATTATTCCAATAACCTGATAATTGTAATCTAACGGAATCACCAGTGCTTGTGGTATTGGCTTCACCTGCCGCCTCAATAAGACATACTTTTTGCGCGCTTGATGTGTAATTTGGAATGTGAATAGTTATAGCACTGAAGGTACTGGCTGTTGAATTAGCGGCTGGTATAACATCTGTAAGATAAATTCGGTCAGCAATTCCGCGTGATGTTTGATTACCTGTTGTTGTAGTGCCGTTATTAGGCATATACATATCAATATAAGAATAATTACTGCCAGTATCGGAATTAAAACGAATTTGCGCGCTATCGTACTGAAAAACGCGTGCGCCTCTAGCGCTCCATATAATAAATAAATCGGTATAAGTTTGAGGAATAGAACTAAATGTTATGGCGCTTGCTCCACCTGCGCCAACAGATACAGTTTGAATTGCTTTCATATTTGGATTAACTGGCATTATTTGCTCCTAAACCGCATACCGAATAATGACAATACCTGAACCACCAGCACCGCCGTCATAACTGTTGGTTGCACCACCACCACCGCCTGTATTCGTACTTCCATTATTAGGAAATCCTGTGGTTTTACCAGCGCCACCTCCACCAGTGCCGCCAGTACCAGCAGTAGTTCCCGCCGCTCCGCCACCGCCGCCAGCATATGTTGTAGATGTTCCTGAAATAGAAGTTGTTACACCATTTCCGCCGTTACCGCCTGTGCTTGTTCCAGCATTACTGCCTACAGCGCCAGCGCCGCCACCTCCACCGCCTGCAGTTGAACCTCCGCTATTTCCTGCCCCACCAGCATAACCTTGATTTGCTGTGCCTGCTCCACCAGCGCCACTGTTTCCAGCGCCACCGCCACCTGAACCACCACTATTTCCAGCGCCACTATTATTGCTTGCGCCACCACCAGTAGATGTTATTGTGGTAATTCCAGTTCCCGATATAGATGAATTAGAACCACTTACACCATTAGGCCACCCTGCGTCATGTCCTCCACCTCTACCGCCTGCCCCAACAGTAATTGTGTAAGTTTGTGATGCGGATAAAGATAATGCGGATTCCAATGCTCCGCCACCGCCAGTTGCTCCAACGGTACAACGAAGTCCACCAGCGCCTCCGCCACCAACATAAACACCACCTGTATTAGCGGCTCCACCGCCGCCTGCTACAACAAGATAATCCGCAGTAATTGCTGAATATGTTGTAAAAGTTCCACTTGATAAAAATGTGTGATACCAATATGTGCCGTCTGTTGTAACGATATTGCCGCCTTGCGCTTTAGGCGTTCCTGCTTCAACACCATAAACATTTACAATAGTACCTGCGGAGAAATTTGCTCCACCTGTAGCCGTAATCAAAGTAATAGTTGTTATTGGCGCTGTTGAACGCCATACACCAGTATCCATTTCTGAAAATGCTGATGAATAACCATAGCGTTGAACAGTTGTTTTGTTCGTAGAACTATTGGAATAATTCATTACATTTATAGACCAAGCAGTTGTGATTGTTGTTGCTTGATTAGCAGGAGTACGCGGAGCAATATAACCTACGGCGGTTTCACGCGTTGCTCCAACTGTTCCGCTACTACTTACTGCGGCTACTCTCTGTGTAGAGTAATTGACGGCTGTATCATTATTGAAACGAATACCGATGTCCGTACCCGTTGATGCTCCAAAAGTAACTTGAACTATTAAATCAACATAATTTTGTGGCAAATTACTAAGAACAATAGAACTTGACGCAGAAGGTAAAGTAAAACTTTGAATAGGCGTATATGTACTCATTATGCCCCCTTGTAACCAAATAAACTAAATCGCGTATTTTGAACTAAAGTCGCGTAAACACTATAAAGAGTAATGCTAGTAATGGCGCTTGTATTAAGCCATAAACCCGATGAAAACTCTATAGCGCCTGTTCCTGCGCTTGCGTTATCAACTCCGCCTATTGCCTTCAAAGTTTTATATTTATTTGCCGAAGCATAGTCAGGAATGTCCAAAATGATTCCAGCAAAAGTTCCTGAGGGTGAACTTGCGGCGGCAAGGTATCTGTCTAGTTCAATACGATTAACGCTTGCGCCTTGTTCCGCATTTGTTAGATTTGTTCCATCTGCGCGGAAATTATGATACGCATAATTGCCACCTGTATCGCCATTAAAGCGAACACCGAGACTAGATAAAACATCGGAACGATTATCTCTGACAACGCATCGTATTTGTAAGTGTGTATATGTACTTGGAATACTTGAAAAAGTTACGCTTGATGAACCTGCTGAACCTACGACCACATTAGAAATAGGAAATACTGCGCCAGTATCAGTAGCCTGACCTTGACGAGTAGAAGAAGCAATAACTCCTAGAATTGGCATTAGGAAATATCTCCCATCGCATACCAAGTATTAGCCGCAGTTTTGATAACTGTTATTGCTGAATACTGAGCGCGGCATTTAGGAGTAGCCGCAGTAGCACCTGTTGAATAAACAGTTGTTGTACCTGATGATGCGGCTTGAATTGTGAGTTGCCCTGAACCTGTTTGGAGAATTGTTATTTGGGTTCCTACTGCAAAGTTAGTAGTTGCATCGGTAGGGATATTAACAGTTCCTGCAGTAGAAGAATTAGAAGCAAGTAATAACTTGCCAGCATCACTAGCGGCAAGAGTATAAGCATTAGCAGAAAAAGAAGGAGTTGCCTGACCTTGAGTAATGGTTGGGGTTGTAAGCGTTTTGTTTGTAAGTGTTTGCGCTGTTGTAAGGTCAGCCGTAACTGATGTATCAATAGAAAGCGTGACTGAACCAGTTGAGCCACCTCCACTTAAACCAGTGCCTGCGGTAACGCCCGAAATATCTCCGCCAGCAATAGCGTATGCCAAAGAGTTCCACGCCGTTGAACCGTTGCCAATTTTTGCGTAACCAGTATCTGTTTCATAACCCAATTCACCTGCGGCTAATGTTGGATTCGTGGAGGTCCATTGTGCGGCGGTTCCTCTGCGAAATTGAATTTGTGTGACTACTGCCATTATGGAGTTCCCCCATTTACTGTCTGCGTTGCCGCTATATCAGGTGTGTAACCGCCTTGGTATGGAGCAATGCTATCAAAAGCACCGCCATCTATCTCAGTTACTGTGGTTGTTGTAGAAACTACGGTCCATGCTGAACCTGTATAAACTTTTAAGCCATCAGTTGTGTTGTAATACAAATCGCCAGCGCGTAGCGTTGGTGTTGAAATATCTGTTGCACTAGCAGGTACATTTGTAGGTGTTAAGGCTAAACGACTCATGAAATATCACCCATCACAAGCCAATTATCTGTACTTGTTTGTACTGCAGTCAAAGTGCTGTACTGAGCGCGTGTCTTAGGTGTTGCGGCTGTTGCACCCGTTGATACAACGGTAACACCGCCAGCGCCTGCAACCGTAACTTGTCCTGCGCCTAGTTGTACCATATTGATTTGCGCGCCAATAGGATATGCCACGCTTGAATTCAAAGGAATTGTTACAGCAATAGCGGCGGCATTAGAAAGAGTTACAAGTTTGCCATTATCATCAAGAACCGTTGTATAAGTTGTTCCTGTTTGTGTATTGATTCCTAGATTTACTTTTGGACTTGTTAAAGATTTATTTGTAAGTGTTTGAGAACCTGTTAAAGTTGCAACGGTAGAGTCAATAGCAACTGTAGGAATTGGACCCGTTCCATTAGTTACGGTTATACCTGTTCCTGCGGCTACCTCTGTAAGGTCGCCTACGGGAAGATTTGTTGTTACTGAAACACGCGTATCCGTAATGTTTCCTGAGTTAATTTGGGTTACTGCCGCGCCTACTGCAACTGTTGCAAGAGAAATTGAGTTAGCAGGAGTTGCTGGAGCAACAGGTGAACCTGCAGGAGTTCCTGCAATTACTTGAAAAATAACATCATTAAATGCGCCTGAGTAATAAGCGTCTTGAACTGTGGCTACAACGCGGTCAATACGCGGATTTGTTGGGTCTGCAGTTGTGATTGTTAGCGTTGTGCTTGCGTCATTGTAAACCGTATAAACACCCATATTTGCTTGAGTTGTACCAACAATAGCCGCCCAACCTGAAGCGACAACAACAGACATACCTGCAGGAGAGTTAGCGCTGACTGCTAATGAAGATGAATTGATGATGCCCGTGGTAGCAAAAATAGCCTGCATTGAAAGGCGGTCATTTTCGGCGGGGTGTGAGCCGTTCTGTAACCATGAGGGCGGGGTGCGTAGTGCCATTTATGCTCCTAAATGTATGCAGACTGCCATTCTACGACAGCCTGCGTTGTTCCTGCGAGAGTTCCAACGCCAGTGAAGTAGAAGGAGTTGTTGCCTGGTTGTGCGGAAAACCATTCTGACCCACCTGAAATTAAAGTATTACGGGCGGGCTGACCATTAAGTGTAATCAATTTATTGTATAAATCAATCACAAATTCATCTGAACTACTTAGAACAACATTGAACAAAAGTTGTGCGCCCTGAGTTGCGTTGCCAACTTCAGGGTTGGTTATTGGTCCGTTGATTGTGATAACGGGGTAAGTATCGGTCCACCCTGTATTTGTAATGGTTGTAGTCAAAGTTCCTGAACCACCGCCGTAAACAAGGTTATAGGTGCGGTTGTAAATACGACCTGATGGCACTGAATAAAGCAAAGTTGCGGTTTGCTCGTTGCTATCGTAATAGCGTGGGTCAGGGCAGAAAAATTCAACCTGCGACATAATCAATCCGTATGTGTAATTAGGATTGACCGTGGCTATGTGTTGGCGCACGCGGGCTTCAATTACTTGTTCTGTTTCGCCTGCCGACAAAATAAAGTAAAGCGGTGTTGTGCCTGCCGTCTGTGGCTGTAGCGTTCTTTGTAATGTGTTGTAGTTAGCCTGGGCTGATGCCGTTGGGGTTGCTGTGGTCTGAATAATCATGGAGATGGTGCGACCTCCTAGGAAGTCACGACCTGTGAACATGCCGTCTGCATAACCACGGTTATCATCTTGGTTGCGGATACCTGGTAAAGACTCAAGACCATCTACAGAAAGAATCTGATAAGGCGAACCAGCGCCACCGAATACTTGTCCGTTAAATGAAAACGAATACTGTTGAATTACTGCAGGCATGTTTTATTCCACCAACATTCCACTATACCCGCCGCTTCCACCTTTAGGAGCCGTTGTTTTAGGCGTTGGTTTTGGCGTGATTGCTGTTCCGTAACGAATTGCCGAAAGTGTCTTTTCGTGAATATCCCAAGCATCGGCTGACACCTGTGTGAAATTTTGATTGATAGTCAATTTAGCCATAGACAATTCTTCACCTGCACGCCATGAAGCAACAGAGCCGTCAGGAGCAACAGCGCGAACAGGAGTCTGCGGTGTCGTAGGTGTTACTACTACTGTTCCATCGGGTGTGACTGTTGTATTTGGTTTGGTTGTAATTGTTGAAGGAACAATAGGAGTGTAAGAAGGCGCGCCCGATACAACACCTTTAGCCGAACCTGCAGAAATAGCCGCCATAGCCGCCGCCACTTCGCGTAATTTAGCCATGAGGTCATTAAGTTTCTTTTGTGTGGATTTATTGATTTCATCAATGGCTTTTTCGTAATCTTTTTGAGCATCAAGCAAAGCGCGTTGTAATGTTTGTTGCGCTTCTGCTAGACCTTTGTTAAAGGTTTTATATGCTTCTTCTTTGGCTTTCTTTAATGTCTTATCGGCTTCTGCTAAGGCTTCTGTGTAAGAGGCTGTTGATTCTGCTATGGCATTGTCCATAGCCTTCTTTGCTTCTGCCAATCTTTCATCACGCATTGCGCCTGCTTCAGCAAGTGCCGCGTCATAAGCAGTTTTTGCTTCTGCGATATTAACCTTGAGGTCAGCATCTACATCTCTAAGAGCCTCTGCAATGTCGCTCTGTGTTTCCTCATACATGCGGCGTAGTTCGCTTGTGGCAAGACTTGTAGAGGTGGAAAGCGTATTAGCAATGCTATCCATGCCACTTTCATTGATTTTATCTAGTTCGCCATACATTGCCTGAACTTCTTTTTGTTGTTCAGGAGATAGTTTTTTGATTTGTTCAATCATGGTCAAACCTGCGGCTGGACCTGCCTGCACGATTTGCTCAATAAACTTTTGGCTAAAGCCTGCTCCCGCTAGGTCGCCTGCGCCCTTTTGTAGGTCTTTAGTCTTAGCAAGTTGATTCTTAATAGCATCAACAATCGTGCCGCCGCTATCTTTAGCCGCGCCAAAAAGGTCCTCAAGTTTGAATTCTGTACCTTTAGCAAACGCATCGCGTAGGCGCTGACGACTCTTTTCTACAATGCCTGCTAGTTTTTCTGCACCCTTAGCAACAATATCTTCACGCTTGCGTTGTGCCGTTAATTCTAGTTCCGCAAGTTTGGTGTCACGGGCTTTCTGTAATTCCAAATCCTTTTTGCGATATTCGTTATTGATAGCAAGAACAGCCTCAGTGTGCTTTTTAGTTGCCGCTTCCTCAGCCTTGCGCCGTCTATCTTTAAGTTCTGCAACGGTTTCGTCATAGCGCTCTTGAGCCGCCGCTAATTGTTCATCTCTGCGTTCTTCTAGGTCCTTCTTAGTATCGGCAAAGCGTTGTTCTGCTTCTAACATGCGCTCATTGCGGCGCTCTAAGGCTTCTTGTGCCTTTTCGTTAGCCTCTGCAATGACCTCGTTCATGTCCTTGTAGATGTCTTTTACTTT
>Ga0315909_10008355_pt1 | contig 11358 bp, 8 predicted proteins | sample LakEriMetagenome_11_FD_203527 | JGI IMG/M metagenome (GOLD analysis project Ga0315909, IMG submission 203527) | Freshwater fungal communities from buoy surface, Lake Erie, Ohio, United States - Buoy 2 MA125 | ecosystem: Environmental > Aquatic > Freshwater > Lake | place: USA: Lake Erie, Ohio...
CGCAGCCCCACAATGTCGCCATAAAGTTATGGTTCTCATCGAATCCCCACTCCAAAACCTTGCTAATATGACTATGCATTTTGTCCCCTACTGTACTGTAAAGTTTTCTTCTGTAACTCCGATGTTGGCAGCAATTAATTCTGCCTTAGTTGCTTCATCTACTGTGTGGTTGTATCCACCACGATAGACAACATCATATTCACTAAGGTCTTCATCTACTGCATAGCGTATCTGTGACCAAGTAGAACCTTCTTTGGCAACAGTAATACCACGCTTTAACTTATAGAAGTAGAACAGGCGATGTCCGCCTGCTGGTCCTTCTTCCACCGTTGGTGGTCTGAATGTGTACGTTGCCATAGTTCTCCTTAATGAACTTACTGATGAGGCTAGGTTTCCCTAGCCCCACCCGTCAATCAACTAAGCGATTGATGAACCTGACTCAATGCGGTATAGTGCTTCTTCGCGGTAGCGAGCAAAGCCGAGTACGCCGTACCAACCCATTGGGCGGTGACGCATCAACTTGTCAACTACTGGTCCGATGACTACGTGTGGTTCTTCAGCAACGGCTTCTGCCATTGCTTGCTGTCCTGCGAGGATAGTGCGGTACACCTTTGCAGATGAAGCACCGTCTGTTGCTGAGTAGAGACGTGGTGACTCAACGAAGTATGCACCTTCGTAAGTTCCAATTTCTCCAGCCCAGATGCGGTCTTGTGCAGAACCGTACTGGTTAGGGAGAAGCCATCCTGCTGAACCTGTCTCTGCGCGGAGGTCGTGTGAAACTTCTGGGTGGATACCAGCCCAGTAGAGTGAACCCTTGCGAGCAGTTGTCTTGTTAGCACGCAACTTTGCAACAGCCTTGCGGATGTTTGCAGAAGATAGTGTTGCTGCAGCAGTAACTGTTGCTGTTGATGTTGCTGTTGAACCTGAGTAGATGACGTTTGAGCCACCACGTAGAGTTGTCATAGCAATAGAATCAATTGAATCTGCGAGGTTGAATGCAATGATGTTAGCAATTGCTGGGTCAACATCTGCAAGTGAGAACAACTCAAGTGCACGAGTTACTAGAACTGAGTTACCGTACTCGTTAAGAGTAATGGTGACTGATGTTGGTGTTGACATTGCTACTGCATCTGGGTCAGCATCTTCTGTGAGTGCTGTTGTTGCTGTTGAAAGGTCAACGTAGCGCTGTAGAACTACTGTTGAGCCAGGGATTGACTGGCGTGCTGGGCGCTTGTCGGCTACTGAACGAATAAGTGGCTCGCTGCGAAGTGCGAACTCAAGAAGTCGGTCATAAGCCTTCTGAACTAAACCAGCACCACCAGCGGTTCCTCCAAGAGAGGAGGAGCCTGTGGATACGTATGTGTTTGCCATTTAGGTATATTTCCTTTGTAGTTAGAAACTATGATTATTTATTCTTGTAAGCGAAGTAAACTCAAAATCTCGTCTGCTGATTCAGCGTGGTCGAGGCGGTAGTTTAGGTCTTCTGCTTTGTCAGGTGTGTATGCACCCTGTGTAACGACGTCCTGCTGACGTAATGCAGCGCGGTCCATCTCGTCTACTCTAGGGGCTTCCTCTTGCTTAGTTAATCCGAACAAGTCTCCGTTTTCGTCGAGCCAGTTATTCACTGATTCTTCGTTAACATCATCTATGTCCTTAAGGATTAGACGTACAGCCTTAGGATTCACACCCTTCTTTTCTAGGACTTCCTTGACGGTTCTCTCACGTTGAACCTTGGATAATGATTCCAATTGGTCTGTGAGTTCCTTGATTCGTTTCTCATCATTACGCTTGGCTTTCCGCAACTTCTTTAAGAGGTCGCTTCCATCCATATTGCCAGTGACTTCTGTGTCCAAGTCATCGTCTTCTTCATCCCAGTAGTTGTTGCTCATAGCAACTTTCCACCCTTCTATTTGTAGTAGTCGCAAGCCTCAGGTTCCAATCGGGGGAGTGGTCTGGCTCTTGCTATCGGTCTAGTACGCTACACGGGGCCGATAGGTCCGTATAGGATTCTTTTAGAATGAGCCTTGGCGCGACTTGCCTAGGCTGTTCTTACCCATTCCTGCTGAGCCTTGGAATCGTGCTTGCTCAATAGAGGTAAGTGATTCACGTGCACGCTTTGCTGAGGCCGTACCCTTGAATACTTCTGCCTCTGCTTCGGTTTGTCCGTAATCTGGTCCTTGTGAAATCTGTGATAGGAAGTCTGCACGAGGTGTAATTTCTGCAATGGTTGAATATCCCTTGCGTGCTTCGTCCTTAGTAACTCCAAAGTCTGCAAGGTCTGCAGCAGTTGATTGCGCTACCTTCATATTCTGGACAAGTCCTGCTCCACCAATTTCTGCCATTGTTATCTTGCGCTGAAGCGCTGGCAATCCTTCCTTAGGGTCAAGGAATGATGAAACAATGTCTGTCTGGTTAAGCATTGGATAGTATTCTGCCAAGGCTTTCTTTGTATCTGGGTCAGCATTCTGGACACGTGTTACGGCAAGACCAACCCTATCTGCAACCTCAGTAGGTGATACGTCGTTACTAATAAAACTGCTTAATGTTTCTGGCTTTGCAAGTCCTGCTACACCATAAGAACGCATTGTCTCTGTGTATTGTCTTTCTAAGCCAAGGTATGCTGCAGGGCTAAGTACTGGCTTACCTGCTGCAGAACGGGCCTTGTTCGCAGGGAATCTCTTCTGGAATGCAAGCGCTAATGGGTCACTGCTATTAGGGTCTTGCATAATCAAATCAATTGTGTCTTCTGAGTAACCCTTGATTACAGCATTTGTTACAGAATCACCTAGGTCACCGATTCCATAAGATGAAAGAAGTGCCTTGATTGCAGCAACTGAATCAATCTGCTGTCCTGTTAGACCAGTGTTAAGTGTATTAGGAACCTTACCAGTGCCACCAGTTCCGCCTGCACCCGTGCCACTTGCTGCAGCGCCTGTAACTCCAGCAACGACTCCTGCACCAAGGCCACCTAGTGGTCCTAGTCTTAAATAGTCGTTTGCTGCCAGGGGTTCAGGAGTAGGTGCATTTGCTGGAGGATTAACGCCTGCGACAACGCCAGCACCTAGACCACCCAGTGGTCCTAAGCCTAGATAATCATTTGCTGCACGACCTTGAGGAGCAGCAGCACTTGCTGGGGCTGATTGTCCAGTGTATAGCAAGTAATCTTCGTATGAGGTTCTATCCTCTCGTGGCAGTCTCTCCTGAGAACGTGCCCACTCTGCCTTTGTTAGTGCCATTATCCTGCCAAACCGAATGTCTGGGCTAACTTGCTGGCTACTCTAGCCATCGAGTCCTGAGCATTCTTAGTAAAGCGCCACTTCGGATTTTGGCGCAGGGATACTTCATAGTCATAAAGATTCATTAGACCCTTAGGGTCTTTTGCTATATCTTTAAGTTCCTTAATGTCAATAGTGTCTGCATCCTCTTCAAGGATGTTTGCACGTGATTGAAGGTATGGACTAAGCAACTGCTTTACCGTGTAACCAGCATCTATCTTGTCAGTAAGTGCTGGGAAAATAGTCTTTGCCTGTAGGTTAATTAAGTTCATATTAGCCTTAAGACGGTCAGTGTTAGATGCTGATTCTAATACCTGCTTATTAAGGGTTGCTTGCGAAATAGGAATACCGTTTTCAAAGTAAGCATTCTTTAGGGTTGTGTAAGCAATACCAAACTGTCCCTTGCCTAGGTTTACTTGGGCTACAGGGTCACCTGCATCTGCTGCCGCGATGCGAATGCTGGCATATTGATTAACATACTTGTTAAGTAAGTCAATACGCTCTTGCTCAGTTACACCTCTAGTGGTTACATCCACACCTTTGATGTTCTTTGCCTTGCTAATCCGTGATAATTCAAGAGCATTGAGTTCCTTGTAGTAGGCATCTACGGCACTCTTAGGTGCTGGCTCGCCTAGCATAGTTCTAAATGTGTCTTGCATCTCAGCCGCAGCCGCTGGTCTTGCTGTTATAGAACCGCTGGTACGTCCTGCTGTACCTGCGGCGCCAGTATCAACATCTACTTTAATGGCCTGAGTAACTGCTCCATCAAGATTAAGTGTAGTTTTAGCAATCTGCTGGTAGGTAAGGGCGTTAGCAACCAATCCAATAAGTCTGTCTGACGTTCCAAGTGTTCCGTTTACTGGGCCATCATAAAGTCCCGCAGCGGAATACTTTTGCTTAAGGCTTTTAATCTTGGCTGCGCCAAGACCGTTAAGATAAATACCCAACTCTGTTGAGTTATCTAAGTATGTAATCGCACCCTTATCATCATAGATTGCATAGCCAGAGATTGCTTCAATCCCAGGGTCGCCATTAGGAGCATCAGGGTTTTCAATTGCTCCTGCTGCTTTGCTACCAACTTTAGGGTCGTTGTCGTCTGCATCAAGAACAATACTAGGAATTACTTCTCCTGCTTTAGTGGGTACCTTAAAGCCGTCGTTGTCTTTGTCCTCTGCCATTCTATTCTCCAATCAAACCATCAAATAGGCTCCAGTAAAGAGACACAGCATTAGGGTTTTCCCCTGCCGTAACCTTTAGGAACTCGCGTATATCGTCCTTCATCATTCTCTTGCGGTCTGCATCAGACTGAGAGGAACCCTGGATGGAATCAACGCCAGCCTGGTATTCGTCATACTTATAAATCATTGTTGCAAAGATTTCACCTAGAGCCTTGTCTGGTGATTTACCATTGTAAACAACATCGCGTAAGTCATCAAGTGCCTCTTTTTTCATAGCAACAACTGACTCTGGTGGATAAAGTTCTGCAGCCAGTAATGGGTATTGCTTCATAAAAGCATTCTTTTCAATTGCCCACTGGTCGCGGAGGTCTTTTCTACCTTGAACGCTATCGGAGTTGCTGATTGCATCATCATAGAATTCTTTACGAACTGTGTACTGCTGCTTTCCAGATGCTACTGAAGCCTGGCGAAGGAAGTCTTCTAAATCCTTGTTCTTAATAAAGCCTTCAGACTTAAGGTAAGAATATGCAGCCAAGTCATTCTTTCCATTAACAGGAACAAAAAATGCTGCTGCTTGCTTATTGTTAAGCACTAAATCTTTGTTATTACGAACAAAGTCGGCCGCCTCTAGGGTCTTCTGGAAGGATGCTATAGTGCCAGTATCTGTCTTTGATACGGCATATACAGCCTTATCTGGATAGAACTGTACAAAACGCATATAAGCCTTGCTGTATGCCTCTGGGTCACCAGCAAAAGTCTCAAGTAGTTTGATAAATTCTGAGTCCCAACTAAAGGCTCCAGCGTTAATCATTTCCTTAGGAACATCTTTGTTGGCAAATACTTGCACAGAGGCAGGTGCCATAAGGCCCAGACCAAAGCGGATAACCATAATGTTCATTGCTTGCTTCATCACAAAATCTAAGAACGGGTTAACATCTGAACCCTCTTTAGGACCCTTGCCTAGTGAGATACCTAGACGCATAGCCTGAACTGCAGCAGATGCTTTCTGTTCAGTAAGAAGTTCATTGCTGCCAACAATATCAATCATACGTTGTATGTTAATCGGTGCAACCTTACGCCAAAATGCCTGGTCTTTTCTACCACCAGTAAGAATTGGCTCAACATCTTTAATCCACTCTCCCACAATAGGAAGATTCTGCAGCATAATCAAAGGAACGCTAACTAAAGGTCCACCAATACGTGGTGCTGCAGATTCTGGGTCAAGAGATGGTGTTAGCATCTTTACATATCCACCAAAGTTTACTGGTAGTGGATTATATGTTGGGAATCCGAGTCGTTGAAACACTGAATTATTCATAATAACGCTAAGAACGTCATCACCTGGATAGGTAAAGTAGAGTTGACCTCGTGAATCTTTGTGAACGAATCCAGAATGCTGGAAAGTTTGGTTCAATATAGCAATACGCTGGATGGCCATAGGTTCGTACTTAGCGATACGGCTAGCACGACGCCAGAAGTCCTCTGTAGCACGATAGTAGCGACCAAAGTTACGTATATTAAACGCAAGGTTTGTTCGAACGTCTGAGTTATCTACGAAAGACAGCGTACGCATACGGGCTAGAGTAAGAGCCTCTTCGTGCACCTGATTCTTTACAAGAAGTTCTGCTGCCTCACGGCTAATTCCATCACCGATAAATGATTCGATAAGATTTGATTGACGCTTAAGCAACTGCTCACGGTACATTACATAGTTTCCGTAAAGAATGGGCTCACGGTCTAGTAGCGCAATCTGGCGACCAATCCAAGCGTAGCCATTCTTCATTACTCGGTCAATAAGTTGTGGTGCCTCACCTGCTTGGTAAGGAATAAGTTCACGGCCAAGGACCATTTTAGGCTTATCAAAGCCTTCCTCGTACTTAGCCAACTGAGAAAAGTCAAAACTAGAGATACCACCACTAACTTTAATTTCTTCAATCAACTTAAGGTTTAAGCGACCAGAGTAATCACGAAGGGCGTTAGTTGAATCTACATAGATACGCTTAGCAAAGCCTTCTGGCCCAAGAGCCTTGTATAGAGCAAATCGCTTGGCTAGTGTATTTCCCTTGCCTTCAATAAACTTTACTAAGGTTTCGATAACATCTTCTTCTTTGCGAGCAATGTTTGTAAATACAATCTGCCCAAAGATATTCTTTTTGCCAACAGTATTCTGTAAGTCAAGGTACCAGTTGAGAAGATACTCTGGACGGTCATAGCGAATCTGTGAAAATACTGATTGAAATTTCTGGTCTTTAATCATTTCAAGAATTTGAGGATTCTCTGTAAGAGATGGTCCATACTGGCGCAGACTGTTTGCTGTTTGCTCACCAATATCTAACTTGAACTCAGCACGGGTGGCAGCACCATTGATTTCATCAGTAACAACTTGTCCATTATTACGAACAAAGTCCTCTGCATATTCAGCAATACGTGCGCCTTTGGCTGTGCGGAGAAATTCTGGCTTAAATCTGTCATTAAGGACAGCCCTACCTACAGCAATAGCCATTGCCTCAGGGTCATCTGCAAACTTAAGAAGTTCTTCACGTGTGTACATAGTCTTCATAATCTTGTACACTTGACGTGAGACGAGTCCTAGTGGACTAAACTCTACTTCTCTTTCTCCTATGATGGTTTTCTTTCCACCAGGGAGTGTTGCCTTACGAATTTGTTGAGAAATTAAGCGTCCAGAAATATATTCTGAAACACCCTTAAGGCCATTGATAAGTCCGTATGTACCAACTTCTTCAATAGAGGTACGAAGTCCTAGACGTGGGTAAAGATTAAGAAATGACCAGACATCCACAGTCTTCTGCGAAATGACTGACTCACCAACTCTGCCAGTGATAGAAGAGAAAATGTTTCCTTTAAGTTCAAAACGGCGAAGGTCAACAAGGTTTGGCATATAGCGCTTGTTTGATAACTGATAGGCACGCACAGCGTACTGTGCTCCATCTAGTTCTGCTGCATTAAAAACTTCTAGTTCTACTGGGCGTACATCTTCAAGGACGGCTTTAATTTCTTTCTTAGCCATCTTAGTCTTGTATAGCATCCCGCCCATAATTGCAAGCGACTTATCAAGTTCTTTAACAACAGAATCAATTGTTGCCGCTTCTTCAGGAGTAACCCCTGCTTTTTTGCGACCAAGAAGACCCTTTTTAACATCCTTAATTTCTTTGATGTCTGCAATCATCTCGCGCATTTCTGCGCCAGTAGAGGCTGCAAGGCGCGAAGCGATTCCCTCGGCACCTGCTGTTTCTGTAACCTGGTCTACAATCTTACGAATACCTTCAGGTGCTGTAATTTCACCTGCTGTAGTAGTACGCAAGATGCGAGTAAACTCGTCAAGGTTAAGTGCTGACTGGTTGACTGAGTAAAGTTCTTTGCTCATTACGTCAATGTTATCTAGGAACTTACGACCATTTTCGGTAAGGTCAAAGCCCATACCAACGCCCATAGTCTTAAGTAAGCCCTTGTACATAAGAAGGCGTTCGCCCTCTGTAGCACCAATCCAGGCAATGCGAAATACTGAAGCGTTGTGCTTGTCAATTACTGTACGAGCAAGACGATAAACCTGGTCTGCACTTGAAGCGTCATCAAGAGAAATCATTCTGTCAAGTTTTGGGGCAATAGAAAGTTGACGAGAAATTGCTCTATCCAAGATTGCATCTACGCTTCTATCTTTAGCGACAAAGCCCTTAAATTTTTCTGATATACCAGCGCGGCCTGCAAGGACGCGAGTGTCTTCTATAAAGCCAAGTTTTTCTGCCCAAACATTCGGACCCTCTTCAATGACTTTTGCAATGTCTGCGATACTTTCTGGAAGTTCTCCAACGCGGTAGCGTTCGATTCCAATACCCTTACCAACTGCATCCTTTGTCCAGTCTTTAATTGAACGAGCCACAGAGTAGCGCGGGATTAAAGGTGTACGACGGATGCCAGCATTACCGCGCATCATATCGTTAACAATGTCACCACTTACAAAGAACTTAAGTGCAGTATCTGCATCTTTGATATTCGGTGCCATATAGAGTGCAACGTCTGTACTGATTTCAGGGTATCTCTCAGTAATCCGAGTAAGGACATCTGCCTTTTGCGCTATTGTGCCAGACTGATACTTCTGGAATAGGTTGCCAAGATTGTCCCAGTATTTGCGAACAGTGCGCTTCTTCCAAGCCTTTTCAAGGTTACGTGGGTCTTCGCCCATCTTAATAAGACCAAATCGTGCTGCGTCAGTTGAACGCTTTACTTTGCCACCAATAATAATTGGGTCAAAAAGAAATGTTACTGCAGTGTCAACTGTTCCAGAGATTGCACTAAATAACTTTTGCGATACTCCATCGCCGCCTATAGGTCCCTTCACGGTAGATGGAGAGATTGTCGCTGTAGTGCCAACTGAATCAGAAAGTTCAATAAAGAATTTCTGTGACGCATCATCGCCTGCTAGGGCTTTCTCTGCTTGAAATGGAAACATATTGAAAAGGTTACGGGCAAGGTCGCGTCCTGGAGAGATTTTTGCATTAGAGTACTGGGCAACAATCTTACCAAGTTCTTTTTCTATCTCTTGGTCTTCTGGTTTACCAGATGAGTAGCGATTAACAATGTCTAGTTTTGCTGGGTCGGCAAGGATTTCCTCCCAGTAATCAAAGAAATTGCCTTTTTTGGCAAGAATTTTTCCAAGAAATGCCATTTCTGGTGTAGTTGATTTATCAACCTTTTCTACTTCAATCCTGTCAAATACATTTTCTCGGTCAGCAGCCTGTTCCCAATACTTCTTCCAAGTTTTAGAATTGTCTGTTGGAAGAGCATCTCTACCGCCAGGCAGAAGTTCTTTGAAACCTTCGTAAATAAATTTACCGTATGTTCCAAGAGTGCCTTCGCCTTCAATTTCGGCAAGTTTCTGTGCAGTATATGGTTGCTTAATTGTTTTAATCTGTGGACGTAGTGCTGTTTCTAAAGCGCTACCAACTGCAGTTGTTACACCGCTTTTTTGTGCTCCAGCATAGGTTCCCTTGATAGCCCCAATCATTGGTGTTATAGATATGGCAGAGCCTACATCACCTAAAGAAACTTTTTTATCTCGGCCAGTTTCCATACCAATGATTTGTTTTCCAAAATCAATTACGGTAGATGTAGAATACCAAAGAGAAGACTTTACTCCACCTATAAAGTTTCCAAAAAAACCTTTATCTTGTTCTTGGTATTTAGGGTCAAAGACATAGTTCAAGGCATCGCGGTACTCTCCTGGAAGAGCATTAAAAGAACGATAAGCCTCATTCTGTGGCAAGGTTGTTAAGTAGTCGTGAGTCTTTCTTAACTCGGCAAAAGCAGCCATATTTGCTTTTTCTTGTGCTGACAAATTTGCCTGTGCTGAAGCGGTTGCTAAACCAGGAGATAACTCTGCAATTTTATTTAATGGTTTTTTAATCATTAAAGACCTCGTGATGCAACAAAATCGTATAGTTCCTGAACTTCTCCAGTTGGGTCCATATCAATCATTGATGCAAGAATCTCTGAAAGAGAACGCTCACGAGGTAGGTTAAGTGCTTCAGAACCTGCACCAGGGCCAAAGTCAACACCACTTGTAATTGGTTCATCTGGACGCTCTGTAGGGGCTGTAAGAGGTGTAATTGCTGGCATACCAGGAATATCCATAGGCATTTCTTTAGCAGCACCGCGACGTGTTGTACCTGCCATAGGTGCAGACTGCTGCTGTTGCATAGTTGCCTGACCCTCTCCGTAAGCCATACCTGAGATGTAGCGTGCTGGTTGTGTACCAGATTGTCCATTGCCACCAGTTGCTGAGATGTTAGCAGGATTATTCTGCGGTGCTGTTGGACGCATTCCGCCTCTATTTTCTGCCATTTATTTCTCCCTACTTAGTGTGCTTAAATTGTACTTTTGAGTAATACGGAGCAGCAGTAAATGCTGACACCTTAGCCGCTATCTCCATCGCTTCGTAAGCATCTGCTCCCGCGTGGATTGCACCTATTGCATACGCTGCGCCAGAGCCTGTTGCGTAGACTCCATCGGCATTACGGCTGACAGATAGGTCATCATCAATATCAAAGATTTCTCCGCAGACTGCAATCAAGAATTGAAAGCGTTGCTCTGATTTCGGTTCATCAAAGTTAAAACCATTTGATGATAAACACTTGCGGAGAGATGGCATTACCTTTGCAATCATAAAATGATAAAGGTCTTCTTTGTCTTGTTTAGCAGGAACTGGAGGTTCCCATATATGTTGTGCTACATCACAGGGCAGGACTTCTCCTGACCCAGCGATTAAAAAGTGTCCCCGTTCAGCAATCTTCTTTACGTCAGGATGTGAAAATATCTTTCCACTGTCATCTGTAGTTTGACTGTCTGCAACAATAACGCAATCTTTTTCGTACTGTAATCCTATAATCGTTGTCATTGTCCCCTGCCTTCATTATCCTCTGGTTACTGCTCTTGCGTTAGCAGCACCTGATGCTGAAAGACTAGAAAGGATTGTTTGAATATCTGGTGCTGCTTGTGGTGCTTCTATTGGTGCTCCACCTTGTTCGGTAGGAGCGCCTCCTGCTGGAACGCCTTCGGGAGCAGGGGACGGTTGCTCAACCATTTGTGGTGCCCCAGCAGGAGGAACTTGTTGCTGCGGAGCGAATGTGGCTTCAATAGCATCTTCTAATGCAACACCCTTTTGACGAGCCTTGATAACCGCAGCAATTTTACGGACCACCTCTGAAGCATCTTGTCCCTGAGTTGCCATTTGTGGAATAGCCTGTGAGAAGGCTGTTAGTGAACCAAGAAGCGAAGAACGCATCTGTTCAATTTCAATCTTTTCAAGTTCTTGTGTGACGTTAACTGTGAATGGAAGTTCACGCATAGCCATATCCTTGGAGATAAGACCGCCACCCAAAGCCTGTAGC
>Ga0315909_10008357_pt1 | contig 11357 bp, 14 predicted proteins | sample LakEriMetagenome_11_FD_203527 | JGI IMG/M metagenome (GOLD analysis project Ga0315909, IMG submission 203527) | Freshwater fungal communities from buoy surface, Lake Erie, Ohio, United States - Buoy 2 MA125 | ecosystem: Environmental > Aquatic > Freshwater > Lake | place: USA: Lake Erie, Ohio...
ATCTTGGCAATCCTTTGACAGTCGCAGCTTCTGCTGTTGCTGGTTGTATCACTGACCCGCGGCATCTTTAATTACCTTTGCAAGGAGTCTTTCAATGTTTGTTCGGTTTATCGTTGCTTTATTTTGTTTGCTGAGCTTTTCTGCTCATGCGCAATACCCCGATCGTCCCATCCGCATCATCGTGCCATTTCCAGCTGGTGATGGTTTAGACATTCAAGCTAGAACCATTGGTCAAAAGCTTTCTGAGCGTTTGGGCCAGCCCGTCATCATTGACAACAAGCCAGGCGCAGGAACTTTGATTGGTGTGGAAGCAGCCGCCAAATCGCCCGGCGATGGCTACACCATTTTGTTGGTCACCACCACTTACGCCATCAACCCCAGCTTGCGCGACAAAGTCCCTTACGACCCCATCAAAGATTTTGTGCCCCTCATTCAAACCACAGCCATTCCGCTGGTGGTGGTTTCGTCAAATGGTTTTGCACCCAAAAATTTCACTGAAGTAATGGCTCTGGCCAAACAAAAGCCGGGTGAAGTGACCATGGGCAACTCTGGCATGGGCACGGCCGCTCACATTGGCATGGAACTGTTAAACAGTGCCGCAGGTATCAAGTTCACCCATGTGCCCTACAAAGGTATTCCTCCAGCCATGACAGACCTCATCAGTGGCCGTCTGCAACTTTTATGCACTTCACCCGCTCAGGTGATGAGCACCATTCGCGATGGAAAAATCAAAGCGGTTTTTGTGACAGGCGCTAAGCGCATGGCCCAACTACCCAATGTACCCACCATTCAAGAGTCGGGTGTACCTGGTTTTGATGTCAACGCTTGGGTAGGTTTGATGATGCCAGCAGGCACACCAGATGCTATTGTGCAGCGCTTGAACAAGGAAATTGCAGCCATCATTACCAGCCCAGAAATCAAAACACGTTTGAGCAACGATGGCTCTGAAGTTGTTGCCAGTACGCCAGAGGCTTTTGCGGGTCATATTCGCCGCGAGCTTGACAAATGGGGCACAGTCATTCGCAATGCGGGCATCAAGGCAGAGTAATCTTGCAAGATTTTGCTTGGTCAATGAAAGGGCGCTGTTGGCAATTCGGGCATGACATTCCCCACATGGGTGGCGTCGTGCCCATGCGCATTGTTTCTGAAATGCGAACAGATCCTAAAGACATCATTGAACATCTGTTCGAAGGTGCCATTCCCGACTTTCACAAACTTTGCCGTCCGGGCGACCTGATCGTGACAGGCCGTAACTTTGGCATGGGCGCCAAAATGCAAGGCTATATTGCAATGAAAGCTTTAGGTCTTGGATTGGTGTGTGAGTCAATGTCTTTTTTGGCTTACCGTGAAGCCATCGGTATTGGTTTGCCAGTTCTTACCGGATGCACCGGTATTTCCAGCGCTTGCAATCAAATGGATGAGCTCAGTGTTAACTTTCAGACTGGCTTGTTTACCAACATCACCCAGAATCGGGAATATCAATTTGAGCCCGTTCCCTCGGCTTTGCAAGATGTCCTGTCCAGTGGTGGCACTACGGCTTGGTTGAATCAATGGTGGCAGCAAAAGAAAGCCAGTCTACAAAACGCATGATGGAGAAACGATGACTTCCATAGAAGAGCGCCTCAAGGCAATGGGCTATTCACTGCCTCCTGCATTTGTATTTCCCAAAAAGAATCGCCGTGGCTGTGTTCGAGTTGACAACATGTTGTACCTGTCAGGGCACGGTTTAGATTTGCCCTTGCTTGAAGGTGTGAGGCAAACTGGACGCTTTGGAGAAAACATCACTGAAGCCGAAGGCTATGCAACTGCTCGGGCCGTGATGCTGACCATGCTGGCCACTGTGAAGGCAGAAGTTGGTTCTTTAGACCGCGTTAAACAGATCGTTCGCATATTTGGCATGTGCAACGCCAGCCCACAATTTACGGCAATGCCACAAATCATTGATGGTGCCTCCGACTTGCTCTTCGAGCTCTTTGGTCCTGAGGCTGGATGCCACGCACGATCTGCCGTTGGAATGTCAACTTTGCCCCGGGGTATTGCCGTTGAAATCAATGGCGAGATTGAAGTCTGGCCAGGCTGAGATTTAGTTAAGCAATGGCATCAAACATTGCCATCAAACTGTCATATATTTCCATTAAAGTCGAATTATGGAAGAGAAATTCGTCATCAAAGCATTGGCTGCCTTGGCTCAGTCCAATCGTCTCCAAATTTTTCGCATGCTGGTCGTGAAGGGGAGCGATGGACTCACCCCTGCGCTGATCGCTGAGCAATTGGGTATCCCTGCAAACACGCTTTCATTTCATTTGAAAGAGTTGATGAATGCCGATTTGATATCTCAGGAGCGCAGTGGCCGCAATTTGATTTATCGGGCGCAGTTTGACCGCATGAACGCGGTACTGACCTATCTATCTCAAAACTGTTGCCAAGGGGAGGCTTGCGAAGTCAGCCCCCAAGTAATTTGTCAAACCTGTTAAGGCCAAGGAGCTCCAAGTGTCTGAAGCAAAACCATTGAATGTTCTTTTTTTGTGCACCCACAACTCGGCTCGCAGCATCTTGGCTGAGGCATTGCTCAATCATTTGGGCAAAGGCAAATTCAAAGCCTTCTCTGCTGGCAGTAGTCCTAGAGAAAATCAAACACCCAACCCCATGGCCATTGTCACCTTGGAAAAGGCGGGCATTTCAACTGAAGACTTGAGCAGCAAAAGCTGGGACGTATTTGCAGAGCCCAACGCACCTCACATGGATTTGGTCATCACGGTTTGCGATAACGCTGCCGGCGAAGTTTGCCCCTATTGGCCAGGTCAGCCTGCAACGGCTCACTGGGGGTATGCCGATCCCTCAGCCGGCGAGGGCAGTGATGCCGAAAAGTTGGAAGCTTTCACGCAAACACTGTATCAAATTAAACGACGTCTTGAAATTTTTACGAGCCTGCCTTTGACCAGTTTGAACAAAATGTCTATCGAAAATACGGCTAGAGAACTTGCCAAAACATGATTCATTGGAAAAGGTATTTGTCAGAGTTGGTGGGCACAGCGGCGCTTTTTTGCGCCGTGATTGGTTCAGGCATCATGGCCGAGCAATTGGCCGGTGGTAATGTGGCTGTGGCGCTTCTGGCCAACACACTTGCCACAGTCTTTGCGCTGTATGTCTTGATTGAAACGCTTGGCCCCCTCAGTGGTGCTCATTTCAATCCAGTGGTGTCGATGGTGATGGCCTATCGCAAAGACTTAGCGCGCCATCATTTAATGGGCTATGTGCTAGCTCAACTTGCTGGTGCTGCTGTTGGTGCTTGGGTTGCTCATGCCATGTTTGATCTTGAAATATTTCAATGGTCTACCAAAGTCAGAACGGGATCTGCTCAGTGGCTGGCTGAAGCAGTTGCAACTGCAGGTCTGTTGTTTGTGATCTTGCGTTCTCCTGAAGGCAAGGCTTCAACCTTGGTGGCTTGCTATATTGGCGCTGCCTATTGGTTCACGGCCAGTACCTCTTTTGCCAATCCTGCAGCGGCCTTTGGCCGAATGTTCACCGATACATTTGCGGGCATTTCACCCTCAGATGTCCCTGCATTTATTCTGGCGCAAGTGGTGGGTGGATTCCTTGGGTTGATGCTTCATTCCTTGTTGAAGTCCGACAACCAACACAGCCATTGAAAATGAATGTGTTCTAAATAAATGGTTTGAGCCACCTCTTCATCAAAATCAGGAAAATAGGTTTTGATTTGCTCAAGTTTGCTTGCTTGCTTGTTCCAGCGTTTTTTCTCTGGCACGCAAAATTAGCAAGGCCACAACGCCACTTGCAATGAGCCACATGGAGACATGAATGGCTTTTTGAGAGATGGCATAGGTGATGCTAGAGTAGGTAAGCCATGCACAGACTGCGCAAAAAATGAGAGGCAAAATGGGGTAAAGCGGTACCTTGAAAGGGCGAGTTGCTTGGGAATCTGTTTGCCTTAGCCAAAGCACCGAAAGACCCACCATGAACAAGAAGCCCCAGAAAACAGGCGCGGTAAATTCCACCATGGCAGAAAATCCGTCGGCCTCTTGAGTGCCCAAAGCAATCAAGCCAATGCTGATGAAGGCTTGCATTAGCAAGGCTGGTTTGGGGCTGCCAATGTCCATTTGCCATTGGCCTAATTTGCGCAAAGCTTTCCAGTCAGTGCCAACCGCAAAGTTGGTTCGAGCGCCCACAAACATGGTGGCGTTGATGCTGGTCAGGGCAGCGATGGCCACAAACAAACCCAAAGATTTTTGAGCCAAAGGACCAAAGGCAATGCCCAACAAGTCGCCGGCTGCGGTTTTGCTTTGGCTTAAGCCACTTAAGCCAAGGCCAAAAAGCAAGGCCGTGTTGACCAGCAGATAAATGACTGTCAAGGTGACCATGCTGGCTAAGATAACCCAGACCATGGTGCGAGGTCCCCCCTTTAATTCTGCTGAGATGTAGGCCGACTCATTCCAACCGCCAAAGGTTAGCAAAACGAAAACCAGGCACAGGCCCCACTGCGCAGGGGCAGGCGCTTGGACAAACCATTGGATGGCGCCCGAAGCAGGTGCATCGACCCAGAATCCTGCAACGACCACGGCCAACAATCCAACAATTTCAGTGACGGTTAACCAGGTTTGCATTTTCGAAGATGCGTGAATGCCGGCAAGGTTGACCGCTGTGAGGAAAACCACAATTAGCAATGCCCAGATGGCGCTTGAGTAAGCGCCTAAGCTCACCAAAGTGCTCATGTAATCGCCAAAAACAAAGGCCAGCAGAGCGATGGAGCCTGTGTTGATGATCGTGGCACGTGACCAACCGTAAATGAAAGAAATGTTGCGCCCAAAAGCCCTGTGAAGGAAGTGATAGTCACCACCTGCATTGGGGTAAGTGGTGCAGAGTTCTGCATAACACAGCGCGCCCACGATAGAGATCAGGGCGCCTGCGAGCCACAAAACCAGTGCCCAGCCTGCATCTCCGCTGATACCGGCAACCAGCGAGGGTGTTTTGAAAATACCAGCGCCAATCACGATGCCCACAATCAGCGCCACGGCTGAAAGAGGGTGCAGCAGACGGAGCATCTTGGCAGGGGCAGGGCTATCAGAATTCATCTGGATCATCCAACAAAGCAGGGTGGTTCAAAATGGCATTAAGGGCGTGTGATTTCTACGGGCGTGTGCATGTAATCTGTCACAACTTTGCCAGTTAAACGGCCACCCTCCACACGACCCGAAAAGGCGTGTACTTTGCGGTCTGGGGTGATGAATTGAAATTTCACTTCATCTCCGCGCAATTTGGCGCCCAGCATCGCGAAGCTTTGGCCACCTCGGGTGAGTGTGCCGCCAATGTTTTGAAACGATTGACTCAAGTTCACTCGGATGGGGCCGCCATCAAAGCCATTCATAACCCAAGATCCTTCAATTTGTGCGGGAACCACCCAAAAATACCCTTGAGTGTGATTGAATGACATGGTTTCGTCGGGTTCCCAATCGCCCATGGTGAAGGCGTGAGAGACCACGCGGGTGCCAGGCTTCATCTTCAGCAAGGTAGGGCGCAGCTTCATGTTCAGGTGAGGCATGAGGTAGAGGGTGACCACGGTTGCAGAACTAAAGTCTTCTTGAAAGATGTCGCCTGTGATGATTCTCACTTTGTCGTTCATGCCTGCCTCTGCCACTTTGCGGCGGGCAAATTGAGCCATGTCTGGGTTGTATTCAATGCCCACCGATTGCGCGCCATATTTGCGTGCCGCAGTGATGGCAATGATGCCGTCGCCTGCGCCTAAATCAAATAGTTTGTCTTTGTCGGTCACCTTGGCCGCTGTGAGCATTTTATCGATCAGCCCCTCTGGGGTAGGGATCCAGATCACATCCTTGCCTGCTTGACCTTGCACGGGCGTGTAGGAAGGTGCGGCGGGCGTGGTTGCGTAGGCAAAATTCATCCCACTGATTAGCAGTGCGGACAATAAAATACGAGATAACTTCATGATCAACTCCTTTTTTTGACTTATCAGCTTGGTTTCAAAGGCTCTGAAAAATTCAGCGCCTTGTAAAAAAGCGATAGATTAATCTTTCTTTGATAACTTTTCTTTTGAACGTTGAATTTTTATTCCTTCATCAGTGAATACCCTTGAATTCACCATGCCACTTCTTATCTGTGTAAGTGGGCAAATTAGCCCGCATCAAATTAGAATGATTTGGTTAATGTTTTTCTAAATTTCTCACAAAGCCAAAAACCCTGACTTTATGGGGCTCATCATGACTTTTGCCGCTCAGCGTTCAGCTGGATTTTGTTCGTGATTTCAAATTTCCAACAATCCTTCAAGCCTTTGATATTTGACGCCATTGGAAAAGGGCTTCAAAACATGACGGGTGCCTCTTCCTCCCTAGAGGAATTCAAGTTACCGGCTGGCGATCCCGGACTCTTTGGCCCGCAGTCGGTTGTTTGGAAGGTCCACGCCAATTTCTCCGCCATGATGGTGGGTGGCTTGTCTTCTTTGATGATTCAGGCTCTTCATCCAAGGGCCTTGGCGGCTGTTTGGGATCATTCTAATTTTAGGCATCAGCTTAAGGCCAGGCTGGGTCGTACGGCCATGTTTGTTGCAGCGACAACTTACGGTGGTGTCGATCTTGCCAATCAACATATTCAGCGTGTTAATGCCATTCACGCCAAAATTCGTGGCATTGATCTCAATGGGCAGGCCTACTGTGCCAACGAACCGCATCTCATTCGATGGGTTTATCTGGTTGAGACTATTTCCTTTTTAACAGCCTACCAACACCTTAGCTTGCTTCCCTTGTCTAGTGCGGAGTGCGATCGCTACATCGTTGAGATGAACAAAGTGGGTGAAATGTTGGGTGCAACAAATCTACCTGTCACTTTCAACGATGCTAAGAGTGCAATGAAGCAATATGAGTTTGAATTGATTTTTGATCATCGAACGCGTGAAACCCTTCAATCGATTGAGTCTTATTCTGTGGAGTTCACAGAAAAACCATTTTTCGATTTAATTTTGAGAGCCTCCTTTGACATCATTCCAGATTGGCTCTTGCAAAAATTACAAAAAAAATCGGATGTGTGTTTGCTCATTCAAGCGCGCAGATTAGCCTTGCAAGTCGCATCGCAACCGGTTCAGTGGATGCTCAACGAGCAGGGAGTGAGTGCGGTGGCCAGAACACGCGTTAACTTGAAAGGCCTTCAGGGTGCCTTTTAACAATTTGATCTTGCCATAATCGAGTCATCATTCACAAAATCTGGAAGAAATGAAGAACATGGTCCGTAAAGTTTTTATCACGGGTGCTACAAGCGGTATTGGTGAAGCCATTGCCAAAGCTTTTCACGCTGAAGGTGCACAGGTTGTGGCCACGGGTGCTACTGCGCAGGAAGTAGACACTGCTCGCCAAAAATCTAGCAATTCCGGCATTGATTTTCGGGTTCTCGATGTTCGCGATCTTTCGGCTGTTCAATTGATGGTGAGCGAGTTGTCAGAGCTTGACGTGGTGGTCAACTGCGCAGGAGTGATTCAGCGTGCCCTTGAATTAGAGCCTGAAGCGTTTGCACGCACAGTTGACATCAACCTCAATGGCACCATGCGGGTGTGTGCTGCAGCTCGTGAAGGGCTCAAAGCCCGCAAAGGTTGCATTGTCAACACGGCCTCCATGCTCAGTTTTTTCGGGGGTGGCTTGGTGCCAGGCTACAGCGCCAGCAAAGGCGGCGTTGCCCAACTGACCAAGTCCTTGGCCATTGCCTATGCAGACGATGGCATTAGAGTCAATGCAGTGGCTCCCGGTTGGATTGCTACGCCTTTGACGCAAGCCTTGCAAGACGACCCCCTGCGCGCCGCGCCTATCTTGGCGAGAACCCCCATGAAGCGCTGGGGCACGCCCGCTGATGTAGCTGGCCCGGTGTTGTTTTTGGCCAGCTCACAAGCCCAATTTGTCACAGGTGTTGTATTGCCTGTTGATGGCGGTTATTTAATTTCCTAAACATGAAAGATTTGGAACATGACACCCATTACCCAACATCCAGGCATCAGAGCTGAAATTGCTGTTCCTGCCATCCCAGATGATGAGCGCGTTTGGGTGCCCCAAGCGCCAGATGTTTGGTTCAGGCCCTTGCTCATGAACACGGTCACCGGTAGCTGGTGCAACTTGCTGCGCGTGCGCAAGTCGGGTGTGTTGTCTCGCCATATTCACCCATCTTGGGTGACGGGTTATGTCATCAAAGGTGCATGGCGCTATTTAGAGCACGATTGGGTTGCCAAGGCTGGATCGTTTGTCTATGAGCCGCCTGGTGAAATTCACACGCTAGTGGTAGACGAAGTGGTGGGTGAGCCAGAAATGATCACGCAGTTCAATATTCATGGCGCCATGATTTACCTTGACGACAAAGGACAGACCACAGGCTATGAAGATGTTTTCACCAAAATTGAGATGTGCCGAAAGCATTACACAGCGGTGGGCCTAGGGGCTGATTACATCGATCAATTCATCCGATAAAAAAGGGGCCTAAGGCCCCTTTTTTTTGGATTTCAAACCTTAGGGTTTGAAGACATAACCTGGCGCAATCATCACATTGGCAGGGATAGCTGGTAAATCAGAAAACAGCTTGGGATTTTCTCTCATCACTTTGAGCATGTGCTTTGGCTCAATGTGTTTGTTCACATCAAAAGTTGCTTTGAGGATACCCAAGCGATTCAAACGATCTTGAGCTGCCCACAATGCTTTGTAGTTGTTGATGGACAAACGGCGATCAGCTTGCTGAATGTTAAATTGCATGGCAGCCTCTGCCACATCTTGTTTCAGACCAGGAATCCAGCGAGTTGCAACTTGAGCCGCAGCTTTGGGGTTGGCTCGCATCCATTGATCAGCTTCTGAAACAGCCGCTAAAAACTTTTCAATGGTGGCACCATTCTTTTCAACCCAGGGTCTTAGAGCGACATTGAAACCAACGTAAGAAATGACATCGCCGCCGCGAATAACTTCAAAAGCGCCAGGCACATCTTTCAACGCAATGATGGGCACAGGATCCCAGCATGCGAATGCATCAATGCCTTTAGCAAGCAACGCCACTGTCATATCGGGTGGCGGTGTGTTCACAAGCGTGACGTCAGCAGGGGTTAAACCTGCTTTTTCGAGCAGGCCCAACACATAAAGGTGGTTGATCGTTCCAAATGAGGCTGCAATCTTTTTGCCTTTGAGTGTTTTGAGGTCGCCCTTCACAATGCCAGACGCTGAGCCAGCAATCAAGGAGATGGTGGCATCACCGCCTAACTTATGGGCGCTGCCACTGTAATTGCCTAAAGCGACCAAATCCATGCCGCGCAGCACAGCACCAATCATGGGCACGCCAACTTGCAAAATATCATTTTCGCCCGCTTGCAAAGAGTTGAGGGCATCAACACCTGTAGCGTAGGGGCGAGAGATGGTGACATCCAAGCCCCACTTTTCAAAAAATCCACGTTCTAGCGCAATGGGCAGTCCAATTTGATCGATGCCAGCGACCATACCCGCCTTCATCTTGACGAGATTTTGTCCGATCGTTAGCCCTGGCGCTAACAAGCAAAGACACAGCAAAAATTTCCTAAGTAACATTCTCAGTCTCCTTTTAGTGGTTCTATCCGCTTTACCCAAAAAGGGCGTGCAAGGCTTGATAAATCATCCCGCTTCACCCCACGAACTTCAATTGAAGTATCTTCTGTACCCGAAACTCGGCCAAACTGCTGCATGGCCATGACATGAAAGCGATCAGGCGTAAAAGGCAAAACAACTTGAACATTCACTTTGTTTTTGCCATCGCGAAGGCTTGCATCCACTTTGCCTGGCGCTGCAAATTCCAAATAGGTTTGCCAGAGCGCAAACAAAACCAAACTGGCAATGACAATTTTTCCGCGGCGTGACTGCCAAATTGAATGCCAAAACATCATGCTGCACGCACCTTGCTAAGCACTTGAGAGCTCAGTGCTTTGAATGTGTCGTCCTCGATCAATTGGTCCCATACACGGGGACGCTGAAGTTGAATGGGCATGTCTTCAAGGACGCGTCCTTTGCTCAGCACCACAACGCGATCTGCCAAAAAAACTGACTCAGGCACATCGTGTGTGATGAAAAGAATGGTTGGACGCCGAGCTTGCCAAATTTTGGTCAGTTCCTCTTGCAGTGTCATGCGTGTTTGAGCATCCACACTGGCAAAGGGTTCGTCCATCAAAAGCACGTCTGGGTTGTTGGCCAAAGCGCGTACCACACCAACACGTTGCTGCATGCCACCCGACAATTCGTTGGGATACTTTTGCGCCACGTGCTCTAACCCCACGAGTGACAAAAACTCAAGCGCAATTTGATCGCACTCTTTTTTGGGAAGACCCCGCATGCGCGGACCAAAGCCGACATTTTCGCCAACTGTTTTCCATGGGAACAAGGCAAAGGTTTGGAACACGACACCTCGGTCTGCACCGGGTCCTTTGATGGCCTTGTCGTCAATGGTGATAGAGCCACCGGAAATTGGCAGAAAGCCTGCAATCATATTGAGCAAGGTCGTTTTGCCGCAACCCGATGGACCCACAATGGAAATAAATTCACCTTGATTGACCTTCAAGGAGATGTCGTGCACGGCTGTGACATTGGCGCCGGCGTACGGATCAAAGTACGTTTTAGAAACGTTTTGAATTGTCAAATTTTTCATTGAGTAACCAGACCCCATCTTTTTCCTGTTGCACGCTCGATAGGCGCAAGAACCCAGCTGTCGACCACATACCAAAGTGTGCCCAAGACAACCATGCCCAGCAAAATTTCGACCACCGAACCGGCGCGGCGGGCATCAAACATCATGAATCCGATACCACTGGTGCCGACAATAATTTCAGTTGCAATAAGTGCACGCCATCCGTAACCCAAACCATTTCTCAGCCCCGTCATGATGTTGGGCAGAGCCCCTGGCAAGACCACTTCCCATACCACTCTGAGTTTGGAGGCGCCGAGACTCAGCGCTGCGCGATGAAGATCTGTTGAAACAGATCGAACGCCAAGGGAGGTGTTCAAAACAATTGGAAAGAGAACCGTGTAAACAATGATCAGAGTCATTGTGGTTAAGCTAAATCCAAACCAAACCAGCAATATGGGAAGCCAAGCAATATCGCCAATGGCTTGGAAGAACAACAAAATGGGCCATACCGCTTCTCGGACGCGATCACTCAAGCCAATTAAAAGACCCAAGGGAATGCCAATGGCAACTCCAACGGAGGCGCCGACAGCCAAGCGCACCACACTGTCTTCCAAGTATTGCGTTAAAACACCTTTGTAGGTGAGGGTGCCAAAGGCATTGATGACATCGATGGGGCCAGGTAGAAACGCTCGTGGGAAAACCTCATATTCGGTGACCAAGGC
>Ga0315909_10008358_pt1 | contig 11356 bp, 15 predicted proteins | sample LakEriMetagenome_11_FD_203527 | JGI IMG/M metagenome (GOLD analysis project Ga0315909, IMG submission 203527) | Freshwater fungal communities from buoy surface, Lake Erie, Ohio, United States - Buoy 2 MA125 | ecosystem: Environmental > Aquatic > Freshwater > Lake | place: USA: Lake Erie, Ohio...
TTTGGTTTGCTCTTACCGATGAAGCGGTAGAAGCTCAATGGAGAATAGATGCAGGACCTGAAGCAGGAACTCTAATCAAAACATCAAACGGACAAACTGCTGGAAACATACAAGGACAATACAACAATTGGGCACCCGGTGAACCAAACAATAGTGGTAATGAAGATTATGCAGTAACTAAATGGGGTGGTGGAAACCAATGGAATGACTTACCAAACGGATTTAGTTGTGCTTATGTAGTTGAATTTGGAACTTGGAGTAATCCAGATGACCAAACATTTACTGAATTTTATTCCAATAGTGTAACTCACTCAAACGGACAAACTATAAAAGCTCTATTTGGTTTTAAGTTTGGTAGTTCAATTGATAAGAGTAAATTTTCAGCACAGGTATTCAAAAGAGATGATAACACATCCAATTGGACGGCAGCTGATGGTTACAAAACATTAAGTGGTTTAGGTAAAGTATATCTTTCAAACCAAATAGATACTGCAAAGATTTATACAACTGGTATTCAATTGGCAGCTGGAACATCAGATATGCAACAATTTAGTGAAGCAGATATTGGCAAGATATATAGAATAACAATAACAGGTACAACCGGTGGAGCAATATGGGGAACTGATATCTACACATCGGATACATATATTCCGTGTGCAGCAGTTCATGCTGGGTTTATAGCAAACGGAGAAACAAAAGAAGTTTATATTAAAGTAGTACAAGGATTAAGTGAATATATTGGTTCAACCCGTAATGGAGTATCAACATCGGGTTATGGTGGATGGGGATTGAGTTACCAATTTGTATCGGCACCAATGTCATACAAAGCAACTATATCACCAGGTGGAGTAGAATGGTCTTACACAAATCCAAATGCAAGTTGGTTAAATGGTAATAGTAGATTATTAATTGATATGAGACAAGTTGGAAGTGTAGACCCTACTAAAATATCAAAAGTAAAAATATTAGATGCATATGATGGACCTGTTACATATACATCACATGACAATAATGGTTGGGCAATATACACAGTCCCATCACCATTAACAAAAATTACCGATGGAACTTCTGCATATACTCAATATATTAGAAATGTAAATGGATGGAATACCGATTACGCATTTCAATGTGGTATTGGACTAACTCAAGTTGGTGCATTCAAACAACACAAAATGGAATTGAATGAATATGATAGTGTTCAATTGAGAACTTTATATAATAGTGTTGTAACGGTATCGGATGTTTATTTGGCATTTAAGGAATTGGCAAATGGTGGTATATTCGGAAATCAAAAAGGAAATGAGTTCAGTTATGGTATTCAGTATATAAATGCAGATGTGGATGACAATGGAGTATTCAATGAAGCTGATTGTTTCAAATTATTACAAAACCTAACAGGTACTCAAAACTTAGTTAGTAGTTACACTTTGGACAATACAATAAAAGTAATGCCGGACTCAATCTATAATTTAATAGGTAAGTCAACATGGAACTCATTTACATCATACAAAGGAAAAACATACGCATTCAGTTTATTGGATGATGTAATAAGTTATAACTACGATTTGGCAGTTAGTTGGAAAGGTGATGTAAACTTATCACATTCAGCAACACCACCATCAAATAATATAACTACAATGTCGGTTAGAACGGCAATGAGTACACCGATATCAAACGAAATCAATGCATCAATCCTAACGGAAGTAATTGGTGATAGTATTTACGCATATATTACAATAGACCCATTAGGACAAAATGTAGTAGGTACTCAATTCCAATTAAACTATGATAATTCGGTGTTAAAATACAATGGAGTACAATTTACTACAAATGGTTTACCTACGAACTATGCAAGTGATAAGGGTAGTTATATCAATCTGGGTTCATTGATAAGTGATGGTAGTACAAATTTGGATAAAATGACAAGATATAAGATTTCATTTTCATCAAACACAAAATTAGATAACATATTGGGTTTAATATCAATAGGAACAACGGATGCAGTTAATCAAAGTGGAAAATCATTAAAAGTAAGAGTAAACTAATGAAAAAAATATTATTAATTTTGTCACTAATTTTGACTACATTTGTTACAAAAGCACAAATTGTAAAACCAGACACATTACAACTATCTGCCAAAGAATTATTTGGAGAGAGTGATGATTGGAATGATGTGGGTATATTACAATCTTATATTGATTTTTCAAAAGATGTTCTATCATCATCAAACCTATCAGTTGGTATAATTGGAAAGCAAGTATCAACTACATTGAATTTGGGGTATAGTAAATCATCTAAAAACGGACAATGGGGACACTCGTTTGCAGCATCAATAAATCCTATATGGAATTATTATGGAGTAGGTTATGGTTTTAGTAGAAATACTGAAAAGAGAACAACAACGATACAAACATTCTATTCAACGGATTTTGATTTCCAAAAAGATATTAACCTTTCATTAGTAGATGTGTTTAGAACTAAAAAGTGGGGAACATTTGGATATAGTTTAACTGCAGGTAAATCATTTTGGGGAGAATATGAAGGTCAATGGGAAGGTAAGTTCATTGTTGATGAAAATGATAATTGGGTAAAAAACATATATCCAATGTTGCCAAAATCATCCCAAACTACTTATAAAGGAATGTTAATGTACACATATACAATAAAAACAAAAAGAGTTAATATCTCACCGCAACTATTTGCTATGAGTGATATCTACAAAGTATTCAAAGATGGTACTGCATCCGATTTAGCATACTTTGATGATTTCAATTTGGACTTATATTACGGCACATCTATGGATTGGAAAATAACTAAAAGATTTATATTAAACACTAATATCAGATACAACACAACTTGGGATAAATTAAGTGAGTCGGTTGGATATAAAAAGAGTAACCCATTAATGTTTATGATAGGAACAAACTTTCAATTTTAATGAAAAAGATATTATTCATATTAGCATTGACTTTAATTGGGTGTAGAAAAGTAGAAGTTAGACCTGAACCAAAACCAATTACTACAAATGTATTCAATAATGCCGAAAACACTATTGATAATGGACAAGAAATACAATTTGATTTAACTAAAAATGGTGTATATACTCTAACAATGGGTGATAGTACAACCAACCAAGTTTTGACAAGAGAAAGATTTAATGGACAAATTGGAATAAATAAAAAGAAAATATACACTAAATCGTTATCAGTTAAATATTTATATCTGTTATTGGAGGATGAGAACAAAAGTAAAGTAGGAAAAACAATAATAATAGTAAAGTAAAATGAGAAAATTAGATAAAATTTTAGGATTAGGATTTTTGGTAACCCTTTTGGCATTAAGTTGTAGAAAGATAGATTTGCCAACTCCTATAAATCAAATACCATCCGAATTAGCAATTAATAGTGTAAGTGGTATTAAATTGGAATCACCATTTGTAACATCACAAGTATCTATGAATGTTAAAAGTGAAGTAGCACAAACAGTGACTATTAAGATTTTTGACATATCTAATAGAGTAGTATCAAAGTCAACAAGTGATGTGAAAGCAGGTGACAATGTATTAAAAGTATATACAAACGCATTACCATCATCGGCATATAGAATTGCATTATTTGATAGTAAAGGCAATCAATTAGGAATAACAGATTTTAACAAATTATAAAAACAAATAAAATGGCAGACGAAGAAAAATCAGAAAGTACCGGTGGTTCAATTAAGAATATACTTATCGGTTTAGTAAGTACAATCACATTAGGTGTTGGTGGTTGGTTTACAACAAAATTAACAGGTGGTGATGAAAAAGAAGCTCCAGTTCAACAAGCAGCTCCAGTAATTAACATTAACAACACACAGACTCAACAACAATCTGCAGGTGGTAAAACTGTTATTATTAAAGAGAAAGAAGTTGCAAAACCTGCAGCTCCAGTTAAGAAAAAAGAAGCAGACGAATTTAAAGAGAAGCCTGCAGCTTGGTAGTTTTAAAACATAAAAATTTATAGAAAATGGCAGAACAAGCACCAAGTGGTTTCAAAGACCTATTGAGTAATATGATGAAACGTAGATGGTATATCACTGCGTTGGTATTGGGAGGATTTATGTTTATTATAGGAGGAATGTTCTTCGCTATATTTTCTAAATCCGAAATAGCAGGAGAGTGGAAAGAACTTTTACTTTTATTGTTAGGAGCTTTTATTGGTTCTTATGGTAAAATAATTGACTATTGGTTTAGTGACACCGATAAAGATAAAATGTTAGTTCAAAAAATGGATGAGGAAGATGGAATATCAATGAGTAACACAGCAGATATGCCTGTAACTCCACCAAACAACACTCCATTGATTCCAGATGCATTTGTACAAGCTGCAAAAAACGCACATGAAATCAATCTTATTGAAGCAAACAAACCAAAGGAAGAATCAGTAGTAATATTACCAAAAACCGAAGAAAAACAAACTGTACAACCTCGTACTGGTATTGAGGTAGATGAAGATGGAGATGGAATTATGGACGGTATTGATTTTGATGGTGATGGTAAGATTGATGTATATTTCGCACATAGACAATGTGAACACATTTGGGGAGATTCCGACAACGATGGTGATTTGGAGTGTTTGAAATGTGGAAAGATAAAAGATGAAGATGCCGAAATGGTAGGATAAAATAGGTTACATAGTTAATAACAATTAAAAACAAAAACTATGGGATTTTGGAAAGAATTATTTAAAGACAACAATGACATCAACGAAAAATCAGTAGTTGGTTTCTTGTCATTCACTATGATGGTAATTGCTTTATTCGTAGACTTGGTAACAGGTTGGATGGGTAAAGAATTGTTAATCAATGAATATATTTTTAACGGATTTTTAGTAATTACTTTGGGTTCATTTGGTATTGCGTCAGTTGATAAATACATCAATAGAAAAGCAGAACATGATAAAAACAAATTAGATGCTGAAACCGAAGAGGAATTAGGATAATAAAAAGGGAGTTAAATACTCCCTTTTTTATATTTATATTAAAAGATTATGTATGAAAAAATTATTCGTATTTTTAAGTTTATTTTTGTTAAGCAGTGTTGTGGGTGTTGCTCAAACAATAGGAAGCACTAAAACAGAAGATTTCAAAGCTGATTTTGAAAAAAAGAAAGACATTTCTCAATTTATGGATTATGAAGGCCCTAAAAAGAACATTCAAATCCTAAAGTGTGGTATTGGTGAGGAGGTATATGAAATGTACCCTGAACTAAAAGAAAAGAGAGTTGGATTGGGTGTTGCAAATATCGTATTAGAATATTTGGACAACCTTAATAGATTTGAATTTACCGAAGATAAGACTGAGATTAAAAATAGAATGGTAAAACAATATCAAGCATCAGCAGCAGGTATTTCCGAAAACAAATTAGATGGTAGAGGAAAGATTAAATTAGCACATTACTTTGTAGAGATTGAAGTTTACGATTATAGTGTTAGTGAAGATGAAACTATCAACTTAAAGGATGGTATCAAAGATAACTTAGTAACTCGTTTAGGTTTACAGGTTAGATTCACAAATGCAGAGAACGGAACAATTATAGCGGCAAGTGGATTGGGTGAAGCAAAGACTAATAGACAATTAACTTTATTATCAGATGCAACAATAGACCCAATTAAGTTTAACCAATCAACTATTAGTATTTCAACTAAGAAAGCATTGGATGTAGCTTGTGCAAATATTTTGGACAAGATGATTAAAAAAGGAATATTCACAAATTAAAATAAAAATTATGGCAGCTAAAAACGGAGATGGAATAGTTTATCATTGTTCAGATTGTGGTGAAAACTATGTAAGATATTATGGATTTGGTGGTGATGGACCTGGTTCTGCTTGTGATAAGCATGGATTGAGTTTTCAAGCAATAAAGTATATTCACGAACATCCTGAAATAAATCATCGTTGGGAAGATATGATGAAATTTGATGCGGATTTAACAAAAAAAGATGTTGTAGATAAAGTACCGGGTATATTTGAAGATTCTTGGAATCAAATAAAAAGTTGGTTTGGGTGGTAAAATAAAAAAAATTAAAAAAATATGAAAAAGCTATTATGGTTTCTATTATTAGTCCCGACATTAGCTTTGGGACAAGTTAGTAGTTGGAGAAGTAATCCACCTCAATCACAAAGAAATGCACCATCCGTACAAGGTCAAAGAAGTGATGTAAGTATGTGGAGAAACCAATCACCTAGAGAATTTAATAGACCACAACCAACTAAACCAGGTTCAAACATTATTATCAATCGTCCGTGGGGTTGGAATAACTGGGGATGGCAGTGGAACAATTGGGGATGGTATCAACCTATTCCTTATATTTGGTATGATGATTTTGGATGGAGACAGAGAAGTATAATTAGAGTTTATGAAGATGGAAAGAGAGATACGATAGATAAACCTAGATATTTCACAGCTGGAATTGGACATACAAATAACAACCAAGCAGCATTTTGGGGAGCAATCGGTGGTAATAAAGGGTATTTCATTATGGATTATGTGATGACTTACGATATAGATAGAAATCAATACTATCCGTATGGAACAATTGATAAAGCCGATTTTCCTATTAGTGATGAACTTTTTAGAAAAGAAGGTGCATTATATATTGGTGGTGGTAAAAGATATGGTAAATTGGGGATACATGGTATGATTGGATTCGGTAATGAGATTTTAAGATATCAGGGTAAAGATGCACTTGGTGGTATTTCATTCCCTAAATCAAATACAAACTTTACTACATTCAAAATCGGACTAATAAGAGATTTCAAATGGTTTACATTAAAATTAGATACTGACCCAATTAGGAAGTATTCTCAAATGTCAATAGGACTGAACAATAAGTAATGAAAAAATGGATAGCAACTATTTTATTATTAATTGTTACAACACTAACTGCATTTAAAGCAGAAGGACAAACTATTACCCAAACTTATATAGACCCATGTGACAATAAAGTATATGTGGTCGTAATTCCATTCGGACAAAACCAAACTGTTGCAGTTATTAGAGGTAAATCTAAAATTGTAACATTGGCAGATATTAATAGTGGTGCATTTCAAAGATGGGTTAATTCGGTATTTGCTGAACCTTGTCCTATAAACGATAACATAAGATTAGCACAAGAAGCTGCCGCAAGAGCTGCAGCAGACGCTGCCGCAAAAGCTGCCGCAGATGCCGCAGCAAAAGCTGCATCGGATGCTGCCGCAAAAGCAGCTGCAGACGCTGCCGCAAAAGCAGCAGCAAATGCCGCAAGTGGTGCAGCAAGTTCATCCGCATCAGCTGCCGCATCGTCATCAGCAAGTGCAGCAGCAAGTTCTGCAGCAGCAAATGCAGCAACACCACCACCGATAAACATTGCACCTCCACCACCTCCACCGGTAAATGTTCCTCCACCACCGGCTTCAACACCACCACCTGCTGCAGCACCTCCGCCTGCAAGTAGTAGTTCATCTCCACCTCCTGCAAGTGGTAGTGGTTCATCAAGTAGTTCATCATCAACGGAAGCAAAACCTGCGGAAGCAAAACCTGCTGAAACTAAATCGGACAAACCTGCTGAACAAAAAACAGAGGAAAAGAAAACCGAAGCTAAAACTGAAGAAAAGAAAGAGGAAGCTAAAACGGAAGAAAAGAAATCAGAAGAAAAAAAGGAAGAAACTAAAAAAGAGGAAGAGAAGAAGGAAGAAAGTAAAAAGGAGGAAAAAAAGAAAGAGGAGAAGAAGGAAGAAAAAAAGAAAAAACAAGAAGCAACAAATCCAACTTTATTAGCATCGGATTTAAGTGTTATGGAAGCAACTCCGGGTAGTTTTTTAGCATCTATATCATTGGGACTTAGTAAATCATCATTAGCAGGTGATGTAAGTTATAGTGCAGGATTGATGGTGAATAGTAATTTAAGTTCAATTGTATTGACGGGTGGTATAACAAAGATGGGACTAACCGAAGATGGCCAGTTAGATGCAATACATTCATACGGAACGGGAATTGCATATTTGGGTGGAAACTATATGAACTTATTAGGATATACTTACATCAAACCAACTGCAAAAAAAGGAACATATGGTTATAACGTAGGTGTAATCAATCTATTTCTCAAAAATGATGAGACCGGTGGATTTGAATATAATATGGCAAGTTCGGCAATTGTATTTTGGACTAAACCATATCAGTATAATAAAAAACTTACAATATCACCACAAGTATTTACAATGTTTGCACCTATAAGTTATAATAGTGCAACAGGTGTAACAACTGTAAATAGACATATGGGATTTTTATTAGGTGCTGCATTTGACTATAAAATTAGTAAAAGATTTGGGTTCTCCGCTAACTATAAATTAAGTGGTAATACTAAACCATTTTCTGACTTTTTAAGTAACTTCCAGATAGGTTCTAGGATGGTCTTATAATTGAAAAATATTATATTTATGTAAAATAGTTTTATGAAAATTGCAGTTATTTTTAGTACACAATTACGAACTATTGAATATACTACTCCAAATTTACTTAAATTTTTTGGTGAATTATTTCCTCAAATAGATTTTTTTTGTCACACTTGGGATATTAGTTATCATTCAACGAAACAAAGTGGAATAATACGACATGATAATCCAAATGAAACTATTATAGAAGATTATAATAGATTAATAAATAACCCAAAAATTGTTGCAAATTTTATTAAAATTTTTAATCCTAAAAAAATGGTTATTGAGAATTTTTTAGAATATCAAAAGAAAAATTATCTTTTAAATGAAAATGATTTTCAAATGTGGTATTCAATTTGGGCGGGAAATGAATTAAAAAAACAATATGAAATTGAAAATGATTTTAAATATGATATTGTTATAAAAGTTAGAGGTGATTTAATTTTTCAAACGGAAAGAACTTTGATGGATGATATTATTGATTATAAAAATGAAAATAATAAAAATACTATTTTATATATAGAAGATTTTTATTATTTATCAAATAGTGAATCAATTGATTTATTATCTGAATATGGAAATCCTGAAAAATTTATATATAAAAACTATAACAATCTTCCTTGGGGGCATATTGATTATTTAAAATCTATTAAATTAAATAGAATATCATCTAAAGTATGTGGTGGATTATTCAGAAATGAAGCAATTGGACTTAATATTGAACAAGAATTAAATGAAATATTTAATATTTATAAGAACTACTATAATTAAAAATTTATTATGAAAAAATTAGTGCTATTTACTACAATGTTATTTGCATTTGCAACCACATTCTCACAAGACATATTGGTATTAAAACATACAAACTATACATCACATTTTAGTAAGTCAAAAAAATATCCAGTAATAGTAGAATGGTGGGAAACTAAAGCAAAAGTTAGTTGTCCAAATCCATTACCAAGAAAAGATGCATTTCAACCAGACCCACAGGCAATTGTTGAAACCGATATTAAAGCAGACTATGTAGGTAGTGGATACGATAGAGGACATATGTCTCCCGCCGCATCTAATCAATGTCAAACGGCAGGTGTTCAAATTGAATCTTTCTATATGAGTAATATGTCAGCACAAACACATAGATTAAATGCCGGTGATTGGAAGTCATTAGAAGTTTTGACAAGAGAGATTTCATCTAAACAAGATTCGGTTCACATATGGGCAGGTAATGTTGGTGAGATTAAAAAAATAGGTAGAGTATCGGTTCCAAAACAATGTTGGAAAGTGGTATATGTAAAGGCGTCCAATGAATGGATGGCTTTCTTATTTGAAAACGACCAATCAAATCCAGATGGAATAAATAATAACAAAGTTGACTTAATTGATATAGAAAAATTAACAGGATTAAAATTTAAGTAAAGATGTTCGTACCAAACCACTTACACCTATTGGTAAAAGGGTATATAAAAACCCCACCAAAGACAGAAAAAACCTTAAACATATGGTTTACACAATTAGTACAAAATGTAGGAATGAAAGTGGTAGCGGGCCCCACATCAGTTTATGTAAATGAACCTGGAAATGAGGGAATAACCGGAACGGTTACATTAGCAACATCACATGCATCAATTCATGTATGGGATAACCAAAATCCGGCAATGTTTCAATTTGACATTTATAGTTGTTCAAACTTTACACCAATGCAGGTGTTAGACCACATTGACGATTGGTTTGGATTGAATGAAGCGCATTGGCAATTCATTGATAGAAATGGTAGTGAGTTTTTAATATTAGATTCGGGTCACTATAAAAAGAGTTTGGATAGTAAAATAAAAGATATGTTCAAAAAGAAGAAATTTTAATGAGTTATTTAGTAGCCAACATACCGCCAATTGAAGTCTTAATTGATAAACGATTTTTATACGATTTTCAAAAAGATGAGAAAGGTAATTATTTGGGTGATGGTGAATGGGAAAAAGGACATTGGGTTAGTGTAAAATCAATTCCAAATCGTGCACTATTATTCGAAACATACATAGACAATTTTGGTGCAGTATATGACAAACTACCTATACATGCATTCCGTTGGAGACCATTAGAAACGACAGATAAGGTGTTTCCTTTGGATTTCTTACAACTTTGGGATTGTCTATCATATAATATATCAGTCATTGAAAAGAGGGTATTAAGGGGCGTTAAGACCTATACTACAATGAAAGACCATTCGGTAGTAAGTGGTGATTATCTTTTTACAATTGATACATCACATTCTGACCCAAATGAAATAGATTGTGGATGGAGTGAAACACCAAACGAACATAAATGTTATAACATATCTAAATTGGAAAACGGACAATTATGTGCACAACCAAATAATAGAACTAGATTTTATCAACCAAGTAGAACTGCAGACATTACACAAACGCCATATTTTAGATATTCTACAAAAGTATGGAAATGTGAGGATTTTGGAAAATGGAGACCATCGGACACAAATTGGGATTATAATCAGTAATTATAAATTTTTTAATATTTATAGGTAAAAATAATATAAAATGGAAAAAAAATTTAAAATTTGTTTAGCGTGTACATCAACACCAGTAGAAGGCTGTGAGTCAATGACTGAAGCAGAAGTATTTGATTGGTTATCAATTCATGATGAAAAATTGGATGAACCAAATGAATGTGGTGATACATCTAAATATGTAACATTGGATGTGGATTTTGACCCGTCTGCACTTGTAACCGATTAATTAAAAAATTTATTGTAATTTATAACTCGTTGATTATCAATAAGTTATAAATTTATTTTGCAATATGAAATATTATTCGTATATTGTGTAAACAATTTGGGGATGCTATGGAATTGATTGCAATGTAAATAGTAGTACCACACGTAGAGATATGT
>Ga0315909_10008359_pt1 | contig 11355 bp, 29 predicted proteins | sample LakEriMetagenome_11_FD_203527 | JGI IMG/M metagenome (GOLD analysis project Ga0315909, IMG submission 203527) | Freshwater fungal communities from buoy surface, Lake Erie, Ohio, United States - Buoy 2 MA125 | ecosystem: Environmental > Aquatic > Freshwater > Lake | place: USA: Lake Erie, Ohio...
ATGTTATCTACATAATGTTTCAGTATAATTTTGTCTTGTACACTTTTGGGGACAAGAGATCCTTCTTCCTTTTTCAGGAAGATACTTGTAGGTAACTGCTTCATTAAAATTATTTATTGCGATTCCAACCGGGTCTTCTACCCCTTTTCTTGATTACCTTATTATCAGGTGATTGAACTAGTTGTGATTTAGGACCGTCTATTTTATTTTTTAGAATGAGATAATCTAACTCTATGTTGAGACATTTATCGACTGAAGATTTAAGATCATTCTTTAATAAATCTATTTCTTCATTCAATTTACTTACATCTTCGTCGTATCTTTTCTTAAAGAACAAAAGAGTTCCGACATAAATAGAACTGATACCTAAAATAGCTAATAACATACTCATTTTTTTCTCAAATTTACATTGTTTTCATCATCTTCCAAATCTTTTTTTGCATCTGGACATGGTAATTCTTGCCAATACCTTTCGGGAAGTATACCATCACGTATAATACCCATTTCTACATATTGCATGTAGAGTTCTTTCATTTTACCCATAGTTACTTATAAAATATTTTACTTTGATCAAACTCTGATAAAGCTGAACGCACCCAGTTTTCATCTACAGTTCCTTTGTAACAAAGTATATGCACTGTAGCTGTTTCTGTAGGATTCAGTCGTAGTAAACGACCTATCCGCTGAGCACTTTTACGTTCGTTACCGTAAGCATGCATGATAATACCAGAACGTAACTCGGGTATATTAACACCCTCATTTAGTTGTAATACTGCAGACATCTTATTAATTATACCGACTTTAAACTTTAACAGGTTTACGTCAGAATCAGGATTGTCACTATGATAACTATGATAACATAGCATCTCTGCCTGTTTTTGTGTATTAGCAAACAAAATACATTTATCTGTAATACTCTCAAATAGTTGTTTAGCATACACTTCTTTAGAAGTATATGTCATCATAGCTTTCATCCTATGAATTCTAAACATCATAGAATCCCGAGGGTCTATAGCATGATCAATTTTACTAGACCAGAAGGTATAAGATTCAACCTCACTAGTCATCCAGTTCTTTTTAGTACTTGCCTGTATGTTTCTAACCGTACCTAATGGAATCATATGTACAATTATTCTGTAGTCGTTAAGAATACCATCACCGACGGCGTTATCAACAACGTAACTATACTTTATAGGACAGAACTTATTAACAAGCTTTCCTTTTATAGATCTATCGTACTTTGGTGGAGTACCCGTAAGACCTACAATAATACCTTTGTACATATCTAACCACGGTTCGTGACTAGGTAACAAATTATGACACTCGTCAAGATAAACAACACGATAACTAGTATCTTGTTTACTTAGCGACAGATAGGTACTGAAAGTAATGCAATCTTTTAAATGATCCAAGCCATGTTTTTGCATTTCATCTTTCCATGATTGGAATATAGATTTTTTCGGTGCAACAACTAGTGCTTTAAATGTCCCGTCACCGGGATTATACAATTCTTTTAAGTGCTTTAGTCCTATAAGTGTCTTACCAACACCCATAGAGACAGCAACACCTGCTCTCTTAGAATTTAAGAGAGCAGATACTGCTTCAGATTGAACATCTTCTCTATTCTTCGTTTCCATATTTTTCTTCTCGTGACTCAGAAAATCCCATTGCTTTAGCCATCACGGGATCATTTTCAATCTTACCGTGACATATCCTACATACAGCTAAAAAAGTAGTTGTGTCTAGCATGTAACGTCCCCTACCACATTTGTGGTGTATATCAGTTGCATTTAAACCGCAACCTGGAAGTTTTGCTTTACAAAACGGATTAGCAGATAAGTATATTTTTCTAAGACTACTATACAATACATCTAACTTTTCTTGTTTGTTAGACTTCTTGTTAATAGGTTTCTTAGCTTTCTCTGGTTTTTTATCCCTGTCGGGATGTTTGTACCAACACTCTTTGCAATAAAGTTTTCTACTATGTTTTTTCCAAATGTGTTTTAGTTCCTCACAACCATTACACCGTTTTAATTTTGTCTGCATTCACTGCCGAAATTATGATAGATCCGTCAGAATACTGCGCACCGACTGGTGAACTTTTGCTAACAGATTTTAAATCATTTGTTTGTGAAGATAGTGTTTCTAGCAAACTTTTTTCCATGTCATTTTCAGGAGATAGTACTAATTTTACTACTCCATTTACGATAAACTGATGTTTCATGTTAACTTTCGTATTTGACAAACGACTCTTGTACCTTATCGTAGAGATCCGGGAGCTCTTCCCGGATTAACTCTACAATAGGTTTTAATTTTTCATGAATACTAACACAATACTTGTAATGTTTATCATCTAACATTTTCATTAGGTGCTCTTCATCAAAAGGACGAAATGTAACGATATATGAATCAGGTGTTATATCAGCAATAGTCTCAAGACCACCTTGCTCAAATATATTATTGTATTGTTCTATGAACCGTTGGTTACTAAGAAATATAAATACAACTTCCTCATTATCAAGATTGTGGTAGCCTCCCATATTATTCTAATTCATAAAAGTTTACAGGTAATATCTTCTCATCCATTAACTTAGTTACAATGTCTTTTTTAGTAATTCCCAAATCCTTGAAACTTACTTTACTAATGTAATTAGGATCTGTATCACTACCAAATTTTTCTACCATATCCTTTACAAACCGGCTATGATAGAATAGACTGCTAAGAACTTTGTTAACAGAGGAATTAATAATCTCCTGCTTCCACAAATTTAGAACATTTTGGGTACGCGTATGCACTTTGACAATTCTTTTCTTTTTGTCCCAATGCATTATACTCAACTCTTCAGTTGAATATATAGATAAACCAAATAGAGCGCGCTTATACAGAAAATTCTGATGAGCGTTAAACTCGTCCCTCTCATACTCTGCAAACCGACGGTCAGGGTTACCATACAGTTGATACTCACTCAGTCTACCAGCATAGTGGGTAGACTGAACACGGGATTCTTTTTTCATATAATTTATTTACAATTTACAATTGATAGTGCTATTATTCATAGCCGCTAAAAAGATTGGGATCTATTTCGTTTAGATCCTCCCACTCTTCAGAAAAGTACTCTTCATAGAATTCAATTTCCTCAACATCCAATTCCTCATCAGGTGTTAATCCTTTTTTAGTGATAACTGATCCTGCCCAAGGATTTGATATGTAATCCCCGGCGTTGATGCTTAGCAGATACTGAATATCTTTATCCGAAAGACTAAAATATTCATCTACCGACATTTGCACCACTTTTCCGTTAGGTAATTGATAGTACACGAGTCTATACAAAGATAACTTTTATAAACAAAGTTTCTTATATAAACAAGTATTAGTTGAAAATAGTCAGCAGATATATAGCTACCATGCTTATATTAACTATACCCATGATTAGCAATGTTCTATTAGTATTCACCTGATAATCATCAAGTTTGTTTATATAGAAACGTACTTTCTTTTCTAAATCCATCGCGTTATTCTCTATGATAGAGATTTTATGATCATATGATTTTGTGTACTTACTAAACGTACCCATGTACACCGGGCGTTGATCTTGATTATTCATAATTTTAAAATATCGTCTTCTTTAATATCTATTCTTTGTTCTACTACAGCATCCCTTTCCAACATTGGGTATATAACATTGTATTTATGATATGTTGAGTACCAATATTGTTCTGCTATAATGCACTCAATAGTTCCTAACTCAGCGTTGATACCGTATTTTGTTGGATCCTCTAGCATTTTAGCAAGTTCTGATTTGTTAGACCAGTTTTGAATTTTTTCTAATTTTACCAAAACTACAGTACCTATAGGTATGTATTCTTCGGTTAAAGCACCTACACTTGCATTAAGAAACTGTTCAACAGTAATGGTGTTGTCCATTACTTTGTTTAAAATATACTCTATTATGTGCGGATTATTTTCTGCTACATCTTCTTTGAGTAACTGCTTGATTCTCAGTCTAATAAAAGTTCTGTTAATATTTACATGCCGTTCTTGCATTGTTTTGAGTTTATATTTACTATTTTGAAGTTATACACACTATGAGCAAAACACCAGAGCCCGCTGTCAAATTCTGCAAAAGTTTATTGGCAAAATTTCCTAAGACTCCAATACTAACACTCGCTAAAAAAGCATATGCAGAAAAACCACTTTTCTTTAAAAATGTAGAATCTGCAAGAACTATACTAAGACAATATGCAGGTCTCAGTGGAATTGAAAAAAGAAAGAGGATCAGTGATAAATCTAATTACCGGGAACCGCAATACAAGTATAATCCTTTTGATGATATACCTGAATCTTTTGAAGAAATCCGAGAACCTTTATACTTAGCAAAAAACACTACTAAGGTACTACTACTGTCTGATATCCATTTTCCTTATCATAATGCAAAAGCACTAAAAATTGCTGTAAAGCATGGAATTAAAGAAAAAATAGATTGTGTAGTACTTAATGGAGACATACTTGATTTTTACGCTTTGTCTGATTTCTCTAAGGATCCTAGCAAACCTAGATTTGTTAAAGAGATAGAGTTAGGTAAATGGTTCCTAGCAGAACTTCGTAAAGCATTTCCTGATTGTCCTATTTATTACAAAATAGGTAACCACGAAATGCGTTTAGAAAGATACCTAAAAGTAAAAGCACCAGAAATCTTTGATACTGACGAATTTAGATTAGATATACTACTAGAATTTGGTAAACACCGGGTTACACTTGTAGATAAGTATACTATCATCAAAGCAGGTCATCTAAACATAATCCACGGTCATGAATATAGAGGTGCCGGAGGAGTTTATCCTGCAAAATATATTTACAACAAAGCAAAGGTTAACACAATCTGCGGTCATTACCATAGATCTAGCAGTTATATAGATAAGAATATGGATGGTAAATGTCACGGAGGTTTCTCTACAGGATGTCTCTGTGAATTATCTCCAGATTATATGCCATATAATGAGTGGGTTCATGGCTTTGCTATCGTAAATTTAAAACCTGATGGTACTTTTAGTGTTCAAAATCTTGTCATCGATATAGAAACTAACGATATACGTTAATACAATGCCTACATCTATAAGAACCGGATTATATACACCAAAGTTTGGTAATAGCGATCAAATGGATGTACCTGAAATTTATATAGATGCAGAAGTCTTTCAGATTTATGATGAAAATGACGACCTGTTAGTACAGGTTACTTACGAAGAAATGCGTGGTATTATGGCAATTATGGCTGCTGAACAAGAAAAAAGACACTTGTTTATCAAAGCGAAAATTGGTAATAACTAAAGTTCTTTAGTAAGATATTGTTCAATCATCTGATTGATATCTGGGATTCTATAGAAAGGTACTCTTGATATTAATTCAGAAAGCTTAACAGCTTCAGTCATAACATCACCCATGTTTGCACCTGGTTCATCCCACAGCTTCTTTAAAGCTTCTCCATGTTCTCGCTGAACTGTTTCATTAAGTCTGTTTAATAACATTTTTGTCTGATGTTTATTAAACCAGCTAATCGTGGAACAGTCATCCGCAGCAAATACTGCCAATTGTAAAAATACTAACAGATTTAGTATTCTTATTTTTTCTACTTCTTCAGTTGTCATAAGGTGTTTTTGATCTCTGTGCAGGACTCGAACCTACATCTTCCCCACTACAAGTGGGGGCGTTACCCGTTACGCTAACAGAGATATTTTTAGAAGGAACATCATCCCAGTATATAAATACTAGATCACACATTCTTCATACAGTTGGGTGAATGATATCCTTCTGAACTACAATACTCACATTTATAATTTTTCAGTATAGATAGTATATTCTCTTTACCACCGGGGTTTAGAGAATGACAAAAATACTCCGGTAGGGGTAAATCTTTATCTATACAAAAATCAATTAACCATTTAGCACAGCTATAACCCGTTTTTTCCATAAAGGAATCATACACCAACTGTGTAGGAACAAGATCAATATAGTGTTCTGTAGCTAAATCATGATCAAACGATACAACACCTGGAAAACTATGCGCATTCAGGTATTTATCAGTAATAACATCTACAAACTCTTGGTAGTTTTTAACTTGAATCCAGTCAGATTCAAGAAAGATACTATGATGCAGTATTCTATAAGCATCACGCGAATCCCTAACATCATCAAGAAATAACTTATAATTTTTCAGCTTTCTTCTCGAGCTCTTTTCTGACGTCATACCAATATTTACTTCCGATTTCTTTAATTAATTCATCCACTGCTTTTATAGCATTATCTACTGCAATCTTTTCAGAAACTTTTTTTCTACTTGTGATATTAGTAAATATGTCTACAAGATACTCAGCTCTTTGCTTGGGAGTATGGTCGTATACTCTTTCAAAATCTTGATTAGAAGATGTATCTGATATCATTCCAAGGAATTATTTGATTGTGAATAGTTTCAAATGTACGTATAAATTCTGCTTTCTTTTCTCTCTTATAGCGAATATTTTTTCCGCCGTACTGAGATTCCTTAGCTTCCTGTATACTTTCATTCCATAATAAATTACTTCCGGGTAGTTTATGCTCAAGATTATACCTGTGTTTACCCTCATTATGAGTTAAGAATATAACCTCAGCTTTTACCTTGTCTTTGTTTTCTACTACACCATTCACCTGTCTGAATAACTCAGCATATTCTGTTAACCAACCTTCTACTACTAAAACAGGAGAGAAGTTAATATGCACATCATACCCTGCCTCTATAAATCTATCAATTGCTTTTATCCTAAGGTCAATAGGTGTAGTATTAGGTTCAAGAATCTTAGAGTATTTATCAGGCATTAGACTAAATCTAATTCTGATCTTACCTTCAGGGTTGTAATCTAACAAACTTTCATTAACATACTTAGTAGCAAAAGAACCCATAGCACGAGGATGATCTTTAAAGAAATCAAAAATCTTTTCCCAGGGATGATATTTAGCATGCAAAGCAAAGTCTTCATTACACGATATATCATAAGTAACATACTCAGGATGAGTCTGATTAGGTTTATCTACAATAGCAAATAATGCGTGGTTATTAATAGCTGTAAGTATATCTCCTACATTCTTAGAAACACTTAACCCTTCCGGTAAGTGTCTTTTCATGTAGCAATACGTACAATTATATAAGCACCCATAACCAAAACTCGGACTGATAAAGTCAGTACTACGACCACTAGGTCTAATAATCATAGACTTTCTGGTTACTTGTTTTATCATGTTAACTACTTTTTTACAGTATACTTATTAGCATCTAGCTCTTTAAAAAATCGCAAGAAATAATCCTGATCGCTTGTCGGAATGGAGTTTTGAAACGAATCATAGGTACGACCATTTTTGATTTGTGCCTTTAGAATCTTGTGTGTACGCAATAGTTGAGCCTCGTCTTTTGTTAAATTAAAAAACGCATCGCCCTTGCAATTAAACTTATTCCAACTTTTAAGCGTTATTGTGCTACTATCTGCTAATAACATAATCATTGTGTTGTTTTCGCAACACCCACCAATATTGACCATAGATGCAATAATGCCATCACATACAAGATTTTTGTTTTTCATATCAACCGAAGGACTGAATGTAAAACCCTTGCTTTTTTCACTATTGGTTACAATAATGTTTTCTTTTACATAGTAATAACAATTTCCCGATAAATCGGTGCAATCTCCGATAATTGTTTGTGCTTTTGTTGTTACACTACAAAATAGTGCAGCAACCATTAAATAAATTTTGTTCATAAATATAAGTTAGTTTAAAATTTGTGTTAGTTTTAATCGGGTAGTACCTCTGTTTTTATCATCCATACCTTAGGTTCAGTCATTCCGTCAATCCACTCTTTAGCGGTAGGAATATAACCATTACAGTCTTCTTTTACATGTTGTTCACCAATGTATCGGACGTATACAGTCTTACCATCGCTATTTACAATTGTCTTACCAAATACTCTCTCGCATTCAAAAATGCCTTCGCTATGATGACGAAACAACCGATGTCTACTATGTGCAATCCATGCCTTAGTTTCATCAAACCAATCATGAATCTTAATGTAATCATCTGTTGTTCCGCCCCACTTGCGTACGCTAGACTTAGCGTGATTAATTGGGTGTGCCATGCTAATCTAAAATGTTACCCTTTATCTCCTCTTCTTCTATTTCAATGATGTTTACATAATGATCTACACTAAAATCACCATTTTCTGTGCAGATACATCCTGTACCACCACCTCCGTCGTTATTATACCAATCAGAAGCATCGTCAAGAATAATACTATAAATACGATCGGAAATTAATTGGTGCAGTTCTTTGGAAATACCATCCTTTACATTCGATACAATATCATAATCACTTATACGGATCGTACCATGTTCGTCTTGCTCTGCAGCATCTTTGGGTATCAAATAGATATCATCAATGGAACCGCTATCACCACCACCTGAATAATCAAAACCGATATACCCATATCCTTTCAATCGGATTTGAAAAAGTATATCTTTAAATGTCATATTTACATCAATGTCAAGTACATTTTTGTTATCACTCATAAAAATTCCTCAAGTTCTAATTCTTCTTCAAGTACGTCTTCACGTACTAATTTGTCTATAGGTACAAACCTGTGTAAACTAAATGTAGGTTCCTGAAATGATTTTGAGAGTCTATCGTACACATTAATAGAATTCTTTATTTCTACTAACAATACACCAGTTTTATCTAACATGTTGTAATAACGCATATCTCTGATTGTATATACATTATCTTTTTTAGGTCTGTTAGGTATTAACTCTATAGATCTAGGGTCGAATACGTCATTGATACAGACTACTTGGTCACCTACCTTAAACATCGTCTTTAGTTTTACCAGTTTGTTTAATAAGATCTACAAGACTTGCTATAAAAATAACAGCAACTACTATAATTACGGTATAAAGTGCTGCATTATTCATCACCTTCACTGTATTGATTTACAGGTTTAGTATTAGAACCTAGGTATACTTTTAAAGTCTTACCATCATCGTGCAGTTGAAAATCAGCAACATCAAAGTCTAGTCCTTTGAAAAGAGAGACTAGTATACCTAATTTATGCTTGTTTGTAGCATAGTTAACTACCTCAATTCTAGAGATCTTTTCTAAATTAATTTCCATACCTTAACTTAATTTACCAAGAACTTACATTAGTTACACAAAAATTTTCACCTGGATTGCCATCAAACCATGTGTTGTAATCAAAGCAAAATGTTTTTTTGTTACCACTACAGTTATTTTCTATCTCTAGCCAATAACAATCGCCATCAATACCATCGCGTGTAATTGTACCGCAGTTACACTCTTCCTTTTTACAAGATAATAAACTCGCAATAATTGTAAATACTAATAAAACTTTTTTCATATAAATATTGATTTGTTACGTAATTGTTCTGATTCTTCTTTTGTAAGGGATTCCAGCATGTTAAAGTAATCAGCTGTTATATTATCTGGAATCTCTTGATAAGTATCGTAGTACTTTTTCATTTTCAGCTGTAAATCTACAAGTTTATCTATAACGGTCATCTTTAAATTTTAAAAAGTTAAACTTACTTAATAACTTCTGCATTTACCTCTATGATTTTATAAAATTCATTAGTGGTCATACCAGAATAGATAAAATCAACAAAGATTTTTAATGCGTGTAGTTGCGAGTAATCAAAATTAAGTACACCACCCTCTTTTAATGGAGCACCATCGGTATCCATAATCTGTAATGTTATAACATCATTTTCTATAGAAGCTGTGTATAAAACGCTATCTCGCAGATCTTTACGCCACTGAAAGCTATCAGAATAACTGATTGTATATACAGTAGAGTCTTGTCCAATCAATACTTTTCTGATACAAAAGTCATAGGAACTACCATCGTCATCTAACAACATTACTAGGTAATTTTTAGATAGCGGAGCACTTACTATCTTAGTAATATTTTCCGCAGTTTTTTTCTTTTTGCTCATTTTATCGTTTAAATTTCTATTCCTGTTCTATTTGTTCCTTGTAGAAGCATGTTGCGTAATCTTTCTACAATATCGTAAACCTCGTCAGAATGTTCTTCGTATTTACATATGCTTCTCATCTCATTATTTAAATCAAAGAGAATACTGTAAAAGTCTGAACCATGTACAGCTAGATCAAACTCGTGTTGATCATCAGGCAAATTAAAAGTAAGTGTTGCTTTCATAATGTGTCTTATATGTAACAAATCTTTTCCTTTTTGTGACTTTTATGGGATAAAAAAGAATTAAATATCATACCTTATCGGGTATTATTCGGGTTAGTGAATGACTTATCATACCTTATCGGGTGTAGATGCAATTATAACTCTAATTCGTGTTCATAAAAATACGGACAACTCCATTTTGGGGTATCACATTTCAGTTTAACCATTTTTCCTTTATAACAACCAGTTTCAACTACCGTTGCCATTCCAGAATGGATTGTTTTAATTCTATCCCCTGTTTTTAATTTATTAAATGTTAGTTTCATTGCTCACCTGCTTTAATTGTTTTTTGTATCCTATCGAATAGGTCTTGTAAATTCTTTACCGAGTCGATTGACCAACCATCAGTTTTCAAGACGTAGAAACATCCTCCATCGTTGTCAATTCCCAGAGAAGATTCACATTCAATCGTTAGCGTTTCAATTTCGTCTGCTGATATACAATTACCTTCTTGTGAAAACTCAAAAGTTGCTCTATCTAATTTTGGTTCATTCATTGCTCACCTCCTTTTTATTCTTTTGTTACTTCTATGTTCCGTTCCTTTCTCTCCTGCTTGGTTAACGTTTCGTGCCTCCTGGCTCTCATAATTGTGCGTGCGTTCTTGATGACCTTGTTGGTTTCCGGGTCAATTACCTTGAAGTCCATAGAGTGGACAAGACCGCAGTCGCAACACGCCATCTTGTATCCCTTTTCGATGGGCATCTGCCATTCGTTCTTCGGGACGTCGTAGAAGTCTACCTTCTTTTTTTCTTTTTTACTCATTGCTCACCTCCTTTGTATACTTCGTTGTAATATTCTGAACCGTCGTTAAAATCTTCTTTGGTTCCTTTTGAATAAAAATATCCGTAATTGCCTCCATTCCATGCTTCAACAATCTGCTCCTTCTCCATTGCTTTGGCTTTTACAAATACATCTGCTAAATCATTACCAATAAAGTATTGATTATTCATTATGTATTGAATTAGATACTCAACCGCTGTTTGTTTTTTCATAGCTTTACCTCCCAATAGTGTTCACAGGTACCATCTTCTTTAATAGGAGTATCGAAAAAGTAACTTTGTCTATA
>Ga0315909_10008362_pt1 | contig 11353 bp, 10 predicted proteins | sample LakEriMetagenome_11_FD_203527 | JGI IMG/M metagenome (GOLD analysis project Ga0315909, IMG submission 203527) | Freshwater fungal communities from buoy surface, Lake Erie, Ohio, United States - Buoy 2 MA125 | ecosystem: Environmental > Aquatic > Freshwater > Lake | place: USA: Lake Erie, Ohio...
CCGGTCCCAATCAATGGCGGGGATCATATAGCCGTCGACGGCGACCATGGCATCTTTCAACTCAGACGCGCTCGCGGCTTCGCGGCGCAAATCGAGTTCGCGCAAGGTCCAGCGTTTCAGATTGGCGATGACAAGCTGTGGTCGCAAGCGCGCAGCTTCGCCGCCCAATGCTTCCAAATGCGCTGCGGCCCATTCATAGGTTTCGATGTCACGGGCAAATTGTTCGCGAATACCGGGACGAAGCACTTTGACAGCGACGTCTTTGCCTTCGGTTGTGCGTGCCCGGTGCACCTGCGCGATGGAAGCTGCGCCTACGGGTTCGGGGTCGATATACTCAAACAGCTCTGCAGCCGGTTTATTCAAGCTGCTGTCGATTTGTGCGTACACAAGATCGAACGGTGCGGGCGGAAGCTGATCCTGTAGCGACAGCAGATTGCGGGCCGCTTCCTCACCGATGATATCGGGACGGGTCGCAAGCGTTTGCCCAAGCTTAATGGCCGCAGGGCCAATGGCGCGAAAGGCGCCGGCATAATCGGGCACATTGGGCTGACGCGTTCCGATGCGCGCGATACGGCAAAGGCGTTTAACTTGCGGCGGCGTGTTCCGATCCGCTTCGATCGCGCGCAGCGCACCGTGCCGCGCGAGAATGCGGCCCCATTTGAGCAAACGGAAAATATGGGTTGCAGGACGTGTCATCAGCGCGGAAGTTAAACCTTCCAGCCGCTATGAATGGCAACAAGTCCGCCCAAAATGGGTTCTACCTTCGTTTGCACAAAGCCAGCTTCGCCAATCATGCGCTTAAAATTTTGCATGTCGGGGAAACGGCGGATCGATTCGACGAGATATCGATAGCTGTCCTCATCACCCGCGATGGCTTTACCAAGCTTAGGGACAAGCTTGTCCGAATAGACGTCGTAAATTTGTGCGAGGCCAGGCCATTCAACGGTCGAAAATTCGAGGCAGAAGAAGCGGCCACCATAACGCAGCACGCGATGTGCCTCGCGCAGTGCCTTGGGAATGTCGGTGACGTTGCGGATACCGAACGCAATTGTGTAGGCATCAAAATGCGCATCGGGAAAGCTGAGCGTTTCGGCATTTTGCGGGGACCAGATCAGGCTGTCGATCCCGCGCTTCATCGCGCGCTCCATACCGACGTCCAACATGTCTTCATTGATGTCGGATACCGTGACCTGCGCGCCTGATTTTTCCATGCGGAACGCGATGTCGCCCGTTCCGCCCGCCATATCGAGGATATCTTCGCCCTCGCGCGGTTTCACACGGCGCACAAAGGTGTCTTTCCAAAGGCGATGCATGCCGCCGGACATCGCATCATTCATGATGTCATATTTGCGCGCGACATTGGAAAAGACGCCGCCTACGCGTTTTGTCTTTTCTTCAGGGCTAACCTGTTCATAGCCAAAGGATACCGTATCATTCATTCTGCAGCCTCTAGCCGATTGTTGCGCCAGCCGCAAAGGCTGTTAGGGTCAGGACCTATTAAATGCACCATCGCGGTTTGAGGCCATATTGTTTAGTGCAAGGCGGCAAGCGCCGGACTTAGTGGTTCTAAGTCCAAGCTTGCCAACGCAGCAATGGACAATATGGGTCAAATCCGAAGGACGCCAAAATGGCTTCGATCTCAAAGCAAAATGCCCTTGCAGGCAGAATAACTGCCTGCGGCGGACATTTTACTTCGATATCTTTGCCATTTTGACGCCGCGACGGTGCATTCAATAGGTCCTGACCCTGGGTGCAAAACGATATGCCAGAATTACCTGAAGTGGAAACCACAGTCGCCGGCCTGCGTTCGGTGCTTGAAGGCGAGATTATCGTGCGGGCTGAACCGCGCCGTGCGGACTTGCGCTGGCCCATCCCGGTCGATCTGCGTCAGCGGTTGACGGGCGCGCGAATCGAAACGCTCGGGCGGCGCGCCAAATATGGCCTTATGCATACCGATCGTGAGGATACGCTGATATTCCATTTGGGCATGTCCGGACGATGGCGTGTGGATCCTGCGGAAATCGAAAAGCATGACCATTTCATTCTGGAAACAGCCAGCGGTCGGGTTGTCGCGTTGAATGACCACCGCCGCTTTGGTTCGCTCGATATTATCGATTCGGCCAAATTGGACAGCTATCGCTTTTTTGAAAAAATGGGGCCGGAGCCTTTGTCGCCGGCATTTGATGCAACTGTGCTGCGCGATGCGCTGCACGACCGCAAGGCCCCTATTAAAGCCATGCTGCTCAACCAGAATATCGTCGCAGGCTTAGGCAATATCTATGTGTGTGAGGCGCTGCACATGGCCGGCATTGACCCGCGGGCGCCAGCCAGCTCAATTAGCAAGCCTAGGCTAGTGCGCCTTGTTGTGGCGATTAAAGAGGTGCTGACGGCGGCGATCGCGGCTGGCGGATCGACCTTGCGTGACTTTGCTGCACCCGACGGAGAACTTGGCTACTTTGCCAAGGATTGGCGCGTCTATGGCCGCGAAGGGCAGGACTGCGGTTGCGGCGCGCCTGTTCAACGGCGCGTTGATTCGGGGCGCTCGACCTTTTACTGCGCGAAATGTCAGCGATAGTGCGGTATTTCGAGGTTGACGAATCTGTTGGGCAGGGTTAAGGGCCGCTCCTTCAACGGACGTGTTTCATAAAGACGTCTCCGCAAATATCGAAATTCGAGGATAAAAATGGCCAATACGCCGCAAGCAAAAAAGCGTATCCGTCGCAATGCGCGTCGCACCGAAGTTAATGGCGCACGCGTCAGCCGCATCCGTACCTTCATCAAAAAGGTAGAGTCGGCGATTGAACTCGGTGACAAGTCGGCAGCCGCTGCTGCACTCGCTGCTGCACAGCCTGAATTGGCGCGTGGCGTATCCAAGGGCGTTCTGCATAAGAACACAGCATCGCGCAAATTTGGTCGCCTCACAAAGGCGGTTGGCGGTCTCGCTTAACCCATGTTTTATAGGCTGGCTGGTCCAGCCTTAAAATTTGAAACCCGCCGTTTTCCCGGCGGGTTTTTTATTGCCCACTGTCACAAAGCCAAAGGCGACGGATTTCCCGCGATTCGGAAGATATTCACAGGGGTTTTTGCAAAAAAGTGAGCAAAATTAAGTGCTTAAAAATTAATTGACGCATTTGCTTGGCTGTTGCCGAGTCAATGCCATTTATTTCATTTTTTTTGCAGCGCTGCACTTGATCGACTCGTTTCGAGCGGTCTAAGAAACTGTTTCCAGCAATGCATGACGACAGTCGGGCAGTGCCTCACATGGAGAATAAGACATCGCGACTGCTGCATTTGGCAACAAATGCATAGTGACTGTCTGTGCGCTTCGCATGTGGGCAGATAGCGCGCGGTTGTGTTGGTCTGGATGGGGTGGAAAATTGGGGGCAGGCACGTTGGCCGAAGATAAATCAGTATCGCATATGACATTAGATCAATCACATGGCGAAAATGCCGGCCTGACGTTGAAATCCCGTTTTGATGGTGATTGGCAGACAATCTCATCTGGCTTGCGTCGCGATTTGGGCGCGCAAATATATGGCCAATGGATTCGCTCCATCACCCTTGGTGATTTTTGTGACCTGACGGGTACGCTCGAACTTCTTTTGCCCTCCGATTTTTCGGCAAGTTGGGTGTCGGATCATTATGCCGATCGCCTGCGTTTGGCTTGGTCGAGCACCAATAAAAGCGTGAAGCAGCTTAAGATCCGCACACGCCCCGGTGCACCACGCGTCGAATTGCTCCGTGCGTCGACAAACGCCGAACGCATTGTTGCGCAAGAAGCGAATGATGCTCTGCCGCCACGTTCGGCACTTGATCCGCGCATGACGTTTGCGAATTTCGTTAAAGGCCAAACCAATGTTCTCGCGCTCAGTGCTGCAGAACGCGTGGCGTCGAAAGACAAGCCGCTGTTCAATCCCCTTTATCTTCAAGCGGCAACGGGTCAGGGTAAAACCCACCTGATGCATGCCATCGGTCACGCTTATGCCGAAGTGAACCCCGACGCGCAGATCATTTATATGTCTGCAGAAAAATTCATGATGGAATTTGTGACCGCGATGCGGCGCAAGGAAGTCATGGAATTCAAGGCGCGCTTGCGTGCCGTCGATGTGCTGTTGATTGACGATATTCAGTTCATCATTGGCAAGGTATCGACGCAGGAAGAGTTCCTCCACACCATCGACGCCATCATCGGTGCCGGCAAACGCCTCGTCGTTGCTGCCGACCGCGCACCGCAAGCGCTTGACGGCGTGGATCAGCGCATCCTGTCGCGTCTGTCGATGGGTCTGGTCGCGGACATTCAACCAGCGGACCTGGAACTGCGCCGCCTGATTCTCGAACAACGCCTTGCCAACATGCCCGAAGCGCAAGTTGGTGAAGATGTGATCGAATTTCTGGCCCGCACCATCAGCCGCAATGTCCGCGAACTCGAAGGTGGCCTGAACAAGCTGCTGGCATATGCCCAGCTGACCGGCAAGCCAGTGACCCGGACCTTGGCGGAAGAGCAGCTGAAAGATATTTTGAGCGCTTGCCGCCGCCGTATCACCATCGACGAAATTCAACGTGCGGTATGCGAATATTATCGCATCGACCGGAGCGAAATGTCATCGAAGCGCCGAGCGCGCGCCGTTGTCCGCCCGCGTCAGGTCGCCATGTATCTCGCCAAGGTCATGACACCGCGTAGCTATCCGGAAATCGGACGCAAATTTGGCGGACGTGACCATTCGACGGTAATTCACGCCGTGCGCTTGGTCGAAGGCTTGCGTCAGCAGGACAGCGACATGGACAATGATGTCCGCGCGCTGCTCCGTCAGCTCGAAGCGTAATCCACCCCTTTTCAACATCCTTTCCAGAGCCTATCCACTTATAGGGAATCGGAAGGGATGCGATGGGACAATCTTGTGCGTCATGCGGGTCGGCAAATGCGGTTCGCGCGCTATTTTGTGCACATTGCGGCGCTTCGCTGAAAGCGCGACCTGTGTCCCGGGCTGCCCCCAAACGTTCACGGGTGATGCCTGTCGCGGCGCTGATTATTCTGCTGATTTTCGTTGGTTTATACTTCTGGCTGTTCGTCCTTGATGACATGCAGAACGGTTCGGTAACACCTGCTGTCGATCAGAGCACAAGCGCGACGGCCGCGGCCGAAATTTTCTTCACAATGACCGAGGCGAATATTCGCGACAAGCCGAGCACGGCCGAAAGCGTGATATTGGGCAAGCTGCCGCGCGGATCGCAAGTGACAGGCGTTGTTCAGCCGGGTTCACCGCCCGGCGATGGTTGGATTGCATTGAGCGACGGCAATGGCTTCATCGCGATGGTCAATCTTTCACCGTCGAAGCCACCCGAGCTTGTCACCTTGCTGAACGATCAATCATGGGTTGTTGATATGCCCGTTGATGTGTGGGCGACGACGGCGTCGGATAGCGCGCTTATTGATCGTGCGCGCGCAGACACCACGCTGAAACTTGTTGGCCTTACCGCCGACGACTTCATTGAGGTGAAGCTTCCGGATAATCGCTACGGCTATCTGGCCGATGGAAAATCCATATTGGCGCGCTTGGGCGGAAAACCGATTGCCATTGGCTTCAATCCGCAAACATGCGCCTTCAGTGGTGAGATTGGCGCGGAATTTACCAAAATTGGCGCGCGGCTTCGGGCGCAATGGCAAGCATTGGAAGCGAAAGAATATGCTAACGAGGCTGCACGCGAAAAAGCCTATGCCAAGGTCGAAGGCAAAAGCAGCTATGCGCGCCTGCGCCGTTCATTTGATGGATTGTCGCTCACGGCGCTTGGCCAGCATTATGAATCGCAATCGCTATATTTCGCGGACCCGCCAGCTAAGGTCATTACCGTTTTCCGCGACAATGGGTTTAACATTGGGCCCGATGGCATATTCAGGGCAACTGAACTTTACGCCGGCATATCCAGCACCCGCGGTGAGGGCACGGCCTATGGCCAAACCGAGCTGAGTTGCGGGGTCTGATCTCCAAGCTTCGCCGATTTCGCGAAGTGCTTAGTTGAGCGGGTTAGCGCTTTTCCTCTGGCGCAACCGAGATACGGACTGTTTCGCCGCCATTGCCGGGGAATCCTGTAAACATCGCCTCAACCAGATTTGGCACCAGATAAGGCAGCTTGTTTGACCGCGACTTGGCTTCCGCCTTGCCTTCAAACAAGCGCTTGCCATCGCCATTACGGTCAATCTTCATATCGAGATTGGCCGTGAATACTGTGAAGCTGTCGATTTCATAGGGGCGGTTGAAGCCGCTATACAAAAATGGATCATAATAGCCGACGACGTAACGCGCGCCGCGACGGGTGCGCACGACATAGGGCCGGTAAAAGCTGCCAAAGCCCCAATAAGGGTCATAAAACGGATCTTGGCGAACGATGTTGCGTTCCTTGCCCTGATCGACCGCATAATCGAGCGAGACGGTCATATCGGCATTTGCGCCCGACGCGGGCACATAACCGATTTCCTGAAGCTCGCTTGCAACCAAAGCCGCATATTGGCCAAATTCAATGCCGCCTGCATTGTCCGGGTTGGCCGCGCGGATAACAAAGGTCTGGCCTTGCGGTGCGGGCAATTCCTGAAAACGCGAGACATCCGCGTTAAACGGCGTTGCACAGGCACCAAGTGCCAGCATTGCTATCGGAGCAAGAAAAGTTGCGACCTTCTTCATCATTTCAAATCCCCTAAGCAGCGACCGAGCGCCTTCAATAATACAACGCCATTACGTTACAATAGTTTCGCTGAACTGTGGTTGAACGGCACTAGCGCACAATTTAGCGCAGCAGACCCAGCGCGGCATAAGCTGCCTTCAACGTTGGTCCGCCAAGCTCACGCGCTTTCGCTGCCCCCTTGGCAAGCGCAGCGTCTATTTGCTCGTGATCATCCTTCAGAACAGCGAAGCGTTCGGAAATGGGACGCAGATGTTCAATGACGATTTCGGCCAATGCCGGTTTAAATGCGCCAAAGCCCTGATCGCCGAAACGCGATAGTGTCGCCTCGACAGTCTCATCGGCAAAGGCGGCGTAAATGCCGACAAGATTTTTCGCTTCGGGACGGCCTTCAAGGCCCGCAGGTTCCGACGGAAGCGGCTCAGGATCCGTCTTGGCCTTCTTGATTTTGCTCAGGATGGTGTCGGCATCGTCTATCAGGTTAATCCGGCTCATATCGCTTGGATCCGACTTTGACATTTTCGAACTGCCGTCGCGCAGGGACATGATGCGCGCGGTTTCTTTGGGAATGATGGGATCGGGCAAGGTGAAGATATCGGTGCCGTTGCCGAAATCCGTGTTGAACTTCTGGGCAATGTCGCGCGCCAGTTCCAAATGCTGCTTTTGGTCTTCGCCGACCGGAACATGCGTCGCCTGATACAATAAGACGTCGGCAGCCTGAAGCACGGGGTAGGTGAACAGCGCAATGCTGGCGCCTTCGCGGTTCTTGCCCGACTTGTCCTTGAACTGCGTCATGCGGTTCAGCCAACCCATGCGCGCGGTGCCGGTGAGCAACCACTGTAGCTCCGCATGGGCAGGGACCTGCGCTTGGTTGAACAATATCGCCTTGTCGGTGTCCAATCCGCACGCGAGCAAGGCCGCGGCCATTTCGCGCGTGTTCGCCGTCAATTCGGCCGGAACATGCGGCATCGAAATCGCGTGCAAATCGGCAAGGAAGTAAAGGCATTCCATTTCATCCTGCATTTTCACCCAGTTGCGGATCGCACCCAGATAATTGCCCAAATGCAGATTGCCGGTGGGTTGAATGCCAGAAACGACGCGCATGATGATTACTCGCTTATATTGGCCGCAGGCGAGGCTGCACGCCGGCGGAACAGGGATTTCAATTCTTGAATTCGGTAAGCGCCAAAAAGCAATATGGCCAGCGCATATACAGCGCCGCCAGCGCTGACGAGGACCGACAGCACAGCGATGCGTCGCCACAATCCCGTGCCCAATTGGTCTTCAATGATTTCATTGCCGAAAAACAGCGCGACACCCATCAATGCTGCAGCCAGAACAATGCGCCACGCCTTTTGCTTGAGCCGCGCATCGACCGCGATATGCCCGCGTTTGCGCAAGGTGAACCACAGCAAGGCGACATTGACCCAGGCCGATATCCCAGTCGCAACGCCAACGCCGATATGTGCGAGCGGCCAAATAAGAATGAGGTTACCGATAAGGTTCACCAACATCGACCACAAAGCCAACCGCAGCGGCGTTTTGGTGTCGCTGCGCGCGTAAAATCCGGGTGTCAGCACCTTGATAAGGACATAAGCCGGTACGCCGGCGGAAAAAGCCATCAGGACAGCGGCGGTCCCCCGCGTGTCGGCTGCTGTGAATGCGCCATGTTCAAATATGCCATGGACGATTGGTATCGCCGAAACGATCAGAGCCGCCGTTGCGGGCATCGCAAAGAACAACGCTAGTTCGACGGCGCGATTTTGCGTGTCGGACGCTGCCTTGCTATCGGCACCGGCGATTTGCCGCGAAAGCGCAGGCAGGATCGCGGTACCAATTGCGATGCCAATCAATCCCAATGGCAGCTGATTTAAACGGTCTGCATAATAGAGCCAAGACACCGACCCTTCTGGCAAGAACCGCGCCGCGAGCGAGGTTGAGATAAGAAGGTTGAATTGAATGGCGCCTTGGCCAATCGCGGCTGGCGCAATCAATGCGAGCATCAATTTTACGTCGGGCGTTAGACGTGGCAACGCAAGCTTCAGGCTGGCCCCCGCGCGGTGGCATGCCCACATGAGCCAAAGCAATTGGAGCGCGCCGGATACGGTGACCGCTATCGCCTGCGTGACCGCCGTTTCAACTTCGCTGTCACCACGGAAGAAAATCAGCGCGATAATCATGCAGATATTCAGCAATATCGGCGCGGCGGCATTAACCCAGAAACGGTTCAGCGAATTCAATATCCCGCCAAGCAGTGACACCAACGAGATGAGCGCGAGATAGGGAAAAGTGATAATCGTGAGATGGCGTGCGAGCGCAAATTTCTCCGGCCCGCCATCGGGGAAGCCGCCGGTCATCGCCCAGACAACCGGACCCGCCGCCAGCATCATGATGCCCGTGAACAGTACCAGAAATGGAAACAGCACCGAAAGCACTTGGCTCGCGAATGTGCGCGCGGCGGTGAGGCCCGATTGTGCCTTTTCGCGTTCCGCCTCGGTCATTTTTTTGTTGAACAGAGGTACAAAAACCGCCGCGAATGCGCCTTCGGCGAACAATGCACGAAACAGGTTCGGCAGTCGCCATGCAATCAGAAACGCGTCGGACGCAAGGCCTGCACCGACATAGCGCGCCATCAACATATCGCGCACAAGACCAAGCACGCGGCTAACCAAAGTCAGCCCCCCAATGGTAATGCTGTTTCGAACCAGGCTCATATGTTCACCTGGTGCCTACGGCTTCAGGCTTCGCCTGCAGGCTGCGTTTCTGCCATCTGCTGTGCTTGCGTGATCTGCTGGATATACAATGCGTTGAAATCGATCGGTTCGAGAACGAGCGGTGGATAGCCTGCGTCGCGAACGGCATCGGCGACAATCCGGCGTGCAAACGGGAACATCAAACGCGGTGCTTCACCGAAAAGGAACGGGTGCGCTTGCTCGTCGCTGACATTGCGCAGACCAAATAGCGTGCCGTACTCGAGCTCGACCGAGAAATGGACGCCATTTTCGCTTTCGGCTTTGACCGCGAGTTTCAAGGTGATTTCGTGCACTTCATCGGTGATGGCATTGGCCAGAATGTTCACCTGGACGTCGATTTGCGGGGTCACTTCCCAGTTAAAGCTGTGCGGAGCATTCGGGTTTTCTACCGACAAGTCCTTGATATACTGGTTCAACATACCCACCGCAGGTGCGGTATCTGCGCCATTGGCTTTTACATTTTCGGAAACGATGGTGCCTGCTTCGTCAGCCATGTGATGTCGTGCTTTCCTATTGATTGTCATAGACGCCAAATCGCGCCCCCTCATGGCCGTCGCGCCTAGCAGGGTGACCGGCAAAGGGCAATGATTGTTGCACATGCGGCAAGCCGCACTTTTCTTTGGGTAAAGCCCTTTGAACCCGCAACATTAGTGCTTATATGGTATTGAGGCGGAGCTGGATGGGAGATATTCCATACCATCTAAATTTTATGCCGGACTTATTTGGCGCATGGAGGCGTTGTGACGTTCACTATTGTATTGCTTGCTCTTGTTGCAGCGTTCCTCGGCCTTCGGCTTTATTCGGTGCTTGGTAAACGCACGGGCCACGAACAGGAACCCGTTGCGCGTCGTCCGATTGAAACGACAGCCCAGCCTATGCTGCGTCAGCCTGCGGCAGGCACTGATGCCGCAGCGGCCATTCCTGCGAACGAAATCTCAAATGTCGATATGGCTGCACAAAGCGGCATCAAGGCAATTGCCAATGCGGACCGGAGCTTTGACCTCGGGCTGTTCGTAGAAGGATCCAAAACCGCCTACAAAATGGTGCTTGAGGCCTATTGGCGTGGTGACAAGGAAGCGCTGCGTTTCCTGTGCGACGATGATGTGTTTGATAGCTTTGCCGAGGCCATTGATGGTCGCGAAGCGCGCGGAGAGACATTGGCGAACCGATTGGTGCGGATCGACGAAGTGCGTGTTGTCGATGCCAGCTACGACCATCCAATGGCGCGTGTTACCGTTCGGTTTGATGCCGACATCGCCGCGATGGTGAAGGATGCCGAAGGCAATATCATCGGCGGTTCGATGACCGACGCTGTTGAAACGCATGATATTTGGACGTTCATGCGCGATGTTAAGTCAGGCGGCCGCAACTGGAAGCTTGACGAAACCGACTCGGTCTGATTCACCCGGGCGATGAAACGCGCCCTTTTTGCCCTAGGCTTATCCGCTCTTACCCTGTCTGCTTGTTCGGGCGGCATCATCCCAAATGGCGTGCCGACCGCATCAACGGGCGCATCACGTCCATCGCCTGACGCCGGTTTGCCTGAAAAGGCAGCCAAGCCCATTCCATCTACGCCTGCGGCAACGTTTGCTGCGCCCGTGCAAACAGGCGACGGTTCGACGGCGGCGAGCTTAGGCGTCGTGCGTGGTCCAGAAATTGGATCGCTGCAGGTCGATGCCCGCAAGGCACAGCTTGCCATGGATAGTTTTCGCACCAGCTGTCCCGGCCTTGTTCGGCGCACTGACAGCAGCGGCCTTACGCAAGGTGCCGATTGGGTTCCCGCCTGCGACGCTGTAAAAACATGGACGGGTGACGCGATATCCTTCTTCGCGGCGTATATGGACGCGGTGCAAGTCGGTAACGGCAAAGCGTTCGCCACAGGCTATTATGAACCCGAGATTGCCGGTTGCCGCACGCGGCAGGCG
>Ga0315909_10008368_pt1 | contig 11349 bp, 3 predicted proteins | sample LakEriMetagenome_11_FD_203527 | JGI IMG/M metagenome (GOLD analysis project Ga0315909, IMG submission 203527) | Freshwater fungal communities from buoy surface, Lake Erie, Ohio, United States - Buoy 2 MA125 | ecosystem: Environmental > Aquatic > Freshwater > Lake | place: USA: Lake Erie, Ohio...
AACTCCATTTGCATAACCTTCTTTTACACACTCTAAATCAGTGTGATTTTTTCTACGTTTGTTTTCTGTCATATAACTTATTATTTTATATAAATGTACAAAGGCCCCTTTACGGGGCCAAATTATTTTTTTAAAATATTAAAAATATTATTTAACAAGGCCAATTAGGATTATAAGCAAATTGTAAATCTAAAGATCCATTATGAAAATAAGATGAACTATAAACTGTAGCTATAGAATTTGAGTATTCATATATTAGGCTTGGTGAATAAGAGTAATTCCCATTTGAAGATGTTAACTGAGTATATATTTGGATATGAGAATATGGTGGGTTTAAGTTAGAACCTGTAAGTTTAGTAAAATAGTAATATTCACGTCCTTCATTTGCATAATAAAGCGTATTAGCTTGGACAGGGACAGGCATTGAGGAAGAAATAGGGTAATTAGGGCATGGGGTTCCTCCTAAAGAAGGTAAATTAGTCCATCCATTAGATGAAGATATAAATGGAAGGGTATTCATTGAATAATAACCTAAAAGCCTTTGTGCAAAATTTTGAAAAGAAAGAAAACTTGGAGTGGTTTGGATTTGGGAGATGTAGTTATACCATAAAGTAAGGATGTTATTTGATTTACTTCCAAAAGTATTAGTTACATTTAAAGGAGATAGGGAAGTATATTGTGATAATGCATCTTGATTTATGGAATTTACTTGGGTTTGGATACTTCCTTGAATAGAATTACAATTTGATGCTGTTATTCCATTAGTAATAGCAGGCATAGGAATTGTAATAGTGTAGTCGTCTCCAGGTGTTGGATTATCTACATATTCAATTAAAGGATATCCAGATTTATGAAATCTAAATTCATAGAAAGGAGAACCATCTCCACAAGCTTCAGTAGAAGTAGGAAGGTTAATCTTATAATATGTATAATAATTTACATTTGTATTATCCAGGTCAAAAGGATTTAAAATATCGTATGAATTAGAGGTATTAAGTGTAGCATTAGTCCATGATCCTGCCTCTATTCTAGTTTTGTAGTAATTGTAATCTGTTACATTATTGAAAGACATTGAAATTACTCCTTGAGTTTGGCCAGAAACTACTCTTGTGGATTTGTGGTATTTTATAGTAGAATTAGGTGTGGGTACAGAGCAATTTGTAGTGTTGTTTGGAAAGAATTCTGCAAAGGGTGTAAAGCATTGAGAATAATTCTGGGTAGGAAAAGAATTGTTGTATACATTCCATTCGTAAGGTGGGGAGATAGTATTAATAGTGTTCCATCCAAATCCATATGTCCATTTATCCATTGATGAGGTACATGCTGAGGATGTTAGTGGTTGAGTGATGCTTACAACACCACAACAATTATAAGTTATTTTTAATTTACTTAATTTAACTTTTGGAAAAGGTTCTAAACAATCATCACACCCAAAAGTATCTAAACATTGCATTTGAAGATTCCAGGATGTGTTTGGGTTTGTGGTTGAAGGGGCAACAGTAATTTCAAGTTTGTCATTTAAACTTCTTGAAAGATTAGTTAAAGTAAAAACTCTTTTTACGTCAGAGCCATTGTGTATTTTTGGGTAAGTATTATCTAAAATACATCCATTTGTTCCAGTAGTTCCACTAGCGGGTGGGTTAAGATACAATAAACTACTTTGTCCAATATTACTTGATCCTACACTAATATTTTCTAGCCAAATAGGTTGAGAATATAAAGAAGGATCATTTGTTCCATTTGGATTTCCAGAGATAAATTTCATCGATAATATATCTGGAAGTTGATATCCGGTAAATTTATAAGCAAAATAATTAGTACTTGAGGATAAAGCATATGTTGCGGAAATTGGAGGGGGTGTTGCGTTATTTCCTTGAGCGGTAAATGAGATTTGGTGGGAATATGGAGGTGGGTTTTGACCATTTGTACATGAAAAAGGAGCAACTACCATAGTATCAAAGCAACTTGTAAAGGGCAATGGATTACCTCCTAATACTCCCGCTAAACTGCTATAAGTTACACCATTTATTATAATATCGTGAATTATTCCAACCCATGATCCATCCAATACCATTGGAGAAGCATCTCCAACCATTGGGTGAGGATAATTCCATGATAATGTAGTTCCAATTCCACTAATAAAAGTTGGAGTTGTTGAACCATTTCTATACCATCCAATTGTATAATCGGTAATAACACCACAAGTAGAGGATAAAGTTCCCGCAATTATGCGTCCTACTGTTGATGTTGAAAATGTATCAAAAGATAAATTACATTCATCACATATTGAAAGTGGAGTTGGGTTTAAATTTATTATTGCATAACAACAATTAATTGTAATACTTCCCGCATTTATGTTTTCGGGGGCAAATATTGAAGAAACATTGATGTCAGTATTACATTGATCAACAACTATAAGATAAGTAGTTCCTTCGGGAATATTTGTAAGATTAAAAGGACAATTTCCTAAAGGTGATTCAAATAAACTCGTATAAGGAATATTTTGAACTAAAGGAGAATTTAAATCTAAATTTGAATAAATGCTAAAACCTGTTGTAGATAAGTTAGTAACATTAAAATTTGGGGTTGTTGTTTGATCTAAACAAATTGAAAAATTCATAGTTGTATTTTATTATAAATATATTAACAGGGTTTGTGGTGAGTAGTAAGACCAACTTGATAATAAACTGATCCACTACATGTTTGGGTTTTAATATCATTGCTTCCTGAAATAGAAACTAATTTTATTGTGTTATGGTCTACAACGGGGGCTTGTCCTCCTAACCATGCTTTAACTCCTAAAGATTGGGATACATTGTCTATTCTACAAGCATATCCTATAGTAGATGCATATGTTTCAGGTTCAGTAGCTCCGTCTCCAGCAAATACTAAACCTATAATTTTCCAGTTTCCATTTAATTTTGCATATAATGATGATCCTGAATCTCCATGCCAACAAGGAAAACCACATAGGGCTGCTGAGCTGGAATTTGCTAAATTATATGTAGTGTCAACTGATGGTTTAACAAACGCAATTACGTCTTGCATTATTACTGGGGTTGAAATATCTTGTTTATAGTAACTTATATCAATATTTCCCATTCCCCAAATTCTTAATGGGCATAGTGAACCTGATTTTGGTCCAGTAGTTCTTCCTGAGCTAGCTAATGGTGGGTTATAATAGATTGATGTTGGGTCAATCATTCCATCAATTTCTGCTGTAGTTGCAAATGGTAATCCTACATTAGTAGGAAATAAAGTATCTAATCCAACTTGTTTAAAAGAAGATGTAGTGTTAATAATTTGAGCTCCTATACTTGAGGTACAATAAAGTGACATAATCGCAGCATCAACTTTATTTATTTTAGTTGGGTTAGATAATGTTGTTGCTTTAGTATATAAAGGAACATATCTAATAACTCTACCTATACTATTAGTTCCCGTAACTAAAGAAACGGGTTCTTGTTGTTGGTAAACTAATGATTGATACGAAGTTGGGGTTGTATTACTTCCATTTCCATCTACTAAATCAAATTCATTTTGAGGGAAATCATATGTTCTTTGATTAGTATAAAATGCATCTCTAATTATTACGTGGTTATTTGTTAAACCAACTAATGCACCTGTTGCTATATCTTGGCATACTAATCCTAAAGTGCCTATATAGGTATTTCCTTGAGGGTTAAATGGTTGAGAATAATATGTAGAAGTTATTGAAAGTCCTCCTTTTATTGCTCTAGTATATGCTCTATTAGAAGTTGCTCCAGGATATGGACTTGGAAATTCTTGAAGTGGGGTATTTGGTGGGTTATGCACGTATCCTTCACCAGGATAACATGTTGATCCACTATAACAAATGTATGGTTGAGTTTCTCCAAAAGTTTCAACAATTTGCAGCTTATAATCTACTCTACTTCCTGTATACTTATTAAATAATTGAGATATAGAAGAGGAATTTTTTGAGTTAGGATATAAATAAGAAGAAGAAGGAATTGTTATATGAATAGCGGATGATGTTGAAAATAAATTACTATCAAAAAGAGATATTATTGATCCATTTGAACCACTTCCAAATGAACCTGTAGCCCATGATCCACTATGTACTAGATAAGATGAAAGGGTTATATTTACTCCATCTGGCTTTAGAGGGTCTAAAGACATAGATAGCATTGTTTCTTTAATGGTACTATTATAGATTGGCATAATTTATTTTTTTATTTTTTTATTATTAACAAGGTTTAGTATTGAATGAAAGATATAAGGTATGAATAGCATTACATTCTTCACAATTATTATAAACAGTTGGTGAACTTGCAAAATAATTGGTAGAAAATAATCCAAAAATAGCAGATGAAGGGTAACTAGGCAGACCTTCAGAAATTTCTATAAATTTCCAACAATTTTCACTACTGTCTTTTTGTACTTTTTCAGGGGTTGTTGTATTTCCAATTTGTGATTGGATTAAATATAATCCTGTAGAACAGTTTCTATAAACGTAATATGAAGGTTTAGGGTAACATTCTCCAGTAGCTGGGTTTATGTTTCCTATTACTTTACTGCTGTTTAAAGAATTATTGTTGTAAAAACATGTGTAAGCGTTAGGAGATCCTGTAGTAAATGGTGGGTTACTCCATGTATTATTCCCAATTCCTTGAAGAATAGAAGATCCGTTATTATATTTTGTTTCTTTTAAATTTTTAGTTATCCAAACTCTATCTCCTATTACAATACCATCATAATATGTCCCATCGTTTCCTTGATATGCATTTAAAAGCAATTGTCCATTGGTTTCAGTTGCTAATGCCGGTCTAACTAAACGGATTGAAAATCCATAATTTTTAGATCTTATATTTCTATAAACATCTGTTGAGTAATGTTTTAATTCTCTAGTAGCTAAAAGGGTTGCGTTAGTAATTGGAGTTGTTGATAATGAATTAGCACTCCACCATTCTCCATTAAATCCTAAATCACTAAATACACCATTGTAATCACGTTTACCACCTGCTACACCTGCCCATCCACTAGCATTTGTGGAAGTTTGAGCACCTGCATTCGGAAAACCCCAACAAGAAGCATTGTTATCTCGAGAGTAATCTTTTAATTTTCCTCCGGAATTAGTATTTAAAGCACCTTCATAATTACTTGATGGGGGAAGGAAGTTATTATCTAAAGAAGTTGATAAAAAGTTCCAATCTAATTCAGTAGGAATAACCCAAGTATTAAGTACAGAACCGGTATTTACAATTCCTCCAGGACCTCTACCTTGTAATTGATATCCACCTTTATCTACTACATGCCCATTATATAATCTACCATGATTACAAGTTACACAGTCTCCACAAGGTACTGTATTAGCTGAGCTTGTAATTATTGAACATCCATTACATGCATTTCCATTTATTGGGGAAAAATTTGGAGGGCAGATAGTAATATATTGTGAGGATGAGGGTTCAACATCTAATCCGGGCCCATATGAATATATATAATAAAATGTTTCATTAGATGTAGTTGGGTCTTGGGAGGCATTAGAACTAAGCACAGGAAGGTTAATAGAATCAAATATAATGTTTAATTGATCTACAGAGGTTGCATTAGCTATTTCTGCAGAGGTGTTATCAAATATAGCTCCTCCTAAATATTGACCTGATGATTTGCATACAGGTTCTCCCCAGCCTTCAAAATTAACTTTACCACATTGTCCTGCAGGGATTGTAATAGGATAAAGTAATACTGCTGATGTTCCTCTTTTAAAGTTAGTTGGAAAATTGGAATTAATTGAGCCAACTTCGGTTGAGAAACTTGTACCATAATATTCTCCTGTCCATGAACCCGTAATAGGTCTTAAAATATGTGGATTAAAACCAAAAATTAGAGGGAAATTAATAGGTAAATTATTTCCTAATGCAGTCATGTAGAGAGAATAGTTGTAATCGTATGATATTCCGTTTATATTAGCACCAACAGGATAATTAAATGTTGTAGAAGTTGGGATTCTAGCAAATAATTGTTGGTCAGCAGAGATAATAGGTTGAGTATAACTATACCAATAAAGATTGCCTTGGGTAGCATGTGGAGAATTTGCATTGTATTGTCCTTTGTTGCTAATTATAGTTTGTCCATTTAATTTAATTTTCCAAAATTTTTCAGCAGCTATTAAAACATAATAAGTTTTAGGTAAAGCTGTATTATTATTTATAGATGTTCCAAAACCACCCCAACGATTATTAGCTTCTATTACTCTTAATCTTTTATATATCCATGTATTAAAAGGATTAACTCCGGGGATAGGGGTTGACGGGTAAGTTGAAGGGGAATAAGTAGTACTTGATAATTTTAAAGGATTTATCGATGGTCCCGGTGTGTAAAAAAGATTATTTTTTAATATATCAAAAGTATATTGGGTTTTAAAAATATTTGGATTTCCAGCAATTGGAGAAGGATTATTAACAGAAGAATTACCAGCTCCATCTATATCATATTGGTAATAAATGGAAGTGTTTCCATTCCATTGATATGGATCAACATAATTAGAGTTTGCTGGGAAACCTTGATCAAGTGTTATTGGAACATTTCCTGGTAAAGAAGAAGTTGGGATAGATATTGGGGATTGATTTCCTAAGGTAAAAGAAGAGAAATAAGATAAAATACAATTTCCATTACTACTAGTAACATATCCTTCAGGGCATAAACAATCAAGTGAACCTGTTGAAAAACTATATCCTGATCCTGTTATTATGCAATCTAAAGAAGATGTTTGGGTTGTAGGTGGACATGATATTAAAGTTACACAAACATTATCAATTGATATTGATTGATTAAAACTTGAATCGCTATCAAATGAAATTGTAAGATCTGAAACATTAGTATTAGTTAATGTAGCCGAAATTGCTTGAGTAGTTCCTGGGGTTAGGTTTATTGGGAGTAGTTGATTTGAGGCTGAATTTATTATTGCTATTGTGTTTCCAGTTTGGGAAGATAAAGTAGCTTCAAAGCAAACATTATAAGAACATGAAATTTGGAATACATTTGGTCGAGTTAAATATACACCACTAGAGGCACTAGGTAAAATTATAATATTAGCACTACTATTTCCAAAGCCCCAATTAGTAATTCCATATTGATTTACTATTGGACTATTATAAATCCAACCCGATGATCCATTACTAAATGTACCATTACTTATTATATTTGTTGTAGGATTGCAAGGACAATATGTTGATTGTGGAGATGGAGGAGTACAAACTACTGAACAAGATTCGTAAGTTGTATATGATCCTGTATTGTTAATTGTTCCAGGTATGCAGTAAGTAGTTATTGGATCACAATTCCAACCATAACTTTGAGTACAATAAATTGAACATGATGCTAAGGTTGCATATGAACCTGTAGTTCCAACAGATGCAGTTACGCAATTACCATTAACACAATTATATCCTGTTATGCTAGAAGTAGGTGTGGGGATACATGCTGCTGAACATGAATCAAAACTTATGAATGATCCTGTATTTGTTCCAAATGGAACTTGATAACATCCAACTACTTTGTCACAATTCCAATACGGAATATCACAATTTGAAAGACAAATTACTTCATTAGGAAATGATCCTGTAGTTCCAAAAGATGATGTTATACAATTTCCATTTACACAATTATATCCATAAAAGCAATAGTCTTCACATGCCGATAAAGTGGAGAATGAACCTGTATTTCCTGCTGATCCGGTTACACAACCATTACTTGTACATATCCATCCATATTGTCTGCTACATGATGTTTGACATAATGGTAAAGTTGCATATGAACCTGTGTTGTTAATTGTTCCTGGGATACAACTGCCTGAGCAGCAATTCCATCCATAACTAGCTGTATTGGAACAATTTAGTATGCAATCTATTTGGTTTACATATGTTCCGGGAAATGTGCTTGATCCTGTTACACAACTACCAGAAACACAACGCCAACCATAATTAATATTACAGTTTGTTCGGCATTTTAATAATGTATCATATTGTCCAGGGTTACCTGCGGTTCCAGGAACACATCCATTTATAGTACAATTAAATCCATAATCAATACTACAACTTGATTGACATGCAATTGCTGTTAAATAAGAACCGGTATTTGGAAAAAATACAGGGTAACAACTATATGGTGGCAATGAGGGGTTAGGAGAGTTAAATTCTAATTGAAAATTACTTATTCTAACAGAGGGTTTGGTAAAATCTCCAGTAGATGCATTTGCCGTAAATGATGATCCATTTGTAGGTGATATTGTACCACTAATAATTCTTGTTACAGAAGAAGATGTATTTGTAGGAAAATTTTTAACGGAAATATTAGGTGTGGATGATAAACCATTAAAGAAAAAATCTATTGATCCTGTAAAGACTGAAGAATCAGATTTTCCAGTAAAACTAGCTGTAAAAGAAACGGGTACATTTGGGAAAAAATTATAAGAAAATGTGCCAGGATTAAAAACACTTGTACCATTAGTAAATATATTTAAACTATCTATACTTTCAGTTAATGGGATTCCAGTAAATAATCCGCTAGCTGTAAATCCATTAACTATAGATCCAGAAAATGATGCAGATTGAATTGAAGGTCCTGTACAATTCCAACCTGTAGGACATGCTGCCTCGCATGCTTGTTGTGTTGAATAGGATCCTGTCTGTGATGGGTTTCCAGGGACACATCCTGTTGAAGTACAATTCCATCCATAACTACCAGTACAGGCAGCTATACATGCTGCTACAGAAGAGTATATCCCAGGGGAAGATACTGAACCAGTTACACATCCATTTGGAGTGCAAGTAAAACCATAACTAGCAGTACATGTTATTTGACATTCTTGTAAAGTATTAAATGCTCCGGGGGATGCTAATGAACCAGTTATACACCCATTTGGGGTGCAAGTATAACCATAACTAGCAGTACATTTTGATTGACAATCTTGTAAAGTATTAAATGTTCCAGGATTGCCTGCTGATCCAGGAACGCATCCATTTATAGTACAATTAAATCCATAATTAATACTACAACTTAATTGACATGCTGTTAAAGTTGCATATGAACCTGTAGTTCCAAAAGATGATGTTACACAAAGTCCATTTACACAATTATATCCAACACTGCAACTTGATTGACATGCTGCTAAACTTGAATATGCACCCGGTGTTCCATTGGGAACAGGAACACATCCAGTTGATGTACACCTATAATATGGAGCACAACGTCCTATGCATTCAGCTTCAGTTGTATATGATCCTGTATTATTTGCTGTTCCAGGAATACAAATACTTCCAGAACAAATCCAACCAAAATTACAACCGCTATAAGTACTAATACAATAAGTTGAACATTCTGAAAGAGAGTTATATATACCTGGATTTGCTTGGGTACCCGGGGTACAACTGCCTGAAAAGCAATTCCATCCATAATCTACTGAACAACTTGCAACACATGAAGCATATGTTAAAAATGGTCCATTAACAGCCATAACACATCCTACACCTGTTTTGCATGCCCATTTTATTTGAGGAGTTATTATAGGGCTAGGGGTATAAGTTTTACATGATTTTACGGTTGTGGTTGGATTTCCTTGAAGATCAGTAAGAGTTGTAATTTGTTGATCAAGGCTATCTAATCTAAAATTCCCTTTAGGTCCTACATAATTATACCAAGTTACTGGGGATAATTTTTTATTATCTGGGCATGATCCTGATATTGTTGGAAAAGGAGATATAGTAGAATCTACTCTATCAACTGTGGAAAAGAAAGATGCAGTTGTAAGTGAATAATTGTCACTTACAAGAGTAGCAACCCATTTACTTTTATTATTAATAGTTTGAGTACTACCAGAAATATTAACAAATGTATATGAAAATGTAGGTTTCCACCATATAGCATATGGTTGATATATAGTAGGTTGGGTTGATGAATATTGGGGAATAGTAATATTATATAATTTTTGACCATTTTTCCATGAAGTTCCATTCCAAGAACCACCAATATTTCCTGTAAAACCAAATAAATTATCAGTTTGCCAAGTAGACTTAAGACACGTCTTACAATTGGCTATAGTTTTATACTTTTGTAGTGGTATAAAATCTAAAACAAAATCTTTTAATATTGTGCCATTTTTTGAAAAATATGTTTTAGATTTATCAAAGTTTTTTGAAACAATATTTACATTTCCTATATCTATATCTTCTAAAATTTCTAAATTTAAAGTAATATTTTTAGAAGTTGAGAGATTAAGACCTCCAACAGTAGCTAAAAAAGATTTAATAGCATTAGAAGCACTTACTGGAATTTGTGTTATTCCTTCTATTTGAGAGTCTTTAATAAGGCTTTCAACAGTTTCTGGACTGCTACTAGTATAATCTTTAATAAAATTTGCTAGTCCTGGAGTTTGAGTCTTAGAAAAATAAATTAGATCTTTAACAAGATCATATTTTAAAATGGAATTACTATTCATATTATTATTATTGTTTTTTTATTTAGAATTATAAATGTTATATAAGATCATTTGTTATAAAATTATCAGGATTACCTTTACAATCAATAATTTTTCCTGAGGTAGAAAGGGAAGAAATATGTGGTGTAAAATTACCTAAGATTAAAGTGCAATTTTGTAGTATTCCATCTATTGCGCCATTAGGGGAAAAACTACTTGATCCTCCAATACAATCTTTTATTAAACAATCTGCTTCTATTGTTCCTACTAATCCTCCAAATGAAAAATCTCCACCTTGGCAATTATTAAATATACCATCACAATCGAATCCAAATGAATTATTTCCTCCTATACAGTTTGTAAAAGTACCCTCTGCAGTTCCAAATTCACCTGCAAAACTATTAGATCCTCCTTCACAATCTATAAATGTGCTTGATATGATATAAGGGGATGAACTAATACTTCCTCCAAAACTAGAATCTCCACCTTTGCAATTTTTAAAGATTGTGTTTGGTAAAGAAGATGTTATTGTAAAGTTTTTACTTCCTACATCAATTCCTCTTACATATACATTATCCGCACTAACTTGAATAGTATTACTGCCTGTGATATATACGTCTTTGTATCCTGTAAGGGATACAACATCAATATATGGAGTATTAATGTTAAAACTTTGAGTAAATTCATAGTTTCCAGGACCTAATAAAACTGCATATCTATTTGATCCTGTTGGGGATGTAGTTTTTGCAGTATTATAAGAATCAATTAAAGAGTAGCCATTTTGTAATGGAGTTCCATTAGCTTGTACAAAAAAAGAATTTAATCCATTTAATGTTCCAATTGAGGATGATAAAAATAATAAACTATTATCTAATTCATCAAATGTTAAG
>Ga0315909_10008374_pt1 | contig 11347 bp, 25 predicted proteins | sample LakEriMetagenome_11_FD_203527 | JGI IMG/M metagenome (GOLD analysis project Ga0315909, IMG submission 203527) | Freshwater fungal communities from buoy surface, Lake Erie, Ohio, United States - Buoy 2 MA125 | ecosystem: Environmental > Aquatic > Freshwater > Lake | place: USA: Lake Erie, Ohio...
TATTTAAATTATGCAATACGAAAATCAAAGTTATATTGTTAGTGGTCAAGGGGGTTTCAAATTAAGTGAAGCCCTCAAACTTTGGAAAGCTAAATATCCAGAATTTATAGATTTTAAGAAAGATATTATTACACACCCAAGTCTTGAAGACTTTGGAAATTTTGTAGAAGAATACTGGGATAGTATAGCACCTGTTACTGTAGAAGAAGCTCTTAGAATATCTAATACAGAAACTAGACGTACATATTTTGACTGTATAGGCGTACAAAAACTATTTAAGTCTTTGAATCCCAAGCTTTTAGATAAACAAATTATCACCAAAAAAAGAGCTAATTGGGATGATGAAAACAAAGAAGTTTTTCGTACATTTGAAGATGTCTATGAGCTGTATGAAATAGAAGGTAAGAAGCTCTTTGAAAAAGATAGGTGGAATAGAGATGCAAATCCTGTGTATGCTGTAAGATGCTGGTGTACAACAACTAATAGAGAATATTGGTTGTATGTTAATCAAGAAGCAGCTACAGGACAAAGATGGTGGGGCGATGATAAAAAAAATTATGATGCTATACGTGCAATTGCTTGGACTATTTTGATTGACACAGATGAAAATAATATAGAAAAAATGTATAGACAAGGTGATATAATAGTTGTTAAATTAAAAAAAGAAACATCACCTGGTGCTAGTCGTCATTTATCTAAAGAAGGATATCTTTCACTTATGTACAGCGAGACGTAGATATATAAAAATTTAATATGACTGGTATTTATAAAATAACATCTCCAACTGGAAAAATTTACATTGGACAAAGTGTAGATATAAGAGGTAGAAAAAATAATTACAAAAGTTTAAGATGTAAAGGACAAGCTAAATTGCATAGCTCTTTGATATCTCATGGATGGGATAAACATATTTTTGAAGTAGTTTATGAACTACCAAAAGATGTTCATCAGTTTGTTTTAAATAACTTTGAAATATTTTATTGGTCTCAATTTAAAGAAGCTGGTTGTGAGATGTTAAATTTAAAAGAACCAGGTCACAATGGAAGACATTCAGAAGAAAGTAAGAAAAAACTTAGTCAAGTTCAAATAGGTAAAACTATTTCTGAAGAAACTAGAAAAAGAATGAGTTTGTCTCAATCTGGTAGAAAACATACTGAAGAAGCAAAATTAAAAATAAAACAATATTTTACTGGAAGACCTAGAAAACCAGAAACTATTGAAAAAATGAGAAGAGCTGCTACAGGTGTAAAAATGTCAGAGGAAACTAAAAGAAAAATGAGTGAAGCTCAAAAAAGAAGACAAGAACTTTTAAGAAAAAACAAAAGTGATTAATGTATTCAGAAACCTAAAAACAAATAAAAATGAAAAATCAAGAATCAATTACAATTAACACAAATGATTTACGTAGCTTATTAATTGATGCTAAGTATGCTGTAGAATTAGCAAAAGATTTTGCAGAAGATATTGGAGATGATGAATCAAGTTCAGGTACTGTAGGATATAAAGCAGGTCAAATATTTCGTTTATTAGATAGTGCTTATGATAAACTATATGATGCTTTAGAAGAACATGTACATTATATTGATGAACAATTAGATAACAATTAAAGTTTAAAACTATGCAAAAAGCAAAACGCATTGTATTATAATTGACTAAAATGTGGAAAATATATAAGCTACATACATCTATTGATGAAACTCCTAAGTACATAGGAATTACAAAAGGATCATTGTCTAGAAGAAAAAGACAACATTTATATGATTTAAGATCAGCAATAAATGGCAAACTTTCTCCAAAAACAAAATGGATGCTAGAAGTAATTTCTAATTCTGAAAATATTGTAATAACAGAACTTTTTAAATTTGAATCTATTAATGATGCTCAGTCAAAAGAGCTAGAATTAATAGAAACTTTACCAAATTTAACTAATTCTAAAAAATATAAAACACATATTACAGAATGGACAGAAGAGGATAAAGTTAAGTTTCAAACTCATGCAAAGAAAGTATATCAATTTTCAAAAGATGGAACTTTAATTAATGAATGGGTTGGTGCTAAAGAAGTAGAAAGACACATTGGGTATTGTCACAGTGCAATAAGTAAATGTTGTAAAGGTATATATCGAAGCTATAAAGGTTTTTACTGGAGTTATAGTTTAAACATAGATCATTTACTAAAACCATTCACTCATCATAATTGTAAAAAAGTTATTGTAGAAGATATCTACACAACAGTCAATTATTCTTTTAATTCAGTAGAAGAAGCTGCAAATTTTTGCAAAGTAAGTAAAAGTACTATAAAATCAGCGGCTAAGGGTATTATTAAAATAGTTAAAAAACAATTTAAAATTAAGTATTATGAACAAAAGTAAAAGAATCAGCCTTGGAGAAGGTGAAGGCAGAGATGCTACAGGACAAATGAAAAAACACATCCTGGAAAGTAAGAAAGAAATGGAGTATCAAGAGAATGAAACATCAATTGACTTTATGTTAAAAGATCTTGGTGTATTAACACACGATGAGCATGCTAAAATGGTATTTGAGAAAGGTAAGTATCGTTCCTATAACCAAGTAGAATTCAATCCTTTTGACGAAACAGTAAATCGCGTATTCGATTAATGAAACATTGTATTGTAGGCTAGGGCTCAGTCCCTAGCTTACATTACAATAAAACCTTTAGTTATGAGTAATGTTTATAATTATGTATTTCATTTCAATCCTTCAACAAAAATGTGGACAGCTATTCCTAGAGATGAGTATTTGGCCTATTGGAATAGATCTATTAAGGATGTTAATGATGTATTAAGATCAAAAGATGTTAATACGCTTGTTGAGCTTATTGAAAAAGGTGATGATTTTTTAAAAACTTTATAATGCCAGACATAACACTCTGTCCAGGTGGTAACTGTCCTATGAAAGAGACATGTTACAGATATAAGGCAAAACCAAGTGAGTATCAATCTTATTTTACAGAAACTCCATTTAAGATGGTAGAAGGTAAAATAGAATGCGATTATTATTGGGAAATAAACAATAAGAAAGATGATGAAAGTCTTGATATATGACATAGAAACGTTACAAGAATTCTTTCTTGTTTCTATTTACGATGTTGATACAAAGGACTATTATGAGTTTCAGGTGAACAAGAATGTAAACCAATTAGGTGGATTGATTCGATTCATTGATTCTCACAAAGATTATTATTGGGTGGGGTATAACAATCTTAGGTTTGACTCTCAGGTGATTGAATGGGTATTAATCAACCATGAAAATTGGGAAGAACTTGGAGCATTAGAAGTGTGTGCTAAAATAGCCCAAAAGGCAGCAGATGTTATTCATGATGCTAATTACGAGGTACTTCCTGAGTTCTCAGAGTTTAAACTATCCACCAAACAGATAGACTTGTTCAAGATAAACCACTTCGATAATAAGAATCGCAGGGTTTCTCTTAAAAGGTTACAGTTTGAGATGGATCTTGAGAACATTGAAGAGATGCCTATTCACCATACCAAGAGCAATCTTACAGATGATGACATCCAGCTCATCAGGGACTATTGTAGAAATGATATAATGTCCACTTATGAGTTTTATAAGGTGACTATTGGTGAATGTAATCATCCTCTATATAAAGGAAACAATCAGATACAGCTCAGATTGGATATACAACAGGAATTTGGAATTCCCTGTTTAAACTATTCTGACAGTAAGATTGGTGATGAGATGATTAAGAAGTATTATTGTGAGGAGAAGAATATACAGATGAAGAATCTCCCTAAAAAGGGACTATTCAGGAAACCTTTTACATTAAAAAGCTGTATAGCTGATTATGTAGAGTTTGAAACTCGTGAATTGAATGAGTTCCTGAAGAGGATAAAGAAGCAAAAACTCTCATTACAAGATGATTTCAAAGAGCAACTTCAGTTTTATGGCAACACATACACATTTGCGAAGGGTGGTTTACATACAGAAAATGGCCCAAAGATTTTTGAAGCTGATGAAGATCATCTTATTGTTGATTGGGATGTTAGCTCTTACTATCCAGCTATTATTATTAATAATGGGCGTTATCCTGGTCATCTCGGTAAAGAATTTCTTTCTGGCTATAAGAAGATGTTTGAAAAGAGGCTAGAACTCAAGCCCTTAGCAAAGAAGGACAAGAGAATAAAAGGTATTGTGGGTGCTTTGAAGCTTGCTGTAAACTCTGTTTATGGTAAGAGTTCTGATATGCAGAGTTGGATGTATGACAGAATGCTCACTATGTTCACCACTATTACAGGCGAACTCAGTCTTCTCATGCTTATTGAGAAATATGAATTAGCAGGTATAAATGTCATCTCAGCTAACACTGATGGTGTGACAATTCTGGTAAAGAAAAGTCTAACAGACAAGATGGATGAGATTAACAAATGGTGGATGGATGTTACGCAGTATGAATTAGAACGCACTGATTATCAGAAGATTATATTTTCAACAGTGAATGATTATTTAGCAATTAAAACAGATGGAGATGTCAAGAAAAAGGGAGATTTTCTCACAGATTTTGAATTACATAAGAATAAGAGTGCTCGCATTGTGCCTATTGCTCTTGAACATTTCTATGTACATGGTGTACCTGTTGAGGATACTATTAAATGTCACAGGAACATATTTGATTTTTGCCTTAGGCAGAAAGCAAGTAAGGACTTTCACTATGAGGGAATTGATCGTAGCACAGGCAAAACAACTACCTACAATAAACTTATCCGTTACTACATTTCTAAATCGGGTGAAAAGTTATTAAAGGTAAAGAATCCTGATTGTACCACTAATGCAGCAGATGTTTCTCAGGTGGAAGCAGGTGATTGGGTGATGCATGTATGTAATCATTTGACAAAGGACCATCCTCTGGATAATATTAATTATGATTATTACATCGAAAGAGCTAATAAAATCATACATAAGATACAAACGGAGGGTAAGAAAAGAAATATTGTAGTAAATCCTAATCAATTAAGTTTATGGGGAAGTTAATCTTATCATTAGAAGATGATGAAATGTCTTTGTTTAAAAAGCAATATGTCAGCCTTGGAGAGCTTCAGGAAGAAATAGATAAGCTTGAAGATGAGGGTGAGAAGCTTGATAAGCGTAAAAAGGAATATAAGGCCTGGAAGGATAAGATTAACTTCCTAATAGACATGTATAATGCCAAAAGCAAATACAAAACATACAACAGGATAAACTGATGTAATGTACCTTATAGGGTACAAAATAAGGCAGAATGAGTAATATAATACCTGTTAGGGTATAAATCTTAAATATGAAACAAAAGTGTAAAACTTGTAATTGTACTTCTGAATCAGAGTATTGTTTTAGACACAAACCAAAAAAGCCATTCAAGCCTAAGAAGAAACTTTTAGCATACAGACCTAAAGGTTATCAAGATGTTTATGAAGATGCTTTAAAAATGAGAAATTTCTTTATGGACATATGGTCAAAGCGAACTCATAAATCTGAGGTGAGTGGTGATTATTTAGGAAAAGAGCCTTTAACAGTGTTCTTTCATCACATCCTGAGTAAAGAGAAATATCCCCAAGCAGCTTTTGATGAGGAAAACATTATACTTTTGACTCTTCAGGAGCATGACCAAGTGGAAATGGATATGTACAGGTATGAAGAAGTGAATAACAGAAGAGAAAAATTATTAATTAAATACGATTTAAAATGAACAGATCAGATTTTACAGCTTTAATGATGGCAGTGGTAGTTATTTTCTTAGTGTTTAGATCTTGTGGGGCTCAAGAAGAATATGATGAGCTGAAGTTAAAATATGAAGAAGCCTCTAAGATTAAAGACAGTCTTGGAAGAACCATTGCTGTAAAAGATGCTGAGATTGTCACAAATCAGCAGAGCATGCAAGACTTAAGAGCTAAACTGTTTGAGACAACAGAGAAGTATAATAAGAAGGTGAAAGAAGTGAAAGCCCTAATAGCCCAGGGAACAGAAGTGGTTATTAAGGATAAAGATGTCCCTTATTTAGATACAGCTAGGATGAAACAATGGGAAGACAGTGTTGCTAACATCTGTAAGGATGTAATTGCTTATTACGAAGATAGCACTGTAAGAATAGGATCTAATGCTAAAGATTCTACAGCCTATTATAAGATAGATGCTACTGTTGAAAAGAACTCCCTAAAGATCAATGAGATAAAATTCATTGATTCTCAATATGTTAGTATTACGGAGTTTAAAGGAGGATTCTTTAAACGTAATACAAAAGGTAGACTTAGACTCTATGAGCCTAGAAGGACTAAAGTGGAGATAAAGCACACTAATCCATATTTTGAAAATAAGAACATAGATGCTTTCTTTTACAAAAAAAATCGTAAATTTGATGCTCATTCCTTCTTTGGAGGAGGTATAATGGGCGTATCAATTGGTATATTATTAATGGCTTTATTGTAAAGTTATGAAGGTCAATCGCTACAATATAGCTGATCATCTTGTTGAATATCAGCTCAATATGATTGGTAAAACTATTGAAGAAGCAAAGAAAGATGATATGTGGTTCTTCAATTGGACTATGACACAGCAACAAGCTGATGAGCTAAAAGCGTATGCGATTCCCTTAATAAAGAAAGTGTTTAAATGTAACAAATCCAAAGCTGAAAAAACATTCTCATGGTTTTTTCTAGAGTTTGGATTAAGGATAAAAGACTAATTTTTTACACGGTTAATTGGACTTACGGACGGTGGTTTCTACCACTGTCCTTTTTTTTTTATTTTAAAATCAATTTTATGCGTCATTCAAAATTACCAGCAATTATTGCACAATTATTAGAAATTCATTGTACAGGAAAAGCACAGCTCCATATAGATTTTATGGGGCATGTTGACAAAATAGGAGTGTATGTTTATCTTCCTAAATGGGAGTCTGGTAAAACACCAGATTTAGCATTTGAAGGATATGTAGATAAAGATAGTTCTTGGGAAAACTTTGAAAATGAAGTTAATGCATTCATTAAATTATTTAATGCTATAAATCAAAAACAAGATGGGATCACAACAATTTAAAACTTACAGTAGAGGTAAATCAGTTAAAGAAGCATATTTAAGTGCTGTAGATGATGCAAATGATGAATATGGGCATCAGCAAGGATATAGTGGTGAAATCAATTCATCAGCAGGATACAGAGATGTTACAAATAAATTTAAAGCTAGTGGTAAAGATTTAAACAAATATATCAATGAAAGATTAGACGTTCTTACAAAGTTTGAGGGTGCTGAAGCTATTTGTATAGAAGAACCTGTAACAAATAAAAATAAGATTAAGACACAAGTGGAGCATATTGTAGAGAAAGGAACAAAGAAGTGGGTGTTAAAGTATGTTGTACATGGGTCAAATGGTAGAATTGGCTCTTATAACACAAAAGGAGATGCTGTTAAAGCAGCTAGAGCTCATACAGAAAAGAACTTTGGTACCACTGTTGTACACATGGAAAAGGTTCTTGAAAAAGGTAAGACTGAGGTAGCTAGAATAAACTATAAAAAGGCAACAAATGAAAAAGATGGTAAGTGGATTTTTTATGGTTGGGCTTCTTGTTAGTTGTTCTCCAGAGAAACAAGTTCCACCAGAAGAAGAAAAGGTGTACATATCTATAGATGGTAAAGAGGTGGAACTTGTATCAGATGATTATGGTAATCAATATCTTAAACAAAATACATCCTGTGGGATTATGTATGTTCCTTTCACATTTCCTGTAGAGGAAGAAGAGATTCCCAGGATGTATGAAGCTAAATATAATCAATGAAAAAGAGAAAATTAAGATGGGTTGCTTGGTTTGAAAATCCGATTTGTTTTTACACAAAGAAGGATATGTTAAACTATTGCAAAGATAGAATCGTAATAATGTCTAAAATACAATAATATGGACAATATAAGAATTAAGCTAGTAAATGCTGTTTACGATCATTCTTCAGAAGAATTGGAAACATTAGATTTGTTGAACATAGCCAAATCTTCTGATGAACAATTAATAGACAGATTAATTAACATTCTAGAATGGTATGCAAATGCGTATAACAACAATCAATGATGATTTTGAAAGAGAATTTGAGAAGGATAGTGTATATTTGCTAGAGGAAAAGATGTTGATGGAGCAGGAATATAGAGAATGGCTGTCAAAAAATAGAAAACCTGCAAAGATTGTTATTGTTGATAAAGACAAAATCCTACAAAATGAATCTGTGCGTAACCTTCTCCCATTTTGAGGAGCTATATAAGAATGGATATACATTAGACATGCTATTTGTTCTCAAACTTGCTGAGGAAGCTGATGTTATGTTTCTCTGTAACGATGATCTAAAACTTAAAACCCTTTTACAGGGAATGATAAGAAAAGGGATTCTAACAGAGAATGGTAGCATCACTCTTTCTGGTAGGGCTGTATTGGAAATCCTTAACAAGGAGGAAGTGAAGACACCTCTTACAAGAAAGATTCCTGATAAAACAGATGACTTTGAAAGATGGTGGAAAGCCTATCCAGGTACAGACACATTCACTTATAAAGGAAAGTCTTTCTCTGGAACCAGAAGTATGCGTGTTAAAAAGGATGAATGTAAGATAAAGTTTACAAAGATTCTTAATGAAGGAGAATATACAGCAGATGAGATGATAGGAGCATTACAGCTTGAAGTGGAACAGAAGAAAGACAATTCTGTAAAAGCTGGTGAGAATAAGCTAAAATACATGCAAAATAGTCTCACATATCTCAATCAAAGAACGTTTGAACCATACATAGAGCTGATAAAAGAGGGGGTGAAACACACCCCTTCTCCTTCAGCCACTAGTGGATCTGTAGACATTTAAAATTTAAACAATGGAAGCAATTGAAACAACAAGAAAAGGCGATTATATACTAGAAATATTTTACGATGAGTGTTACGATAGTCCAAGAATTTGGGACCCTTTAGGTACAATGGTTTGTTTCCACCGGAGATACAATCTAGGTGATAAACACGATTATAATAAGGATGATTATTCCACATGGACTGAGTTAAAAGAAGCAATTATAGAATGTGAGAATGCAAAAGTTATCCTACCTTTGTATCTTTACGATCACAGCGGAATAACAATGAACACAACAGGATTTAGTTGTGGATGGGATAGTGGTCAGGTTGGATGGATATTTGCTTCAGAAGACCGTATCAAGAAAGAATATAATGTAGATGTGATCACTGATGATATTCTTGAGAAAGTTACCAATATGTTGAAAGGAGAAGTGAAAACATACGACCAATATCTCACAGGTGATGTTTATGGATACAGAGTGTCAAAGGTTGAAATGTGTGATAAAGGTTGTAAACACGAGGAAGAACTAAAATCCTGTGGGGGATATTACAGTATGGAAAGTGCTGAAGAAGCAGGAAAAGAAATGTTGGATTATTATCTAAAAACAGTTTAAATTAATAAGTTATGAAAACAGTAAATTATAATAAGCGTGAATTACAACAATTAGACACAATTGAACAGGCTTGGGATGGTGATGAATTGAAAATAGATGATGGTGATGTTAGAGTATGGCTTGTACACAAAGAAAATATAGCGTATAATGGTAACTATGTAATTGAAACAAAAGTTAATGGAAAATGGAATCAAACATCTTATTATTTTGACTATATTTAAAAAAGCTTAATTTTGATAATGTGCCCTGAGGCTAGGGGATTGTAGTTCCTCATGTAAAAGTGAGCTAGATCGTAAGCTAGATAGGTTGGCAACTCCTACTGACATAGAACAAAAGTTGCAACATTGTGGGGTGGACTGGAGATGGTTCCAGCTTGGTCTCATAAGCCAAATGACGGTAGTTCGAATCTACCCCCCGCAACCTAAAATATGTCATATGGTGGAATGTATATGTATTGATGACAGCAATCGTCCTAAGGAAATACCTATTAATAAATGGGTGAAAAAGGATGAGAAATACAATATTATATACACTGTAAGAGTGCTTCCTCAGAATGATATAGGAGTTATGCTTTCTGAAATAGAGCTTACAGACAAAGAACTTCCTTATGAATACTTTTTGTTGAGACGTTTTGCTTTTACAGAAGAAAACTTAAAAAAGCTAATTGAATTAATTAAAGACTGTAATGATACAGACTTTTCTATGGAAGAACTATTAGAACAAACACAGCTAGAAGAAGTTTAGACAAGCAATCAGGTATATTCCCCCGATAGTTTTCACTATTGGGGTTTTTTATTTAAATTTACATTATGACAGGAAAAGAAATGAGAGAGAATTATTACCAAAAGATTTTGGAAAAATCTCGTATAAGACATAAAAAAGTAGACAGTGGTACTATTAGTACTCCTGTAGAGAAGAAAGTAAACTGGGATAGATTATCTGAACATTTTAAAACAATGGTTTATGGAAAAAACATGGATGGACATTTGGAAAGAGTGGATGCTACAATCCACAAAACTTAATATTATGGACTTTTATGATTGGCTCAATGAGCATTATGAAGTTCCTCAGAAAAAACAAAATGTGGTAAATTCTCAACAAAACAACAACAAATGTGGATTATAAACAACAATGATAAGTCAATAGAACACAATGGTGAGGTGTTATATCTTCCCAGGAAGGAATTCATGATAATGTCCTATCTCCAAGAAAATTCTAATAGAGCTATAACAAGAGAAGAATTATTAAGAAATATTTGGGGAGATGATGTTGTTGTGCTACCAAGAACAGTGGATGTACACATTAGAAGAATTAGAAAAAGATTTCCTAATATTCCTATCGTAACAAGAAAATGTTATGGGTATATGTGGAAAGAAAATGTGGAAAATAACCAAAATTTTCCATTATAACACCAAAATTGTAAAATATTTTCCATTATGGCAACAATAATTGATCCACCATCAGGATGGATGTATGGATTTCCTAAACCTATTCCTGAAGATAGACAGAAAGATACAATAGCATGGCTAATAGAACAAGGCTATCCCAAAGTGGTAATAGATAGTTATGGAGAACATTTCTATTGTAGATATTGGGAAGAACCTGAAAAAAGTGATAATTTGCAATAAGTGGTGAAAAGTGCTACTTTTCGCAAAAAATCACACTTATTCTGCATGAAATATTTGGAAAAATTCATGCATTTTATTTCCGAAAATGTGAAATTTTCGTAAAAAACGGAAATAAAAACAATGGATAGGTAGTTTAATTTTGATTTATTAAAAGTACTAATAGTACCAAAAATTGGTAATTTATGAGCTTTGAGCTGTTAAAACAAGAGGTGGAAAGTGGTTTATCTGGTAGGAACAATGGTGTTCCTATGGGGTTTGACAGGCTAAACCGTTATATAGG
>Ga0315909_10008375_pt1 | contig 11346 bp, 10 predicted proteins | sample LakEriMetagenome_11_FD_203527 | JGI IMG/M metagenome (GOLD analysis project Ga0315909, IMG submission 203527) | Freshwater fungal communities from buoy surface, Lake Erie, Ohio, United States - Buoy 2 MA125 | ecosystem: Environmental > Aquatic > Freshwater > Lake | place: USA: Lake Erie, Ohio...
CGGATTGGTCGAGTTCAGGCGAGTGGGATCTCCGTCGCGTCTTGGAACTGAAGGGCCACCACCGGATCGCGGTCGTGATCCCTGCTCGCAATGAGCAAGAGACCATTGCAGACGTTGTCGGTGAGATTATGGGGAATCTCGGTGATCTTGTCGATGACGTTGTCGTCATGGATTCCCTCTCTTCGGATGCGACCGGCAGCATTGCGGCCGCCGAAGGCGCCCAGGTGCACTCCGTGGCCGATGTGCGCCCCGACTTGGGTGTGCACGCTGGCAAGGGTGAAGCGCTGTGGAAGTCCCTCTTTGTCACCGATGCCGACCTGCTGGTGTTCATCGACGCGGACTTGACTGATTGGGGGGCGCATTTTGTCACGGGTCTCGTCGGACCACTGCTGGCGAACCCCGAGGTCATGCTGGTTCGTGGCTTCTATGACCGCGTGCTCAACGCTGGGTCGACGCCTTCCCTCGAGGGTGGTCGTGTCACCGAACTCCTTGCCCGACCGTGGCTGGCCTTGCATCGACCGGCGCTCGCGGGAGTGATCCAGCCACTTGCCGGAGAGTGGGCCATCCGGCGGTCTGCCTTTGAGCAGTTGTCGATTCCCATGGGTTACGGCGTCGAACTCTCGACTCTGCTGGACGTCCACGATCGCTTTGGCCTCGACGCCATCGCCCAGGTCGATCTCGGACGACGGGCGCATAGGCATCAGAGCTTGCACGATCTCAGCGCCATGTCGCTGGAACTCCTGGTCGTCGCTGAGCGGCGCACAGCAAGCCAGCACCGGGTGGAGTCCGTCGAGGCACATGAGACGGTCGCCCTGCGATTGCCGGCCCTGGACCGATCGTGGAAGGTTCGCGAGGTGGCCACGGGTGAGCGCCCCCCACACACTGAGGTAGGAAAGTAGGCGTGCACGCCGTCGGATTCGACCTCTCTGGAGGATGGGATGGCTGATCCCTTAACCGACCAGGACCTAGCGAACCTCGCGACCCGCTTGCCGGCATGGCAGGTGGGCGATGGCCGTCTCGTGCGCGATGTCGAGGCGCCGACCTTCCCGGCTGCCATCGAGTGGGTGGTGATGATTGCCCAGGCGGCCGAAGCCATGGATCACCACCCCGACATCGACATCCGCTGGCGGCGCCTGCACCTCGAGCTGTCGACGCACTCGGCGGGTGGCCGCATCACCGATCTCGACGTCGCGCTCGCGGAGCGCATCGACACAATCGTCGGTTAGGTCGCCTCGGCGGCCGGGGGAGGATCGGCTGCCGTGGTGTCCTCGATGAGGGCATGGCGCTTGACATAGATCTGAGTCAGCGCCAGCACCATCGCGCCGACGGGCACGGCGAGGAGCGCACCGGAGACCCCGAAGAGCGCCGCGCCGAGCAGGACGGCGACAAAGCCGTACGCCGGGTGGACATCGACGGCCTTTGCGCTGATGCGCGGCTCGATCGTGAGGTTCTCGATCTGCTGGTAGATCAGGGCGTAGACCAAGACGATGACGCCGAGCCACGGATTGCCGCTGAGCAGGCCGACGATGACCGGCAGGATGATCGAGATGTAGGTGCCGATGGTCGGGACGAACTGCGCGACGATGCCGGTCCACAGCGCCAGCGGCAGCCAGTAGGGCAGTCCGATGATGGCGAAGACGACTCCGCTGCAGAAGGAGTTGACCGCGGCCAGGATCGCGCGGGCGGCGACGTAGCGCCCAGTCTTGTCAGCGGTGATGTCCCAGACATTGAGGAAGACCGACTGCGACTGGGTGGGGAGCATGCTGGCGATGTAGCGGCGCAGGCGCGGGCCGTCAGCAGACAGATAGAAGGCGATGAGCGCGAACGTGAAGAGCCCGAAGATTCCGCCGATGAGTGACACCGCGAACCCGAAGATCCCCTTCGCGGCGTCGGCCGCGATCTGCTTGAGCGCCTCCTGGTCCAGGTTGACCTGGGCAAGCAACTCCTCGGCGGTGTAGGACTGGCCGAAGGTCTGGTTGAACCATTCGAGTCCCTGCGCCGCGAGCAGGGGCACACTCTCGACGATCTCGATGATCTGGTCGACGAGCAGCGCGCCGAAGGCAGCGAAGAAGGCAACGAGGAAGATCCCCACACCGCCCATCACGATGAGGGTGGCGAGTCCGCGGCGCATCCGCTTGCTGAGGGCGTTGACGGCCGGTGCCATGGCGAGAGCGAAGAACCACGACATGAGCACGGTGAAGATGACACCGCCGCCGTCCTCGAGGAGGAAGCGGATGAAGATGAAGATGAAGACCAGGGCCATGACGATGAAGCCGGCCCGCCAGATGAAGCCGGGGCTCACGGGCCACCCGGGCCGGGTCGTCTCGGACATGGTGCCACGCTACCGCCACGGAGAGTCGGCCCGCGGCAGGATGGGCTCGCGGCACTCCTATCTCGGTTTCGGGGCTCGTCGTGGCGTTGCGCATGTATGAAACGAGTTCCCCGTCGGCATACTGTCGCCATGTCGATCGCCCTGTGGATTGCCGCCATCATCCTTGCCCTCGCCATGCTTGGCGCAGGCTCCATGAAGCTCATCCGTTCACGCGAGCAGATCGTGGCGATGGGGATGGGCTACGCCGCGCACTTCCCGCCCGGTGCAATCAAGGCCATCGGCGCCCTTGAGGTTCTCGCGGCGATCGGGCTCATCCTGCCGGCGATCACGGGCATAGCTCCCGTGCTCGTGCCGCTGGCCGCCACCGGAGTGGCGCTCCTCATGCTCGGGGCAATCATCACCCACGTCAGGCTGCACGAGCCCTTCGGCAAGTCCGTGCCGGCGATCGTGCTGATGCTCCTCGCAATCTTCGTCGCATGGGGCCGCTTCGGCACCTACGCCTTCTGATCGAGTTCACGCATCAAGTGCGAGACTGCGCACCGCTTCAGCGACGGCTCCCGGTGCCTCCAGCGGCGCGAGGTGCCCGCAGTGGTCGATCACCTCGATGCGAGCGTTTGGCGCGAGCCGTGCCAGGGGCAGTGCGCTCTCCACGGGATAGAGCGTGTCTTCCGCGCCCATGAGAATCACGGTGGGCACCCGTAGTTGCGGGAGTACGTCGTTAAGCCCCAGGAACTGCGTCATCGTCGTGCGCACCGTCGTAGCTGCGGCCCGGGAGTCGTAGGAAGGGAAGGCGCTGACGAAGGACTCGACTCGCTCGGGGTGCGCCGATGCAGTCTCCGGGGCGATCATGGCGCGGGCCACGCCGCGACCCCAGAATCTTGTCGAGCCCAGCCAGCGAGTGCCGATGACCTGCATCCGGTGACCGCCGAGGCTCGGCGACATCGGCACGTTCATCATGACCACGCCCGTGACCCGCTCCGGATGACGCACGCCCACGTGGGCAGCCACCTGTCCGCCCCAGGAGCATCCCGCGACGATGGCGCGATCTATGTCGAGGGCGTCCATGACCTCGACGACGGCATCGGCGTACTGCCCCGGCTGGATCTCCCCCCGCGGCGGGTCGCTTTGGCCGAAGCCCGGGCCGTCGATGCGGATGCACCGCCAGCCCTCACCGAGTGCGTCCCGCAGTGGCTCGAAGAAGCGATGGTCGGCGAAGAGGGACGGCCAGCAGATCACGGGCACCCCGGCGCCTTCGTCGGCCAGGGCAAGCGTCCCGACGGACGTCGGGATCCGACGGCTAGTGGCCATGGCGGTAGTGGGCGATGATCTGGCTCAGGATCTCCTCCCACGGCGTGGGCGCCATACCGAAGGTGACGCGTGCCGCGCTGTCGTCGACGACGAAGGGCCGATCGCGCTGGTAGGACGTCTCGGCAAGCTCCCTGATGGCGGGGGAGAAGAGGCCGAGGAACCTGACCATCCCGCCGGGGAGTGACTTGACGGGCACATGCGGCACGCCTGCGGTGTCGGCCAGGTCGTCGACCACCTGGCGCTGGGTGCGCGGCGCATTGCTCGGGACATGCCACGCCCGCCCCCAGCCGCGCTCCTCTGCGGCCACAGTGACGAGGAGTCGAGCGGCATCGGCCGGTGCGGTCCAGGTGTGCGGCTGGTCGACCGATCCGATCAGGCTGACCGACTTGCCCTTGAGGATGCGCGGCACGACCCTGCTGGATCCGATGAGGGAGTTGTCATTGGCACAGATGTAGTCCGAGCCGCGCACCTCCGTGGCTCGGATGCGCCCGGCGTCGTGCGCCGCCTTGGCATCGAGCCACATCTGCGAGCGCACCCGGCCCTTGGTGCCCGTCGCGGCGAGTGGCAGTGCCTCCGACATGGGCCCGTCGACGGGACCGTAGCCGTAGAGGTTGGAGCAGATCGCGAGCACAGCCCCGGTGCGCTCGGCGTAGGAGAGCATGGCGGCCGCCAGGGGAGGCCAGTCCTGCGCCCAGCGGTGATACGCCGGATTGGCGCAGTTGTAGATCGCGGCGGACTCCGGCGCTGCCGCGAGCAGCGCATCGACGCTGGCGGCGTCGGCGGCGACGAGGCGCACTCCAGCCAGGTTGGGGCCTGAGCCATGACGGGTCACGACCACCACGTCATGGCCGTCTCCGGCTAGCAGTCGTGCGACCTCTGAACCAACCGGTCCGGCTCCGATGACGAGTTGAGTGCTCACGACGATTTGCCCTTCTTCGTGCTTCTAGCGTGCGATGAGGAGAAGCCCGCCCCCGACGACCTCGATGACGAGGTAGAGCGCCGCGACCTTCGACATGGACCGGTCGAGAGCTGCGGAGATAAGGCGACCCGCGGCCATCCCGAAGAGCGCGAGAGCCACGGTGATGGCGATGCCTTCGCGCAGGTCGGTATTGATGACGGCGTAGACCAGCACGCCAGCGATCGCGAGCCCGAAACCGCCGTAGACGGCACGGACTTCGCTGCGGCCATCCGCCGTGAGAGAGGGGATGCCGAACTGGCGCGTCACGACTGTGGGAGACACCAGCGCGCCGATGCCCATGAGGGCGAAGGCGATGGCGAGGAAGGTCAGGATGACGTCGCTCAGCATTCGCCTAGCCCTCGCGTAGTCCGATGCGCGCGTGCAGGCGCTTGAGCGGTCCTGGCGCCCACCAGTTGGCGTTGCCCGCGATGCGCATGAATGCCGGCACGAGCAACGCTCGGACGACCGTCGCATCGAGCAGGATCGCCACCGTCACGCCGAGGCCGAGCTGCTTGATGTTGGTGGCCGAGCTCGTGAGGAAGGACGCGAAGACAATGGCAATGAGAAGTGCTGCAGCAGTGATGATGCGACCCGTGCGCTGCAGACCGAAGGCCACCGCATCGGTGGTATTCATGCCGGCGTCGTGCTCTTCCTTGATGCGCGACAGCATGAAGACCTCGTAGTCCATCGACAGTGCGAAGGCGATGACGCCGATGAGGACAAGCGTCGGGAGATCGACGGTGCCGGTCACGGTGTAGTCCCCGGTGAGCCACTGCAGGTATCCGTTTTGGAAGACCCAGACCAGCACGCCCAGCGTGGCGCCGAGGCTCAGCAGGTTGAGGACGAATGCCTTGATGGGGATGAGGATGCTGCCGGTGAAGAGGAAGAGGATGACCATCGTGGTGATGGCCAGCCAGAGCAAGACGATCCAGATGCGGTCGAGCACGCTGGAGGTGGCGTCATCCCACGTGGCTGCGGTGCCGCCGACGAGCGTCTCCGCTGCGGGGGAGGGGACCGCTCGGATTTCGGCCACCAACTCCGCGCCCTCGGGGTCGATGGGCCGCACGCTGCTCACCGCCTCCAAGCGCACGGCGTCGGCGGTCGTCCACGTGGCGGGGTCGGGGTTCGGCGCCACGACGGCCCCGTCGACGACCACATCGGTCGGCGTCGTGACCCGCTCCACGTCGGGCAGGAGCGAGATCTCCTCGGCGTAGGCGAGGACGTCCGCATCGCTCGACGGCCCGCGCAGGACGATGTTGTACGGCGCAGCGTCATTGCCGGGGAAGCGTTCCTGAAGGACCTGGCCGGCCGCCGCAGCGGGATGATCCGGGGGTAGCGCGCGCTCGTCCACTTGGCCGAAGACCGCACCGAGCGCGGGCGCAGCGAGTACGAGCAGGAAGGCGACGGTGGCGACGAGCACGGGCCACGGATAGCGCATGACGAAGCGCGCGATGCTCGCCCACATGCCCGTGTCCTTGGGCGCGAGGTCGCCTCGCCGGACCTTGAGGCGGTTGACGTTGCGGCCAAGGATGGCGAGCAGTGCAGGGATCGCGGTGAGTGCACCGGCGATGGCGAGGAAGCTGACGGCGATGCCGGCGTAGGCGAAGGACCTGAGGAAGTACTGCGGGTAGATGAGCAGTGCCGCGAGCGCAAAGGCGACGGTGATCCCTGAGACGAAGACCGTCTTGCCCGCGCTCCCCACGGTGGCGGCGACCGCGTCGGGCACGCTCTTGCCGGCACTGAGCTCTTCTCGGAAGCGGCTGATGATGAGCAGGGAGTAGTCGATGCCCAGCGCCAGGCCGAGGCCGGTGACGAGGTTGAGGGAGAAGACGGAGACATCGGTGACCGTCGACACGATCCAGAGAGCGAAGAACGAGCCGAGGATCGTGCCACCCGCGACCAGGAAGGGCAGACCGGCGGCGACCACCGATCCGAAGACGAAGAGCAGGATGAGCGCCGTGATAGGGATAGCGATCGATTCGGCGCGCGCCAGGTCGCCGGTGATGGTGTCGGTGAAGGCGTTGCCGACCACGTCGTTGCCAAAGGCGTAGACGAAGACGTCGCCCTGCTGCCCCGCGTAGGTATCGACGATGTCGGCACTGATCTTTTCCGTGTCGGCACCCTCGTCGGCATACACGAAGGCTCGTGTGGTGAGTCCGTCCTCGCTCAGCAGAGTGGGAGCCCCACCGGTGGACCAGTAGGACACGACCTCCGAGACCCCGCTGACCTGGCCGATGTCGTCGAGCAGTGCCTGGGCCTGCGTCGCACTCGCATCCACGCCCTCGGGAGACTCGATGGCGAGCACGACGACGGGGTCACGCGTGCCGAACTCCTCCGCCAGGACGGTCGCGGCACGAGCGGAGTCACTGGCCGGGTCGTCGAATCCTCCGGTTTGCATCGCGCCGAAGACGCGCACGCCGAAGACTCCGACGATGACGAAGACGACGAGGTAGCCGATGAGCACCGGCCAGCGGTGGCGCGCCACCCAGCCGCCGAAGCGGTAGAAGGCCGGGGCCTTGACGTCGGTTGCTACCTGGACATTGCCGGTCACGTGAATCAACTCCCGAGTGTTGAGGTGGAGGGACGGCCGCCACGGACGAGCAGCCAGATGCCAGTTGCGAGGAACCACAGCTGGACCACGGTGGTGCCGAGGAAGATGAGCGAGCTGGCATCCATCCCGAGCAGCTCGACGGCAGTAGCCAGGACAGCGAGGGCTGCGATGAGGCCGAACGCGCCGATCCACAGGGGCAGGGCGCGCGTCTTGAGTGCGGCGATGGCGAAGAGGCCGATGGAGATCGCCGCGAAGATGCTCACGCCGAGCACCTCGCCAATCGTCCCGCCGAAGGAGTTGAGGGCCTCGAAGGTCACCGAGATGGCCGTGCGCTCCGCCTCATCGGTCGACGCGGCGTAGAGCTCGGCGAGCACGGGGACGGGCACGAGCCAGCGGATGATGCCGATGCACCGCGCGACGGTCGAGGCGATGGCGAAGCCGGTGATCATCGAGCCCAGGCCGATCGATGCTCGCGTCTTGGCGTAGCGGACCAGCAGCATCATCGTGACGGCGAAGAGCACCGAGTAGATGAGGTAGGCGACGTAGCCGAGTCGCACTGCGCCCTCGTTCTCCAGAAGTCGCGGCAGTGCCACGTCTGCGGGGTCGCTGAGGCTCTCGGGCCAGTTGATAGCGGCGCCCAGGACGAAGAGGGGCACGAAAAGGAGCAGCCCCTGGAGGACGCTCATGGATCCAGCCCAACGGGCCAGGCCCTTCCTCGCGACGTCCGGTGACTCGACGTTGCTCATGTGCGGACCCTTTCAGTAGATGTGAACGCTGACATATGCCGTGCAGCCCGGGGGCGTGCTAGGAGAGGACGTCCTTCCTTTCGAACCGCAGGACGGCGATGCCGACCAGGACCACGAAGACGCCGACGTTGTAGGCAAGCCCGACGGCCATCTCGTCCCAGACGATGGTCGGACCCAGAGCGTCGGCCCACGCGCCCGCGTAGGTCGCCGGCAGCAACTCGCGCAGGGACCCCAGGGCATCGATGGCGTCGAGGATGTTGGCGAAGATCACGATGACCACTGCTGCCCCGACGGCGCCGAGGGGGACGTCGGTAGAGACGCTCGCGAGGAAGGCGATGCCCGCCGGGACCAGCAGTGTCACCGCGATATAGCCGGTGATGACGGCAAGCCGCACGGTGGATTCGCCAGCCCCGAGCGTGCCGCTGAGCGGGCTCGCGAGCGTGCCGGTGCCGAATGCGATGAGTCCGATGACGAACGAGGCAAGCACCAGTGTGAGGAGCACCGCCAGGGTGAGCAGGATGCCAACGGTCACCTTGACGTAGAGGAACCTGCGGCGCGGGACGGGTGCCGCCAGCAGATAGCGCATCGTGCCCCACGAAGCCTCGCTGGCGACCGTGTCGCCGAGGAACATCGCGGAGAGGATCACCAGCAGGAACGCGGAGGAGAAGAAGAGCCCGCTGAGTGCGAAGTTCCACGGCCCGTTGGCCATGAGACCGAAGACATCGAAGTCCCCGTCTGCCAAGCCCCCGCCACCCGATGAGGGTCCGAAGAGCACGGCGAGTACGACGACGATCGGGAGCGCGATGACAATGCCGAATGCCACGGCCGTGCGGCGGCGGCGGACCTGGCGAATCATCTCCACGCGGACGCTCAGAGTCTGGTGCGCTGAGTAGCCCTCCATCAGCGATCCTCCTCCTCGAGCGGTCCGGCGTTGACCAGGTGATCCGAACCCACCAGGTCCATGAAGACGTCCTCGAGCTGCTGGCCACTGCGGCCGGCAAGGAGCTGCTCGACCGTGCCGGTTGCCACGACCGTGCCTCGGTGCATGACGACGACGTCGGAGCACGTCTGCTCGACTTCGCCGAGCAGGTGCGAGGAGAGAATCACCGTGCGCCCGTCCTTCGCGTATTCGCGCAGGACCTGGCGCATCTCGCGGATCTGTGGCGGATCGAGGCCGTTGGTGGGCTCGTCGAGCAGCAGGAGGTCGGGCATGCCGAGCATGGCCTCAGCGATGCCGAGGCGCTGCTTCATGCCCTGGCTGTAGGTGCGCACCTTGCGATCGATGGATGGACCGAGGCCGGCGATCTCGAGCACCTCCTCGAAGTGCGGGTCACCGGTGCGGCCGCTCGCCCGCCAGAAGATGTCGAGGTTCTGGCGGCCCGACAGGTGGGGGAGGAAGCCCGGGCCCTCGACGAAGGCGCCAATGCGCGACAGCACGGGAGCGCCCGGAGTGACGCGCTCGCCGAAGACGTAGACGCTGCCCTCGGTCGGTCGGATGAGGCCCATCGCCATGCGCATCGTCGTTGTCTTGCCCGCACCGTTGGGGCCGAGGAGGCCCAGCACGACGCCGCGGGGCACGGTGAAGTCGACGCCCGCGACCGCGCGCACGCCCTTGCCGAACTGCTTGACCAGTCCCTCGATCACCATGGGGCTCTCGGCGAGGTCCGGTCGCTTCGTGGCGCCGCTCACGCGCGGTCGCAGGATGAGCAGGATGATGGCCACGACGATGGCGATGCCGAGGGCGATGAGCGGCCACACCCACAGGGGGAGTCCCTGCGTGCTGGCAGTCATGTCCACCTGGGGGATAAGCAGCGACGAATCAGCGAGTGTGACGGTGTAGACCGCGGGCTCCACGGGCAGGCGGTAGGCCTGATCGGTCGTGCTCACGGTGACGATGAGCCGATCACCCGGGGCAACGTCGGTGACGATGGCGGGCAGTTCGACGTCGATGCGTTGCGGCTCGGGCCCGAGCGCGACGTTCACCGGCGCGACGAGTCCGTTGGGCAGGACGAAGGCTCCTGCCCCCGTCTGGATGCGCAGGCCGACGAAGAGCGTCGCCTGCCGCGCGACGTCGCTGGACACATCGAGGCTGATGCGCGGGGCGCCCACGATGCGGGTGGACTCAGCGAGCGGCTCGGAGAGGAACCCTGCGCCCTGGTTGGGAGCCACCCGCGCCTCGAGCAGTGAGAGCACGCCGCCGAGGGATCCGATCCCGGGCAGCGAGCTCACGGCCGCGGGCACGCCGCCGGCGGGAGCGAGGATCCGCTGCGGCGGCCCGGCGACGGCGATCACCTGCTCGGATGTGCCGTCCAGGCCGGGGTAGTCCGCGCTGCTCAGCACGTTGACGCTCGCCGACTCTCGGTCGTCGAGTGCGTTGTTCTCCACGAGCGACGCCTCGAAGTCCAGCGACACGGCGGGCCCATCGGCCAGATATGCCTGGAACCACGATTGTGTCAATGCCCTCAGGCGCTCGGTCTCGTTGACACCTCCGTCGTGGCCCTGGCCGTGCCAGACGACCTTCACGGGAGTGTCGGGATTGGCCGCTCGGATCTGCTCGGCATTGGCGTTGACCTGCTGCAGCGGGAAGAGCGAGTCCGCCTGCCCGCCACCGAGCAGCGTCGGCACCGTGATGCGGTTGGTCACGCTCGCCGGCGAGGAGGCTCGCGTGAGAGCGGTCAGCTCCTCCGACACGGTGCCCGTGGTCGCCGCAGAGGTGTACGCCGCGCACCACTCGGGGGAGAAGCGACCGCACAGATCTGCCTGGCCCTGCGGTGAGTCGAGTCCGGCGCTGAAGAACACCGACGTCCACAGTTGCTTGTAGACGCCCGGGATCTGCGCGTCGATCATGCTCTGCCCGAACAGCGATGACTCGAGGTTGTTCCACGTGATGTCTGCGGCGACTGCGTCGACGCGCTCGTCGTACCCGGCGAGGAGCAGCGCGAGGGCACCGCCGTAGGAGCCTCCGGCGACACCGACAACCGGATCGCCCGCGCTCTCGGTCGAGACGCTGGGCAACTCAGCGAGGTAGTCGATGAGTGCCGATGCATCGGCGACCTCGAACTCCGGGGAGTTCATCGAGATGAGTCCGGTGGACTCACCGAAGCCGCGCGCGGTGTAGGCGAGCACGACGAAGCCGGCATCCGCGAGCTGCTGGGCCTCCTCGGCGACCGACTCCTTGCTGCCGCCGAAGCCGTGGGCGAGGATCACCGCGGGCGCGGGAGTGACCGAGGGGACGTAGAGGTCGACGTCGAGTTCCACGGGGGTGGGGTCGGTGGCCGAAGTTGCGGCGCCGGGCAGCCGAAGCGCCTCGGTGGTCGTGGCCCGAGCCGCCGAGGGCGCCATGAGGGTGACGAGCGCCACGAGGGAGACGGCCAAGGCCCCCAGGATTCGGCGCATCAACCCGCCTCGGTAGACTGAACACTGTTCATTTACCGACCTTGGCAGGAGTTGT
>Ga0315909_10008376_pt1 | contig 11346 bp, 19 predicted proteins | sample LakEriMetagenome_11_FD_203527 | JGI IMG/M metagenome (GOLD analysis project Ga0315909, IMG submission 203527) | Freshwater fungal communities from buoy surface, Lake Erie, Ohio, United States - Buoy 2 MA125 | ecosystem: Environmental > Aquatic > Freshwater > Lake | place: USA: Lake Erie, Ohio...
TCAAAAGTTCTGGAAAGATGCTTTTGAAGACTACAAAGCAAACTTCTCAAAATAAGATCCTTTTTGATTGTTTAATCACTGGAATAATTAGCTTTATTCCAGTGATTTTTTGTTTTATACTATTTAATAGATGTATAGGGTATGAACCCGGAGGTATTAAACAATGAAAAAAATGAAGAATAAAATTTCCAAAGTTATGAAAGAATATAAAAAGGGAGAACTTAATATTGGAAAATCAAAGAAAAAAGTTAAATCAAGAAAACAAGCTATAGCAATTGCTTTATCAGAAGCAAGAAAAGGAAAAAAATAATGAAAAAGAAAAAAAATAAAAAATCTTTTCCTGATATGTCAGGTGACGGTAAAGTTACTAAAAAAGATATATTAATGGCAAGAGGAGTAATCAAAAAAGGAAAGAAAAAGTAATGCCGTTGGCAAGACCAAACTTTCCACAACAAATTAGTAAACCTATGAAAAAGAAAAAAGGACTATATGCAAATATAAATGCAAGAAAAAAAGCAGGAACTAGTAGACCTAAATCTAAATCTACTATAACTCCAAAAGCATATGCAAATATGAAAGCTGGATTTCCTAAAAGTAAAAAGAAAAAATAATATGGCACTTGAAGTTGAACTAGATAAAAAGAAACTGCAATATACCGATGATGAGGGTAAAAAAATCACTGTCGATATAAATGAAGATGAAACTGAAAAAGCTGAAGAAGTTTTTGAAAGTGATCATTACGAAAATCTTGCAGAAACTTTAGATAGTTTTCAAGTTTCAAGAATTGGAAAACAATTAATTACAGCTTATGAAGATGATAAGTCTTCAAGAAAAGAATGGGAAGACCAATACTCTAAAGGTCTAAAGATGTTAGGTGTAATTGTTGAAGATAGAAACGATCCATTTCCAGGAGCTTCTGGAGTACATCATCCGTTACTTGCAGAAGCTGCCACACAATTTCAAGCGAGAGCTATTGCAGAGTTATTCCCTGCTGGTGGGCCCGTGAAAACACAAATTATTGGTAAAATTACTGATAAAAAAATTGAACAAGCTTCAAGAGTAGAAGATTATATGAATTATCAACTTACTACTCAAATTCCAGATTACTTTAATGAATTAGATCAAATGTTATTTTATTTATCATTATCTGGTTCAGCTTTTAAAAAAATATATTTCGATGATACTTTAGATAGAGTTTGTGCAAAATTTGTACCAGCTGAAGATTTTGTAATAGCATATCAAAATACAGATTTACAAACTGCTGAAAGATATACTCAAGTAATGAAATTATCTGTAAACGAAATTAGAAGATATCAAGTTGTGGGATTTTATAGAGATGTTGCTTTATCTAAAACTCAATCTGATACTAATGTAGATGATCAAATACAGGCAACACTTCAAAGATTAGAAGGTATGTCTCCATCATCTGCTGATAGATTACATACTATTTTAGAAATGCATGTAGATTTAGATTTAGGGGAAGATGAAAATGGAATTGCTTTACCATATATTGTTACTATTGATTATGATATGCAAATTATATTATCAATTAGACGTAACTGGAAAGAAGAAGATCAATTAAAACGTAAAAGAACTTATTTTATTCATTATAAATATTTACCAGGTTTAGGGTTTTATGGATTTGGTTTAATACAAATGATCGGCGGTCTACAACACGCAAGCACTGGAGCTTTAAGAGCTTTATTAGATTCAGCAGCATTCGCAAATTTAAATGGTGGCTTTAGAGCTAAAGGAGCAAGAATTGAAGGTGGAGATTTAACTATATCTCCAGGCGAATGGGTAGAAGTAGAAGCTTACGGAGATGATTTAAGAAAATCTTTTATTCCACTTCCATTTAAAGAACCTTCTCCTACTTTACTTCAACTTTTAGGAGTAATGACAGAATCAGGTAGACGTTTTGCATCAATCGCTGATGCGATGGTAGGTCAATCCGCAGGATCGGGTCCAGTAGGAACTACTATTGCTCTTATAGAACAAGGTTCTAAAGTATTTTCGGCTATACATAAACGATTACATCAAGCTCAAGGTAGAGAATTTAAATTAATTTATGAAATTAATGGAGAATATTTAGACGATGAATATCCATATGAAACTATTGGTGAGAAAAAAATCATTAGAAGAAAAGATTTTGATCAAGCGATAGATGTAGTACCAGTATCTGATCCTAATATTTCATCTTCTGCTCAAAGAATAGCTTTAGCTCAGACTGGACTTCAATTAGCACAACAAGCTCCACAGATTATTGATGTAAAACAAGCTTATAAAAGATTTTTACAATCGTTAAATGTACCTGATTATGAGAATTTATTAATAGATGATAAAGAAACTCCTCGTAGAGATCCAGTTTCTGAGAATATGGCATTACTAAATGGTAAACCTATTCAAGTTTTTGAAGAACAAGACCATCAAGCTCATCTTATAGTTCATCAACAATTCATTAATGATCCTAGATTTGGTGGAACACCTGAAGCTAAACAAGCTTTATATGGTCAAATGTTAGCACATATGGGTCAACATATGGCATTTTTATATCAACAACAGATGCAAGCTCAAATTCAAGAAGGAATTCCAGTATCAAGTGGTCAATTTAATCAAGAATTTAATGATAAAGAATCAAAACCACTTCCTATTGAACAAGAAAATAGAATTGCAGCTGCAGCTGCACAAGCAGCACAAAATTTAATGGGTAGTATGCCACCAAGTCCAGAGCAACAACAAATGCAAATGGATATGCAAGAGAAAATGGCTAATCTTCAAATGAAAAAAGAAGAATTAGGAATTCGTAAAGCTCGATTTGAAGAAGGTGTCAAAACTAATGAGAGACAACAAGCTAGAAAAGATGCTGAAGTGAAAGCTAAAATAGTGGAGGCAGCTTCTCGAATTGCAAAACGTGATAAGTAATATGGCTATTAAAGCTGAAGAAATTAGAAAAGCTAAAAAATTTTTAGAAAATAAAAAAATATCTATAAGTTTGGTTAAACCAAAACAATTTGTATTAGCATCTAAACAATTAAATGCATCTTTTGAAGATGCTCTTAATAAACTGAAAGAAATGGTAAATGGAAAAACTACTACAAGCGATCAAGAACCAAATAAAAAAGCATAAAGAAGAATTAGGTAATAATTTGTTGTCAAAAGGTGTAGATAACATAGAGGAGTTTAAACGAAACTATGGCTACGGTCAAGGTTTAGATAAATCTCTACAAATTATTAATGAGATAATTGAAAAATATAAAAAAGGAGAAATAGAAGATGATGAGTAATGAAGCATGGGCTACAGAAGATGATGTACCTACACCTACAAAAGTTCCACAACCAGTTGGATATAGAATTTTAATAAGACCAAAAGGACCTGTATCTAAAACAAAAGGTGGCATTTATTTACCAGATAAAAATAAAGATACACAAGCTTATTTAAATAGTGTAGGTCAAGTAATAGCAATGGGACCTGAATGTTATAGTGATAGAAAATCTCCCTGGTGTAAAGTAGGAGATTGGGTTTTGTTTGGTCGTTATGCCGGCGCACGCATATCTGTACAAAATGTCAAAATGGTGATAGTAAATGATGATGAGATCATTGCTTCACTCGAAAGTTCTGAAGTAGTATCTCAGCAAATATAAACATACGTTATTGAGTTAAGAATAACGCCAACATAGGAGATAACTATGCCTAACGAAGAAGAAATAAAGAAAGAGATTGAAGTGAAGTTAGATGAACCTACTTCTGAAAAAGAAATAGAAGTTCCTCAAAATCCACTTGAAGCTCTAATGAACGACTACAGAGAAGAAACTGTAGAACAAAAAGCAGAAGAAAAAATAGATCAGCCTAAAATTCAAGAAAAAGCTGAAACTAAATCAAACGTTCCGCCTTATTCAGATGAACTTCCTTATTCAGAGAAGGTTCGTAAGCGAATTCAAAAAGAAGTTGCTAAACGAGCTGAAGCTGAACAGCGAATTGCTGAATTAGAAGATAGATTGGCTAATATGGAGAAAAAAACTCTTGACTTAGCAAGTAAATCTTTATCTAGTCAATATTCGCAAGTTTCTCAAAAGCTTAAACAAGCTATTGAGGAAGGAAATACTGATGAACAAATTAAGTTATATGAAAATATGGCTGATATTCGTAATCAGATGAATAAGACGCAAGAATATGCTTCTGATATACCTAAAAAGACTGATACTAAAAAAACAGTACCACCTTTAGCATCAGATTGGGTTAAAGAAAACAGTACTTGGTTCAATAAACCTGGCTATCGTAAAGAAACAGCTATGGCATATGGAATTGATGCTGAATTAACTGAAGAGGGTTGGGATGTAAATGATCCAGAATATTATAATGAGATGACTAGAAGATTAAAAGCTTCTAATTTACCTTATTTTAGTAAATCTGAAGAAAGTGCTTCTCAAACTGACAAAAATGTGGTACAAAAAGCTAACAGAGTGCAATCTCCTGTTGCTGGAGTTTCTCGTAAAAAAGGAATTGACAGTAATCGAGTTAAGCTTACTTCTGAAGATTTAGATACTGCTAAAAAATTCGGTATCGATATCAATGATGAAGCGGCACTAAAACGTTTTGCTAAAGAAGTAAAAAGCTTTAGTGATACAGGACAACTATAGGAGCCTGACATGAAGAATAATAAAATAAAAAATGAAACTAGAGTTGAGAAATCGACTGTAGCTTCAAAGTGGCGCCCAACTAACTTATTGGAGGCACCTGAACCAAGACCTGGTTTCAAACAGAGATGGATTGCAACGATGGTTTTAGGACAGGAAACACCGACAAATGTCGCTAAACGTATGCGAGAAGGTTGGCAACCTAGGGACATTAAAACTGTTCCTGATGCTAACAAGTATGCTACGATTGAACATGGCAAATTTGCTGGTTATATAGGTATGGAAGGAATGGTACTCTGTGAAATGCCAGAACATATGGTAAATGAACGTAATGAATATTACGCCAGAATGACTGAAAACTTAATGCGATCAGTTGAGATGGATATTCACAAAGTAGAACAACCTGGAAATCCTATAAGCCGTTCTTATAAGACCGAAGTTACGAGGGGCGGTTTTAAAGAGTAATAATTTATAACAAGGAGTTATAAAATGGCTAATACAGATGCTCCTAATGGGTTTGTACCCCTTAGGCATTTAACTGGCGGTGTTGTAAGACCTCAGGCCTATCCTATAGCTAATGCTTATTCAACTTCACTATTTTCTGGTGATTTAGTAACATTACTATCTGATGGAACTGTAGGTATTGGAACAAATACATCGAACGCACTAGGTGTGTTCTATGGTGTTCAATACATCGACAGATCAAGTGGAGATGTAAAATTCTCCAAAGTTTGGACAGCTTCAACTGCAATCAAAGCTAATACTGCTGCGACTGCTTACGTGTATGATGATCCAAACATAACATATGAAGTCCAGGGTTCTGGTACATTTGCAAACGCTAACGTAGGCGAAACTTGCAATGTATTATTTACTACTGGTGAAACAACTTTTGGTGGATCACAACAAGAAGCTAATTTATCATCTTTGGGCACAACTGCTCAAGTTTTGAGAATATTACGACTTGTAGATGCGCCAGATAATGAAGTTGGAGCGGATGCTAAATTAGAAGTGGTTATTAATAATCACCTATACGGCACACGTTCTAGCGGTATTTAATCAAAGGAGATTAACATATGGCACTAAATAGGGCGCTGTTTACCAAGCAGCTTAATCTTGGTTTAAATACCGTGTTTGCTATGGAGTATGATAGATACCCAGAACAATGGAGAGATATCTACTCTATTGAGCAATCAATGAAAGCTTTTGAAGAAGATGTACAAATGATCGGCTTCGGAGCTGCACCAACTAAAGCTGAAGGTGCTGCAATATCTTACGATAGTGGAAAAGAGGGTTACACTGCGAGATATGTACATGAAACTATTGCTTTGGCGTTCTCAATAACTGAGGAAGCTGAAGAAGATGGTCTGTACGGATCTTTAGGTGCTAAGTATGCTCGTGCACTAGCAAGATCAATGCAACATACTAAAGAAATTAAAGGTGCAAACATCCTTAACAATGCAACTACTTCTTCAGTAGGTGGCGATGGCAAGACTTTACTTGCTACAGATCACCCACTAGGCGGTGGCGGAACAGCTTCTAACAAATTATCGACAGCTGCAGATTTATCAGAAACTTCTCTTGAAAGTTTATTGATTCAAATCTCAACTGCGGTTGATGACAGAAGCATTCCAATAGCATTAACTGGACAAAAACTAATCGTTCCACCTCAATTGGTGTTCGTTGCTGAGCGTATTCTTAAATCTAATTTAAGACCTGCGACTGCTGATAATGACATCAATGCAATGAAGAATATGGGTATGATTCCAGGCGGAGTTGCTGTTAACCAGCGATTAACTGATCCTGATGCATACTTCGTTATGACTGATTGCCCAGATGGAATGAAACACTTTGTAAGATCACCAATCAAAAAAGCTGTTGAAGGCGATTTTGAAACTGGTAACTTGAGATACAAAGTTAGAGAAAGATACTCTTTCGGTTTCACAGACTGGAGAGCTATCTACGGTTCAGAAGGAGCTGCTTAATAACTAATCTATACTAGGCGTAGCAATACGCCTAGTATTTAACTCAAACGACTGCGAAAGCAGACTATACTGGAGGTATAGACTATGGGTACAACTACATTTTCGGGACCGATTAAAGCGGGAACGATTAAAGAAACTACTGGTACAACAATTGGAGAAAATGTACAAAATACAGGTTTTGTACAAATGATTCAATCTAAATCAGTTACATTGTCAGGTGCTACTGCAAATACAAGAGTAGGAGTAATTCCTGCTAATTCACAAATCGTGAATGTGTATTTAGATGTAATTACTGTAACTAATGATTCTACAGCTTCTACAGTTTCTGTAGGAACTGATTCAAATGCTACAGCTTACATTGCTTCATCTAATGCAAAAGCTACTGGAAGAACAACAGCAGTAAATGCTGCCATTGTTGCTTCTTTTAGTGATGTTGGAACAACTGATAGTAACGTTGTTGCTGTATTTACAGCAGGAAGTGGTGACGGTACAGCTGGAGAAGCTATCGTAACTGTTGAATACGTACAAAATAATAACGTAACATAATTTATAGAGGGCCTTCGGGCCCTCATTAAAATACTATGGAAAACGAATACGGATTTTTAAATTACTTTAATGATATAGGAAATATTGGAAGTACCTTATCAAATACGTTTTCTAATTTATCAAATACTGATATTGCTACAAAAGTTTCAGAGACAAAAGATAGAGCTTCTTCTAGTATAAGTGATTTATTTAAAGATAATAAAACTAAACAACTTGAAGAATTTCAAAAAGCTAAAGAAGAATATAAACCTTCTGAAGAACAACAAATTTTAGGACAACAAGAAGATTATAGAGCTGCAAAACCTACTGATATAAAAACAGGTTCTGATTATATAACAGGTCAAAAACAAGAACAAACTCTTGATAAAAAATTAGCTGATATAGAAAAAGTTATTAATAAATTCTCAGATTCTAAACCTGTATCTGGTGGTGGAGGTGGTTCTGGAAAAGATTTTGCTTTTGATAGTAGATTAGATAAGAATTTAAATGTTGGATCTTTAGATTTATCAGATCAATATACTAGCGATATATTATCATCTATTAGAAGAAAACCAGCTGTTAATGAAGACAGAGTTAGTCTATTATTACAAGACTTAAAAAAATATAATCTATTATAAGGAGATAAAATGTCAGGTTCAGATGTAAAAGCAAATAGCACAAGTACAACAGGATCAAATGTTATTCTATTTGGTGGACCTACTAGATTAAAAGGATTTATTGCAACTCCAACTGCTAATGCTGGAACTGTTACATTTGCTGATAATAATGTAACTGTATTTAGTATTACTACAGCAGCAAGTGTTGCATCGGGTCCTATATCTATTAGTTTACCCGATGAAGGAATAAAATTTGAAACTAAACTTCAAGCTAATTTAGCTAACGTTGCCGCATTAACTGTATTCTTTGCGTAGGTCTTTATGGCACTATCAGGTACAGCAAATTTTAGTTTAAATGTAACTGAAGTAATTCAGGAAGCATATGATCGTATTGGAGGTGATCCAATATTAGGTTATGATGTTCGTTCTGCTAGAAGAAGTTTAAATATAATGTTCACAGATTGGGCCAATCGTGGTTACAATCAATGGACTGTAGAATTAGAAACTTTATCATTAGTACAAGGAACTAATCAATATACACTTCCTGCTGATACAATTGATATTGTAGAAGCAAGTATTAGAAGAAATGAAGGTGGAACTAATACTGATTATTATATGACACGTTTAGCTTTAGGTGATTACGAAGCTATCGGTGTTAAATCAACTCAATCTTTACCTACTCAATTCTTTTTACAAAGATTATCTACACCAGTTTTATTTTTATATCCAACTCCTATTAACTCTACAGATATAATGAGATATTGGAGAATAAGAAGAATGGAAGATATAACAGCAAATACAGTTGGAGGAGTAGATCAAAACGTAGATGTACCTTCTCGTTGGATAGAAGCAATGTGTTCAGGTCTAGCTTATTTTTTAAGTAAAAAAAGACCAGGCATAGATGGTAATATGAGAGCTGAATTAAAATTAGATTATGAAGAAGCATTTTCAAGAGCACAAGCTGCTGACTCTACACCTACAACAAGAATAGTACCTGGTTATGGAAGGGCAATCTAATGGCTGGTGCAAATTCAAATAGAGAAAGAAGTAAAAAACCACATAGAGCACCTTATACTAAATTTGCAAGTGGAAAATATGGAAGAAGTATATCAGATAGAAGTGGATTAGAATTTCCTCATAATGAGATGTTATTTGAATGGAATGGTCTATTTGTACATGATTCTGAATATGAACCAAAACATCCACAACTTGATTTAACTTACTTTACTGATGCTACAGCACTAGAAAATGCACGTTTAAATGTCCCAAATTCACTCATAGGTGGTGTTCCAGATCAAATACAGACTATATACCCTAATACATCAGGAGCTGTATTAGCAGTAGGAGTTGCAGAAGCTACAACAAATTTGTTATCATTATCTCTAGGAAGTGTTAATGTAGTCACTTCATGAGTGATGAATTAAATAAAAAGAAAAAATATGGAGTTGTCGTTGCAACTCCTTGTTATGGTGGAATGTTAAATGAAGGTTATCTTCATGGAATTCTTCAAACTCAATCAGTAGCTGCTAAAAATGATTTTCACATGGTATTAAATACTATGGGAAATGAAAGTTTAGTTACACGAGCTAGAAATACTTTAGTTGCACAATTTTTAGATTTATGTGAATCTGATCCACATGATAGATTTACACATTTAATGTTTATAGATGCTGATATAGGTTTCGAAGGTAAAAATATATGGAGATTACTAGATTCAGGCCATGATATAGCATGCGGTATTTATGCTAGAAAATCTGTAGATTGGAACCATGTCTCTGAACTTGCTAAAAAAGGCGATTTTGAAAATATGGAGCAAAAAGCTTTAGGATATAATTTAAATTTTGTAGATCCTAAAAATATACAAATGAAAAATGGATTTGTAGAAGTATTAGATGCTGCAACTGGCTTTATGTGTATTAAAAAGGAAGTTTTTTATAAAATGATGAAAGCTTATCCTAATCTTAAATATACTAGCGATCAAATTATAAATACTGAGAGATTTACTTCTAAAAATACATATGCATTTTTTGACTGTATTATTGATGAAAAAAGTAATAGATATCTAAGTGAAGACTATGCTTTTTGTAGAATGTGGCAAAAGATTGGTGGTAAAATACACGCTGATTTATTAAGTCCTCTTACTCATTGGGGAACTTATGCATTTAAAGGATATGCATGGTCTAAATTTACTGTAGCACCAGGAGATAAAAAAGATGCCAATGACGTACTCAAGTCTAAAGAGTGATATACAACTTTGGGCTGAAAATAATGGAACTGATTTTGCAAATCAATTAGATACATTTATAGATAATACTGAATTTAGATTATCAAGAGATATTGATCCAGTAGGATTTAATCAAAATATGACTTCTTCAGTTTATGCTGGAGATAGATTTGTAACTTTACCATCAGCTATTGAACCTATGCTTATTAATTATGTTAATATAACAGTAAGTGGTAATGTTTCTTTTTTAGAGATTAAGCCATTAGAATTTATTCAAGAGTATTGGCCTAATGTAAGTATAACAGCTCAACCTAAGTATTTTGCTAATTTTGATGATAATACTTTATATTTAGCTCCTACTCCTGATCAAGCTTATAGTATTCAATTAGGATATCAAGGAAGAATTAATCCATTATCTAATACAAATACAACTAATTATTATACTACTAATACTCCTGATGCTCTTTTATATGGTTGTTTAGCTGAAGCAAATATCTTTACAAAGAACATGGAAGACTATAATATCTACAACAAAAAATATGTTGAGAGTGTGACTGCTATTAATAATGAAGCTCGTAGAAGAAGAAGAACGGACTTTAAATTTCCTGGTAGCCCACTCGGTGAAAACACTTTAACTGGAGGACAATAAAAAATGCCGATTACACAAGCAATAACGGTTACATTTAAGGAAGACTTAATGAAACCAGGATCTAATTTAGCAGCCGCTGTATTAAAGTGTGCTTTATATTCTAATCTTGCTACTTTAGATCAAAATACTACTGCGTACACTACAAGCAATGAAATTTCATCAAGCGGAACTAATTACACAACTGGTGGAGCTACATTAACTAATGTTGCAATTACTGTTGATGGAACTACAGCAATATTTGATGCTGATAATGTTACATTTGCTAATGCAACTATTTCTGCACAAGCTGCTTTAATTTATAATAATAGTTTAAGCAATGCTGCAATTGCAGTTTTAGATTTTGGTGGTGTTAAAACATCTACAAACGGAACATTCGAGCTACAGTTTCCAAACGCTGATGCTACTAACGGATTAATTCGTATAGCATAGAGAGGTAAACTCCTATGCCAACAGCGCAAGAAGGTTGGAACAGGTTAGGGTATAACGTAGGAGCTTGGAACACATCTCCTGATGCTCTTGCAAATGTTACTGGTCAACAATTAGAAACTCAAATAGATTTTGGTGGTTACTGGAACGCCGATGAGTGGTCAAGTGGCGCCTGGAACATAGGTCATGGTGCAGTTCTTACAGGAACTGGAAATGTTTTTGTAATTTCAACTTTAACTCAACTTACAGCAAGTGTAGGTGATGTAATTACAATTGCTAATGCTAATA
>Ga0315909_10008377_pt1 | contig 11345 bp, 7 predicted proteins | sample LakEriMetagenome_11_FD_203527 | JGI IMG/M metagenome (GOLD analysis project Ga0315909, IMG submission 203527) | Freshwater fungal communities from buoy surface, Lake Erie, Ohio, United States - Buoy 2 MA125 | ecosystem: Environmental > Aquatic > Freshwater > Lake | place: USA: Lake Erie, Ohio...
TCCAGCGAACCCGCCGAACCGCTGGCGGCGGATGTGCGGCCGCGCAAAGATGGCAAAACGTCGGCTTTGCTCAAGCTAGTGGCGGGTATCCTCGACATCGGCTATGATCGCCTGAAGCAGCGCGAGGTGCGGCGGCAGAAGCTCCGGCGCATCCAGTGGGCTGCCGGCAGCGTTTGTGGATTGACCTTGGGATTTTTCGGCTACCTTCTGCTCGCGGATTACGGCGTGGCCCTGCCGTGGCGGGACAAGATCCAGTGGGAGCTGGACAAACGCGATGCTTCGGTAATGCGATCGGTGCCGAAAGACGAGGAAGTGCTCGCAACCGTCGATGTTCTGCGCGGGCGTGTCATCCAGTCGCTGGCACAGGCCAAGTCGAACAATGGATGGCTTCATCAAACATTGAATCAGGAGCAACAAGCGGAATTGCCTGTGGACACCTGTGCGCATGCGCAGGGAGTATTCGCCTTGGGCCGATCGCGGGAACATGGGGTGTGGGATGATGCGATGTTGATGGAATCCGTATTGCAGCCTTTCGTGACGCAAGAAGACAAATCCATTTCGTTTTTCGAGGAGGTGTTTCATCCACCCGTGCCATCACTCAAGCCGATCGATAGTTGTGGCGCCTTCTGGCTGATCAACATGCTGGCAGATGCCTCGAGCAATCCCGCGCCCATCACTGCCGAAAAGAAGCCGTTGGTTCTCACTCATCTGCGGGAAGTCCAGCAAGTGCTGGAGCTGTATCGTGTAGAAGGCGGAGGGTGGCGCATGTTTCCCGGCACCCAGCAGACTGCTCCGCCTAACGCCTATTCCACGGTATTGGCGCTGCTCTCTTTGTTAGAATGCAAAAAGGCTGGGTTGCCGTGGTTGGACAGTGTGGAAAAACGGGATGAATTGTTGGAGTCATCGGCGCTGTGGTTGCACAAGCAGTTTCACCAAGGCACCAAGGCCGCGGGGTGGCGTGGCACGGGTGAGAACCGCTACGAGGTGTTCGATGGCCTTACGTTGCAAGTCTACGCCACTCTGATGCGCGCCTGGAATGAGGCGGGCATTGCCATGCCGCCGCACATTCTGCAAGCGATGGAGCTGCATTTGATCGGGTGTGCTTTCCGCCCGGCGACGTTCCCGGTGGCAAGTGGAGAATTTGAGAGCGAGATCGTGATCAATGGCAACAAGGTCTTGCGCAAGGAAGCCTATCGGTTTTTGTGGTATCCGTGGTCCTTGATGGCCATCGAAGAATGGCTCAAGTGGCAAAAATCCACACCGCAGTCGCCGGGAGAAGTCATGCGGATCCGCCGTGCGCGGGCCCATTTGATCAGGCAGATCGGTGATGAAATGGTAAGCACCGTGGACAACAATTGGCTATTCATTGCTGCGGAGACACTCTACGGTCTCTCGCCCGTTTCCACGGAACGGTGATGAGGATTCGGCCTATGATCAGAACTCTATTCCGCACATGCGCGAGGCGATCCCGGGGGAAATGCGATCTTTTGTGTCGAAAAATCAAGTTTTTTGCACTCGACAAGTCGTGGGTAGCGCTTAGCGTCACACCCGCAACCAATTAACTTACTCCAAATGAAGTCACTCCCTATCTCCGGCGCGCTGATGCTCGCTACCTCCTTGCTGCTCCACGCCCAGGATGCTGGCGCTCCTGCCGCAGCGCCTACAGCTCCTGCCGCGCCTGCTGCACCTGCAGCTCCTGCCGCACCCGCAGCTCCTGCGATGGCGCCGGAACAAGTCAAAAAGCAAACCTCCTACGGTTTCGGTTTTCAAAACGGCCGCCAGTTTGCCCAGCAAGTGGGACGTTTCGGCATCGGCGTGAGTGACATCGATGGCACGGAATTCATGAAAGGATTCATCGCCGCTATGTCCGATAAAGATCCGGAAGTGGCCGAAAAGGACATCCAGGCTGCCATGATGGCGCTGCAATCGATGATGGAGACTAGCGAAAAAGAGGCGGCGGCTAAGAACCTGGCAGCAGGCAAGGCGTTTCTCGCCGAGAATGGCAAGCGCAAGGAAGTCACCACCACCAAGAGCGGCCTACAGTACGAAGTGCTGGCCAAGGGCGGCGATAAAAAATACGTTCCTGGCAAAGAGGGCGAAGAAGACAATAAGCAGTTCATGGTGAACTATCGCGGCACGCTGATCGACGGCACCGAGTTCGACAAATCCCCTGCCGGCCAGCCCGTGCCCATGACCTTGCAAGTGATTCCTGGTTTCAAAGAAGCGATCACCACCATGCCGATTGGTGCGAAGTGGAAGCTATTCATCCCGGCTGATCTGGCCTATGGTGAGCAACGCGGCAGCGCCCAGCTTGGACCAAACAGCACGCTGATTTTCGAATTGGAATTGGTCGGCATTGAAGATGCGCCACCACCAGCACCCGGCGGCTTCCCGATGCCCCTGCCACAGGGCCAATAAGCATAAGATCTTTTTCGAAAAGCCTCCGCATGATCTCATGCGGGGGCTTTTTTTTGTGGGCAAATTTTGTCCATTGCCGTCACAGAGAATCAGTGTATGGTTCCGCGCTCCAGCGAGCTCTATCCCCTACTCCCTTCCTATGAAAAGCAGCACCGTGTTTGTCACCCTTGGTTTGTGTTTCTCCCTGTCTTCGCCACTAGGCGCCAAGTCCGAGGGGATCGTGGAAAACCCCAGTCGTGAGAAACGCATGGGCATGATTGATCCGGCGGCGTTTGGTTTCGGCCAGCCGGGTTTTGTGGTGGATGCCACTTTCATCGATACGCAGGATTTCGAGAATCAAGCGGGCGGCATCGATTTTTTTGAGTTGCGCACGATCGCGCCGGTGGCGGCGAAAAAGTGGGGAGACTTTCTGGTAGCGGGGTCGCTCGGCTACACGCTGACCGAAGTGGATTTCCAAGGCTGGGGTGGCTTGCAGGATGAAACGCTGCATACGTTAGAAGCGCAGATCACGATGTCGTGGCGCCCGGAAAACACACCATGGTCGGCGCTGGCATTTGTCACGCCGGGGCTAGGCACGGATTTTGAGGATATTTCCGGCGATGATTTTGAGGTCTCGGGGCTGGGATTGATCAACTATCGGGTCTCCGAGGAACTCAGCCTCGCAGGCGGCTTGTTCGGGCGCTACGCGGCGGATGACAGCAGCGTGGTCCCGGCGCTGGGATTCATCTGGCAGCGGGAACCTTTTATCGTGCAATTGACGCCGCCGTTTGCGGTGATCGGATGGCAGGCCACGGAACGATTGACTCTCAGTCTCAGCGCCTATCCCAGCGGCGGTGCCTGGGATCTCGATGACTCGGCAGTGAATCGCGTGGAAATCAGCGGCTGGCAGATGGCGGCTTCCGCGATCTATCAGCTCACCGATCATCTCGCGATTTCGCTGCGCGGCGGATTCAACATCGCGGGCGAGGTAGAACTGCAAGATGCGCGCCACCGCAAAATCAACGAGGAGGATCTGGAGTCGGCCCCTTTCGGCGCGGTGAATCTGCGTTATTCGTTCTAACGGTTTTTCTTGGGAGGTCAGCGCGTTTCTCTGGTGGGAGTGATTTGATTCGCCAAAGGTCTGCTGATTTGTTAGCAGATGGTGGTGAGTTTGTTAGGGTTCATTCTGGGGTATCTTTTCGACAAGGCGGTGGACCACGTGGCACCGGGGCCTTTGGCAGCGGATGGCAAGCAGGTCGATGCCACTTGGGAGCATGAACCAGAGAGCGGCCTGCAACTGAGCCTGCACCGTGCGGAGCTGGAAAAAGAGCAACTGCGCGCGTTTCTGCCGCGTTTGGGGCGCTGCTTTGATCATGGACTGGAGGACAGCCAGATCGAAATTCTGCTGCACCGCATCGGCCGCCTGACGGTGAAAAAAGGCTTCCATGGCTACTATTCCGTGGTGCAGCGGCAGCAGGTGACCAATCTCGAAATCATGATCGAGCATCAACTGCGTGGCACTTACATTCTCGCTTTGCGTGGCATGGGGCCGGCGATGGGGGTGGTGCGTCAGGAGCTCGATCGTTTTCAAGCGCCTGTGCCCGGGGTGGCGACGACTACGCCGCAGACCCGTGCTGCGGAAATCGTGGCAGATGGCACCTTGCGACTGACGGCTGATCGTCGTGCGTGGTTGGCGCGCTTACCGATGGAGCAGGGACACGTGCTCGGTCATCCGATCGAAGTGATGGTAGAAAACAAACGGCGCGAAACCGACATCCAGCCGCAACAGGCGGACCATCAGTTGCTGATGCAAGTTTTCGCACAACTTCCGCAGATCACCGGGCAGGTGGTGCAATGGTTGGTCGAGCGCGTGGAGGACCCGGAGAGCCTGCGATCGCTGTGCGAGCCGGTGATTTTCCTCGCGGCGGAACGCGTGGACCCGCAGGCGTGGTCGTTTGTTCTCAGACAAAAGCTGCCGCAGCCCGCGAAGCTCACACTCGCCTTCCGCGGCACGCAGTTGCTGCGTTAGTGTGACGGCGGGGCGGGCAACTTTCCGCAAGCGAACACAAATTCTGCTTTCATGAGAGGCCACTTTGCGATGAAATCAGCCCCCGCACATGAGCAATCCGTTTCGAGAAGACTTGGTATCACGCACCCGCCCCGAGCCCTGCACGGTGGTGATTTTTGGCGCGACCGGCGATTTGACGCACCGCAAGCTGGTGCCCGCCCTCTACAACCTGGCGTTGGATGGCGAGCTGCCACCCGGTGTGAAAATCATCGGCTTCGCCCGCCGGGAGAAATCGGATGAGGTATTCCGCCAAGGCCTGGAGGAACTGAATCGCAAGGTCTCACGCAATGGCCACGACGATCATGTATGGGCCTCGTTCGCGCCGAACATCCATTATCATCAAAGCGAGTTCACGGATGACGATGGCTACCGCCGCCTCGCGGAAACGCTTGATGCCATTGATCGCGATCGCGGTGGCAAGGGCAACCGCTTGTTTTACATCGCCAGTGCGCCGGAGTTTTTTGACGACATCCTCACGCATCTCAAAAAGGCCGGCCTCAACCAGGCAAAGGAGGGTTGCTGGTCGCGGGTGATCGTGGAGAAACCTTTCGGCACGGACCTCAAAACCGCACAGCATCTGAACCGCGTGGTGAATCAGACCTTCCACGAGCGCGACACCTATCGGATCGATCACTACCTCGGTAAGGAAACGGCGCAGAACCTGATGGTGCTGCGTTTCGCCAATGCCATTTTCGAACCACTGTGGAACAGCCGCTACATCGAACAAGTGCAAATCACTTGCTCGGAAAATCTCGGCATGGAAGGCGGCCGCGGGGGCTACTATGATAAATCCGGCGCCCTGCGCGATATGGTACAGAATCACTTGCTGCAATTGCTCAGCCTCGTGGCCATGGAGCCGCCCACCGATCTCAGCGCCGATGGCGTGCGCGATGAAAAAGTGAAAGTCATCCGCTCGCTGCGCAAGTGGGACACGCCGGAAAAAGTCGCGGAGAACGTCGTGCGCGCCCAGTACATCAAGGGCAGCGTCAGCGGCAAGGTCGTGCCGGGCTATCGCGAGGAAGACCGCGTCGATCCGGAATCGATGACGGAATCGTATGTCGCGCTGCGCTTGATGATCGATACCTGGCGCTGGAGCGGCGTGCCGTTTTACATCCGCATGGGCAAACAACTGCCGAAAAAAGCCACCGAAATTTCCGTGCACTTCAAATCTCCCCCGGGCGTGTTGTTCAATACGGCATCGATGAATGCCACCGGAGGAAATGTGTTAGCCATCCGCATTCAGCCGGACGAAGGGATTTCCCTGCGCATGGTCTCGAAAATCCCCGGCACCAGCCTGCGACTGGAGCCCGTGAAAATGGATTTCCAGTACAGCACCAGCTTCGGCAAGGCCAGCCCGGAAGCCTATGAGCGCTTGTTGCTCGATGCTATTGCGGGCGATGCCACCTTGTTTGCACGCCGTGATGAAGTGGAAGAGGCGTGGAAATTCATCGACTTCATCGAGCAGGCGTGGCATCAGCAGGGTTCGACCGTGCCGATGGCGGAATACGTGGCGGGCACGTGGGGACCGAAAGAGGCGGATGACCTGCTCCACGCCGATGGGAATTCCTGGAGGAGATTGTAAAAATTGTTGTATGGATACTTTCACGATGGATCCGGAACTTGGTCAGGAAGTGCCTGTGGATGGCATTCACAAGGCCTTACGCCAATTGTGGGCGCAGGATGAGGCGCGCACGAATGCCTGTCTCATCAATCTCGCCGTGTATTCGGAGGAAAAAGGCTCGCTGCAGAAAAACTCGGCGATCATTCGCGACCTCACGCGCGAGCATGCCTGCCGCGCCCTGTTGATCGAGATGGATCGCGGCGCGAAGCATGCGTCCATCCGCGCCTGGATCACCGCGCATTGCCATCTGAGCGGCGGAAAAAAATCCGTGTGCTGCGAGCAGATTTCCTTCGCTCTCACCGGCGTATCGCGCGGGCGCTTGCGCAATACCGTGTTCGCCCATCTCACCAGCGACCTGCCCCTGATCTTATGGTGGCAGGGGGAACTCTCGCCGATTTTCGAAGAACGGCTCTATGCGGTGATCGATCGATTTGTTTTCGATAGCAGCGACTGGAGCAAGCCCCAGGACTGCTTTGCCATCATCGATCAGGCCCTTTCCTCCGGTCGGGTGCTGGTGGTGCAGGACTTGGCGTGGACGCGCACGTATCACTATCGCCTGGCGGTGGCGTCCTTGTTTGATGATCCGCTGGCGCAGCGCGCGTTGCCACACATTGAATCGGTGGAAATCGAACATCATCCGAAACACCGCAATTCCGCGCTGCAATTGTTAGCCTGGATCGCGGTGCAAGCGGGCTGGCGCACGGGGCTGGAGCTGCACCTTGCCGTGGCAAAAAAACATGGCAACCGCGAGGGCTTTTCCTTCGAGCGGAAGACGGGCGAAGCCGTCGCCGCGAGCTTACTCTCGAACGAATCCTCCGCGCCGCTCGGTCGCCTCTGCATCCGCGGCGGTGGCATGGAGATCGTGATCGATCGCGCGCCGCAGTCCTCGCACATCCACATGCGCCTGAGCGTGGGCGATCACGTGACCGAGTCTCTCGCGCCCGCAGGCTGCGATGATTGTGGCATGCTGATCGGCGAACAACTCGCACGCGGCGGCAAAAATTCCCTTTTCCTGAAAATCCTACCCATGTTCCGCAGCTTGCTGGACGGGTGAAAGGAGACGTGGGCTCCACAATGTAGGATGATGTGCGTATAGAACGCAACCAATCGAATTTTGCGTTGTTATCAGGAATGGAAATTCCATGATTTTGTCTCTCATGCTTTTTAGTCGGTTCTGCGCCTTGGCATTGGCTTGCTGTATGGCGATGCCATGCGCTTCTGCGGAAGATCGCTTGCGAACCATCACAGTCGATGGACGGGAGCGCCGCTATGTGATCCATCTCCCGTCGAAATACATCGCATCGCAAGCGACTCCGGTGGTCATCGCGTTTCACGGCGGAGGCGGAAATCCGGACAGCATGGTCCGGCTGAGCGGACTCACTGCGAAGTCGGACGAGGCGGGGTTCATCGTCGTCTACCCCTACGGCACAGGTCCGATGGAAGAGCAGTTACTTACGTTCAACGGCGGTGGCTGCTGCGGCTACGCGATGGAAAAAAAGATCGATGATGTCGCCTTCACGCGTGCGCTGCTCGATGATCTGGCGACGGTGGCAAACGTGGATGCCGACCGCGTCTTTGCCACCGGACTCTCGAACGGAGGCATCATGTCCCATTTTCTTGCTTCGGAACTATCCGACCGCATTGCCGCCATCGCGCCAGTGGGTGGTCCGCTGATGATGGAGGCACCCCAGCCGAAACGTGCCGTATCGGTGATGCACTTTCACGGCACCGCGGATGCCTTCGCACCATTCCAAGGTGGCTATGGCGAAGGTTTTTTTCCCGGACGCAAGGGCGTGACGGATTTCAAGTCCGTGGACCACAGCATCCAAAGTTGGGTAAAGGCCAACGGCTGTCAAAACGAACCCAAGGTGGAGACGCTGCCCGACAAGGCCGACGATGGCATGAGAGTGACGCGCAAGACATGGAGTGGTGGACGCGATGGAAGCGAGGTCGTGCTGATCGAAATCCAAGGTGGCGGCCATACCTGGCCTGGCAAGGAGCCTACGATGAACAAACTCGGCCCTTCGACCATGGACATCTCCGCCAATGATCTCATGTGGGAGTTTTTCCAAAAACACCCGCGCACCAAAAAACTTTCCGGAGCCCCGCAACGGGCGAATCAACCGCGTTGGGTCACGCGCGCTGTGGAGGCTCCGCGTGTGGCGTTGCGGACCTTCGAGAGCCGCGCGGCGAAGACCACGGTCAGTTACCATGTCTTCACGCCGGAGGCCTACGACACGGAGAAGGATCGGCGTTTCCCCGTGCTCTACTGGCTCCATGGCACGGGAGGGGGACTCGCGGGCATCGCTCCGCTCTCGGCATTCTTCGAACGCGCCATGCGCGACGGGAAAATCCCGCCGATGCTCATCGTCTTCCCGAATGGTATGGCGAAGAGCATGTGGTGTGATTCAAAAGACGGCGCGGTGCCGATGGAAACCGTGGTGGTGAAAGAACTCGTGCCGCACATCGATGCCACGTTCCGCACGATGGCGCAACGCAAGGGCCGTATCATTGAAGGATTCAGCATGGGCGGCTACGGCGCGGCCAGGCTGGGCTTCAAGTATCCGGATGTCTTTGCAGGCGTTTCCATTCTCGCAGGTGGACCACTGGATCTGGATTTGCAGGGACCGCGTGCTGCGGCAAACCGTAATGGGCGCGAGGAGATTCTCAAAAACGTTTATGGAGGCGAAATCAGCCACTTCAAGGCTCAGAGCCCCATCATCATCGCCGGGCAAAACACCCATGCCATTCGCGGACAATCACACGTGCGCCAGGCCGTCGGCAGCCGAGATTTCACAGCAGACTTAAACCGCGCATTTTCGGCTCATCTGGACCAACTCGACATCAAGCACGTCTTCACCGAGGTCCCAGACGCTGGCCACGATACGCTCCCACTCCTCCAAGGTCTCGGTGATAAGAACTGGGAATTCTACCGCAATGCGCTAGGATGCTCCGATCAAAAACCACAATAACTGTTCCAACCATGCATCCACAGCGTGAACACCCATTGGCCAAAACTCCCTCACTCCTCATGATTCCCCACATGCCACACACCTTTCTTTTTCTCTGCTTATTCTGCGCCTCCGTGGTGTCACTGCACGCACAGGCAGCAAGCGGTGTGTTCCAGCGATACGACAAAAATTCCGACGGCAAGGTTACGTCCGAGGAATTGCCTTATGCGCGGATTTTTGCCCGCTTTGATGCGAACAAGGATGGCTCGATTACGTTAGAGGAATACAGTGCGGTCCAGGGCGAACCCGGGTCGAAGCTCCTGGATCAAGTGCGCGGCACGCCATCGGCGGCTCCGGCACTTACCCCAGAGGATGTAAAAAAAGTCACCAGCGGTCCTGAAATTCTCAACCCCGGCGAGGTGGGCATCGGGCGCATGATCGAGGACATAGCCATCACCACGCTCGACGGCCGCAACGCGCGGCTGAGTGAGATGCAGGGCAAACGCGGCCTCGTGGTGATCATGACCAGCGCCACCTGCCCCGTCAGCAAACGCTACATCCCCAGCATCGCGAAGCTGGAAAAAGAACTCGCGGCGCAGGAGATCGGGCTTTTGTTAGTGAATCCCTTCGCCAGCGAAAAGGCCGATGACATCCGGGCGCAACTCAGCACCGCAGGCATCCGCGCGGCATATATCCATGACAAGGATAAAAAAGTCGCCACCCTGCTTCAAGCGCGCACGACGACCGAAGTGTTTCTCATCGATGCCAAACGCACACTCCTCTATCGTGGTGCCTTGGATGACCAATACGGCATCAACTACAATCTCGATGCGCCCCGGCATCGCTACCTCAGCGACGCGGTCAGTGCTTTTTTGAAAGACCAAAAACCCGCCATCCAGGCCACCGCCGCGCCGGGTTGCGAACTCGATCTTGTGAGAGAGACGCAGCGCACGGCATCGCCCGTGACCTACTACCGTGATGTCGCGCGCATCCTGCAGCAAAACTGCGTTACCTGCCATCGCGAGGGCGGCATCGCGCCGTTTGCGCTCGATGACGTCGAGGAAGTCCAGGACCGCGCCCGCGTCATCAAGCGTGTGGTGAGTGAAGGCACCATGCCTCCCTGGTTTGCCGCTGCGGAAAAGGATGCAGGGAAAAATCCATGGGCGAACGATTGCAGTCTTTCCTCGCGGGACAAAGCGGATCTTTTGGCCTGGCTCGACTCCAGCGACCGACCGCTGGGCAATCCTGCCGAAGCCCCCGCAGCACGCAGTTACCCCAGCGAGTGGTCGATCGGAACACCCGACCTGATCATTCCTCTCAGCCGCGCCTACGACATCAAGGCCGATGGTTTCATGCCCTATGCCATCGATGTCGTGGATACCAGCATGACCGAGGATAAATGGGTCACGGCTTACGAAATCCTGCCCAGCGAGCGCGATGTGGTGCATCACGTGATCGTGCAGGTCTATCCCAAAGGAGTGGTCGCCCGCGACCGTGAAGAAGGCGCGGCCGGTTACTGGGCGATTTATGTGCCCGGCAACGGCGCGAATGTGTATCCGCAGGGCTTCGCGCGCAAACTCCCCGCCGGCGCACGCGTACGTTTTCAGATTCACTATACCCCGAGTGGCGAGGCCAAAAAAGAGCGTCTGCGCATGGGGCTGGTGTTTGCCAAGACTCCGCCGCAATTTGAGGTGCGCACCGCTGCCATTGCGAATCCCCGGCTCGCCATCCCACCCGGAGCCGAGCGGCATGTGGAGATCAAAACGAGGAGCGTGCCCTTTGACATGCCCATCATGAGTTTCGTGCCGCACATGCACGTGCGCGGCGTGGCTTTCAAATACGAAGTGATCGATGCGAACGGCAAGTCCGAGACGTTGCTCGACATTCCCCGCTACGATTTCAATTGGCAACTCCGCTACGACTACAAACAGCCCAAGCTCATCCCGCGCGGCAGCACCATCAAAATCACCGCTGTTTACAACAACAGCACCAGCAACAAAGCCAACCCCGATCCCACCAAGCTCGTCAAATGGGGTTCCCAGACCTATGATGAAATGATGCTGGGCTATGTCGAATACTTTACGCCCGTGGGCAGCAGTGAGCCGGCGAAGTAGGGTGTTCCATGTTTGCTTGCTTGCTCGGCCAACTTTGTTACAGTCACCGTGCGATGTGGGACATGCTTGAACATGCGTTTTTTCAAAGAGCTCTGGCGGCGGCGGCGTTGGTAGGCTTTACCAATGGGTTTTTCAGTGGCTTTGTGATTCTGCGGCGCACGGCATTGTCGGTCAGTGCGCTGTCGCATACCATG
>Ga0315909_10008378_pt1 | contig 11345 bp, 14 predicted proteins | sample LakEriMetagenome_11_FD_203527 | JGI IMG/M metagenome (GOLD analysis project Ga0315909, IMG submission 203527) | Freshwater fungal communities from buoy surface, Lake Erie, Ohio, United States - Buoy 2 MA125 | ecosystem: Environmental > Aquatic > Freshwater > Lake | place: USA: Lake Erie, Ohio...
CCATCATAACCGCAGGAAGCAAGGGCGATGGAAAGGACAACGCCCAAGCTCCCTGCTATCAGCTTATTTGCTGATCCCAAAGGCGGCATCGTTTGGATTCGCCCATCGCATGAGAACGGGCGCAAGTGCCGCGATGCCAGCCATCGACAGCTTCTTCGGGTCGGTTTCGCCCGTCGCCATATACACAGCGAGCGCGCCAGCTATGAAGCTACGCGACCAGCTCGCCGCTAGTGCCTTTGCCTTTACCATTTTTCTTCACTTTCTTCGGCTTTGCAGGTGCAGCCGAATCGGGAGCATCGACGATTGGAAAATCGCCGTTATACGGTGCAAATCGCGGAATGCCAAAACCGACAACAGGTGATCCCGTGCCAAATTTGCGTTCCTTAATCATCACCATTCCGCCGTTGCGCTGATCTCCCGTGCCTGATGTGTTGCCTTCAACGCAAATGACAGAATCTTTTTTTACATCGACGACAATGCCAATATGTGAAATCCGATCGATGCCGTCGTGTGGAAAATCCATAAAAGCGAGCCAACCCTTTTGCGGTATCTCGCTCCATCGATTTTGATCCTTGAATTTTTGTGCTCCCGCCGCCGTGCTCACAACCGACGGAATTTTGATGCCAGCTTTTGTGCAGCACCACATTACAAATGATCCACACCACGGCAAACCGTCTGCCATTGTGCTTTTGCCATATTTTGTTAAATTGATGGGTTCCTCAATATAACCCACTTCGCCCAATGCAATTTGAATCAGGCGTGCGGGTGTTTGATCTGGAAATGTCACGATAGCAATAATTTCGCTTCGGCTTCGGTGATACCTAGTTTTTCCAAAAGAGCCGTTTTTTGTTGTTCAATTCGCGCATATTCTTCGGTCGATCTCTTTTGTCTAGCTAATAATTCCGCAGATTCTTCTTCGGTCATTTCGCGCGTGATTGTTTCGCCCGTTTCGCAATTATAGACTGTGATTTCCATTATTTGACTCCATATACATAAACCGTGCCGCTTGACCAATTTCCCGTGTTATTGTAAAAATCCAAACGATTGATTGCCGTGCCATATTGATTCCATGCGCCCCACGAGCGACGATAGGTCACAGTTGATGAACCAGAGATTGAGTTGTTTAGATTCATTTTCCAACTTGTCGTCGATGCGTATTGTGGGATTTCGACAACAATCAATGATCGGCTGTCTGTGCTTTTGTTTCCATCGTTCAATTTCAAATCTGACAAACCGAAAGTTTGATCATCGGCGTTGTCATAGGCATAACGATATTTTGCCGTCCCGTCATTGTTGTAAATCATGGCAGGGAAAGCATTATCTGTCGCAGGTCGTGGAGCTACCAAATAAACAATAAGCGAATTATATGTTGCAGGTATGCTTTGAATGCTGACAGCTGAACCCGTCAAAGTTGTTCCGCCTGTATTAATCAAAGTCATTCCGCCGCTTGCGATTGTTTCCCATTTTAAACCCGTTGATGCGGTTGAATCCGCCATCAAAACTTGACCATTTGTGCCAACCGCTAATCGTGCAGGCGTATCGGCTGCCGATGCTGCAATCAAATCGCCTTTTGCATCGACAATTGCGTTTTGAATGGCATTGGAATCATCTTGCGCCACCCAAGTGAAATCCAAATCCGTGTTTGAATTTTTTGACAAAACTTGACCCGTTGTTCCACCTTTCAAATCAAGAAATGATGTATCAATACCATTTCCAAGAGTTCGAATCGCGGCTGCGCCGTCTTTGACTAAATCCGTATCGGCTGGAGTCGTCCAGCCAAAATTCGTAGTGCTCGGCATATCTGCTCCTTACGCGACGATCGTCGCCTGTTCCCAAGTAAGTGTATTCGATAAAGTGTTCCAATATTCGGTGACAGGCACCGAATTCCATCGAAACGCCTGCAAGCTAAATGCCAGCGGCGAAACCGTCATCGTGAGCTTGATGTCAGACACCGTTGCCTGAAATGTCCAGCCTTCGACAAATCCTTGAAATTCACCGTTGTTCATATTGGCTGGCAGATTTTGAAGATTGATGGGCATACCCATAAAAATACCTAATAAGGCTGCGCGATCGGTTTCATCAATCTCAGGATTACCAAGCGCAAAAGTGACGCTATCAAAAACCGATTGTGGATACGCTCTGAGAGCTAGATAAAACGCCGCCTGATTCTCAGCATCGCCTTGATTTTTGAGATATGTGCGAATAGTCTGCGCAAGCTCGCCATATTGAGCAATAGACGCGGGATCGGTATCGCTTACCTCTGAATTGCCGCTCGATGTGTATTGAAGCGTGATGCTATTGCGCACATCGCCCGATCGCTTTTTCGTCGTTATATTGCCCGCCAATGCGTGTGAAGCGTCGAGATCGACATATCCATTCGCTGAGAAATATTCGGTGCGATGGGTGCTGTCAGCGTAATTGATGAGCCCGTTTGGCGATTCGTAAAGATAGCCCAAGCCTGAATTGGCAATAGTCGCCGCCAATGAATAGACATCGGAATCGACGCTGTTTTGGCTGTCGAGCGTGTAATCGCCGACATCAATTTCGCCTAAACCGCTATTTTCAGCATTTGCCCAAGTAACAGTCGGATCATAAGCCGACCAAGTTTCACCCGCTGGCACAAGATTCCAATTGGCAAAAAGCACCGTTTCAAGCACTTCGCGCATTTGATCGCCATCGGTTCCCTGCGTAAGATTGCCGACAAACACAGCTTTTGGGAGCCTAGCTAATGCGCCCAAAGCTGTGATTGCGATTGTTTGGCTTATGCCAATAATGCCAGCTGACGACACGCTCACATTCATGTCCGTGATGTTGCCGCCGAATAAAACGACCCATGTGCCTGCGTCGTTCTTGACTTCCACGGTCAAGCCGTCGTTAATATCAAAAGTAATTTGACTTAGATCATTATTCTTTAATTGAAGCCGACAATATCCTGCGACGGGCTGCTGATAAATATCGGTGCGACCCGATGAAATTGTCAGATTTGCCAGCGTGAGATTTGTGTATTCAACGCCCTGAATCTTGACACGCCACTCAGGTGTCCAAACACTCATAAAGCAACCTGTGCAAACGCGCCTGCACCAAGCGTGCCGCGCGCCTGTGAATCGTTTAAAATCGTCACAATTTGTCGAGCTGTCGATTCAGGATCAACCGCGCCATTAACGGTCAAATTGATTGTGTTGCCAGCTTCATCGGCACGGCGCACGCGAGCCACATCAAAATTTTGTGGGATTGCGCCGCCCAACGGTGGCAAACCAAGCCGCACGCGTTGAGCTGCATCAAATGATAAACCTTCAAGATTTGCCAAAAGTTTGTTGTATCCACTTAGGGCATCGCCGAAAGCATCGGTTGCGTCAATAACAGCTGCGCCCCATTCCTCGACTGTTTTTGTTACCGTTGCCGCGCCCGCACCTGCACCCGCACCTGCACCTGCATCTGCACCTGCACCCGCACCTGCGCCTGCGCCTGCGCCTGCTCCTGCGCCCGTTGCCGTGCCGCTGCCTAAAGGTCGCGCGCCAAGATTGACGCCGTTGAAAGCTCCCGTGACTTCGCCAATGCGCTGAATAGGTTGAATTTGATCGCGGAATGTAACGCGTGCAAATTTATTGTAAGCTCCAATTGCAATGTTTATTAAATCAATAAACCCATTTATTGTGTCTTTGATATTGTTTAGAATAAATTTAACAACAGGCAAAAGCGCATTGATTGCAATTTCAATTTTGCCGACCGCCTGTTGAATTGCAACGACCAAAGTCGTTTTGAAAATAGGGATTAAATATTTGTCAATCCACGCCCACACATCTTTCATTGTGTCCAAAATGTCTTTGAAATCTTCTTTTTTGTCTTGAATTGTTTTGCCCAAATTTGTAAAAGCCGTTTTTACAGCTTCCACGATTGGATCAAAGAAATCTTTAATGTAATTCACCACGGTCGTGAAGCTGGAAACGATGCTCTCTCCTTTACCGCTTAAAGCATCGCTGAACTGCGTAAAAATAGGCAAAATTTTATCCGTCACAAATGTCAGCAATTTATCCAAAATTGGCAATAAAGCCGTTCCAACCGTTTCCTTAACTTCATCAAAAGCCACTTTGATGCGATCGATACGCCCTTGATATGTATCAGCGTTTGCAGCTGCCGCGCCACCGTAAAGATCGGTCAGCTGTTGAACTGCGCCTTGATAGGTCAGGGTCTTGGCTTCGGCTGCCGAAATTCCGACATTAAGTTTGGCGAGCGCGCTGGTATTGCCTTCATAAGCTTTTCCAAGCGCATTGGATACAGCTTCAAGCGGTTTGCCTGTTGCCGTGGATATGTCTAAGGCTAAAGATAAGAGTTTCTGCGCTTTTTCTGTGTCGCCCGTTGCAACAGCCAATCGTTGCAATGCAGGGCGCAATTTATCATCGGCGACGCCTGTCGCAAGCGATGTTTTGAGTATCTGATCTTCAACAGCTTTAATCTGCGCATCTGTCGCGCCTGTAGCGGTTTCGAGCGCACGCGCAAGCTTAAGTTGCGCCTGCTCATCTTCGATGGCAGCTTTAACGCCATCGATAGCGAGCTTGCCAGCATACGCAACAGCAGCGGCGGCGGCTACGGCAAAAGCGGCGGCGGCTTTCTTTCCAAACTCACTAACCTTGCCCGCAAAACCATCGACTTGATCTTCGGCATCTTTTGAGCCTTTTTTTAGACCATCAAGATCAGCATCAAATTGAATTTTGACTTTAGGAATTCCAGCCATTACGCACCGCCTTCCAGCTTTAGACGCCTAACAATATCTTTGACAATTGCAACATAAGCATCAGCCACGGGCTTGATGTTTGCATCAACGGTGGGATTGATCCAATAACCGCGCTTATTGCGACCCTTGACAAATCGATTGCCCATTGTGCGACCCGCATCGTCGGTCGGTCTGCCCGTGCCGCCGTATTCGCTGCCCCACAAAAGTGCGCCAGCTGGCGCAGCTTGTCGATTTCGTGTTTTGCCACGGGTATCGCGCTCGCCGCCGTAGGGTCTGCCGACTTTCTTTGAGCCGCCAATATCGACGCGGATCATGCGATCTCTCGGTGTGCTGATTGATCTAGCGACGAGAATTGCCTGCGGCGGTGCTGCCGAAAACGCAGCTGCCACCGACAATTCCCGCGCCAATGATTGTGAAAGCGGTTGCGCTTTGTCGCGCAATTCCTGTGAAGCTTCCTGCGGCAAAAGCCTAAGCGTGGCGCGCAAGTCTTTCAAAGCAATGGGATCGACTTCGATGCGGATTTTACCGCGTTCCTTTGCCGCCATTTTGCTTCTCCAATACTTCAATTGCCGTTAAAACATCTTCGGCGGATTCCCAATATTGCATCGGAATCCCTGTGGCGATAGCCAGCTCGACGAGTAGCCGACTTACTGATCCGCTGGCGTGGCTTTTGGGTTATCGTCACCGACGACGATTTCAGCGATTGTTTCGCACCAAACTTCAAAAGGTTTGACGGGTTTTCCACCCGCTTCGCGCTTCATCGCGTGATAAGCCAAAAACATCAAATCGGAAACGCCAATTTTGTCTTGCGCTTGCCCGATCCGAAATCCCGTGCTTTTTTCCCACTTAGCCCACTCAGGCGGTGCAGCGACATAAGTCGCAACATCGCCTGAGCTGTATTCAATTTGAATTGATAGCTTCATTTTGCTCCCGTTTCTCTAATTCCTAGCTGAACGATTCAGCAGGTGTTCCAATGACCGTGAAGCTCATCGACACGGTTTGTGCATCAGGTGCGGTTCCGCCTACCGATGGGAAAACGGGTAGCACCTGAAATGTGAATGTAGCACCTGACGCAGCTGTGAGAACTGTGCTGATGCCTGTGTTTGGCGCGGATTCGCATACGCCCCAAAGAATTTCGCAGAGCGATCCTGTTGCGCCCCAATCTGCAAGCATTTCGACATCAAATGTCCATTGATCGTCGATTGCCTTGTAAGCGCGACCATCAAGCGTTTGATAAGTTTCGATGATGTGCTCATTTGAGAGCACCGCGCTTGTTGTTTGGGCGTCAAAATTGTTTCCACCGATCGTGAAAGACACATCGCGCCCCGTGATGATGTTTGCCATGTTTGCTCCTAGTTTGTCTGAGTGTAATAGGTGGAAACGGGTATATCTGCCGAAAGCAGGTTTGACGATCCGACCGAAACAATCGACGGCACGGAAATGTCGCCGACGATGTAACCTGACGGAATAACCGCCAGAATGCTGATGATAAGTTTTTCTAAATTGTCAAGCGATGCGCTGTTTGACATATATGCCACAGCTGCCGTGATCTTGAGATTGATTTGCAATTTGATTGTGGATTGTCCAATCAAATTCGGCTGCAAATAAGGATCATTAGGCACTAAAGCGCAAAATGGCGGGATCACAGCTTCAGGCACGCTGTCATATACATTCGCCGCAACGCCTGAAAGTGCGCTTTGTAGCGAATCGCGAATGCTCGTTTGGATCGATGATGCTGGCATTATTGAGCCATCGTTTCAACATCGGCAAAAGGCGCAAGCAATGCTGACACCCTTGCGAGCAGCTGCCGTGACATTCTCCACGGCGACACCTGAAAATCGACGCCGTCGATCGAATTGCCCGCGGCTGTTTTGGCTTGGAATATCTCTGAACTTGTCATAATGATTGCATTTTCAACGGCGTCGTTGTTTGCGTAAATATCTGACGCGGATTTCCCGACAAGCGTGGCTGATCCGTTTGGAATCACCGCGCGCAGCGTCACATCGGCTGTGACTTTTGCAGCTGTAAAAACATACGGTGAATTTGTGTAATCCGCCGTCACAGTATAAGTGCCATCGATGGCAGCGGCGACATTATTGATCTGCACGCTCTGTCCTGTGACAAATCGGTGCGGTCTGACCGTGTAGATATAAAGCACATTTTTTTCGATTTCATATTGCGCAACAGCTGATGAATCCGCGACAAGCATTGGAAGCACGACGGCTTCCGCTGTATTGATGATGTCGTCGAGATAGCTGTCGGGATAAAGCGAAACGCTCACGCCAAGCACATTGCGCAATTCTTGTGCGCTGACGATGTTTGGCATGAGCGTTCCTTTCGATTCTGCTCGATCAGCTACGGGAGCGCAGCTGATCGATGATTAGTTTGTCGGCTTAGGTGAAATTGAAACGGTTGCAGCCCGCGCCTGTCTTGACGGCAAGTGCTCCGAATCCATAGTAAAGCACGCTCACTTGACCATTTGCGATCACATTTGAGCGCAAAGTGGCGCGTGGGCTTTCATACCATGTGAAAGCATCAGGATTGATGACAAACATTGAGTTATCGCCTGATCCTGTCTTGTAAGCATCGACATAAAGATTTAGACCAGCAACATTGCCGACAAGTGATGTCGGTGTGACATTGCCGCCTGCGTTCATCGGTGCAACAGCGTTGTAAATTGGGCGACCATTATCTGAATAACCCATGATGTTCGCCCATTGATCAGGTGCAACAACAAGTGATCGCGCGAAGCCCTTTGTTGCCGAATAAACGGCAGCTGCGCCGCTTGCAACATAAGCAAGCAAACCATCTTTGTCATTTGCGCGAGCTGTTGCATTCAATGTGCCATTATCGCGAAGCACATCATTTGCATATTCGGTCGTTGCCTTTGAATAGGCTTGCTCCATCGTTAGGAGAAGCTCGTTCAAAAAGACGGGCGATGATCTGTCGAGAAGCTCGACAGAAAATGTTTGAGAGCCACTAAACTTTTTGACACTCACGGAAATAAATTCGCTATTGACATTTGTATCTGCAACAGCTCCGCCTTCGGCTTCTTCCGTTACCGCAGGCAGCTGAGTGATCTTCGGGATTTCAAAGGTAAGCCCTGCATCAGGCAAGGTTCCACGGCTGAGTGCATCAATGCAACCGCGAACATTTGTTCCAAGCGGATTCCAAACCTCTGTCAATTGACGGGTCGGGAACATTGCTGGATTGTTTGTGGCGTCATCTGCGGCTTTAACATAAAGCTTCGCATCTTCATCGCCCATTGCTGCACGAATTGTGTTTTCAAGATACTTGATCTTTGTCAGTTCAATCCGTGGAGCTGTGTAAAACTTCGGCTGAGTTGCAGCCGCGTTGAGAGATTGAGCAGCTTCCACCGTTTCGGCGGGTGCTGCCTGCTCTGTGACGGTGTTTTCCACTTCGTCTCCTTTTTCTTCGGTTTTTCCTGAATCGATTGATTCGGAATCTTCTTCATCGTCTTTCTTTTCTTCATCGTAAGACGCAGCGACATCGCTGACTCTTGCGCTATCGATGGCGGGCTCTGCGACCAAGCTGACTTCATCGAGTTTGCCAGCTGATACAACAAGCACGCCGTCTTTGTTATCCCACGCATCGACAGAAATGCCGACGCTGAAACCATCGCGAAGCTGTGTTTGCGCTTCTTCAAGCGCATCTGATCCCGCGGTCGTATTTGCAATTTTGAATTTTGCATCGATGCCTTGTGGCGTTTCTGTCATTTCAATGACGCGTCCGATTGGTCGTGTCCGGTCATGTTCTAAAAGTAGCTTGACATTTTTTGGCGCAATTGATCCAGCTTTGAACATCGTGCGCCCTGCGCTTGTGTTGCCTTCTTCATTCCAAGTCACGATGCGACCTGAAATGATGCGACGCTCTGAATCTGCCGCTGTAAGTGAAATCGGAATGGATAGCTTCATCGGATCAAATCTTCTTCCTCTCGAATTTCATCGATTGACATTGCGCCAATTCGATTGAGTATTTCATAGACTTCGGCGCGCTCTTTCGCTGATCCGCGTAAGTAATCGTCTAAGTCATAACGCACGGTCTGACCCGCTGGCGTGTAATCGGGCATTGATAACCGCGTTTCAATTGCGCGTGCAAAGTTACGCAATGAAAAGTCAAAAAGCGATTGGCGTGCCAATGTCGCGTTTGAATATGTCATCGATGATCCGCTGTTTGCATCTGCGTAATACGCAGGCAGACCAATTGCACGGCAAAGTTCTGTCGCCACTTGCTCGCGTGCTTCATTCAGCTGCAATGATTTAGGATCATAGCCCACCGATTGCAATTCGATGTCGGCGTTCAAGAATGCGGTGCTTCGCGTTGCACGCGATGTTTTCCAGCTATCCAAAAGCGCACGAATGCGATCTGCGGGAAGCGCGGTGCCAGAAGATTTCAAAACCATCGTCGGATAAGGCTCCTGTGCGTATATTGTCGCTGCCTTTTCTAGCGCAAACGCGGCTTTGATTGTTCTTCCAGCACGATTTAACAAACCTTCATCGATGCCATTAAATACGGCAAGCGATCCGACGCCTTGTGTCGGCACAGCCATTCCATCGACGCGATAACCTGTGATCTCTGTGCCCATTGCATTTGTGATGATTTGCACGCGATCAGGCGAAATTCTTTGAGTGTCGCGAATGCGACCCGTGTCTGCATACAGCTCCATAATCTGCAAATATGCGACGCCGTAGAAAAGCAAATCCTCAACAATAAATGAATAGGCTGAATAACCTGTCACGCGGCGATCAGGTTGATTAATAATTTTCGGCGGATAAATTTCTTGCCCTGTGGAATCATCGATCACATGAAGCGGGATCGATGCGATTGATGCGCAGATAATATTTCGAGCGCGTGCAATTGTCGGAACTGCCATTGCTTCATCGCGCGTTGCGGTTGCAGGTGTCAGCAAATAGCTTGACAAGCTGTTCATTGTGTTTAGCGGTGCGAGCGCAGCTGCAACATCGACAGCGGTTTCAGGTTTGACCGCGCCAAGTGTCGGCGCGCCGACTAACCAATCACGAATTGCCATGCGCGAATTCTCCCGCGCTGCTAAACACTAACCGACGAGAATGTCAATCTCTGTCGATGGGCGTGTCGCAAAATGACTGACAAGAGCTGCGGCGACGCACGCGGTCACGGTGCTTTGTGACGCACGCCTGCCGATCACCCACCCTGTGTCGCCCATTCTAAGTCGAGCAGCTGACAAAACCTGCGATGTCAATTCAGGCTGATTTGCGTGCCGAAGCCTGCGTGATGTGATCGCGCCCAATAACTCGTCACACGCTTGCGCGTAGATCGCGCCATCGATGTCGGTAATCGATATGCCCGCGGGCTGCAAACGCATCGCCGATGCCGCAGCTGTGCGCCGACTAAACGCCACCGTTTCGGTCGCATACTTTCGGGCGTAGGTCGCGACATCATTTGCCACAGCTCGATCATCAAGTGCGATCGGGTTTGTCCAAGTGTGAAGCAAGCGCACTTGAAAGCGATCCTCAGACATTTTTTGAGCTCCGACAAGAGCTGCCGACCTGCGATCAGGCGAGAAATCAAGCCCAAGCCAAGTCGGCGCAAGCGGATCAAGTTGCAAATCATCTTCGCCGCATTCATTCCACGCATCTTGCGGGATCGCGCTGGAAATCGTCGCAACCCACCTGCACAAGACTTCCGTTCTGACAACATCAGGCGGATCATTCAAAACGGCGCGGATATTATCTTCATGCACCGTGTATCCAAGCGCGGGATTTGCAGCCTTCCAATTTTCAGGATCATTGATGTCGTCGGTTGCGGCAGACCATTCAAAGTAACCGATGTCATCAGCTGCACCGCTGGCAGCTGCTAAACCGCGCTCGCGCAGCTGATTCAGAACAACAGAGTGCTGATCGCCTGCATTCGACAGCCCAATCACCATCGGATTTTTTGACGCCATAGCCGTATAACGCAAGCTGGCAAAGCTGTCCAAGTCTTTCATCTCCCGCAGCTCATCAAGGAAAATCGTTTCGGGTCTTGAAATTCCACGCGCAGCTGCGCCGCCCGCCTTTACCATGTAGCGATTGCCGTTGAGCAGCTCGATTTCCTCTGATCCGTGCGCCCACCTGATTCGTTTGACCTGTGAGCTCAACACGGCATTGGCTTCGATAATGGAAACCATGTGGCGGAAAGTTTCAAGAGATGTCGTCAGGCGGTGAGCCGTGCCGATTTGTAGCGGCTCGTTCCACACAAACAAACCCGTCAAAGCCCGCATGATCTGGAATGTCGTCTTACCCGATTGGCGTGCAACCACGACGCAAATCTGAGAATTCAGCCACCGACCATCGGGCTTGACGCGATGGCTCTCCATAGCGAGCCATTCCTGCCACGGCATCAGCTTCATTCCGATGCTGCGAGCAAATTCGATCATTTCTGTGCCTTTTGATGGCAATTCTGATGGCTTTGACGCGATTCTAGGCGTCGTTGAGCCTATAAGTGAGCCTGTGGCTGGATAAATTCCCGATTCAACCCGATTCGAGCCTGTAACAGCCTTCAAATGGCTTTTTTGAGCCTTTTTAGCCTTAGTCATGACTGCGCGACTCGTTTTGCGGTGAAACTAAACCGC
>Ga0315909_10008379_pt1 | contig 11344 bp, 15 predicted proteins | sample LakEriMetagenome_11_FD_203527 | JGI IMG/M metagenome (GOLD analysis project Ga0315909, IMG submission 203527) | Freshwater fungal communities from buoy surface, Lake Erie, Ohio, United States - Buoy 2 MA125 | ecosystem: Environmental > Aquatic > Freshwater > Lake | place: USA: Lake Erie, Ohio...
AATTGTATGCCCCTTGTAGTTGGTCGGCTACCTCTTTTGCTTGCTTGGTTTCTATCATGTCTACAATGCTGATTGCTTTCTCAAGTTCTTCCATTGCCGTAACCATAGCTGGCACGTTGTATGAGCTTCCGTAGTTAGACAGGATTCGGCCTGCAAGCATTTCGGCCTCCTTCTTTTTGATGTGTGGATGTTCCTTGAAATACTCAAGGTATTCTGATGGTTTCATTTCAATTTCTCTATGATTAAACTAAGTGCGTTGACATATCCTTCCCAGTACTTGGCTTCGGTATCTCTACGACTGTACAAACATACGTTTCTATTGTATTGCGCCTTCTTGTATTGCTCAAGAATATCTTGGGATACGCTAATCTTTTCCATAGGTTTCGTGGTAGTATTGGTCAGCTGCCTTATCCCATTCTTCGCTGTACTCGCCACCGAAGTTGAAGGCATCCTTGATTTGCTGTTTCTCTTTCTCCAAAAGTTCGGCCTCTATCTTTTCAATCACCTTACCAATAGGGTTTTGAAAGGTGGCCTTGTAGTGCTTGCATAAATCAAGCAGTTCCTTCATTGCTGTCTGTTCCATTCTTTTTGTTGGTTTTCTTGTTGCTTATGCTGTCCATATACTCTTCGTATCGTAGGCACTCATCGCAGACCAATTCAAATTTCATCTCCTCGTTGAAGTGTGATTTGATGTCATTTGGCGAACCGCATCTGTCGCACCTAAGTATGTTCTCTGTGAAGTATGGAATCCATTCATCTGTTTCCTTGATGTCGCTTGATACTTCTACGTACCATAGACCGAAGTCAAAGATGATTGACCACGTTACGTTCGGGTAGCGCAACCACGTTACACCAATAGCGAATTGGTCAACGTATTTCCCTGTGCTGATTTTCATTTCAAGTTTGAATAAGTCAATCCCCACTGCACATTGAACCACTGCATCTCCTTCTCGGCATAGGCTGCTCGTAACTTGAGTTCACGCATAAGGTATTGCTTACCCCATTCTTTTAGTTGCTCTCCTTGCTCAAAGGTCATAGTGTACTTCTGGTACCACTTGTCTACGCCAACGATGTCGTCGTAGGTTACTTCGTGTCCAGCAATCTCAAACATCTTATTGATGATGTCAACGATTGCCTTCTCTTTCTTTTCTTCTCTGGTTGGCCGTTTCATTGCACATTATCCTCAATCAGAATCTCCCAATAGTCTCCGTGGTCAACGAATCCTGACGCGACTCCTTTAAGTCCATATAGAGACATATCCTCTCCTATGCCTATGAATGGGCCTCCGCTCGGGTCTACGAATATCTTCTTACCAGAGTCATCCCATCCGTAGCGTGTGTACCTGAAGTTTCCCTTCCAGTCAATGTTGCCGTTCTCGTTCTTTTCAAACGTGAACTCGTCTCCGTATCGGTTGGTGTACTTACTCATCTTCAAGGTATTGGTAATGCGTTCCCTCGTTGCCGTTGGTTCCGATGATGTCCATTCTCTTGTTGAGTTCTTCTTCCATCTCTTCCCACTCCTGGTCTCTTGCGTGCGCAGCGCAATTGCTGATTTGCTTTTCTCGCTCGCCAGCAATAAATATCTGTTCAATAGGTTGCGAGATGAATTCACGGATGCCTCGTTCTATATTCAGATACGTCTCCTCGTCTTCGGTATCCCTAAACTCCTTATACACCGAATTTAGTAGTGGCTCAAGCTCCTTCATTAATCCTTTAGCGTGAAACTTAACACCCTTTCTGTAAAGTTTACTATGAGCGAACTCATCCATAAACTCAAGTCCAATTTGGAATGTACAGACCATCTTTAGGATTATCTCATTCAGTTCCTTCTCTGTTTTCATTTTCTAGGATTTTTAATCTTGCTGATTTTGGAAGTCTATCAAAAACAAGCTTCTCAATGTTTTCAGATGTTCCGTATACATCGAGACCTCTCCAACGATAGCAATACCAATCTGGCTCTAATTGTTTTACATTTACTCCGTATATCTTAATTATTCTGTGCCTCAATTTGATTTCTTTTGCGTTCGTAAAACCTTCTCCACATACTTGCTGCAACAGCAATTCGCTGCGGCAGGAATGGATAATCTTTCCTGATTTTTGCGCTTGCAATCCTGATGAATTGATTTCGCATTGATGATAGTGAATCGTTGCTCATCGTGACCATATGTTATTATCGTTGTCATCCAAATCCTCAAACCAATTTTCCTTCTCGGGCGTAAGGTCGTTGGTGTCGCAAAGTACCATAAGATTCTTCATCTCATCTAAAAAAGAATCGTAGTCAAGAACAAGAGAGGTTCTTCCTTGCGCTTTTCTTTTTGCCGTGGCAATGTATCCTTCTGCAATAACAGAGATGAGTTCAAGTCGCTTGTTGATTTTTGGTTCCATTTGATTATTGATTAAAGTTTAGTAGTCCCAATAGGAGTCGAACCTATAACCTACGCATTAGAAGTGCGTTGCTCTATCCAATTGAGCTATGGGACCAAAGTGTGGGGCACGGCACAAGTCCGCACCCCGAGGTGTCTAACCTACTTATTTATCTTAATATCAATCTCTTCCTCATTGCGCCTCTCCACAATAAAGGCAATAATAAGAATTAGAGAAAGCGTACCCCAAACGCCCCATAGCCAGGATGGAGCGTTGAAGGTGTACATAGTTAGTGCTGTCAACCACATAGCCCCAACGGGACTTTTGATTGGCAAAAGGTTTCGGGATATAACGTATTTCTTACTCATAGATACCTCTGCGTTTTAGTAAATTAATTTCTGATTGGGTAAACAAACTGTAGTCTAGGTTCTCCTCCTTAATCTTACCTCCGTCAAAGGTAAGGAGACGATTCGCAAAAAACGTATAGAGTCGCAACTTTTCCATAATTCCCTTCTCATCGTACTGACGAGACAGAATCTTGTAAAGCTTGGATTTCTTGTTGAGCATATCTTGCGCAATCCTCATCGGAGACATACTAATCTCCGAACACATATGACGCAGAAGCTCAATGCGCCAAGTCAAGGTAGCATAGCTAGGAACCGCTGATGGAATACGAAGCTCAATGTGGTCGTCAAAAATTACAACGCTCTGGTAGTGGTCGTTGTCGTTAACGATGTCTTCGTTCTTCTTGATTCGGCAGTGTTCTTTGTTGATGCGACGCACATACAAAGAGTAGAACAATGGAATCCAAGAACTGAACTCATTGAAGAACGCCTTGCCACTAAGTTCGGTATGTCCAATGTGAATATGACCACCGCAGTTTGTGGTGTAGTCCCCATCAATGGCTTGACGTAGCTCCGTGCTTGCGTTGATGTCGTCAAAGATATCGTCTCGCATAAGGTTGTACGTTGGGCTAACAAGCTCGTAACCAATCTCATCATCGAGAGAGCCATCACGCTCTTTAACCCATCGGGTATTCATATATAATCTGTTTGCGCAGACCATATCGTGACCGAACGAATCTTCCTTCTCAATCTCAAAGCCAACAGTGAAACCATCCTTGTGAACTTTGCTGACTCGCGGCTTGCTGTGGTACGCAAACTTATCAACGAACGGAATCTGACTCTCGTGAGTGTAAACCATTTCGTTTTCATCGTCAACATAGAGGAAATCGTAAGAACTAATATCACGCAGATAATTGATGTAATTCATTGTCCACAGCTGATTGCTTTCTCTGTGAAGGTAGGAAAAGGTAAATCCGCCTAACGTCTCCTTTACCTCGCCATCAACGTAGTCAAAAATTCTGCGGATATAGCTTGGCACGTTTGATGGGTCTACAAATATGCCATCATTTGTCATTTGGTATCCAAGGGCTAACATATCTTCTTCTGTTGCTCCGACACGAAACGAACGCGATTGTGCCACTATATCTCCGGCAGCGTGGATATCTACTGAAGATATAGTTGTTGCAACAACCACTCCTTCACTCCGTAGGTATTTGCGTGCCAGAAGATATTCACCAGTGTGTAGGTTTTTGATAAAGCAAACAGCTCTGTCAACCACTTCACCTTTGTGAAAACCAAAATCGTACTTGAGCTCTTTATTTACATCATAATAGCAGCCACCACTAATGAACTCACGAACAAACGGCACCTCTTCAAGAAGCACCATATCAATAGAGTCTGTAACGGGTGAGTAAATACGGCAGGCATCAGTCAAGAAAGCGCGCTCATTTGAATAGCCCGGGATAAACTCACTGTTTGATGCAAATATAACCGAACTATTGTCGCCAACAGCAATCTTATATGTGATTTCTTCATCAGCTAAGATTTCTTCAAGGGGAATCCACTTGAAGTCATTCTGTAGTACACCCCCAGCGTCACGATGCATTACATTGATTACATACTTGCCATCTTGCTTCTTAATGTTCTGATGCGCAGATAGCGCAGAAAAAGATATTTTCATAGGTTACTTTTTAAAGCTGTTATTCCATTCTTGCTCTTCAATCTCATCAAGAGATAACGTGAGGTTAGCACACTTAGCGCAGTCACCATACATATCAACGTATCCGTTTTCATTGCACGTTAAGCACGCTTGATACGAATAGAAGGGGTCAATCTCATCGACGCCCTCTGCCCAATCGCTTTCTTTTTTTTTACCAACGGTACTATTGGTATATGCAGTTGATGCATAGTCCTTGTTCCAAACATCATCATAGAAGTCATCTGAGTATCCGTAGTACTTGACGCCCGATGCCGTGGCGGTATGGGGAGTCATAGCAGTGCTTCCATAGTAACGCTTGGCTGCTTTGTATGAATCATTGGAGTACCAATTAGTGCCATGCCAATGTCCCTCGGACTCATTGAAGATGAAGTACTCGCCCTCGTTGTCAAGAGCGATGACCTTGTTGCCAAAGCCGAGCGCATTAGTGATTAGAATCTCAACAGCAAAGTTGCTTGTAAGCCCAGCAACGCTGTCGGTCATATAAGATGGGAGCATAGACAGAACTTGTGCAAACTCTGCCGTGTCTGACACCTCACGAGTACCAAATCCACTGATGATGCCGTTATGCATAATAGCCACGTTGTCGCTGATGTTGAATGGGTGCAGGTACTCGGTAGACATACCGTGAGTGGCGATACGGAAGTGAAGACCAATAGGTAGGTCGGTCAAGCTACGCACCTCAAGGTATCGCTTGTAGAAAGCGTCAAATGATTCTTGAGTGAAGTCATTGGGGAACTTTTGAGTAAACAGCTTGCCGTTGTGAGCCCACATAAGACCCGCGCCGTCATCGTTGTAAATCCAAGAGTTGTAGAGTGCTGACTCCGCAATGGGAGTAGTGTCGATGTTAAGAATTGCAATACACATAGTAAAAGTAGATTAGATATTAGACAATTAAATGGCGAGTGATGAGCGCACTTGGCTCTTCTCCTGTGCCTCGCCCGGCACGATTTCAAGGTCAAGGTATGAGTTGGTCTCATAGAACTTGTCCGCATATCCACAAGCCCACATAATGCGCTTGTTGAGTGTCTGAGAATTGTACACCTTGAGTAGGTGATTACGCAGCTCTGTACCTTCAGTGATTGCTTGTTGAAGCCACCACATAAAGTCACGCTTGTTGTCGCATTCGGCAACCATAATACGCATAAGGTCACGGCGCCATAGGATGTTCTTCACATCACGAACAGCGCTGAAGATGCGGAACTCAATACGGTTGTCGCAAACGTGAACAGCACTGTATCTTGAGCCGTCACGCATTTCGTCCGCAGTGCGGAAGTAAGCCCAAGAGCCGCCAAGACGACCACGGTACATACCGAACAACAGCGGCACGAATCCTACGATTTGGTCGTAGAAGTCACGACCACTGACTCCATCGCGAGATACGTTAACGTGTCCACCACAGTTGGTGCTGTAGTCGGCGTTGATGTGAGCAGACACAACCTCGGAGTTGACAGACTTGTCAAAGTCATCGGTCATAAGGTCGAAGATTGGACTCACAAACTCAAAGCCAGACTCGTCATCAAGAGAGCCATCTTCTTCACGGCACCACTTGGTTTGGTCTGCTTCTGATAGCTCGTATGACTGAAGAACATCAAGGTCTTCTTTCTCAACCTCGAAGCCAATACGGAACTTGGCTTCATCTGATGAAAGGTCTCGTCTGCTCTGGCTGTGATAGCCGTGACGCAGAAAGTCTGGTTCTTCTTCTTCGTAGTCATAGTAATCACCATCGGAGTGCTGAAAAACATAGTCGCCGATAGAATCAACGTGGTAGTATTCACCGCAGTTATCTACCCATACCACATCGTCAGCGTGGTGCCACCCTTGGCGACGACCATACAGCACGTGGTAGTAGTCGTAATCTGAAGCGTCTCGCTCAAGGCAGTACTCCCCATTGTCCATCTCAACGATTGAATCGTGAGGAGTAACGTACTCGCCATTCTCAAGAAGGACGGCATCATCTTTGTCAATGAGCTGGCCCTTAAAGAAGCCATCTGTGATTTCAATGGCGTCTGTTTCGGCAATTGCTCCGCCACGGTAGTCAATTACTTGACCTTCTTCTAAATTTTCCACAGGTTTAGTTGTTACAGGATTGATACAGTCAAAAGAGAAAGCCCATCTGTGCGATTTCACACGTAATAGGTTGCTTTCAATCTCTGATATTTGATGAGTAGTGCCATCAAAGAAATCCATCCCACCGCCTAGATTCCAAGAAATTTCTGGATTTTTCGGGCGATGTATTGTGACGAAATCGCCAACATTCAAGACATTTACTATCTTTTCACTTTGAAACGATAGCTCTACAGATGTCCAATTATCGTTTCCTTCAAGACGAACAATCTTGTACATAACTACATTAGATTAGAGGTTGGAAATTCAACGACAGCCGTATGGTTGGGGCAACGACCCATACCATTCAACAAGGCAAAGTTTCGCCGAGCCCGCTTTTCATTGGCGGCTTCAACGATAACGAACTGACCACTAAACGAGCCAGTCTTTGAGCGAAAGATGTACTCTTTCATAAGGATAAGATTTAGTTAGATTAGACATTGCGTACACTTAAGGCAGCACGCATCTCCTTTATTGTTACACAAAAGCATTGTATTGCTCGTTAGTGATTGTTCGGTAGCTGATTATTGTTCCGAACTCATCATTTAACGTAGCCATATACTTGTCTTTGCCATCGTCCAAAACGAAAACACACGTGCTTCCGTACAATATGACCCGACCCATCGTGCTGAAGATTTTGTACATTTCTTCTTGGTCATCCTCAGCTGATTCCGAGATAGCAATTATCTTATTGCGCTCATCGTTTGTTAGCTCGCTCGTGAATCTTCCTCTTCGAACTTGTTGGTACTCAAGGTCAAGTTCTTTTATGCGTGTTGCAATTTCTGCAATCGTTTTCATATTTCAGTTAATTAGTTCTTGAATCAATCGGACATCAACAGTCCCGTACTTTTTGTGAACCCGTTCCAAGTAAGCTTTTGCTGACTTGTATTCCTCTGACTCTGGGTGCGACCAACGGCAGCTGCTCAAAGCCTTCTCTATTTGTTGAATCTCAGTCATTTTCTGGGTCTAATTCATCAAACAAAGCAGCCGCAAAGAGGATTGCAGACATCACGAGGATAGCAACAAAGACAACAACGGCAGTGGTTGGTTCGGGTGCTACATTGAAAATCAACGCAGCGTTGCCGATGGAAGCCAAGATGCCTAACGACAACAGAATAATACGAAAACGATTCATAGACAAAATAGGTTAGATTAGACAAGACGTTGGGAGTGTGGGGGCATCGAAGCCTACGCTCGTATTTCAAGCGCCACACCCAAAGGGAAACAAAGCGCACAGGTGCTGATTCTGTCGCTTAAATAGTAAACCCGAACTTAATCGGTTCGCAGTAATTTAGTCGGGGGTGTATTCACCCCATAAGACACAACACAGAGGTACACGTATGTCTGTCCTTTTGTGTTGTATGTTGTCTTTTTTGCTGATAGGGGAGGTCTGCATACATCGCACCTAAACGCACCCATATAACCCTATCCCAATATATGTTTGGGGTTGGTTACACTAATACGACCGCAAGGCGAACTTGCGTAGTACTTTACCCACCTACAACTCTGTGTAGGTAGATGCCCTTGACTATGTTGACAAGGGGACCGGCCCGGCGTGTTCGGAGTTAGGTCGCTATGCTCATTGAGCAATCACCGCGTGCCATCACCGCACCACTACGTTTTTACAGGAAAACGGAACACAAACCTCACTCCCAGTGTTTAGGTCTACGCTATGCCTTGCGGCAGTCACGGCGAATTAAGGGGAAAAGACCGCAAGAGTCCAAGCCATAGGGCGCATTTTGCCCAAGCCTACGAGTCAATCTTGCACACTCCGCCCGTGATGCTCTCGCACCGTAACAACATACCCTCAAGGCGAATGGATACGCAGTCCGTACACTTCGGGCAGTACGCGCCCCTTTGTCCCTACTTGTTGAGCCGAACACATCTGATGCAGTATGTACACACCTTTTCTGTTGCCCACGAATCCACGTGTAGCCATAGGTATATGGGCTGCCTCGTCAGTGTACCAAGCCCGTTCGGTACAGACCTACCCGAAGGTAGGTTTCGGCATTAAAGCTCAATGGCTAACCACCGCAGTGCTTCGCGCAAGTGCTTACGATTATTCTCTTGTGCGCCGTCCGTTTGGCTATCCCGAAGCAATACCTTACGCTCGGCCTTGCTGCTCATTAGCACTTCCTCGCCCTCTACTATCTCAATAGATAAGGCCGCACCCATATTCCGCCTAATCATAGGCGAACTTTTAAGGTAGCCCTCAATATAAGGTAGGGCTTCGCTTGCGAACTTTTTAGGGCTAAATTTACCCTCGTAAAAGATGGTAATTCCCTTTTCTACACACGCAGTGTATTTCTCGCCGTTTTGGCGAAATGTGAAGATAGCCTTCATAATAAATAAAGTTTAGTTTAGATTAGACATAGCATACTCATTACTCACGATTACTCGCTTGCTTCTGATGTACACAAAGACATAGTTCGTTAGTTAGCCTTGCGTCCGCAAGTGCCTGCCCTATCTCTTTTTGTACACTACAAAGGTAGAAACGCTTTGTTAATTGTGTGTTAAGTGTATGTTATGTTTATGTTAACTTTTCCTGGTCGCTGTGGTCGTTTTGGTTACTCATTTTGAACACTACAAAGGTATAACGTCATTATTAACACAATGTTAAGGAAATGGTGCCCAATGTTAAGTTTACGTTAAATGTTGAGTATTCCATCAGGAAAACCCGCATACAAAACAAATGTTACCTGTACGTTAAGTTTTTGTTACTATTGTGGTTAGTGGGGATAATTACACCCCTGCAAGAAACTTAATGTTCCGTTAACATTCAAGTAACATTGCAGTCGTATGCCCTAAAATGGCGGGAACACGGCAAGTAGTGTAGGCTGCTACACTTAAAAAAGCTAAAAAGTGTAGTGCATTACACTTAATTGGGAAGGGGTTGGGGTTGGATTTGCGTTTGGGGTTGGGGGTGATGATGTATAGGGTCGGGGGATAATCCCACCTCCAGATAAAACTCGTAAATCCCAAAAAAGGTGGTACGACTGCCGAAAACTGAGGGGGTGTTGGGTTTGAAAAATGGGTGCTTAGAGGGGGTGTTCTTTTACTATATAGATACAAAGGGGTTAAAAGCCTGATAATCAAGGGTGGTTTATTACCATTTTGGTATCTGCAGTTACCATTTTGGTAACTAATTACCATTTGGTATTTTTGCTTTATGGAACAATTAAATCAAATGTCGCAGGTGGTCATCGTGAGTGACCCAGGTGACGAAATCAACTTTATTTATGAGCGCTAAGGATTGGTGGTACAGTGAGCCGAAGGTCTCGTACTACACTGACGAGTTAACCACTACTAGTGTGTTTATGAATTCTGCAGAACCCCAGTGCAAGAGTGAGGCTTCTCAGTTGATAGCTATGGAGTGTGATGCTATTAAGGAGTTGCTTCTAATGAAGAATGCTGCTTATGGTGATTCTGCTCTGAATCCAGCAAACATCTTTGCTAGTGGTTCTGCGGTGGATAACCTTGCTTGCAGAATTGATGATAAGCTAATGAGGATTAAGAACAGGGGGTTGAATGACGAGACTGAGGATACGGTCAGTGACCTGATTGGGTACTTGATTCTTCTCAAGATTGCAATGAAATGAGTTTGCCCGTTGCGATTGCCATTTATACGGCTGTGATTCTAATTATATACCTTTTGATTAAAAGGGACGATTTTGATTTTTAGTACCTTTGTTTAAAATAACACAACAATGGCACAAATCCCCTTAGGTACCAGATTTATTGGTATTTCTGAAGAAGTAGACCTCCGTGAGCGTGGCAGTTCTATGATGAATAGAATGCAGGAGCCCTACACGATGCAAGACATCATTGATAGCGTTCCTTCTGGAACCCCTGCTCAAGTAACCAAGTCGGCTAACGGAACCACTATCGCAACGACTACGGTTCTTACCGCTAACAGCGTTAACATCATCGGAACCGCTGGAGCTGGCAACACTGCTGTAAAGCTTGCTGACCCCGAGTTTGGTTCTGTGACCCACGTGGTGAACACCAGTAGCGTTGACATCTTTGTTTTCCCGAACGACCCAGACAGCACCATCTACGGATACGCTGCTGGCACTTCTGTTCGTGTTCCCGCTGATGGTCTGATGTACACCTTCACGTGTGTGCAGAATCCAAATGTCGGTGTGTGGACGTTTACTAGCCCTGCCATTGGTAATACCGCTACGGTAACCGTTGAGTACGACATCACCTTGACCACCAACTCTTCGCAGACGACCATTACCGCACAGACCGCTGGCGGTGTTGGTTCTTCAACGAAGGTTATCTCAAACACCCCGTACGTTTGTGCCCTTGACGTTCCTGGTATGAGCACCAAGCTTATCCTGTGGGACCCGTTGTTCAACAACTACAGCGAGATTCGCGCCGTCAAGTACGACCTTCTGTCAAATATTCCTGTTGGAGACCTTAACAATGCTAATGGAAGTACCCCAGCTAGCCTTCTCGGTGTAGTCAACGATGCTGCTATTAACACCGTAGGATGTTCACTTGCTGCAGCTACTAAGAACTTCTCCGTTAGCTGTGGTGCATTCTCTGGTTCTGTCGCTCAGGGAACATTCTCTGGTTTGTACAACGCACTGTACGTTCTTGGTGGTGGCCCAACAATGAACATCTACCCGTACGTATCGCTTCCCGGTGAGCCTGGAACTACGGGAGACACCTACCAGAAGTTTTCTGTTACGTTGAATCCTGCCTTCGAGCAGCTGTTTGACGCCAACGGATACCCTGCTAAGTACTATATGCTTTCTGCATTCGCTGGTTCCAGCACTTACCCTCAGCACAGCGCCTACCCCAACGGC
>Ga0315909_10008380_pt1 | contig 11343 bp, 10 predicted proteins | sample LakEriMetagenome_11_FD_203527 | JGI IMG/M metagenome (GOLD analysis project Ga0315909, IMG submission 203527) | Freshwater fungal communities from buoy surface, Lake Erie, Ohio, United States - Buoy 2 MA125 | ecosystem: Environmental > Aquatic > Freshwater > Lake | place: USA: Lake Erie, Ohio...
GCCAAATGAAGGAGCCGCATTGGTTGGGATTGGAGTCCGTGCTGGCTCTCCACGAGTTGGTCGTCGCCGACTATGGTGGCGATGCGAGCATTCGCGACGCCGGTCGTCTGCAGTCGGCTTTGGCGCGACCCAAGCATCTGTTCTCTTACGGCGAACCTACCTTGGCGCGTCTCGCCGCCGCTTATGCGGTCGGGATTGTTCAGGGCCATCCGTTTACCGATGGCAACAAGCGGACTGGCTTCATGGCCGCCGCCGCCTTCTTGGAATTGAACGGCCTAACCTTCGAGGCATCGGAAGTCGAAGTCGTGATCAAGACCCTCGGCCTGGCCGCCAGCGAGATCTCCGAGGTGGAGTATGGGCAGTGGCTGGCCAAATCGGTGAGCGCGGCGAAGATGAAGTCCGCTAAGAAGAAGAGGAAGTAGGGGTAGGGGTAGGGGTAGGGGTAGGGGTAGGGGTAGGGGTAGGGGTAGGGGTAGTTAACGCCGCGGCTTATCAAGCGAGTTGTCCTGCGCGAACGCATTTGAGTCGCGCGCTAGCCGCCGGGCTTTGAGGACTCCGGCGATGAGGCGGAGAATCTCTTCGCATTGTGCTAAGACGGGAGCGGCGTCTTGCTGGCTCAGAAGATCCGCCAGTTGGGCGACTTTGATTTGCGTGAACACTTCGGCGCAGGAACCTTTCGCGATAAGGTAGAAGCGCTCGGTGTCTTTCTCCGCTCTTCGTTCGTAGCCTTCGGCGATATTGCTGGGCACCGATAAGGCGGCACGCCTGAGTTGGTCGCACGCCCAGAGATGACGGCTGAGCGAAGTGCGCTGGGTGAGTTTGATCACGTCGGCGGCAAGCCGGACGGATTTCTGCCAGGTGACGAAGTTAGAGAGGCTCGCGATTTCCATCCAGCGAGAAGACCAACGCTTGTTCCTCGTGCCAACGGCGCACCCCTGAGGCCTGTCACCTGACTGCCTTTGCCTACCCCTACCCCCACCCCTACCCCTACCCCTTGCGTGTTTCCGCTGTTTTTTGGCACTCCTTTCTTTTTGACGAACCGACCCAGAGTCCCATCGTCAGACGACTCAGGACAGTCCGATGGTGTAATGGTAGCACAGGAGATTCTGATTCTCCTTGTCTAGGTTCAAATCCTAGTCGGACTATTTCCTGAAAGCAAAAAGCCCTCTCGCGAGGGCTTTTTCATGCCTATCCGGGACGCCTCAGCGGGCGTTCCAGAAGATCATGAGGTTCTTGGTGTGGCGGCCGGCGACGATGAGGTCGGTCTTGCCGTCGCCGTCCAGGTCGGCGGCTTTGAAGTCTTCGACGGCGATCGCTTCGGTTGAGATGACGTCCGTGCGCCAGGTCTTGCCGGCGTCGTCGAGCGGGGTGAGCAGGCGGATGCCGCGGTCGGCCGGCTTGGCGCCGCGCCAGCCGATCATGACCTGGTCGCTGCCGGTGCCGAGGAAGTCGGCGCAGGCGACGGCATGGCCGTCCTTGTAGCCGTCGAGGATCTGCTGGCGCTGCCAGACGCCGGCGGCATCGCGGGTGTAGACCGCGGACTTCGTGCCGTGGAAGGGTTCGACGGTCGCGATCATGGCCCCGGAGGGCAGCTTGCCGGCGCGGAGTTCACCGACGGGCTCCTTGGTCAGCTGCGTCTGGCTCCACTTGCCGTCGGCATAAGAGTTGAACCAGATGCCTTCCTTGGAGCCGGTCAGGAGCTGCTGGCGCGAGGAACGATCCCAGCGGACCGCCTCCAGATTATGGGTGATGTGGCTGACGTCGTTGGCGACCTCGGTCGTCCACACGTCCTTCGGATTGGCCGGCTTGCGGTAAGCGAGCAGCTTGGCGCCGACGCCGACCCCGGCCTTGTTGCCGACGCCGTGGAGAGGCTGGACGACGAGGTCCCAGCGGCCGGTGGCCACTTCGACCCAAGCCATGCGATGCACGGTCGGTTCGTGGTGCAGCGTCACCGCTTCCCACTTCTGGGTGCGGTCGGCGGGCGGGATGAGGTAGAACACCGCACCGCTCTTCACCGTGTCGCCGGGATTCCAGCCCGCGCCCACGGCGATCTCAGCCTTGCCGTCGCCGTCGAGGTCCTGCGCCGCGACGCAGACGTTGTCTTCCTTCGTCAGGTTCTCGGCGATGACGTGCTTCTTCCAAGAGGGATTCTGATACCACTGGATCGTGGTCTTGTCGGCCAGGACGATGTCCTTCTTGCCGTCGCCATCGACGTCGGCGATCGCGAGGCCGTAGCCGATCTCAATCTGGCCGATCTCCTGCGGACGGAATTTGGCTTCCGGTGCGGCGGACGCGACGGCGGCAAGGAGGAGGGCGAGGAGCGGGGTCGGCTTCATGGTCGATGGAGTAACCTGTCCGACCCTGCCTGTCGACCGCGGTTCCGCGGCATCACAGGTAGGGACAGCACCACGTGCTGTCCTCCTTTGTCTTGGGTAGGGTTGAGCGCCCTCGCTCAACCGCGGCTGACCAAGGGTGGTCAGCCCTACCTCGAGACAGCTAGGGCAGCACGCGGTGCTGCCCCTACCCGCTGCATCGCTCGGGCGCTCGTGACAATCTTACGCCGTCAGCCGCTCGAGGCACTCCGCGTAGAGGGCCTGCGTCTTCTGCACGACATCGGCCGGCAGGGTCGGGCCCGGCGCGGTCTTGTTCCACGGCTGGGTCTCTAGCCAATCGCGCACGAACTGCTTATCGTAAGAAGGCTGGGCGCGGCCGGGCTGCCAGGTGGCGGCGGGCCAGTAGCGGGAGGAGTCGGGCGTCAGGACTTCGTCGATGAGGACGAGCGAGCCGTCGGGGGCGCTGCCGAATTCGAATTTCGTATCAGCGAGGATCACGCCGGCCTTGGCCGCGCGTTCGGCGCCCATGCGGTAGAGCGCGAGGGACGTCTCCTGGATCGTGCGGAAGACTTTCTCGCCGAGGATCTCGCCGCAGCGGGCGCGGGTGATCGCTTCGTCGTGGCCTTCGGCGGCCTTGGTCGAAGGGGTGAAGATCGGCTGCGGAAGCTTGGAGCCGTCGAGCAGGCCGGCGGGGAGCGGGTGGTCGAGGATCGCGCCGGTCTTCTGGTATTCCTTGAAACCGCCGCCGGCGAGGTAGCCGCGGACGACCGCTTCGACCGGCAGGGGCTTGAGCTTGCGCACGAGCATCGAGCGCGGGATCAGGTGTTCGTGGCCGTGCAGGGCCTTGGCCAGCGCGTTGGCGTGGTCGGGCACGAGGTGGGTCGGGAAGACGAGGCGGGCCTGGTCGAACCACCAGAGGCTGATCTGGGTGAGCAGGATGCCTTTGCCCGGGACGCCGTTGGGCATGACCACGTCGAACGCCGAGAGACGGTCCGTCGCGACGATGAGGTAATGCGTGCCGAGGTCGAAGACTTCGCGGACCTTGCCCTTCGCCTGGAGCGGGTAAGGCAGGCCGGTGACGGTCATCAGCGCTTCGGCGGGCAGGGGCGGCGTCTTCATCCTGCCACGGAGATAGGGCAGGGCGGGGCGGCAGGGCAAGGTGGTTCGTCGTTGAGGCGGCGGCGTCCGCGGTCAGCCTCGGATGGACCGATGGATCTCCGCGACGCCCATTGCCATTACCAGTTCGCCGAGGTCCCGTATGCGGCCGTCGAGCAGGCCCGGGCGGACGGCGTCGGCCAGGCGATGATCAACGGCAGCGCGCCCGCCGACTGGCCGGACGTGGCCGCCCTCGCGCGCCGCGATCCGCGCAACCGCGTCTCGTTCGGCCTGCATCCGTGGGACGTCCCCACGGCGCCGCCGGGCTGGAAGGCGGAACTGCGTGCCATCCTGCTCGCGCACCCGACCGCCGGCGTCGGCGAGATGGGCCTCGACCGTTGGGTGAAGGATTTCGATCCCGTCGCCCAGGAGCAGGCTTTCCGGACGCAACTCGCGTTGGCCGTCGAGCTCGACCGCGCGCTCACCATCCACGCCGTCAAGGCGATCGGCCCGCTCATGGATATCCTGCGCTCCGCCGATCTGCCGCGACGCGGCTTCCTGCTGCACAGTTGGAACGGGCCGGTCGAGATCGTGCCGGAACTCGCGAAGCTCGGCGCGTATTTCTCCTTCAGCGCGCACCACCTCATCCCGCGTAAGGCCGACCTGCGCGTCCAGTTCGCCGCGGCCATCCCGCGCGAACGCATCCTCGTCGAGACCGACGCGCCCGCGCTCTGCCCCGCGCCGGAATTCCGCCTGCGCGAACTCGCGCCGGACGCGGCCGGCACGGAGCAGAACCATCCGTCGAACCTCGTGCGTAACAACGCCGAGCTCGCGCGGACCATGGGCGTGACGCCCGAGGAATCCGCCGCGCTGACGTCCGCGAATTTCGCCCGACTATTCGGGGCGTAAGAGCGAAAGGCGCAGCGCCTCGCCCGCGGCCGCGAGCCCGAACGCGCCCGCCACGTGGGCGGCCGTGCCGTAGCCCCACTCGCAGTTCGGGCGCAGGTCTTCGCCTTCGGGGATCTCGCCGCCCGGCAGGCCTTCGCAATCCGTCGGCTGCGTGAACGGTTCGTCAGACCACACGCACGAGACGCCGAAGGGCGTCTTGCCGCGCGGGAAGTCGAAGTTCTGGCGCAGGCGCTTGCGCACAAGCATCATCAGCGGGTCGTCGCGCGAATCGCGTAGGTCGGTGATCTTGAGCCGCGTGCCGTCGAGCCGTCCCGCGCAGCCGCCGACCGTGACCACGGGCAGCTTGCGGTTCACCGCCTCGGCGATCAGGCCGCACTTCGGCGAAAGCGCGTCCATCGCGTCGATGACCACGCCGTCGAAATCCGCGAGCACCTCGTGCGGGTTGAAGCGGGAGAGGAAGCGCTGATGGAGCGTCGTGCGGATCGCCGGATGGATGGCGCGGGCGCGTTCGGCGACCGCCTCCGTCTTCGGGCGGCCTTCGTTGCCGGCCACCGCGTGCAATTGGCGGTTCGTGTTCGAGACGCAGACCGCGTCGCCGTCGACGAGGGCGAGGTGGCCCACGCCGGAGCGCGCGAGGGCTTCGACGGTCCAGGAGCCCACTCCACCGAGACCGACCACGAGGAAGGACGAACGAGCCAGGCGCTCCATGCCCGCGCGGCCGTAGAGGCGGCCGATGCCGGCAAAGCGTTGGAGATGGTCCGCGTCCATGCGCCCAATCAAGCGAGGAAGCGGCCGTACTCCAAGGAGGAAGCGTCGGCCGGGTCCGGGCTTGCTGGTCGGCGGGCGCCGGGCATCGTCTTTGCCGATGTCCGAGCGTATCGCCCCCGAGCCCATCCGTCCGCCTGCGGAGAGCCGTCTGCGGGCCGCCCTCCGGTTCGGCGTGGTCGGCCTCGCCCTCGGTCTCATCGGCTCGGCGCTCTACATCATCCCTGAGCAGAGTCCGGCCAACGCCGTGACCAAGGTCTTCAGCGAAGGGCGGGCCGTCTTGCTGACTGCGCGGGTCGAGCGCGGCGTCTGGCCGCCCGACGGCGAACTGGCCTCCTTGCCGGTCGAAGGCCGCGGGCTGCGCCTGCGCACGCTCCTCACGGAGTGTCCGCTCGCGGGAACCTGGCGCTTCGTGGGCGTCAAGGCCGGCGGGCCCGCGATCGTGTTCACGCCCGCCGAGACCGGCCAGCCTTACGAGCGCGCCCTGCGGTTGGCGGACAAGTGGCTCGACGACGGCGAACCGGCGACCGGCGATCTCGTCATCGGTCCCGACCGCGCGCGGCTCCGCCTCAGCGTCGAGTGATCGCTTCGGCGCGCTGACGCAGGTCGGCGTCGAACAGCGCGTCGATCAGCGCGTCGAGGTCGCCTTCGAGCACCTGCTCGATGCCGTGGACCGTGAGGTCGATGCGATGGTCCGTGATGCGGTTCTGCGGGAAGTTATACGTGCGGATGCGTTCCGAGCGGTCGCCGGAGCCTACCTGCGTCTTGCGGTCCTGGGCGCGCGCCTCGCGTTCCTTGGCGCGGGTCAGGTCGAGCAGGCGGGAGCGGAGCACGCGGAGGGCCTTCACGCGATTGCGGAGCTGGGAGCGTTCGTCGGCGCAGTAGACCATCAGCCCCGTCGGCTTGTGGATGATCTGCACCGCGGATTCGGTCTTGTTGACGTGCTGGCCGCCGGCGCCGCTCGCGCGGGCCACGGACATGTCGAGGTCTTCCGGCTTCAGCACCACCTCGGCCTCTTCGGCTTCGGGCAGGACCGCGACCGTGGCGGCCGACGTGTGCACGCGGCCCGAGGCCTCGGTGGCGGGCACGCGCTGGACGCGGTGCACGCCGGCCTCGTGGCGCAGGTGGGCCATCGCGCCTTCGCCTTCGACGAGCAGGACGGCGTCGCGGACCCCGCCCAGGTCCGAGGGCGAGAGGGACATCAGTTCGTGCTTCCAGCCGCGCTTCTCCGCGAAGCGCGTGTAGGCGCGGAGGAGCTCGGCGGCGAAGAGCGAGGCTTCCTCGCCCCCCGTGCCGGCCCGGATTTCTACAAGAGCATTACGAGAATCGTCCGGATCGGGCGGGATGATGGACCGGATGAGCTGTTCGCGGGCCGTCTCGACGGCCGGGGCGAGGCGGGCGACCTCTTCGGCCGCCATCGCGCGGAGTTCCGGATCGGCCTCGGCGCCCATCGTCCGGGCGTCCGCCAGCTCCTTTTCCAGGCCCGCCAGCACGTCGTCGGCCTTGACGGCCTTCGAGGTGAAGCGGAGTTCGGCGCCGAGGGCGGCCGCCCGGCGGTTGTCGGCGAACGTCGCCGGGTCGGCGAGCAGCCCCTCGAGCTCGGCCAGGCGGCGGCGGAAGCCGGTCAGGTCGGGACGGAGGGGGTCGGCGGACATCAGAGAAGAGGGTTAATCGGGCTTGGACAGAAGACGTCCGTTCGTTATTCAATGGAGTGCGGCAGGCTCCCCTCCGCAAGCCCGACCTTCATCCCTTTTCCGACCGATATGCAGCCCAAGGAACCCGCGCTCCGCGGCACCCACGTCGTCACCTGCGTGTGGGACTTCGACAAGACCCTCTGTCCCGGGTACATGCAGACCCCGCTTTTCAAGGCCTTCGGCGTCGATGAGGAGCAGTTCTGGAAGGAGACCAACCAGCTGCCGGCCCTGTATGCGCGCAAGGGCATCCGTACCCCCAAGGATTCCGTCTACCTCAACCACCTGCTCAGCTACGTGAAGGCCGGCCTCATGAAGGGCCTGACCAACCGCCGCCTCCGCGAGCTCGGGGCCGAGATCGAGCTCTGCCCGGGCCTGCCGCAGTTCTTCCCCGCGCTCAAGGAGCACGTCCGCGAGCTCGGCCGGAAGCACAACGTCGAGGTCGTCCTCGAGCATTACGTCATCAGCACCGGCCTCGCCGAGATGATCCGCGGCACGTCGCTCGCCGAGCACTGCGACGGCATCTACGGCTGCGAGTTCCTCGAGCACCCGCTGCCCCCGCACTTCACCAAGCAGGACGAGCTCTCGCTGGACCTGCCGACCGAGATCACCCAGGTCGCCGCGATGGTCGACAACACCATCAAGACCCGCTTCCTCTTCGAGATCAACAAGGGCTCGAACAAGAACGCCGAGATCGACGTCAACGCCGTCGTCCGCCCCGAAGACCGCCGCGTGCCCTTCGAGAACATGATCTACGTCGCCGACGGCCCGAGCGACGTCCCCGTCTTCTCCCTCCTGCGCAAGAACGGCGGCAAGGCCTTCGCCGTCTACGTGCCCGAGAGCGAGGCCGAGTTCGCGCAGAACGACGCCCTCCTGCAGGCCGGCCGCGTGCACGGCTACGGTCCGTGCGACTATTCCGCCGCCTCCTTCACTCCGAAGTGGGTCCGCCACGCCCTCGCCGGCATGGTCGAGCGCCTCGCCCAGGAACGCGCCCGCGCCCTCGCCGCGCGCGTCACCCGCCCGCCCCGCCACATCCACGCCGATCCGCTGCCGCCCGGCGCCGCGGACGCCGCTTCGCAAGGAACCCTCTTCGGCGAATAATCATGCCCGCTCCCGCCCGTAAACGTTCCGCCACGCTCGCCCGCCCGGCCAGCGAGAGCAAACCCATCCTCGCCGCCGTGCTCGCGCTCGTCGGCCTGTTCATGCTCGTCGCGATGATCACGCACTCGGCCAACGACAAGAGCTGGCTGGGGACGCAGGACACGACCGTCCCCGTGACGGATAACTATTGCGGCGAGCTCGGCGCCAGCATCGCCGTCGCCCTCTTCAATCTCTTCGGCTACGCCGGCTTCCTGATCCCGTTCTTCGTCCTGGCGGCGGCCTGGTTCGCCCTCAATCAGCGCGCGCACACGCTCTGGCCGTTCAAGGTCACCCTGATGGTCCTGTGCGTCATCCTGTTCGCGCCGATCCTGACGCTCTGGCTCGGCACCTCGCCGGACGCCACGGCCGCGTTCGACCCGAAGGGTCCCGGCGGCGTGCTCGGCAACATCCTCTTCACCTCGGTCTTCCATCCGTATCTCGACTACGGCACCTGGATCCTCGTCTTCCCTTACGGCTTCTGCCTGCTCGGCGCCCTCGCCGACGACCCGAAGGCCACGCTTTCTTCCTGGATCGCCGAGATGCGCGACGGCTTCGGCGCCTGGAACGCCGAACGTAAGGCCGCCGCCCTCAAGGCCGCCGAAGAACAGCGTCGCCGCGACGTCGCCGCCGCCGAGCTCCGCCGCAAGCAGCAGGAAGTCGTGGGCGCCGTGATGTCCGTCCCGCAGCCGAAGGAGACCGCCAAGCCGGTCTCGAAGTCCGTCCCGGTGGTGGTCGATACCCCGCACGAAGGTCCCAAGGAAGACGAGGAAGCCGGCCCGGACCTCGTCCAGCCGGACAACGTCAGCATCTCCGCCGACGCGCCCAAGGTCGAGAAAGCCAAGCCGACGCCCGTCGCCGATGACGACAAAGACGAGGACGAAGCAGAAGTCCCCGAAGCCAAGCCGCCGCGCAAGGCGCCGGAGCCGCTCGGCCCCAACGCCGGCAAGGTGCTCGTCGTGCAGCCCGACAAGATCGAGAAGGCCCGCGCGAGCCAGGTCATCAAGAAGCGCGGCGACTACGTCTTCCCCGAGATCAGGATGCTCAACGAGCCGGCCGCCGGCTCCAAGGCCGCGCCCGAGGATTTCCGCAAGCGCGCCGCCGACCTCATCGAGACCCTCAAGCAGTTCAAGGTCGACTGCGTGCCAGTCGATCCCGCCAACGGCGTCGACGTCGGCATCCAGCAGGGCCCGTCGATCACCCGCTATGAGATCAAGCCCGCCCCGGGCGTGCGCGTGGAGAAGATCTCCAACCTCTCGAACAACATCGCGATGAACCTCGAAGCCGAGGCCGTGCGCATCCTGGCCCCCGTGCCGGGCAAGGGCACCGTCGGCATCGAGATCCCGAACAAGAGCCGCAAGGACGTCCTCCTCCGCGAGATCATCGAATCCAAGGCGTGGGCCGAAGCCGCGATGGAGCTGCCCGTCGTGCTCGGCGTGGACAGCGTCACGAACAAGCCCGTCATCCAGGACCTCGCCAAGATGCCGCACGCGCTCATCGCCGGCGCCACCGGCCAGGGCAAGTCGGTCTGCATCAACGCGATCATCGTCTCGCTCCTCTACCGCTGCACGCCGCAGGACCTGCGTTTCATCATGGTCGACCCCAAGGTCGTCGAGCTGCAGATCTACAACAACCTCCCGCACCTGCTCATCCCGGTCGAGACCGATCCCAAGCGCGTGCCCGCCGCCCTCAAGTGGCTCATCGCGGAGATGTCGCAGCGCTACAAGATCTTCGCCAAGTGCGGCGTGAAGAACATCACCGGCTTCAACGCCAAGATCGCCAAGGAAGCCGGCGCCCCCAAGCAGGAAGAGCTCGCGCTCAGCCCCGACGAGCTGGCCGCGGCCGTCGCCGCGGCCGAGGAGGTGATCGACGACGGCGTGCGCGTCCCGAACGAGAAGCTGCCCTACATCGTCTGCATCATCGACGAGATGGCCGACCTCATGATGGTCGCCGCCCAGGACATCGAGACCTCCGTCGCGCGCATCGCCCAGCTGGCCCGCGCCGCCGGCATCCACCTCGTGCTCGCCACGCAGCGTCCGTCGACGGACGTCATCACCGGCCTCATCAAGGCCAACCTGCCCACGCGCATCGGCTTCAAGGTGTCGTCGCAGATCGACTCCCGCACCATCCTCGACCGCGGCGGCGCCGAGACGCTCGTCGGCCGCGGCGACATGCTCTTCGTGCCTCCGGGCAGCGCCACGCTCAACCGCGTGCAGGGCGCCTTCGTCGGCGAGCAGGAAGTCGCCGCCATCGTCGAGTTCCTCGCCGAGAAGAACGGTAAGCCCGAGTTCGCGCAGGACGTCATCAAGGCCATCAAGGACGGCGCCGAAGGCGGCGAAGAAGGCGGCGAGGGCGAGGAAGGCGAAGACCCGCTGGTCGCGCAGAGTTGGGCGATCATCAAGGAGACCCGTCGCGCCTCGGTGTCGATGCTCCAGCGCCGCCTCAAGCTCGGCTACAATCGCGCCGCCCGCATCATGGACATCCTCCACGACAAGGGTTACGTCGGTCCTGAGAACGGCTCGAGTCCCCGCGAGATCTTGGTGGATTAGTTTTTAGGGACAGGGACACAGGGCTAGGGCTGGGGCTAGGGTTTGTCATCACTTCGGGTGGCAGGTGGCGGCCACGGGTGTCAGGTGGCAGGAAATAATCGCCCGCCAACCGCCATCATCTCGCGTGGTAGGGTTGAGCCACCCCGGCCAATATTACCTAGCTCTGGCCCTAGCCCTAGCCCTATCTCGGCCTCACTTCTTCTCTTTCTTCTTCTTCCGTTCGGGGACGACCGGCTTCTTCTTTTTCTCCGGCTCGGGGATCGAGGGTTCCGGCGTGGGCTGGGTCGGGTCGACGGTGGGCGCGGGCGCGTTCGGATCGAAGAAAGGCTTGGGAGCCGGCGCGGCCGGAGTCGGCGTCGAGGTGGCCGGAGTGGCCTCCTTGGCGGGTTCGGCGGCGACGACCAAGGCGGCGAAGCAGAGCAGGGCGAGCGAGCGCATGGGGTTACTGATTAAACATCGGGGCCGCGGGTAAGTTGCAAGCCATCCGGCGACGGGCATGAAAAAGCCCCGTCGGCCGGGGCTTTTTCAGGATATCGCGGGACCGCTCAGGCGCCGGCGGCCTTCTTGGGCTTTTCGGCAGCCGGCTTCTTCTCGGCTTTCGGCTCGGGCTTCTTCGGCGCGGGCTTCTCTTCGGAGTCCGCTTCCTTCTTCGGCTTGGAGAGTTCTTTGGCGATCACGACGCCGGTACCGACGGCGGCTTCGGCGAGCTTCGCGTTCGAGGGGCCGGCGGCGGCCTTGTCGCTGCCGATCGCGGCGAGCTTATCGGCTTCCGCCTGGGCGGCCTTCGCGGCGTCCAGGGCCATCTGCGTCGTGGCATCCACCGTCTGCACGACGAGCGAGACCGGGTCGGCCGCCGGCGCTTCG
>Ga0315909_10008381_pt1 | contig 11341 bp, 29 predicted proteins | sample LakEriMetagenome_11_FD_203527 | JGI IMG/M metagenome (GOLD analysis project Ga0315909, IMG submission 203527) | Freshwater fungal communities from buoy surface, Lake Erie, Ohio, United States - Buoy 2 MA125 | ecosystem: Environmental > Aquatic > Freshwater > Lake | place: USA: Lake Erie, Ohio...
TCCTTTATCTTCAAATATTTGTTTTCTCTCTTCCAAACTCAACTCTCTTGTATAAACTTGAAATCCATAATGACAAGGTGGAAGAACCATTTGGTCTAATTCACCTACATTCCACGCATTAACCATCAATCGTCTTGAGTCTGGGTTTGTTTTAAGGTCGTTGATTAAGATAGCGATTTGGTCAATAACTGTTTGGTCCATTTCATCAAAGATTTTTTCATATGAACCATCCGTAGATAAATACATTTTCTTTTTAGTCCATCTTCTCCATTGCTTACCATAAATTGGACCTAACTCTCCAAATTGTTTGACCCAAAAATGTTCTTTATCGTTATTTTTAATTTCGTTAACAAAAGTTTCTTTATCAAAAATCATATCTTCTCGTCCACCTTCCATTCTTTTAAGATAGGATTGGTAAGCATCACCATCCCAGATATGACAATCATTATCAACAAGGAATTTAATGTTTGTATCACCACGTAAGAACCATAGTAACTCAGTTACCATTGTTTTCCAAGCCATCTTTTTAGTTGTGAGTAATGGAAACCCCTCACTCATTTTATGACGGATTTGTCTACCGAATACTGAAATGGTTCCTCCATTTCTAGTTTCTTTTTTTACTCCATTATCAAGAATGTCTTGTAGGAGTGCTTGGTATTGTTTATCTATGTTATTCATTTATAGTTCTTTTATTTATGTAATAGTCTAAAATTGTTTCATTATCATTATTCATCATAAATTGAGCCCATACATCAGATTCTTTTTCAAATGTATTTTCTTTTTTTAATTCAACCTTACATGGAAATGCTCTCCATTGTGGTCCTCTATTTTTTAATCTTAAACCCCAATATAATTGTATTTCGGGATAGTCTTTATGTTCAAAAAAGTATCCTAAAGGCCCATACGATGAAACATTATGGTTAAAAGGTATATATTTTTTCTTTGAATTAATTTCAATAAAACATTTCCATCCACGTTCTAATAAGAAATCTTGAAAATTACTCATTTTCTTATCCATTTTCTATCTGAGTTAAGTGTAAATGCACCTATAAAATCATTATCTTTATTCCAATCTTTTGGTGATAATAATGATAGTGTATTTACACCATTAAAATTATATAAATAATATGTTTCACCAACAATTGGGTCAAATGAAATTTTTGATTCCCAAACCATTAATGAGTCCATATATTCTTTTTGAAGCGTTTCTATTGATTGAATTATTTCTTCTCGTTGACGATTAAAGACATCAATCATTTTTTTAGAGGCTTCGTTTTTAACTAAACCAATATTTGGTAATTCAAATTTTGGCGAGCCAATAGTTGTTGGATAATTTTTTATATTGGCATCATATCCATTTGTTTCATCCCAAACAACAATATCTGGTTTATTTTTATTCATCTTCTAATCCATCCATTAATGTAACATCCCAATCCGATAAGTCATCTTGTTTATTCTTAGGTGAACAACCTAAATTATATGCATTATGAAACGCCTGACGTTTCCATTTTGGTACTTTAAATTCCTTCATCACATCTTTTATTATTTGTTGGGCAACATCATCTTCCAACTCATAATCATTAAATGGTATTACTTTTCTATTATGTTCATCTAATGTAGCATTAGCTAACAATACATCAAAATCAGCTGGTGGAGTAGCTACAGCGTAAGTACGTTTATAAATCTCCATTAATATTTTATTATCTTTATCATTCATAATTTTTTATTTATCTATAAAATTAAATGGTTCCCAGTAATAATATCTATCAACAAATAAACCATAATCATAATTAACACGATATTCAATAGTTACTGTTTCTAACCAACGAGTTTCACCTCCAATAGTAACAGGCCACCATAAGAACTTAGTTTTTGTTTTACGGGTACTTTTCCAATACGCCTCTCTTATTTCTTTTTCTTTAGTGAATCTCATGCCTTTAATCCTAAATAATCTTTTAATGTAAAGCTAACCCAAACTGAGCAAACTATAAAATTAATTTTAATATAGTAACTATTAACCATATTATCATCGTTAAAGGTATCTTTAACACTTACTTTACTATTTCTCTTTTTAGGCATACCTACTACTTTATAACACTTAACAAATATACCTAGTTCGTATTCTTCTCTTTTACGTTTGAATGTATATTCATCAAGTATGTCTTTTGGTTTTTGCCATCTGTGTTCTAAACCGAATTTAACTCGTTTAAGGAATTTTGGTTTATATATCATAACTTTTCTATTTCTATTTTAACTTGTGTCCAAAACTCATAACCTCTATCTGCGCCCATATAACCTAATACCTCATCACACACTTTTAAAGCGAACTTTTTAGCTGTAGGTAAGTATATTTGTGAGTAGTCTGATAGTTTAACTGGATTAAAATTCATAAAATAATCCACTAACTCAACTGCTTTTTCTTTTGCTGTTAGCATTTTAGTCATATAGTGATTTACTTACTTGTTGATATGAAGTACGAATATGGTTTGCTATTTCATTAAATGAAAACTGTTCCATCTCCATACGTTTAACTTTAGGACCATTAGGAAATTCTTTTTTTAGAATAGTACTTGCTGTTTTTAATTGGTGACCTGTAAAACTTCCTAATTTAAACATTTCAAAATATCTCATAACTATTTATTTTTAATTCTATATTCTTTTTCATTTAATAATACTTGTAAAGCAAATGGATGTTCATCATCATCACAATCATTCAATATTAATGGCATGTTTACAATTGTTTGTTTAATATATTTGATAGCTTCATCTAAATACTCATCATCCATATCTGAAATACGAGTTATTCTAAAAGTACCATAATCTGGAGTACCTGGTTTACCATAACCTGACCTAAAAGCATACTCACGTATTTGGTCATGGGGTTGGTCTTGGTATTTAGTTAATAAAATTTCATCACCATTATCTGAACGTCTAATATAACTTAAACCGCCATCAATAACATATGTTTTACCATTTTTATCAATGTACTCTTTATAATCATGTCTGTGGATTGATTCTAAAACTGTACCATCAGGTGTTTGAATCGCGTTATAAACTATTTTTCTCATATTATTTTATTACATTGTAAATATAACAAAGGCCTCCTAAGAGGCCAAATTTGTTATTTAGTATTTTCTACTTCTAATATCTCAGTTAATTCATCAATATTAGGTTCAGGTAATTCCCTAAATCGATTTATATCAAATGTTGGTTCAAACAATCCATCTAAATTAGGTAACATTAAAGGCTCATTAGTTATTTCCTCTAATAACAAACCAATTTTATTATTTGGATATTGTTTAATTAATCTGATAGTATATATTTTACTTTTTTTAGGTCTATTAGGTATTAACTCAATTTGTTTAGGGTCAAATTTATCATTAACACACTCTACCAAACTACCTACCTTCATTATATTCCTTTCTTAGACAAGAATATTAACATGTCTAAAGCTTCATTATCAATAAATCTTTTATTACCCCATATTTTATCAAGTATATCAGCTAATTCTTTTTCTAAATTAGTTTGAGGTATTCTACTTTCCCAAATAGCAACTTCAGCATTAAGATCTGTAGGTATGATTCCATCATCATATAATGCATCTGCCATTTCTTGTTTTTCATACTTAGACATACTCCAAAGTATATCATCTGTGTCTACTTCAACATCAATTCTTGCCATATTATGCTTCTCCTTTTATTTTATTGTAGTTATAAGTTTTATTAATTTGTTCAATTTCAGATGCTTCTTTAAGTGCTTGAATTAAAGACATATGTGACACCATTAAGTTTCTAATATCTGTATTTTGAAGAGATTGTTCTTTACTTATTGATTCTAATTCTTTTTGAATTTTTAAAATATGTGCTATACATGCTATCACAAATAATATTGTAATAACTAATAATACAGATAAAATTGTTATTGCTATAATCATATTTTGTTTTTAGTAGTCAGGACAGGATTCGAACCTGCTTGAGGGCTTACGACCTCAGATATTCTATTTATCACTACACCAAGTGACCACCTGACTAAACCGTTTCTTAGAATGTTATTGAATGTAATGTTCTAATTGAAATTTCATTAGCTTCATACTTACTAATGTCTTTATCTTTTGCTACTTCGAAATCAACTGATGATCCGTTTTTAGTTTCAATCCATAATTCTTTAATGAATTTGGCTGATGTGATTTCGTTTTTATCGTTGCGCTCAATTTTGAATACGGCGACGAATTGATTACTTACTTTGTTCATATTATTATTTATTATTGAATTATTTGAATCTATATATAATGAATGACTGATAGCTGTATCTATACTAAATGGTAGTGTAGTTACAATAGGTGAGACTGTATATGCTCCTGTTGTGGTACCGGAACTAATTGTACCTGATGCACCTGAATGTAAATTTATATTCTCAAACATATTACTTAGTAATAAGATGTATAAAATCTGCTATAAAAATACCAAAAGCAATACTTGCTAATACTAAATTTGTTCCTAAACGCTTACGTTCATCCTTGATAAATGGTTTTGGAATCCATGAGGCTATCATAAACAGCCAACCGATAATAAATGCTATACTCATAACTTTAAATTTTAATTTACTTAAATATAATGTTTTTGTTTTAAAAAGCCAAACTAATCCCACCAATAGTTAAAATATTTTTCCATCATTCTACAAAACAATCTCCAATCTCTTTCTTCTAACTGGCTTGACAATAATAGGTCTTCATGTGTTTGACCTCTACTCCACCAATACTCAGTGTAATAATTATTTTTTCTACGCTTAAGTATTTGGATACATAATTTTAATGCTTTAAGTGCTTTACTAGTATAATATGATTCCCAATTAACATAAGTAGCATCTGGGTCAGAGAATCGTTTATACATGTTATTTAACTTAAATAACAACATATCCTCAATATAAGCATGATCCCAGTCTCTATCATTCCATATTACTGAAAACCACTTAATTAGGTTTTTAATACTTCTATAAATGAAGTATATGTTGGTATTAAGTTTATTCATTTATTTTCTTCTATTTCAATTACAGTAATTTTACCTGTTGTTTGTTCTAAAAATATAGTATAATATCTTATTGCAATATCAGGATCTTTACCATATTGGCCAATGACAATTACATAACCATTATTAGTTTCAGAACTAAATTTGAAAGTTTTTTCATCAGGTTTATAATAACGTTTAGTTAAATAAGTTCTTATTTCAGAATAAGTTACATATTTATTTTTTACTTTATTACCATTAATGTGGGTTATTAAAATATCATCTAAACATAATGTATCAAATTTAAACATACGATTCATTGCCTTAACATACATAGTTGGGTCAATAATAGCATATGTTTTTGTCATTTCATACTCAGTGTCATTAATTTGAGCATTTACATTTGTTGCTAAAACTAAAACAACAATCATTGTTTTTAAATAATTTTTTATAGCCATACTGTTTCTAATTTAAATGGATAAACTAAACGTAATATTTCTGTTTGTGATAATTCAATAAATGGTTTAGCGTCATCTAAATTTTCTGAGAATTTAGGATAACCACCTTCTAAACCACTAAATACTTTACAATCTTCAGTCATAAGAATATACTCTTTTTCAGGAGTAAATTTTCTATGTTTGCGTTTTTTCTTAATCATAAATATAAATTTAAAATATTAAGTTTAAAAAGCCAAATCTTTTATTCAGGAAGAAGTCCAGCGTGTTCAATAGATGTCCAAACTCTCTCATACCAAACTCCCATTTTAACACCTTCAAGTAAGTCAGTATCTTTAGCTCCATTTAGAGCATTTTTAGATAAAACTACTAAACACCAATCTAATGTTTCATCTGCTTCATTAATTTTACCTTTTTCAAGTAATTGTTTTGCTTTAGTATAAAGCTTTGTAATTGATAATCTTTTATTCATAACCTTTATTTAATTGAATTAAAAAAAGGGCCTAAAGTAAAAAACTAAAGGCCCTTGAAGTATTTAGAACTTAATTAAGCGCTAACACGCTCACTGTTCTTCATACGTCTACGGCTAATGTTATACATTTCATTAGCCAAATCTTGAGGTACACTACGTACACCAGATACAACATTACTAACATGTGATACTGAATAACCTGTTGACTCAGCTAAACGAGTAACATCACCAGTTCTTTTTCTGCTATTGAAGAAACTCAATTTAGCAGTTCTGTTTAATTTTCTCATAACTTTTAATTTAATTTATTTACTATTATAATATAAGTAAATCATTTTATTAAGCCAAACTTAGGATAAAAGAGGACTCTTTTGAGTCCTGTTTATTTTTTCTTGAATATACTTTACCACTTGGTTTTATTTTGGAGATCATTTTTCTCCTAATCAATTGGGCTAAATGTCTTTCATTATACCCATCAATATTTTTATTCTTGTTTTTCATAACTATAAATATAATTACTTTACAATTCCAAGTTGTTTGGCGCGAAGATAATTAACGTACTTATTATTTTTAGGATTTAAGTACTTACGCTTAGTTTTAGGTAATTCTGATTGTAATTGTTCAAATGTTTTAGTGCCCTTAGGATATTCAATTATTGTTTCATAAGGACCATTTGGATTTTTCTTTAAATCAAATTTCCATATTTGAACAGAACCATCTTCATTTGTGTAGTGTCTTTCAAATTTAGTTGTATTAACTACTACTTCTACTCCAGTTTGTTTTTTAGGTCTACCTCGTTTTGACATAACTATTTATTTTTTATTACATTATAAATATAATGAAGGCTCCCTGAGGAGCCAAACAAGTGATTCTAACCTTGACCAACTGAACGTTTCAAGTAATTTTTAGATGTTTTTAATTTACTTGATTTTTTCTTTGAGTGAACACCTGGTCTCTTTTTTCTTGGTTTTTCTAAAAATTGTTTTACAGCGGTTAAAGATGATTTTTTTGCCATTGTTATGAAGGATTAAGTTGTGAAATTGCATTTTTAATTTTAGCACAACCTTCATAGTCTTCATGATACTCAAATATTTTTAAGTTTTTTTCAAGTGTATCAAGGAAATTATTTCGTTCAAGTGTCAGATCATAAATAGCCTGATCTTCTTCACAAAACACACTTATAACATGAATTCTTTTTTTCTTAGTATTTAAATTTTCTATAATATTTGAAACCAATGAATTTGCTATTTCATAACTTTGCTCTCCATCAATTAGTGAAGCTAACTCTTCACTATCTTTAACTATAATTTCTAATGGTTTCATAACATTAAAATAAATTTAAAAACTTTGTATTAATTTGTTTTTCTTTTAGTTTCTGGCTTTTCTCATCATTTTTAAGCATTTTAGTAGCTAACTTTTCTAAATGTTTACGTTTAGCTTCTTCATAATCAGTTATAACTTCTATATGCTTTTTATTTTTAGCCATTTGGTATAAATATTACCATTTACTGATAAATTCAGAGCCATCATCATCTGTTTTATGGTCAGTTAGTCCTAACTCAGCTAACCTTTGAAGTTGGTATTCATCTAATTCCCAATCCACCTCACTGTCATATTTTACCACATGGTCCTCTAAGCCTTCAATCTGTTTATTTGTAAACAAATCACCTACATTTAAATAATAACAATTGTAACATAACAGACGAATATTGCTGTTTTGATAGTTTTTCTTGTTCCTATCAATGAAATCCATTATAAGTGGTACTTTATAATCACTTACACGACGTTCATGGAATCCACATATATAACATTCCTCTTTTAATAAACCTTCTTTAAGTAAACGATTTTTAATTTTTTCAGGTTTAAAATGACTCGCATCAATCCTACCCTCAAGTATGTCAAGTAATTTAGGTTCTTTTTTAGAATTATTTAGAAATTTAGGAATACCTTTACCACACTGATTTTTATGTTTAGTGAATAAATCTACACCATTCTCATCCTTATATATTTTAGCATATCCTTTATAATGAATATAACTACAACCTAAATAACGAGCAGCGGCTCGATTAGATTTAGTCATGTTTATTGCTCGAGTGACATCTTCTTTACTTAGTGGTTTTGGTTTAGCCATTATTATTCACTATCATTTGGAATGTCTACTTCAGGTTCTATAAATTCTGATTCAGTAGTACCTGTTTCAAACTCATGTAGAGCTGTTTGCCCAGCTAATGTTTTACGATGTGACTGTTCTAGTTCAAGGTATTTTTTATATTGATCTTCTTCCATAATGACAATTTCATTATAGGTATGATCACCTTCACCTAATTGAACATTTACTCCTCTTTTCTTACCTGCTGTTGAGCAATTAACACATGTTGTTGTATTTGGAAGTATTTCTAAACGCTTCGGGTGTATATCATTCCCGCATTTAACACATGGTTTCATTTGTTGATTATTTAACATAACTATTTATAACCTTTATTTTATTCATCATCATTATTATCATCATCTTCATTTTCAAAATTAAGAGATTGAAAGTTGTCTACAATTTTTAAAAATTCATATAAGTCTTTAGCATTTTTTAATTTATATGATTTTTTAGTTTGAGGATCAATTAATGAATAAGATTCACCTTTTTCATCTTTACCTTCATATATATACCATTCTATTACTTCTGCTTTACTTTTCCCAAATAATAAACTAGTTTGATATTCTAAAGCTTCAAATAATAAAGTATCATAACCTTCAAATAATATACCATACTTATCAATTAATTCATTTTTCATAATCCAAGCCTTTTCCCAATTATTGATAATACTAATAAACATTTGCTCATCAAAACCTTCATTGCTTTGTAAACTAACTTCTACACCTAGTATATTGCTGAATATTTTATTTAATTCTTGTTTATTACCCATTTTTATCAAAAACTTTATATACTTTTAAAAATTCATCTATAGATAAATGTTTTACCATAGCAAAAAACTCAATGGCTTCTAATAAGTTATTGAATTGTCTAGTATCAATAGCCTCATTAGTTTCATCATTAAAATAAGCAAAACTATAAGATCTCATATTTTTTTAATTAATTTATTTATTTCTTTACATTTAATGTATTCTTCTTGATTCTCATAAAATTTAAGAATATTACTCAAAATATCTTTAAATTGAGATTTAAATATAACTAATGAATAACTAAAATTAGTAACATTCAATACTTTAATTTCATTAATATTATTTTTAATAGCATCTTTAATAGCATTAAGAACCTGTTCAAATATGAATATTTTAAATTCAACTGAGTCATTTAATAGTTTTATTTGTTCTTGTTCATATATCACCAACTCAATATTGGGTGGTGTGTATTGTTTTACAGTTTTTGCCATGATGTAAATATATTAAATGAGAATTAAAAAGCCAAACTTTATTATAAATATTAAAGTATTTCATATTCAATTTCTATATTTGAGAATCCCCAAGTATCATCATTTTCTGTTTTACCTTGTAATATGATAGCTCGCATAGGATCATTAGTTACTTTATTAACACCATCTAAAAATCCTCCACCACCACGACCATGATTAATATGAAATAAAGCTGGGTTGTAAATTGCTTTTAATCCAAAACCATGCATAACAGATTTTTTCTGTACATTAGTGTCAGCGTATAATGAGTATATCAAACTTTCTTCCATTCCTCTAATTTCATGCCATATATGTTTAGGAGCTATTTGAAAATCTCCACAACAATTAATTATACTAAAATTATCTCCATTAACAGTTGATTCTTCAAAATAACGTTCTTCAGAATTAATTATTAAATAGTCTCTAAGTTCTTTCCATTTATTAAAAATAATCTCACCATTATGATATTGTTTAATAGTATCCCAATCTAATGGTCTTCTACTAATGGTGTAAAATGTATTTTTATCTAATGAATTAATAATTTTTTCTAATTCATCACGTTTAGGGTGAATTATATCAATATTAGTTGAAATTAAATAATCACCTGTTGCTCTTCTTAAACCTATATTACGAGCTAATACTTCACAACATTTTTGAGCATTTGGATCATGATTAGTAAGAATAGAAGCTATCTCAGGAGTTATGACAATATGTCTTAAATTACCTTTAAAAGTAATATTATTTCTAATATTATCAAGTAAACTGTCTTCATCTGAGTTCCAGTCAATATAAAATACTTCATCATAAGTATCAATTGCTGAGTTTAAACAATAAGTTGCTCTTTCATTTAAATGACCTCCATAATTATCATTTCTGGAGACTATAACTGCTGATATTTTCATAATTAAAAATCTTGTTTTAAATCGTATTTATTTTTAAGTAAATTAATGGTTTCAATACTAATATTATATTTGTTGCTATTTGGGTGAATTAAAATACAATCTTCATTATTGTTAGAATAATATCTATAATTCTCATATCCTAAATCTTTTAAAAATTCTAAAGCATTTGAATCATTTTCATTACCAGGAAAATTTTCTAATAAAATAATAGGTTTACATTTTTCTATTAAGTTTTTAGATCCAAGTAAAGCAAAATATTCATATCCTTGAATATCTAATTTATATAAACTACATTCTGAGATATTTAATGAATCTAAATTAACTACTTCAATTTGATCTTCTTCTTTATATTCAATAGAATCAGTTTGATCAATTCCTCTTCCACCCCAATTAATTATATCATGACCATACCAAGTTTCATTTTCAACAGGCCATAATTGTTTAATTTCTTTTTTATCTCCAAGACCTAATCTAAAAGGAATAATGTTTTCATTTAAATCATTACATAATATATTAGCACAAAGATTATTAAACACCATTTTTTGAGGTTCAAAAGAGTAAACTAATTTACTAAATCTACCAAATTGTACTGAGTGAAATCCTAAATTTGCTCCAGCATCCACACAAACATCATTTTTAGTTAAGACTCTACTGTAAAAATCAAGTAAATGACTTTCCCATACTTTTAATTTACCTAATGAGTAACCTATTAAATCATAGCTATTTATAAAAAAATGACCATATGGTGTTTCAATAATTTCAAAAGCTATTTTCATTATTTATTTTGATTTAAAGCTCTCTCAATTCCTTCTTTTAGACTAATTTTTGGAGTATAAAAACTTAACATTTTAGAACTATCTGAACATCTATACATTACTCCAACAGGTTTATCTGTTCTAAGCTTGATACCATTTTTAGGCTTCCACCCTACTATTTCAAATATCTGTTCAGCTAAATCATTAAATGAAGTTGCTATTCCACTTCCTAAATTAATAGGACCTTCAATATCAAGTTCAACTGCTTTCATAGTGGCTTCAACTATATCTTCAATATGAATAAAATCTCTAACTTGAGTTCCATCACCCCAAATTTCAAATTCATCCACTTG
>Ga0315909_10008382_pt1 | contig 11338 bp, 9 predicted proteins | sample LakEriMetagenome_11_FD_203527 | JGI IMG/M metagenome (GOLD analysis project Ga0315909, IMG submission 203527) | Freshwater fungal communities from buoy surface, Lake Erie, Ohio, United States - Buoy 2 MA125 | ecosystem: Environmental > Aquatic > Freshwater > Lake | place: USA: Lake Erie, Ohio...
GCAGTGTGTTCCCATATAATAAGGGATTCGCCTCACAATGCGGCGCTTAACAAGCCGCGTCTCTTCCCATGATCCCGCGATTGCCTTTTCTACAATCCGCTGTTGCACTGCGTCTTTGTGCCCTTTGCCTGGCGCTGGCTTCATCGCCAGTGCTTGCTCAGGAGCGCACGTGGCTGGCGGGTTCTGTTGATGAGCAGGCACCCACCGAAGTCAAAGCCGAGCAAATCACCGGGCAACCCGATCGTGATATCCGCATGGAAGGCCGTGTAGAAATTAATCGCGGCAAGACCCAAATAGAATCTGACCGTATGTATTACGACATGGTGGATGATCGTGTTGAAGCAGAGGGAAATGTTCGTGTGCTCAAAGAAGGTAATGTGTTTACGGGCAAGGAGCTGCGCTTAAAACTTGATACGGGTGAGGGCGTGATGCAAAGTCCTATCTACAAGCTCATTCGAAAAAATGCGCGTGGAAAAGCAGATCGTATCGATTTTCAGTCGCAGGATTTAGCCACCGTTGTCGGAGGCTACTACACAACATGCAGCCAGCCAGAGCCAGACTGGTATCTGCGTACGGGGTCGCTGACGCTGGATAATGGACGAGAGATTGGTGTAGCCAAAGATGCTGTACTGGTTTTTAAGGGTGTTCCGATAGCAGGTACTCCGCATATTTCTTTTCCACTGAGCGAAGAGCGTACGTCGGGGTTTCTTGCGCCTACCATTGCGACATCGACATCAGGTGGTTTGGAAGTAACCACGCCCTACTACTGGAACATTGCACCGAATCGTGATGTGATTCTCGCGCCACACTACATTACACGTCGTGGACTTATGCTGGGTGGTACAGCTCGTTACCTCGGTGAAGATTACTCCGGGCAGGCTCGTTTCGAAGTTATTGATCGTGATAATCAAACTAACGACAGCCGTTATGCGGGTTCATTGCGTCACAAAGAAGATTTAGGATCCGGACTGACATTTAATTCCAATCTCAATTTTGCGTCAGATAATAACTACGCTAAAGACTTCCCGTTCAGCCATGTATGGACTTACCAGCCGGGTATTAGTCGGCGTTTGCTTCCGCGCGACGTAAGATTGGATTACGGGTCCAAAGACTCTGTAGCCAGTGTTCGCTTAATCGAATACCAGGTTCTTCAGGATTCGAATCTGAGTGCAAAAATTTTGCCGCCGTATAGCCGCCTTCCTCAGCTTAGATACAATTATTTTGGTGATAATGATGGCGCACTCAGTTGGAACCTTGCGACAGAATTTACACGTTTTTATAACCCCACAGTTCCAATCGTTGGCATGCCCCGCCAGGGCGATCGTGCAGTTTTAAATCCGCGCCTGACGTATAACTACTCAACGGGTGGCTTTTATATACGTCCGAGTATTTCAGCTCACCACACGACGTATAGCCTTGATCAAACAGCAGATCCTGCAATGAGGGCGCCATCACGTTTTATACCTACAGCGTCGATTGATTCCGGATTTGTTTTTGAGCGTGATTCCAGTTTATTTGGTAACCCTGCGGTGCAAACACTGGAGCCGCGTTTGTTTTACACCCATACGCCTTACAAACGGCAAGATTCGCTGCTGTACCCGAATTTTGATTCGTCTGAAGCTGATTTCAATTATGCGACAGTCTTTCGTGAAAACCGTTTTGTAGGAAATGATCGTATAGGCGATTCCAATCAATTGACCTCTGCGCTGATGACGCGTTTTTTGGAGCCTAATGGGGTGGAGCGTGTACGACTGGCAGTGGCACAGCGATTCTCATTTTCGGATCAGCAGGTTTCTCTCAACCAGTCTACGGCTCTATTTTCAGAAACGCGTTCTGACTTGTTATTTTTAGGATCAGGCCGTGTCACTGATCAATTACGTTTGGACTCAAATTTTCAGTACAGTCAGACTCGTACTGAACTCAGCAGGATGAACATAGGCGCATTTTGGCAACCAGCACCTATGAAAGTATTAAACGTGCAATATCGTCGCGACGTGCGCAACTTACCTAATGATCCCAACTCCAATTTTGAACTGATAGATATATCAACCCAGTGGCCTTTAGGTGATCGTTGGTACGGAGTTGGCAGGGTCAATTATCTGATTAAGGATGGTCAGCTTGGTCAGTCACTTGCCGGTCTGGAATACAAAGCAGACTGCTGGATTTTCCGGCTAATAGGACAGAAAATACCTACCGCGCAAAACGTCTCCAATACGACTGTGTTTTTGCAACTTGAATTTAATGGATTGTCCATGTTGGGAGCTAATCCTATGAGGGCTCTCAGATCCAATGTGCCTGGCTATCAACCGTTGGGTCAGTCTGACTACCCTTACGAAACTTATTAACTGTGATCATGATGAAAACTGGTGTAACTGCGTTGAATACTATTAAACGTTTTTCATATGTGCTGTCCGTATCTTTATTGTTTACCTCAAGCGCCTATGCGCAGGAAAAAAGCACGGGTAAGCAGCCAGTGCTAGTTGATGCGATTGTTGCTGTTGTTAACACTGATGTCATAACGTTTAAAGAACTGGATGATCGTATTCGTCTGGTTGAGCAACGGCTAAAACGGCAAAATACACAGATGCCGCCACGCGATGTATTACAGCGTCAGCTACTCGAGCGCATGATAGTCACACGTGCCCAAATGCAGATGGCTAAGGAATCCGGTATCCGGGTAGATGACATCATGCTCGACCGGGCTGTTTCGCGGATTGCCGAACAAAATCAGCTGTCCCTACAAACTTTCCGTGATCAGCTTGAGCGTGATGGTCTGTCGTTTGCACGCTTCAGAGAAGAAATCCGTGAAGAGATTACCCTGCAACGCTTGCGTGAGCGTGAAGTGGATAATAAGTTGCAGATTTCTGAATCGGAAGTCGATAATTTTTTAGCTGCCTCCGCAGGTAAGAGCGATGCTGGTCAGCAGGAATTAAGTATTGCCCAAATTTTGGTGCGTGTTCCAGAAAATGCGTCGCCTCAGCAAATTGCTGATCGTCGTAAACGTGCAGAGTCAGCAGTCGCTCAATTGAAATCAGGCGCTGATTTTGCCAAGACTGCAGCGAGTTTTTCAGATGCCGCTGATGCACTCAGTGGTGGGGACCTAGGCTGGCGCAGCACCTCGCGTTTACCTCAATTATTTGTTGATGCTGTCGAAAAGCTTGCTGATGGTGATATTGCCCCACTAGTACGTAGTGCGAATGGTTTTCACGTGCTCAAGCTTAACGGACGTCGTACTGCCAGTGTCATGAAAGGTGGGTCGGGCACCATGGTCCAGCAGACTCGTGCGCGCCATATACTTATTAAAGTCAATCAAATCGTATCCAGTACTGAGGCCCGGCGTAAGCTGATCGAGCTACGCGAGCGCCTGGATAACAAGGCTGCAAAATTCGAAGAGCTAGCGCGACTTTATTCAAACGATGGCTCTGCATCCAAAGGCGGCGAGCTAGGCTGGATTTATCCTGGAGATACCGTACCCGAATTTGAGCGCGCCATGAATGCCCTGCGCCCTGGTGAGACATCACAGCCGATTGAATCACCATTTGGTTTTCACCTGATCGAAGTTTTGGAGCGCAAAACCGAAGAAGTTTCGCGTGAGCGTCAACGGCAAATGGCTCGTCAGGCCCTACGCGAGCAAAAATTAGAAGAGGCCTACGAAGACTGGCTTCGTCAGTTACGTGACCGCGCCTATGTCGAATATCGACTGGATGAATTTAATCCTCGTCAGCCGTAACGTTAACGTTTATGTTCTGTCCGCGCATAGCCATTACTTGCGGAGAGCCTGCCGGTGTGGGGCCTGAGATTTCACTACGTGCTGCCTTGGAAAGCGTGGACAGTGAGTTGGTATTGCTTGGTGATGCCACTCAAATCTCAGGCTTGGCTACTCAACTCTGTCCTGACAAAAAACTCCACTACGTTACGGCAGTCGATCTGACTGGATTACCAAGACAAGCTGGCCGTATCAACGTGATCGATTGCCCGCTTGCAGTCAGGCCTGTGCCCGGCAAGCTGGATGCTCGCAATGGTCGTTCAGTGCTCAACACGCTTGATATAGCAATACATGGCGCTATGCACCAGCAGTTCGATGCCATCGTTACAGCCCCCATACAAAAAAGCACCATTAACGAAGCAGGCGTAGCTTTTACTGGGCATACCGAATATTTGGCTGAGAAAACAGGTACGCCCAAAGTGGTCATGATGCTCATGGGCCCCGCGGGTGGATATACCTTACGCGTAGCCTTAGCCACTACCCATTTGCCACTAAAAGCAGTCTCTGCAGCACTTACCCAATCTAGTTTGTTGAGCACGCTGGAAATCATTCACACTGATTTAGTCCGTCGTTTCGGAATGTCACAGCCGCGAATTTTTGTCGCAGGTCTTAATCCGCACGCGGGTGAGGGCGGCTATCTTGGTCGCGAAGAAATCGATGTGATAGAGCCTGTCATTCATCAGTTACGCGCAAAAAATTGGCGCGTCTCAGGCCCCTACCCTGCCGATACCTTGTTTCAACCAAAATATCTAAAAGAGGCAGATTGTGTACTGGCCATGTATCACGATCAAGGTTTGCCCGTACTTAAATTCGCGACCTTTGGTCAGGGAGTTAATATCACTCTGGGCCTTCCAATTATTCGAACCTCTGTTGATCATGGCACAGCACTCGATATTGCTGAGCAGGGATTAAATTTAGCGGATCACACGAGTATGAGTGCTGCTTTGCGCGCTGCGGTGGAAATGATAAACGCATCGCGTAGGGTTGGTTAATGAAGCATATTCCGCGTAAGCGATTTGGCCAGAATTTTTTGACTGACCAGCGTGTGCTGGATGACATTATTCTTGCGATTGCTCCACAAGCAGATGATGTCATGGTGGAAATAGGTCCTGGGCAGGGTGCGATGACTTCCTTGCTGCTTGATGGTGTCAATGAGTTACACGTGGTCGAGTTAGATCGTGATCTGGTTCAGATACTGGAAAAAAAATTTCAGCATCGTCCGTTGAGAATTCATTCGGGTGATGCGCTTAAATTTGATTTTTCATCACTAATCACTGATGAAAAAAAATTACGTGTCGTTGGTAATTTACCCTACAACATCTCCACACCTCTGTTGTTTCATTTAACCAGCGCTATTGATACCATTTTGGACCAGCATTTCATGCTGCAAAAAGAAGTGGTTCAGCGTATGGTCGCTGCACCCGGGGGTAAAGACTATGGTCGGCTCTCAGTCATGCTTCAGTGGCGATATCAAATGGATTTACTTTTTATTGTTCCACCTACAGCATTTGACCCGCCGCCTAAAGTCGAATCGGCTATCGTGCGTATGCGGCCACTGGCAGAGCCGCTGGCATGTGATCAGCACAAACTGGAGCAGGTGGTCACCAAGGCATTCTCACAACGGCGCAAGGTCATACGGAATTGCGTGGCCGGTATGTTTACTGAGAATGATCTGATTAATGCAGGTATCGATCCGCAAACTCGTCCAGAGACTGTTTCACTAGCTCAGTATGTTGCGCTGGCGCGCATGGCGTAAATCACACCACTACGCTCAATTTAGTTAAATACCGCGCTCTATCAATTCGATTTTGTAGCCATCCGGATCCTGGATGAAAGCGATGACAGTAGAACCCCCTTGGACTGGGCCCGCCTCGCGCGTCACATTGCCACCGGCTGCTTTAACTGCAGCACAGGTTGCTGCTGCATCTTCCACGCCTATGGCTACGTGGCCATAGGCCGTACCCATATCGTATGTGCTCGTGCCGTAATTGTAGGTAAGTTCCAGTTCGGCCTGATCTGGATTAGCTTCATAGCCCAAAAAGGCAAGAGAGTATTTTTGATCAGGACGATCGGTCGTACGTAGTAATTTCATGCCCATGACCTGTGTGTAAAAAGCTATCGATCGCTGCAGATCGCCAACGCGTAGCATAGTGTGAAGTAGTCGCATAATCGCTTTCTATAATTCAGTTTGATTGGTCGTTAGCTTAAGAATTAGCATGATCCGCTAAAGCACTGCCGAGATTCAGAATTCGGGTAAGTGGTGCGCGTCATGATCGCGCAGAGTTTTACGCGCTATCTCAAATTCTGGCAGTACCGATTGTACGGTGGTCCAAAATTGCGGGCCATGATTCATTTCTCTTAGATGCGATAACTCATGCGCGACGACATAATCAATGTTGGGTAGCGCAAAATGCATCAAGCGCCAATTCAATCGGATGCGGCCATCAGCAGTGCACGAGCCCCATTGTGTACTGGCAGAGGAAAGTGCAAAACTGGAAAACTGTACTCCCAGCTTTTCGGAATATAGCGCCAGACGTTCAGCGAAAAGACGTTTTGCTTCACCTTGCAACCAACCCTGAACTCTGTCTTTGAGTTGCTGTTCCGAGGCTGAGCTGGGAAGGCTGATATGTAATTCACGATCAACTTCATCAAAGCGCGCTCCCACCGTCACACCGTAGGCAATTCGTAGAGTGATGTCTGACCCCAGATAGGGTAGTTTAGCGCCGTCACGCCACTCCATAGGAGGCCGTAGACGTCTAACCGAGCGTTCTCGCTGCTCGTTGATTTTTTTAAAAATCCATGCTTGCTTGGAGCTTATGGCCGCTTCAATATCGACCATAGTCAGCCATTGAGGAGCAGTTACCCTTAGCCCGTCATCATCAATCAAAAAACCTACGCTACGCCGGCGTGAACGTAGCAAGCGATAGTCCAGATAATGCGTACCAAAATGTAATCGACGATGATTCGGCGGTATGACCGGATCGGGTACGGTAGAGCTGATTTGTTTCGAATCCGATTGTTGCGGATTACCATGAGAAAAAAAATCATCAAGCAGCGATAACTGATTTGGGTCTGCCAGTTTTTGTCTTAGAAACCGCATGATTGACATAAGGGTCAAAATTTAGAGAGGTTTTTCATTCGTATAAGCAGCGGGGCTTAATGAGCGCATCTCGGATTCTATCCAATTTTCAACTTTCTCTATTAATTCAGCAGCAGTCATACCTTCGGAAGGTATCGGAGCACCTATCGATACGGTAATTAAACCTGGTTTTTTGATAAACGCGTTGCGTGGCCAGCAATCACCTGAATTCATTGCAATCGGCACCACCGGCACACCCGTGCCTATGGCCAGTATCGCTCCGCCAGCCTTGTATTTGCCTTGTTGGCCGACAGCAGTTCGAGTCCCCTCGGGGAACATGATGACCCATTGACCATCGTCTAATCGTTTTCTTCCGGTGGCAATGACCTGTGACATCGCGTCGCGTCCTTTGCTTCTATCAATAGCGATCATACGCAGCATGCCTAATCCCCAGCCAAAAAAAGGGATGTACAGCAGCGATTTTTTAAAAACAAAAATCAGCGGGCGCGGCATTAACCAGCAATAAAAAATAGTCTCCCAGGCAGACTGATGCTTGGAGAGGAGGATCACCGGCGCGTCGGGAAGATTTTCCAGCCCTTTGATTTGCCATCGTATGCCACATACATAACGAGCAGCGAGAATGATGAACTGATTCCAGCGAGTGATCATCCAATAGCGTTGACGGTAAGGCAGCAGTACAAAACCAAAACAAGCTGTAGCCCAAATCACGGTGGCCACCACGATAAGTACGGCGAATACTAACGAACGAACCAACAGCAAAAAACGTGACATTCGAGCTCCATGGTGGGGCAGCAACAGCTGAGTAACCCGTTAGTGCATCATTTTTTCTTTTGCAGAGCGGCGCGCGCCATCTCGACTGTCTCAGGTACAAGTCCTTCTGCGTGCAGCAAGCGATCGACCATCATGGCCAGATTGTCGAATACTTTGGTACCGTGTGGCAGATTGCCATTTTCTAAGGTTTGTTGGCCTTTACCTGTCAGCACCAGATAGGGTGATGCGCCGACTTGTTCTGCGGCTTGCAGATCACGCAGAGAATCGCCCACCACCGGTATATCGCGCAAGCTAACGCTAAAGCGTTTGCCTATGGAAAGCAGCATCCCTGGCATAGGTTTGCGGCATTCACATTTTTCTTCCGATGAGTGCGGGCAGAAAAAAATAGCATCAATCCGTGCACCAGCCATTTGCGCAGCTTGATGCAGTTTGAGATGCATCGAACCCAATGCTTTCATGTCAAATAGCCCGCGTGAAATACCTGCCTGATTGGTAGCTACTGCCACCCGGTAGCCATGCTGATTTAAGCGGGCAATCGCTGGCATGGAACCCGGAATAGGCCGCCATTCATCGGCTGACTTGATGTACAGATCGGAATCGAAATTAATGACGCCATCGCGATCTAAAACAATGAGTTTCATTCGGCGATCCTTTGTACGATCATTAGGCAGCCAGCCTGGAAATATCCGCAACACGGTTCATCATGGCGTGTAACGAGTTCAGCAACGCCAGACGGTTAGTGCGCAAAGCGGCATCTTCGGCCATCACCATAACGTCATTAAAAAACGCATCGACATCATCGCGTAGTGAAGCCAAGGCTTTGAGTGTGGTGGCAAAATCACCTTTGGCAAAAGCTAGGTCCACTGCCTGTCTGGCTTCAACCATCGCGCCATAAAGTCGTTTCTCTGCGGGCTCCACTAATAAAGACGATAGTATTTCACCGTATGCAGCGTCGTTTTTCTTCAGAATATTCGTAATGCGCTTATTAGCAGCAGCCAGTGATGTGGCTTCAGGCAAGGCAGCAAATGCTTTAACAGCATCTAGTCTTTCTAAAATATCGTCAAGACGGTCGGGGGATTGCGATACCACCGCTTCAATTGCATCTTGCGCATGACCTCGCTCACGTAACAAACCGCGCAAGCGATCGTATACAAAGAGTTGCGCATCACTTACTGGATCAGTAAATTGCGCATTGGCCTTGAACTGTAGAGCTGTTTGCATGAGTAGATGCGACAACGACAGAGGCAGGCGCTGTTCAATTAACATACGCAGTATGCCCAGCGCATGACGACGCAATGCAAAGGGATCCTTGTCGCCAGTGGGTGCTAAACCTATTCCCCAAATACCAATGAGTGTTTCTAGCTTGTCTGCGAGGGCAACCACGGTTCCAGTTTGGGTAACGGGTAGTGCATCACCTGCAAACCGTGGCTGATAATGCTCGCTTATGGCCAACGCAATATTTTCAGGTTCGCCATCATGCCGGGCATAGTACGTACCCATGATGCCTTGCAGCTCAGGAAATTCTCCTACCATGTCAGTTAACAGATCAGCTTTTGAAAGTTGTGCAGCCCGTTTGGCTTGTGCGATATCAGCGCCTAGCGATTCTGCAATAGCCGCTGCAATAGCAACTACACGATCATTGCGCAACGCCTGGGAGCCCAGTTTATTGTGATACACCACACTTACTAAGCCCGGCAGTCTGTCGATAAGTTTTTTCTTTTTATCTTGCTCAAAAAAGAATTTAGCATCCGATAAACGCGGACGTATTACTCGCTCATTACCGCCAATGATATGGCTTGCATCACTAGTTTCTATATTTGATACGAGCAAAAATCGAGAACGTAACTTGCCATGTGCATCTGTCAGCGCAAAATATTTTTGATTGGTTTGCATCGTCAGAATCAGGCATTCCTGAGGGACTGACAAAAATGCAGGATCAAAATGACATTCATAGACAACAGGCCATTCGACCAATGCGCTTACTTCGTCGAGCAAAGATTCTGGCATCAGAATCTGATCACCATTGGCTTTAGCTAGTAAATCACTACGGATTTTTTCTTTACGCTCGGAGTAGCTGGCAATCACACGACCTTGTTCGCGCAAGACATCGGCATAGCTAGTCGCACCAGGAATACGAATAGAGGATTCCTTGGAAAGAAAGCGATGTCCCAGTGTCGTGTTGGATGATTGCAGACCCAGTAAGGTCAATGGAATTATGGTGTCATTTAACAGCGCTATCAGGCCATGTACAGGTCGTACAAATTGGACGGTCGTGCCGTCGGGGCGCTGGTAACTCATTACTTTGGGTATAGGTAATTTTGTGATGCTTTCTTCCAGCGTGGGTTGTAATCCTTCAGCTAGCGATTGCCCAGGTGCTGTGTAAGTAAAGAAAAAACTATCGGCTTTACCGTCATTGGCTTGTTCTAATTCAGCGAGCTGAATGCTATCGCGCCCTGCGAGTGTTGCTAGTGCAGCTAATTTTTTTACTAGGGGAGCTGCGGGCTGGCCTTCTTTGTCAAGTGCGACAGAAACAGGCAATACTTTTTCTCGAATGTGTTTGTCAGGCGATGCAGTTCGCACACCCTCAATTTCAACGGCAAGGCGGCGCGGGCTGGCATAAGCCGTAAAACGTGCACCTTCGTCTAAAAACGCACGCGAGGATAAGCCGTTAAATAGTGCCGTCGCGAAGGCATCGCCCAGCTTGCCTAGTACTTTGGGTGGCAGTTCTTCGGTGAGTAATTCAACCAGCAGTGTTTGCTTCATGTTGTTTGGTGTAGTGAGTGCGTATGTCTGAAAATATCAGGCGGCTTTACTGGCATCACCCAGCATAGGAAAACCGAGCTCTTCGCGTGAAGCGTAATAAGCCTGCGCTACAGCACGGGCAAGATTACGTATGCGTCCAATGTAGGTGGCTCGCTCAGTTACTGAGATAGCGCCGCGTGCATCAAGCAGATTAAATGTGTGTGCGGCTTTGAGCACCATCTCATACGCTGGTAACGAAAGAGGAACGGCCATCAATCGTTGCGCTTCGGATTCAAAGTTGGTGAAGAGCGAAAATAAAAAGTCGGTATTCGAATGCTCAAAGTTGTAGCCAGATTGTTCGACCTCATTTTGATGAAAGACATCTCCATAGGTCAGGCGCTGGGTAACTCCGCGCTCTTGCCATTCGGTCCATACCAAATCAAATACATTTTCTACTCCCTGCAAATACATGGCTAATCGCTCTATGCCGTATGTGATTTCACCAAGCACAGGTTTGCAATCGATACCACCGACTTGCTGAAAGTAAGTAAATTGAGTTACTTCCATACCATTAAGCCACACTTCCCAACCCAAGCCCCAAGCACCCAGAGTTGGATTTTCCCAGTCGTCTTCAACGAAGCGCACGTCGTTTTCTGTGAGCTTTAAGCCCAATGCTTCGAGTGATCCTAAATAGAGATCGAGAATATTTTCGGGTGCAGGTTTGAGTACTACCTGATACTGGTAGTAGTGCTGCATGCGATTCGGGTTTTCACCGTAGCGTCCATCTTTGGGCCGACGCGAAGGCTGCACATACGCAGCACGCCAGGGCTCGGGACCTATGGCGCGAAGAAAGGTGGCTGTGTGCGAGGTGCCAGCACCGACTTCCATATCGTAGGGTTGCAGCAGCGCGCAGCCCTGTGCATCCCAGTAATCCTGGAGTTTAAGAATAATTTGCTGGA
>Ga0315909_10008383_pt1 | contig 11337 bp, 20 predicted proteins | sample LakEriMetagenome_11_FD_203527 | JGI IMG/M metagenome (GOLD analysis project Ga0315909, IMG submission 203527) | Freshwater fungal communities from buoy surface, Lake Erie, Ohio, United States - Buoy 2 MA125 | ecosystem: Environmental > Aquatic > Freshwater > Lake | place: USA: Lake Erie, Ohio...
AATCTTCCAAGTCATCCTTAACAGGATCATGCTGAGCACAAATACCAAAGTGTATCCTGTCAGGATCTGCAGCTTTCTTTATACAATCTAAAACAGTTGGTATTAATTCAGGATCTCTATAACTTGCGATTTGTACGAATATTGTTTCCATCAACCCAACGAAAAGAATTTTGAAATTTGTTGCCCGTTATCTTTTAACTGTTTATTATGTCTCATGTCTTCTATTGGTAATAATAATTCTTCATAACCAATTATTGCTTCACCAACATACTCGTGACAATAAGACGGTCTACTCTTTATTTTCTTGTGCATACCTTCATTCAAACCACGTTCAGTAGACCTACCATGCTTTGCTGAGTTCTTCCACTTTATAGATTTGTCTCGGTATTCGCCCAATGCGGGATTAACAGTCTTTGTAAAATATCTATAACCAGCATTATTAAATACACCACCTATAAAATCTGATACCTTACTACCGATTCCCATACCCTGATAGTCAGGAAGCACAACGGTTCTACTACCACGTATACCATTATTATAATAACCTGATGGTTGCGGTATAGCTGCTATGATTGCCACAGGTTTTTCATTCCATTCAAATAAAAAGAACTTACAAGATTTATTAACTTCTTCTGTTAGATAATGATGTTTCTTGAAGAAGTCCCAAGTTTCATATTCAACCCTACTAACTTGTAGTTCGATACTTGGTCTACCCCGCCGAAGATAGTCGCACTTCTCAAGTACGCCTCCCTTTTGTGGTGAACAAGTCCAATCGGGCATTAACCATTCCAATATATCATAATGACAACTTGCAAGAATTATTCTCTTATTTGTTTTCCTAACGTACTTCTGAAGTGCGAAACTCATTGCCTTTGCAACGTCTCTATCAACCACCGATGTGTATTCATCAACCAATATGGTATCACCATCTGCTGCTGAACCAACAAGGTATGCTAACATTGCACGATACTGTTCACCGTTACTCAATACTTGGTATGGTCTTAACCAAGTTGGTACTGATGATAAACCCATAGATGTTAACAGGTGAGTTGCATCCCTTGGTTCTAACCAATTGAAATTGGATATGAGTGGTTTTGATTTGTCAAACTGAACATCCTTTATGTCGCCAATAGATTTTAGTATAGTGGATTTACCACTACCACTATTACCTAATATCACACCAATGTTCCAATCAAATTTATTTATATCTGATAAATTATAATTGATTGTAGTTATAGTTTCATTTGTATTTTGAATATCAAACGCACTATAAACATATTCGGTGTAATTATCATTTTCAATATTAGATGTTAGTCTTATTGTATTCATTCATATAACCTTTAAGGACTTCTAAACCTTCTCGTATGCTGAGAGGATTTATATTCAACTGATGAATTAGTTTATCTATCTTCAATCCACCTTTCAATGGACGTTGTGCCTTTTGATTTAGTGATTGTGTAGATATAGGTTTTATCAAATTCTTATCCAATCCAAACACATCACATATAGTATTTGTGAATTCGATTCTACTACAATAATCATAACCACCAACGTTTAGTATTCCCGTAAAGTCTTTTTCTATTACACGATTGATAGTACGTGCAATATCATCTGTGAATGTTGGGTTTGAATATTGGTCGTCAACTATATTAAAGGATTCGTTGTTCTTCCCCTTACCAATAACCCAAGTAACAAAATCAGATTTACCTTGTTCGGAATATCCATACACAACATTTGTTCTTAGTATTGCGGTGTTCTTATGTTTTAGTACTTCAAGCTCACCAAGTAATTTAGTTTTACCATATTGTGATATGGGATTGCATATATCATTTTCACCATAAGGACCATCTTGTCCATCAAAAATATAGTCGGTTGATATATGAATAAACTTAGCACCAAATGTGGACGATAGTTCAGCTAAATGCTGAGGCAGATTAACATTCAGTTGCCATGCCAAAACCAATTCATCTTCACAGGCATCCACATTTGTCATTGCCGCTAAGTTTATTATGACATCGGGTTTGAAACCGTTACATATTTGATAGAAGTCGTTATAATTAAAATAATCAACTTTATGATATTGCATACCACTAATGTTCATAATACCATTTGGTATTGAACCCGAAAACAGTTTTAGTTTAACACTTGAATCCTTACGGAACAAACGAATAACTGCCTCTGCCACTTTACCCGTGGCTCCTACTATCAATATATTTTTGTTTGTAAATAGATTCATAACCTTTGTCTTACATTGTTAAGGACGATTCTTTTTTAATTCACGAAGTTGTTTACGTCCTTCTTTAATAGATTCCTTACCATCTTTGATTTGGTCTCTTGCCTCTTTTTTATTCTGACGAATCTCTTTGAGAGCTTGTTTACCTTCATCCCGTGTGATTGAACCACTCTTAACAGCTGCCTTCACGTCTTTGGATTCAATTTTGCTGTCATTGAGAATTTCCTTACCCGATGTAACTTGGGTTTTACCATAGTTAATCTTTTCTTTCGCATCTGTTTTTGTCTGTGCATTGACAGTTAGATTGAATGTTAGCAGGAATGCCAACAGTAATAGTTTACGCATAACACGTCTCCTAATAAATGTTTATTAAAAATATGTAGTCGAGGCGGGACTCGAACCCGCACGTTCTTACGAACAACGGATTTTAAGTCCGTTGCGGCTGCCATTACGCCACTCGACCATTAGACAGTTTTGATTGTTTTAATGTTTAATCAATATAACAAATTTTTCGGTAATAAACAAGCAGTTTTTTATTTTATCTTTGGTTTCATCATATCACTTTCATTCAATCCTAAACGCTTTATAACATTGATGTGATAGTTACGTGAGTACATTCCACAATAAGGATCTAACATAGAACCAACATCTATCTGAATTATCTTATCACCGTAAAGGGTGTAGAAATGGTCTATCAATATCTTTGCCGCTAAACTACATGAGTAAAGTATCACGTGGTATTTTCCTGAAACTAACTTAGCATTTACACTGTCTTTCAGATCTTGAATGTGAAGCCAAACATCATATTGTGGAGTCTCAACTAAATCAAATTTAAACAAATTGAGTTGTGACATATAATGTGGACCAACCAATAAGTTATTTGTATTAGATAACACTTTGAAGAAGTCGTCTATCTCTCCCTTAGAATTTCGTCTGTGTAAAATATCGGAGTTGCAAGTGTTTTGATTGGTTAGTAAATTATCTATTCGTTCTCTAAACATTTGGTATCCGTGATTTTGGATTCCAAGGAAATAATTTTCTTTCCTTACATTGTCACCATTCACTATTTCCAACAATGGTTTACTAAGTTGTTTGAGAGAAGAACCCCACTTCTCTATTAACTTGGAGTGTAATTCTGTGTCTTCAAACATAGTACCCCATTCACCATCACCGTATCTAACAAATGAAAAGGCCTTTTTAAATTCAATCATGTGTAACATTTTATCATATATGTCATCCTTTATCATTTATATTATCTCCGTATAGTGCGTGTTGGTATAAGTTTTTCACCATCAAATGCTAACTTACCATTGAGGTAGTTGTTGAGTGTACCGAACATTTTTCCTGGATCTGATTTTTTAGAACCTTTATTCTTTGTCTTATGATTAAAGAATGCCAAGTCTGACCACAATACTTTTGCGGAAAATAGATGTATTTTTTTTGCTATGTTGGGGTATTTCCAAAGAACGTAATTGAATACTGTTTGGTCTCTATGAGAATATTCCATAACATGATTCCACCAAACTTCGCAAAAACCATTTATACTATCATCAAGGTGGTTTCGTATCAATACACCAGTCTGAACCATGCCGTTGTTGTGTGGATATTTTTCCGAAGCAAACTTATTGCGTAAGACATTCATTGATGAGTGGGTATCCTTACCTAAACGCTCGCACGCATCCAATTCATCATATAAACATATTCGTTCTGGATGAGCTATCATTGAAAACGAATTATGAGAATAACGTGATAGGAATTCGTCTGGATCTATAAGCATCTGTATATTACCATCCAACCATATAGAAGTGTCGTAGTTCTTTAAATACCTATGTGCTAATATCTTTATTTTTCTTTGCACTTTACGGACATCGGCACTAACACAATCACTTGGTATTTTTCTAATGTCCCATACTTTTGATATTAAACTTTGGTCGGTAAAACAAATGTAATCCCAATTTGGATTAAACACTATAGGATCTTTCAATTCATCATAATTACCAAATATACAAGTATAAACAACCTTACGATTACTAGTTCCAAGAACGTATTCAGGTGGTGTATGATGTAAGTTACCTTTCAAATGACTAATGTTTTTGTAATCAGGCCATCTGTACCAATGGTATATGTAAACACCTTTCATAAGGTAAACGGGTTCTTTTGCTTGTATACACTTCAGATGAATGTCGTTATCTACGGATAACATGCCCGATTTGAAACCACCGAGTTTTTTCCAAAGACTCTTACGAATGAGAATCATCATACCACTAATTAGTTTTCCCTTTGGTGGATTTGATAAGTCGTCACATAAATCCCAATACGTGTTTTGGAGTAATCTTCCAATTTGACGATGATATTCCATATCATTATTATTTCGGTCAACCCCATGATATACCTGTAAATCACATCCAACACGATTGGTATAACATGTAAACAATCCACATTCAGGGTATCTACCCACAACATCTTTTATTTGGTCGCCAAAATTCGGAGTCGTAAATATTGTGTCGCCGTCAACGAAACAGGCGAAGTCGTCATCATTTTTCAAACCTTCCATAACAGAATTATAATATTCCCCAATATTTTTGTTTGTTGAGTAAGGTATTGAATAATAAATCATTTGTCGTTCCTTAGTTGATGTTCAATAGGTTGTCCACCATAAATATAACCTATGGTAAAAATGTATTAGGATTACTCACATTACGAAACAAGTTCGTATCGTGAGTAACCCCACACATTAGCAATGCTCCCATCAGTCAGCAATCGCACTATCGTCAACACTATCGTCAGCACTATCGTCAACACTATCATCAGCACCATCATGCGCAGAAGTCACCGCATCCGTGATTTGGTCATTAACACCTACACCACGCGTAATGGGTGATATAAGTGGCACACCTATCAAAATCTTTTCCGCAGTAATAACGCAATCACGATTAGGATTCCACCATTCCCAACTATTGGGCATATTCCTATATGATGTGATTGTTTCTAATACACCGTCCTCACGTTTGACGAGTTCGTTTACACGATTGAGTGCCTTACCCTCGTCAAGATGAACGGAATCAATATGCACCATCCAATCCAAATTGTGTTTGGTAGTGTGTGTAATTAACCAACAATATTCCATAACAGATAACTCCAATTAAATAAGTTCACGTAATACATGGTATGCGGAAACGGTAATGATTGTACCGATTCCCGTCCACACGATTCTACGAATGCCCAATTCCAAACCCTCAACCCGAACCTGTAGCACTTTAACACGGTCTAATAATTTTCTATTCAATTCCATCTGTTCACTGATGAAACGGTTAACATCATGTTCACGTTTCATAAACCACCACTGAGTTTCCAAACCACCCACAACACCGCAAATACCGCACACACCGTAGTAGTAACAACATTGAGTGAAATCAATTGACGTGATACCGTTCCACGTTCATGTAGATATTCTAAGTCCGAAATACGTTCCGTCAATTGTTTAATATCTTCACTGTTGTTGTGTAGGGTTTCCGCATGATGACCACGAAACTCAACCTTTCCTAATTTGTGTCCTCGCATAACAACTCCTATGTTTAAAAGGGTAATAGATAGGAAAACCAAGAGAGTGATTCCCATTGGAGGTTCCGAAAAAACAATGGCATTGAATACCAAATAATAGTTGACCAAATTGCAACGTTGTAAATCTCATTACCACGAATAGGACGACCCAACCTTTTATTTATTATACCGAGTGGTGTCCACCACAACCAAGGCATGTGGTCATAACCAACCATTTGTTTTTGTTTTCCAATGAGTACATAGAATAGTACATCACATACACCAATCCACCAAAGCAGAATATAACCGACACATGTCCAAAGATTCCAATTCGTAATTAGACCGACAAGGGTGAATACCACCCATTGAAATACCGTTTGAATTGCACGGTAACGAATGAGGTCCATTCTATTGGGGGAGAAGGTAACTGCATTGTAACCAATAACATCGAATGATGTGAATAATAATAGTGCAAGTGTGAGTGTGGCCGCATGTGGTAGACCAATGATTGCACTAATAATAATACCTACCGTTGCAAGTGCAAGTGTGGTGAAGCCCCAATCCTTTTGGATTAGTTCACGTAATAATTGTTTGTCTAATTCTTGCATAATAAACTCCAAGTTCTGTTAAATAATACTGTGTAATACATCCTATAAGTATTCACCAACAAAAGATTCTACGGCGTCAACTGTCATGTCATCTTCGAGTTTACCCAAGCGCATATCATCGAATAACTTATCTTCAATGATTGATAACAGTTCTTCGACTTCCAAGTATTCTGAGCAGACCTGTGAAATGGGCATCGACTCAATTTCTTCATCATAATCATCGGGGTGTAGATAATCTGAGAGTTGATTTAGAATTTCACCACGACCAAGATAATTGTCACAGAAGTTGTAGAAGTCTAATTGGTCTAATTTAATAAGATAGTCTGTGATTAATGCTACTGTTTCTTCCATTTTATTCTTTCCAATGGTGTTGTTTAAAAACGTCTAAAGTAATGTCTGTTATCTTCTTCGTAATCTTGCATGACAGCATTCGCAGTTCTTTCCCAATCAATGTAAATATAATGAGGTAGTTTGGGTATGTCACCCGTTTCGACTAATAAATTCTCAACGAAATCTTCGTCACAATCCCAAGTACCACTGTACGCCTCATCTACATCAGAGAATGGAATATCACAGTTGTTTGCAGCCTCCCATATACTAATATCATCCAAGTGACTGTTGAAATATTCTGAGGCGAATCCTTCAAAGTCATCCCAATCACTAATGAAGGTGGGCACCTCTTCTAATTTAATTTCAATATCTACTTCTTCTACATCTTCAAGGTCATGTTCGTTTTCAAGAAGATAGATGAATGTGTCAATGGCATCATCGTAGGTGTGACAATCTTCTGTCAAGTCAATTGTCTCTGTGAAACCTTGATAGGTTGCAATTGCTGTCATGTTCATTGTATTAATCTCACTTATGGTTTAGTTAATGTGTATCCACTTTGTATCAGGATTTCATGTGCAAGTTCTTCGGGTGTTCTTACATCTTGAATCCAAGTATCCTGTGCGCCTTTGACACGAATTTTACTACAACGATGATTACCTCCATTGGTTCTGTATTCGTTTATCGTTACAATATATTCTATGTTGATAAAATCTGTGTCATGGTGAAACCCACCCCATTCAGCTTCTTTTTTTATTTCAAGAAGTTTCATATCAATCTCCTATATTTCATAAACATGGTCCATAAATTCTTTTCTTAGTTCTTCGGGCAATCTATTTACAACATAACTTGGAAACAGATGGTCAAACATTTGAGCTGCAAGTTTGTTATCTTCGGTGGTTTTGGCATAAGCTAAAATCTTATTTAACATCACCCTCTGTGCCTTATGTTCCGCAATCAACATACGGAAATGATACTTGAGGTCTTCTTCAACACCGTAATCAATCAAGTCTCTCTCATGGTAGGCATAATGGACATAGTCTTTGGCATTCTCTAACTGTTCCAATTGATTATCACATTGTTTAATCCAACCCATGATGGTATCCGTTGTAATCGTTCTCATAATATAACCTTGTTATTATTAAATTCCATATTCTGTTAGATATTGTTTGAGTGCCAACTCTTTTGCCTTGCACTCTAACATAATGTCCACGTCATGTCCGTAAGTATCAATACGTTCTAAAATATAATCTGCATGTGCCTGTGGTTTTTCTTTTGCATCACCCGTCTCTTTTAGACGTGACGATGAATAATGAACGGCAGGAGTAATATGTGAAGGCCATGTACTAATTGCCAACTCCAATGCCTGTTGTTCTGTCAAGTCACCTGTGCAAAATTGATGGTGGTGATAATCAAAGACGATTGGAATACCAACTGTATTGTGAATGAACATCAAATCTTTTACAGAGTACATACTACCCTTATCATCATTCTCAATAGTCAATCTTGAACGAACACTATCGGATAGGAGTTGAAAGTTATCACACCAACGTTGTAGTGATGCAACCTTGTCACCATAAACACCGTTACAATGTATATTAATTTTATTATATGGTGTACGGGACAAACCCATCATGTCAAATACTCTACCGTGCAATTCCAAGTCAACGATTGTGTTATTGACCACATCGGGATTGGGTGAACAAAGAACATTAAAAGGACCTGGGTGGCATGTAATACGCACACCATGTTCTGTTGCATAGTCACCAATGCGTTTGAGTGTGGTTTTGATTTCTTCAATATGTGGTAGTGTCTCAATATCATACTCGGAACCCCAAGGGAATATGTTTGATGATGCACGGAAAAAGAATATACCGTTGTCAACATTCCACTTGATAATAGTCTCCATGTCACGTACATTGAGTAGTGCAAGTTCCGAACAATAGTCAATACCCTTTTGTAGAAATGTTCTCTTAATCATAGAACGATTAGTAGTAACATTGTCTTTGGATAATGTCATATTGATACAAGCATAACCTAATTTCATAACTCAATTCCTTACTCATAGTTCTTTGAATCACGGATTGCCTCCAAAGAATCAAGTTGGTTTTTCAGTGTATCTTTTTCTCTAATCATAAGCATTATTTCTTGCTCAACATGATTCAGTCTTAATTTCGTGTCCTTAATAGCCATATCAATTTTGGTTTGTTTTGTTTCATTTGTCATTTGTTCAATTCCTATACTTATCATTGAAGTAAGTATATTAAGTTCATTTAACTTACTCTCAAAAAGTTCAATCATAACATTGTTATTTTTATCAAAAATAGTCATTTCATCTCTTTCAATATCATATACTATGCGACCATCAAAATTGTCTGAGTAGTACCAATGTTTCCAATCATCAATCACGAATTTGGTTTCAAAAGAATGTTCTTCTAAAATCTTATCAAACTTTTTCCATTTTTCTAAGTAATTACTATTCATATTTTATTTACTAATTGTTTTCAAAAACTAAGATATAACAAATGATAAACAACATTAAAACGATTGTTTATCATCGGACGCTAGCAAACCATTCTTGGTTAATATACTGTGGTGTAAATGTTGGGGTATAACAGTCCACTCCTTGCGAACCACATTCATTACAAGTCCAATTAAAGCAAAGACCATCACCATTGGGATCTGAACCGCCGTCATGTTGAATGTTGTTGCTTCCACAACTATCGCAGATAACCTGTTCCACAATCATTACCCATTCTCCTCATTTGAATTAGAGTAAACTAACAAATCTTCTGCACCGATACCGTGATGGTTCAATAGAAGGTCCAACTTTCTTTCTATTTTCCACAATCGGTAATCGGTATTAGTAGTAAGATGTTTAACAACTTTATGTGCAATTACTTCAAGGTCTGCTTCTTCCATACTCAATACAGGGTTAATCACCTCGGCAACATATCTACCAAGTTCCTGATAATCAATTTGAATATCATCAAGATCAATGGATATGTCAGACGCAATATCGTAGGTGTTTATATTGTCTGCAATATCACGGGCAGAGATTGAATTCATATCTGCAATGGCATTTTCCATTTCATTGATAACGGCATTTAGGCGTATGCTTTTTTCAATGAGAAAGTTCTTGCTTGACTTAATATCATCAAGGGCATTGTTCATGTTTAGGATGATCTCATTCAGGTGTGCCCGTTCTCCATTGAGAAGGTTCTCGAATGTAGGAGAGAGAGCTTTGCGTATTAGTTTGGTAAACATGTGGTTGTTCCTTAAAGAGTATGTGAAATAATATAGGTGCTTCTCTGTATCTTGTTGTTTTTTCAATGTCTTAATTCACGTTACTGTCTTGTTTTTTAGTTAATAAAGTGGACAAATTGCCTATAGTAAAATAATTATTTACTTCTTGGTAACACTTCAAAGTCCTTTTCAAACACAGTATATTCTTCAACATTTGGTAGAATAACATCGTAGGAATCGGGAATGTAGTCAAATGACTCTATCTTTATTGTATAGTATTCCCCGGGTTTTAATCCCGATACATGATACTTACCTGTGGTTGAATTACTCTTTGACCAACCAACTTTTTTCTTGGTCTTATCATAGAATGATACCACAACACAAGTTGGTTTCTTTGTAGAGAAGTCTCTTACAACTCCTTCCATAGCAACTACCAACTTTATTTTAGTATTCACTGTTGGTGTAGTGACGAACATACCGCATAGTATTGTGACGGTAATAAGAATAGTTTTAAGTGTTGTAACCATGATGATACCCGTACCCGATATGATTATAAATTATTGTTTTTTCTCTTCCTCAGAGTATCAGTATAACTTGCAAGAAATTCGATAAGATAATTTCTTCGTTCCACTTGTTTCTCTACCAATAGTAGATGTGAGTCCAACAGCCCCTTTGCCATCGAATAGACTTCGTAAGTTCTTTGGGCATCACGATTCCGTTCATCAGTGAGTTGGCTTAAATCTTCCAAATTTCTGATTACCGATTTTAGTTCTTCCATTGTTGTTGCAATACTCTCAATCAGGTCATTGATTGATGAATCTTCATGCATTGATTCTGTGTTCATATCTCCTTTACTCATTATTCGTTTCCTTTGTTTGTTGTAATACATTTACATCTTCTTCCACATACCATAACTTATTGTCAAGTAGATATGTTGCCTGTTCATGTTGCTGTTCAGCATTCCAAAGGTTGCTTTCAAATTCCGAAATCTTTTTTTCGTAATAATAAATATCATCCTCAGCACCTTCTAGAAGAGCTTCCAAATCCGCCTTTGTCCAATCACCTTCATTTTCATATTCGTTACAACCTGACATAAATCTGTAGTCAATCATTGTTCATCCTCATTATCATGTAATGAAATAATTTAATTAGGGGACATGGAGGTAATCGAAACCGTCAGTAACTAAACAGTTACTTGCCTTCCATCATGTCCGCCAGCGGCAATAGTATTACTCATACTATTTCACCACCCGTGATTAGTATTTAACCACCTTAACATTACCCGCACGATTGATTTGTTGTCTTGACCAAACATTACTCACACCGTTGGATGCAACAGTATGAACTGAACCTCTACGGCATAATGTTACTGTTTCTCTGTAC
>Ga0315909_10008388_pt1 | contig 11334 bp, 7 predicted proteins | sample LakEriMetagenome_11_FD_203527 | JGI IMG/M metagenome (GOLD analysis project Ga0315909, IMG submission 203527) | Freshwater fungal communities from buoy surface, Lake Erie, Ohio, United States - Buoy 2 MA125 | ecosystem: Environmental > Aquatic > Freshwater > Lake | place: USA: Lake Erie, Ohio...
AAACATTCAAGCCTATGTAAATAATATCAATACGCATGAAGGAGGAACACATTTATCAGGATTCCGTCGTGGCTTGACAAATACTTTAAAAAAATACGCCACAGATTCAGGAATATTAGCCCGTGAAAAAATTGAAATAGATGGAGATGATTTTCGTGAAGGCTTGACTGCAGTTGTTTCTGTAAAAGTACAAGAACCACAATTTGAAGGTCAGACTAAAACAAAATTAGGAAATAGAGAAGTAACAGCACCAGTAAGTCAAGCAGTTTCTGAAATGTTATCTGCTTATTTAGAAGAACATCCCGCAGAAGCAAAATTAATTGTCGAAAAAGTAATATTAGCAGCAAAAGCTCGACACGCAGCGCGTAAAGCTCGAGAAATGGTTCAGCGTAAAAGCATATTAATGGGTTCTGGACTTCCTGGTAAACTTGCCGATTGTTCGGAAAAAGATCCTGCTGCTTGTGAGATTTATTTTGTCGAGGGAGATTCAGCGGGTGGTACTGCAAAACAAGGTCGTGACCGTCATTTTCAAGCTATTATGCCCTTGAGAGGAAAAATATTAAATGTCGAAAAAGCCATGCAGCATAAAATCTTTGAAAATGAAGAGATTAAAAACATGTATACTGCTCTTGGAGTAAGAATTGGAACGGAAGAAGACTCTAAAGCACTTAACCTCGAAAAATTACGCTACCATAAAATTATTATTATGTGTGATGCCGATGTTGATGGTTCGCATATTGAAACTTTAATTTTAACGTTCTTTTTCCGATTTATGAAAGTCTTAATTGAGAATGGATACATTTACATTGCAACTCCACCGTTATATCAAGTAAAAAAAGGTGGAAAATCAGATTATGCTTGGAACGAAGATCAACGAGATAAATTAATCAATGATTTAAAAGGTGCGGGCAGTGAATCTTCAGTAAATGTTCAGCGTTATAAAGGACTTGGTGAAATGAACGCCGAGCAACTTTGGGAAACTACAATGAATCCTGAGAGTAGAACACTACGACAGGTTACAATTGATAATGCGGCAGAATGCGATCAGATTTTCTCAATGTTAATGGGGGATGATGTTCCACCTCGAAGAGAATTTATCGAAAAGAATGCTAAATATGCTAAAATCGACGTTTAGAAATCTTTTTTACATTCTTAAATTTAGAGCTAGTTCGATTATCATTGTTTTGGGTATTGTAATAAAAAGGGAACTAAACAAGCTGTAATAGGTCCAAATTTGGTTACAGTTCCAACATATTATTATAAAGCAATATTGGATTTTAAGAATGAGAAATCTAAATCTATTGCGTTTATTTTACCAAATAAAGGTTCTAAAATGCCTCTTAAAAGTTTTGTAGTTACAATAGATTCGTTAGAGAAGTTATCAAAAATTGATTTCTTCTATAAATTAGATGATAAACTAGAAACTTAAATTGAGTCTAAGTTCTGTAAAGAATGCTGGACTTGGTAAATCTGCTTATTATTTATCCCAATTGAAAATTAATAGGCAATCTACATCTAGTTCTAGATTTTTTTCCTTTTGCCTCTCCAGGTGTCCATTTTGGCATACTGCGCACAATTCTTTTTGCTTCGTTATCAATATCTTTACTAACACCCCTTTCAATAGAGACATTTGAAATACTACCATCAGCTTCTACCACAAATGATAAATAAACTTTTCCTTGCTCATTCATCTCAATAGATGTAGGAGGGTATAGAATATTTTGTTGAATATATTTCATCATTGCTTGAGCTCCACCTATAAATTCAGCTTCAACATCTGGAAATTCAATAATTTCTTCTTCAACAATAATAGTTTCCTCAGCAACTTCAACAACTGGTGGCACTTCAACAACTGTTATTGGTTCTTCTTCTGTATTTTCTTGTTCTACAATATTCTCCGTTACTGGAGGTGGAGCATTTACTTGTGCAGTTGCAGCAGGTGGTGGCGGAGTTTCTTCCTTTTTTTCTTCTTGCTGATAAACATTTTCAGCAGATTTCTCATTTAATTCTCCCATTCCATTATCACCACTGATTGTTTGGAAGGTAAATGCTGCAAGTACTATACCTGCTATATAATTAAGACCCACCATGAACAAACTTGAGCGAATTGGCTCAAGATCTGCTTCGTTACTTTTTTTATTTTCCATCTTTTATAAAATTACTTAATTTACAAAATATTTATTTAATTAAGAAGTGCTTCATAAGCTATCTTATCTAATAATGCATCTAGTTCATTTATGTTACTATATTTTACTTTAATCATCCATCCTTCACCATAAGGATCTGTATTAACTAATTCTGGATTAATTTCTAAGGATTCATTAAATAAAAATATTTCTCCTGTAAGAGGCATAAATAAATCAGAAACAGTTTTAACTGCTTCAATTGACCCAAAAACAGCTTCTTTTTCCATTGTTTCACCGATAGTTTCAATTTCTACGAATACAATATCACCAAGCTCGCTTTGAGCAAATTCAGTAATACCAATTGTTGCTTCATCACCATTTATAAGAACCCATTCATGGTCTTTGGTATATTTTAAATTAGCAGGCACATTCATTTTATGAATCTTTTTACAAATGTAATTATTTTGTAATTCAAAAGACCAATTTTATAAACTCTTTATGAAATGATAATACTTAAATTTGCATCATGACAATTGAAAATTTCAAAGATTTAACAAATCGAGTTACCGCAATTCAATCTTATCTTAAGATTGATGAGAAGAGAATGCATTTAAAAGAAGCAGAATTAAAAACACAAGATCCATCATTTTGGAATGATCCAAAAAAAGCTGAAGATCAAATGAAGGCTATTCGTATTTTAAAATACTGGGTTGAGTCTTTTGATAAATCTAAAGCTTCTGTCGACGATTTAGAAGTATTGTATGAGTTTGTTAAGGAAGGAATGACAAGTGAAGCGGATTTAGATAAGTCGTATAAAATCATTTTGAAGGAAATAGAGGATTTGGAGCTTAAAAACATGTTATCTGGTGAGGAAGATTCCTTAAGCGCAGTTCTTCAAATAACAGCAGGAGCAGGAGGAACAGAAAGTTGCGATTGGGCTTCAATGTTAATGAGGATGTATTTGATGTGGGGTGAAAAAAAAGGTTGTAAAATTACAGAGCTTAATTTTCAGGAAGGTGACGTGGCAGGAGTTAAAACAGTTACATTAGAGTTTGAGGGAGAATTTGCATTTGGTTATTTAAAGGGTGAAAATGGAGTACATCGACTTGTTAGAATCTCACCTTTTGACTCAAATGCAAAGAGACACACCTCATTTGTCTCTGTTTATGTTTATCCTTTGGTAGATGATAATATTGAAATAAATGTAAATCCTGCGGATGTTTCTTTTGAAACCTTTCGGTCTGGAGGTGCTGGTGGTCAAAATGTCAATAAAGTTGAAACTGCTGTTCGTTTGAGGCATGCTCCATCTGGAATTATTATTGAAAACTCTGAATCGCGCTCTCAGCTTGCGAATAAAGAAAAAGCACTTCAGTTATTGCGCTCTCAACTTTATGAATTAGAACTTCGTGAAAGATTGGAAAAAAGATCAGAAATAGAGGCAGGAAAAAAGAAAATTGAATGGGGTTCTCAAATTAGAAATTATGTTATGCAGCCTTACAAACTTGTTAAAGATGTTCGTACAGGAACTGAAACAGCAGATGTGGATGGAGTTATGGATGGTGAAATAGATCAATTTCTAAAATCGTTCTTAATGATGTATGGATCTTAGTTTTATTTACAAATATGGTATTAAAAGTTCAAGGGCAATTCCACGAGAACCTTTTAACAAAATAGTTTTTTCACTTAGTTTGTTTTTTGAGTGAAATTCTTTATAGCCTTCTATAGAATTAAAACCTTCTTTATTTAAACTTTGAAAAATAGGGCCAACTGTAATAAACTCTAAATTATTATCAAAACAGAAAATAAGAATTTTTTTATGTTCAGCTAAGCTTTCTTCCCCAAGCTCTAACATATCTCCAAGAATAGCAATTTTATTTGTTTCTTTCATCTTCAAAAAACTTTCTAAGGCTGCAAGCATACTGGAGGGATTCGCATTGTAACAGTCAATTATCAATTCATTATTATTCGTTTTTAAAACTTGCGAACGATTATTTGTAGGCACATAATTGCTTATAGCTTCATTTATTAAATCATTACTTACTTTAAAAATTTGTCCAAAAGTAATTGCCACTAAAAAATTATAAAAATTATAATTGCCAATCATTTTAGTAGTTATGGAGGGGGATTCGTAATTTTCTGTTGTATAACTTAGTTCAACAAACGGTGTTAATCCCTCTAATTTTCCTTGAACTGCCGCATTTTTATTAGTGCTGTATAGCATTCGTTTTGAATAATCTTTTGTAGCATTATTTAATACTTCATCATCAGCATTTACTATAAATTCTCCTTTTGAAGAAGAAATAAAATCAAAAAGCTCAAGTTTTGTTTTTAGAACACCTTCAAAATTTATAAATCCTTCAAGATGTGCTTTACCAATATTTGTTATAATTCCATAGTTTGGCTCTGCTATTTCCGCTAATTCTTTAATATCTCCAGGTTTATTGGCACCCATTTCAATAATTGCAAGCTCATGTTTATCATTCAGTTGAAGTAGGGTGAGAGGAACTCCAAGATGGTTATTCAGATTTCCTTTTGTACATAATACATTGTATTTTTGAGATAAAACCGCGTTTATTAGTTCTTTAGTACTTGTTTTACCATTACTTCCTGTGATTCCAATAATTGGGATGTTAAATTTTAAACGATGAAAATTTGCTAATTTTTGAAGAAATAGTGTAGTATTTTCTACCCAGAATATATTTATTTCATTTGCAAATTTTGGATTATCTACAACTGCAAATTTAGCACCGGATTTCACAGCTTTTTCTGCATATAGATTCCCATCAAATCGATCGCCTTTTATAGCTAAAAAAAGGGAGTCTTTTTGAATAGTTCTGGAATCTATTGAAATCCCACTTGATTTATAAAAAAGCGAGAAGAGTTTTTCCATGTTGTAAAAATATATAAAAAAAAAGCCCGAGGTTTTCTTCGGGCTTTTTTTTATTTGAGAAAAATATTATTTTTTTCTATTCCCTGTAGGGCTACCAAGTCTATCCATAGCACATCTAAATCCAATTGCATCTGAGGATTTGTCTTCATCCAAGAATCTTCTGTTTCCAGAGGACAACCAATATGATCTATCAGCCCATGAACCACCTTTGTAAACACGAGATTTATCAGAAATTAATGTTGTGGGTGCACCACTTGAACCAAAGGCAATATCTTGATTATCTAAGTCTTTGTTCTCAAATTGGTTTTGATACATAACTTGTTTAGGGTCTCTTTTACCTTGATTGATTTCATCTTTACGTTTTTGATTATTGTAATAAATAGAAGATTCTAAATCTCCATCTAGATAATCACGGTAATCATCTTTCCGATAGTTTAATCTTCCAGCATTTTCCTCAACGGTAACATTTCTCCAACGTTGTTTCCCTTTTGTCTCTGATATAAATTCAGTTAAACCATTTCGCAGTGTAATTATCCATGTTGCAATGGTCGGATCATTTTTGAAATTAGTAAACATAGAGTCTAAAAAATCTCTACCAAAAAGAGGATCTCTTGCATCGTCATTACCGTTAAGCCAAATTGAACCTGGAATTATTGTTGTTTGGTCATTATTCCCTCTAATATCTCCTTTATTAATTAGAACAAGAGATTTATTTCCAAATAAAGCATTTTCAACATATGCTGATGCAGCACTCTGCCTGTTAGCATTCATAAGGAAAATAGCAGTATCGAGATGCATATTTAGGGAATCTAGAAATAAAAATTGTCTTCTTTCTTGTTCGCTTAATGATCTATTATTTGATAAATATTCCTTACTTAATGTATTGAATCTGTATTTTTTTTGATCTTGCCTCTGGTTAATTCTAGAATTACTAGAATTACTATTTATCAGTGGTTGTTGAGCCAAATCTCTAGCTTCAATATTAATTTTCTTTGTTGTGGTAATTTTTTTGGAATCAGTAAATGTCAAAGTAAATATATAGTTACCCGGGGAATTAAAAAACACTACAGCTGAATCGAGGGATTGCTTATTATCTTTAAATTGAACGTCAGCTGATTTATCGACACTCCAAGAATATTTTAAGTTAGTTTTGCTTTTACCGTTGTAAAAACTTCTCAAAACAATTGAATCTTTAATGTTAGTAATGACACTAGAGCTAGTTATATATAAATCACTTTTCTTTTCATTTTCTATTCTTATACGTTCCGTATCATTTGTATATTGGTCTACGTATTTGCCTGTAATGCCGTCAATTTTAAGATTTGTTTTTGATAAATACATAATACGTGCAAATTCATTTACATATTCTTTCATACCATGAACATCATATAAGTTTTCCATAGCTTTAACAGGTTTATCGTATAGACCATTAGGAACGAGAAGTTGTGTTTTGTATACGTTACCTCTGAATGGCATAAACTCTTCAAAAGATTCACTTGACATAGGACGATAAACATCCATTACCCATTCTGATACATTTCCAGCCATGTGATATAATCCGTAATCATTTGGCCAGAATTCATCAACTCTGACAGTAATATCTCCTCCGTCATTAAGATTGCCTGCTACACCCATCATATCTCCACGGCCCCTCATAAAATTAGCTTGGATTTTACCAGCAAACTCTTTTTCATCTTGCCTCACATAATGACCATCCCATGGATAAATTCTTCTGTCATTTATGTTTTCAGATTCAGGATCTAAATTCCCAATTAGTCCAATTGCAGCAAATTCCCATTCAGCTTCTGTGGGGAGTCTATAATTTGGAAGTAAAATACCATCTTCCATTTTAACAGCTCGTTTGCCTAAACACATTACTTCATTCTTTTTAAGATTTGCATATAATGGATCATAATTAGTTAATTGATAAGGATCACGAGGAATTTCTCTTCCTTTTGATTCTTTAGTATCAAGAGTATAGCCGTAATCGCCTTTCATTTTATATTTCCCTTCTTTTGTGAGTCTTACTTTTCCATTTCTATCTTTCTCAAGCTTGTCATCTTTAATTGTATAATTACCATTCAGATAATTTTCTGTACTAAACATATTTTCGGGTTTAGATTGAAATTTTTTATCGAAATCTTTGTTATTTACTGCTCCAATATCTCCATCTTTTTCGTTATACAAATCTGCGAAGTGCCATTTCAGTATTCCTTCACGAACAAGAATACCTTCATTTACTCGATCTGTTCGCCACTTACAGAATTCGTTTGCCTGAAGCCATGATACGCCAACTACTGGATAATCATTGTAGGAAGGGTGACGCAAGTAATATTCAACATATTTCTCTCTGTATCCTAGAGCTTTTCTCCAAGCTAAAGTATCAGGCAATGATTTTTTGTATACATGTGGGTAGGTTTTGTGATAAACTCTTTTCATCCAATTAAGATATTCTAGCCAGTGCAAATTTGTTACTTCAGTTCTATCTAAATAAAATGAACCAACCGTAACTTTAGCAGCTCTAGAATTCCAATCAAACATTACATCTTGTTCTGTTCTACCCATTGTAAAAACACCACCTTCAATTAATACAAGACCTGGTCCAGTCTCTTGTTCTTTCTCATCAATTTTCTCAAATCCACCATTTTTATAGTCATTGAATTCCCATCCTGTTGAGGTGGATTTACTATTAGTAGAGCTTGTTATTTTTTCTTTAGCACAAGAAGAAATGATTATCATCACAATAATTATAAGTCCTGCTAGTCTTTTTGAGGTTGATCTCATTTTTTTAACTTTACGATTTATGAATAAGTATTTTTTTTTAATTTGTTACATTAAAATGAAGGACATGAAATTTTTCTAAAATTTTTAGCTTTCTTTTTGCATTTTAAATTTATGCCCATTGAAATTTCGTGGGATCCGCCAGTAATTGCATTTCCAAGTTTTGATATTGTTAAGTCATAGCTATAACCGATTTTTATTTTTTCAGTGGCTATTCCTAAAGAAACAATAAATGCATCTCTATTTCTATACCATATTCCCGAAGTAAAAATACCATATTTTAAGTAAGCACCTATATTTAGTTCTTGAAAACCATTTTGATATTGGTAAATAATATTAGGCATTAAACTAGTTTTATTAGAATATTTACCTTTATTACCAATGTTGATTATTGCCCCTACATGTCCAGTCATTCTAATTGGTAGCCTAGAATTCCCTAAAATTAGAGATTCATCTGGCCTGTTTAAATGATTTCCTGCAATACCAAAATAAAAACTTTTTCCAAATCCAACAATTCCAGCTGATGCATCAAAAAATCCTCTTTGCCCTCCTCTAGGAACATCTCCAGTTTGGTAAATAAATCCTCTCCTTGGATCAATCATATCCCCAAAGGTTAATTTATCCCAATCAAGAAATTTTTGAAAATAAGTAGCTTTAACGCCGAGCATCAAGGAGAATTTTCGATTTACTTTTAAATTGTATGAATAAATTCCTCCAATCATACTTGTTTGAATTGTTGCTTGCCCTTGTTGATCGTGCATTGCAATTATACCCAATCCGCCTGAAATGCTTTTAGCATAAGTGTCAAAAGCAGCACAATAAGTAACATAATTTCCTGATAAACTTGGCCATTCGTTACGATAATTTAATGAAATTCTTGGACAACCAGTAGTTCCAGCAAACGCAGGATTTAAATATATAGGATTTGCATAAAATTGAGTAAAAGTTGGGTCTTGAGTTCGTGCTTCAAATATATTAAACACTAAAAATAGTGCTAATATTAAACTAGTATGTAGGATGTTAATTTTCACAAACTTAGATTTAAATATAAAAATTATAAACGTAATTTATGTTTCAAAGGTTACAAATATCGCTTAATTTTAAAATATATGCTAATTTAATTCGTTTTTTATATAAAACAACAAATTTATATGAAGATTAACTATTTTATTACATATTTATTTTTGTGTTTAGCGAATTTTTCATTCTCACAGGATATTTTATTAGAACTGAATTGGCAAAAACCAGTGGAACATCTTTTTGAAGGAAAGACGTACTTTATTCCCTCAATTGAAGGTCAAGAATCTAGTGGTGGAAAACCGAATTATTTTTATTTAAAATATTTAAAAAATAACGCTAAACCTATTTTGAATGAAATAGTTTATGAATTAGCTCCAGAGAATGATCTTAAACAACTTTCAGCGCTAAACATTCAGGTATCAGAAAATCTTGAAATTTCTTACCAAGTTACAAAAGCAAACAATGATTTTTATTTTGCTGTAAATATCTTTCCATATAAACTAATAAATAATCAATTACACCGTGTTAAAAAGATGATTTTTGAATTAGCTGAAGCTTCAGTAGTTGGTCATCAAAAAGACTTTGTCACATCCTCTGTTCTTGAGGATGGAAGTGGCTTGTGGTATAAAATTGCAGTCAATAAAGATGGAATTTATAAAATTGATAAAAATTTCCTTGAATCCTGTGGTATTTCTACAAATGGATTAAACCCCGCACATATTCATATTTATGGGAATGGAGAAGGAGTTTTACCAGAATTAAACTCAAGTCCTAGAATTGATGATTTAGCTAAAAACGCATTATTTATCCAGGGTGAAGCTGATGGCAGTTTTGATGCTAATGATTACATACTTTTTTATGGTCATGGACCGCACAGATGGCAAGCAAATGGAACGGTTGAGTTTGATCGCAAACAAAATATTTATTCTGATAATTCGTATTATTTTATTAATATAAACTCTGCAGAAACACCTTTAAGAATAGAAACTTTGCCTGAAATACAGGGGGTCACTAATTCTGAAATTTCTTCCTATGATTACCGTGATGTCTATGAAAATGATTTAGTGAATTTAATGGGCGGAGGACAGCGGTGGTATGGCGAATTATTTGATGTTGAATTGGAAAAAACATTCACGTTTACAATTCCAAATATCGATTCGAGTCCAATTAGGTTTAAAACAACACTTGCGTCAAATTCTTCAAACTCAGCTGGTACGGCACAAAATTATAGTATTAATGGATCCACATTAAGTGAAAGTTCTTTACCAAGTACAGGATCTGGTTTTGCTCGCTCTAATCAATCTTTTCAGTTGAATAATCCTGTTTCATCTCTGCCACTCAAGATTAAAATAACGCGAAATAGTCCAAATACACTGACATATTTAGATAGAATAGTTTTAAATACAAGACGAAAACTTGTCTTTTTTGGAACACAATTTGGTTTCAGAAATTTGAGCCCTCAGGATTCACTTTCCTTAGTTACCTATTCCACTTCAAACTTTCCAACGAATGGTTTTATTTGGGATATTTCTGATCGTCAAAAACCAAAAAAGATTTCAGGAACATTAACAGCTTCGACTTACACTTTTAAAACTTATAATATTTACAAAGAATATGTCGCTTCAAATGGATCTTCTTTTTTTACACCTGAAAAAGTTGCTTCAGTTTCAAATCAAAATCTACATGCATTACCACAAGCAGACTTTTTAATAATCACGCATCCAGATTTTTTAGTACAAGCAAATCGTTTAGCTGATTTACATCGTGAAGAAGGTTTGAGCGTTCATGTTACAACAACAGACCAGATTTTTAATGAATTTAGTTCTGGTGCTCCAGATCCAACTGCAATAAGAATGTTTGCTAAAATGTTTTATGATCGTGGAGCTTTGGCTCCCTCAACAAAACCAAAATACCTCTTACTTTTCGGCGATGGGACGTATGATCCAAAAAATCGAGTTCCGAATAATAATAATTATGTTTTAACCTACCAGGTTGAAAGCAGTGAAAATTATATTGATGCGATGGTTACAGATGATTATTATGGAATGTTAGATGATAATGAAGCTATTTCAGCTGTAGATTTATTAGACATTGGAGTCGGCCGAATTTTAGCGAGTAATTTAACTCAAGCAAAGCAACAAGTGGATAAAATAGAACATTATATGAAGAACGGATCTAATTTATTTTCTTCTGCTGAAGGTTCCTGCTGCTTAGGAGAATCTTCAACTGATACTTACGGAGATTGGAGAACAAAATATGTGCAAATTGCTGACGATGAAGAAGGCGGATATTTTATTAATAATGATACCGAGCCTCAGTACAATAATGTAAAAACTGATCATTTTGAGATGAACTGTGATAAATTATACTTGGACGCATATCCTCAAGAAACTTCAGCTGGAGGACAAAGGTATCCTGAGTTGCAAAATGCAATTACAGACCGTGTGCAACGTGGAGCCCTAGTTGTTAATTATGTTGGTCATGGCGGTGAGGTTGGACTAGCTGAAGAGCGCGTTT